>QFZN01004412.1_pt1 | contig 102243 bp, 85 predicted proteins | sample 1740101 | NCBI WGS metagenome assembly QFZN01 (sample SAMN09210849, study PRJNA391713) | Ciliate metagenome, whole genome shotgun sequencing project. | isolation source: combination of 50 Heterometopus sp. ciliate cells from an enrichment culture... | host: Heterometopus sp. ...
GCAGCTTCACCGCAATTGCAGAAGGCCCACGTGGCGGAATTGGTAGACGCGCATGGTTCAGGTCCATGTGCCGCGAGGTGTGGGGGTTCGAGTCCCTCCGTGGGCACCAAAACATAAAAGGTCGATTGACTAAAGTCAGTCGGCCTTTTGCGTTTTTGAGACCACAAGGAAAGCACCCGCATGTTTTCGGGTTCGCTTCACAGGACACTACCTTCTGGATTTGGCCGCGCCATCACCCGCAGGCCGCTCCACCGCTCCCCTGACCTCGAAGCGCAGGCGATCGAGCTCCCTCCCCGTCTTGTCCTGCAACACCAGCACATGCCTGCCTGGCCAGGGCATCCAGTCGAAAGCCAGTTCATCCACTTCCGCAGCCACACCTGACGATGCCACGCGCTGCGCCTTCACCCGTCCGGCCTGCATGATGGACTCCGGTACCGGCTTGCCATCGATCACCCAACGACTGCCGGCCGGGGCGCCTTGCGCACGCAGGCGAATGCGTTGCCGTGCCGGGGGGATATCCGGGTCCAGCGCCACCAGCATGCCCGCTGTCGGATAGCTGATCGCCGGACGAATCTCCCGTGCGCGTGCGATGCGAATCTCTGACTGCGCCGTACCCGGCAGGAAGTATTCGGTGCGCGGCACTTCCACCTCCTGCTCATAGCGTATCGCCTGCGCCAGTACGCCCGCGGGCTTGGCAGGCGGTCCGTTGCGCTGCGCTCCGCCATCGCCCTGTGCGCGTCCGTGCAGGTACTGCATCACCTCCTGCCACACCGGGGCCGCGCCGGTCACGCCCGACACATCCCACATCGGCGCGCCGGAGGCATTGCCCACCCACACGCCTACCGTATAACGCGAGGAGTAGCCGACACACCAGTTGTCGCGCATGTCCTTGGAGGTGCCGGTCTTGACCGCCGTCCAGATCCGCGTCGAGAGCGCATTCTCCAGTCCGAAGGTACGCGCGCGGGCGCTGCGGTCGGCGAGGATATCGCCGATGATGAAGGCGGCATCGGCATCCATCACCTGGGTGCTGAGCGCTGTGCTGCGCGCCTCGTCCAGTCTTGTGCGCAGGGGCGAGTAGCGGCCCTGGTTGGCCAGCACCCGATAGGCGTTGGCGAGATTGGCCAGCGTCACGTCGGCACTGCCCAGCGCGAGGCTGTAGCCGTAATAGTCGCCACTCTCGCGCAGCTTGAAGCCCAGCGCCTGCAGGCGGCGGAAGAAGCGCTCTGGCGTCACCATCACCAGCGTGCGTACGGCCGGGATGTTCAGCGAAGAACCCAGCGAGGTACGCAGGCTGACCAGGCCCTTGTATTGCTTGTCGTAGTTCTGCGGGATGTAGAGGCCGGCCGAGGTGGCGAGATTGACCGGCGAATCCTCCAGCAAGGAGGCCGCCGTCAGCCACTTCTTTTCGATTGCCAGTTCGTACAGGAAGGGCTTGAGGGTGGAGCCGGCCTGGCGCTGCGCCACCACGCCATCCACATTGGCCGCCGCCGACAGGCTGCCGCTGGAGCCGACCCAGGCCAGTACCTCGCCGCTGGCATTGTCGATGACGATGACAGCGCCATCCTCGATGTTGCGGTCCACCAGCCCCGCCAGTTGCTGCCGCAAGGCTTGTGCGGCGAAGCGCTGCAGGGGTGCGTCCAGCGTCGAGCGCAATTGCTGCCCTGGTGCGCTCAGGAGCTTGCGCGCCAGGTGCGGCGCCAATTGCGGGGCATCGCTGCTACCCGGCAAGTCGCGCTTGGCCGATACCCGGGCCAATGCCAGTTCGGTGCGACCGTCGATGCCACCGCATTGGCCGGCCACGCCCTCTTCCTTCAGGATCGCGCAGGCCCGTTCGGCGACGCGACGCGGTGTCGCATTGGGGGCGCGGATCAGGGCCACGGCAATGGCGGCCTCGCCCTGGTCCAGCCCGCTGGGATGCTTGCCGAACATCACCCGGGAGAGCGCATGCACGCCCACCAGCTCACCCCGGAACGCGACCAGGTTCAGGTAGGCTTCCAGGATCTGGTCCTTGCGCCAGCCGCGTTCCAGCGATTGCGCGATCCAGGCTTGCGAGAGCTTTTGCGTGAGCGAGCGCGTGCCGGATTTGCGGCGCAGGTCGTCGTAGATCAACCCCGCCAGCTGCATCGTGAGGGTGGAGGCGCCACGCGTCTTGGTGTTCCACAAATTGCCCCAGGCCGAGGCGGCCACTGCGCTCCAGTCGATGCCGCTGTGCTGGTAGAAGCGCCGGTCCTCGGAGGCGATCAGCGCGTGGCGCAGGGCCGGCGAGACATCGTCCAGCCCGACCCAGGACAGCTTGCGCTCGTCCATGTTGACGCGCATGCGCTGCAACAGCTCGCCATGGCGGTCGTAGAGGCTGGCGTCGGACGACAGGTAGTCGCGCTGCACCTCGGCGAACGAGGGCACGGCAGCGGTAGCGGCCACCACCGGCATCAGCAGGGCCAGCCCCACGACCCATGCCGCGACCAGCCCACGCAGCGGGCCGCGCCGCTTGAGGGGCATGCGGGACAAGCTCACGGCCCCGCCTTCACGACCAGCCTGGCGTTGGGCACTTCACCGAACATCTCCGGCGCATACATGGCCTCGACCCGCGTGGGCGGCAGGTTGAACTCGCCGGCGTTGTTCAGGCGGACCGTATAGCTGATGCTGGTGCGTCCCTTGGGCAGGGCTTCGTAGTAGGCGCGGTAGGCGTCGAAGCTGCGCTCTTCATAGGCCAGCCAGCCCATGCCACGGTCGCGCGGCGCATCCTGCTTGCCCTGCGCGATCACCGAATCCCGTCCCAGGCCCGAGCCCAGCAGGCTTGCACCGCCCGGCACCGGGTCGCTGACCACGACCCAGGTCATCTCGCTTTGGGCGTCGATGTCCAGCGTCACGCGCAACACGTCGCCACGGGTATAGACGCCGGCCTGCTTCTGCTCGACCGCCTCGACCTTGCGGGTGATGCGATAACCGGCCGCGAAAGGCTGCTTCAGCGGCACCGCCGCCAGGCTCTGCAAGGTGCCCCAGGGCTTGCCACTGCCCTCCTGCGCCAGGAGCATCCTGCCGCCCTGGGCATTGCCGGCCGGCCACGGCAGCTGCAGCTTGCCACCGGCCGCAGCGCCACTCCAGGAGAGGCTCTGCGCGGCAGCGCTGGCACCGCCCTGCTCCAGCGTGGCGCGGGTGGTGCCGGTGACCGGTTCGGACTCGAACTTGCGGGCGAATTTCTCCAGCGCCAGGCTGCCCCAGACATTCGCAGTGGTGGTGCTCCAGTGACCGCGCTGCTGGCGCGCAATGGCGCCGGCCACCAGGCGCGGCATGTCCTCGCGCCAGGCCGGGTTGTTCAGCTCCAGCAGGATCAGGCGGTTGGCGTTGGCGTCGCCGCTGCTCATGAGCCACCACCAGTAGTCCCCCTCTTCGTTGGAGAAGCCCATGCGCGTACCCTGGAAATTCAGGCGCGCGCGCAGGATCTGCTCGGCCTCGTCGAGCTTCTTCTGGCGCTCGGGAATGGCAGTGACCCGCTGCAGGACCGCGATCCAGTCCAGCAGGCCGGAGGTGGGCCACTGGTTGGGATTGATCTGCAGCGACCCGAGCATGGCCGGCTGCACGCGGTTGTAGCGTGACAGCGCTTCCAGGGCGGCCAGCTTGCGCACATCCAGGTCCTTTTGTGGTGACCAGAAATCACGCATCAGCTTGCCTTCCACGAAGGCCGCCAGGCCGTCGAGCATCTTGTCGCGGCTGGCAGGCGGGATGGCATAGCCGGCCTCGTTGGTGGCCGCCAGCAGATAGGCGGTGAGCGTATCGCTGCCACGGCGCGTGCCGCTGTCGGCGGGCGGGAAGTAATAGGCCAGGCCGTCGCCATCCAGGTAGGTGGGCAGGTCGGCCACGATCTTCTGCCACGCGGCATCGTCGCGCAGGCCGATCGCCTTGGAGGTCTTCTGTTCCAGGCAGGCGAAGGGATAGTCGGCGAAGTAGCGCGTCAGGGCATCGCTGCCCCCGGCCAGGCTGGGCTTGAGCGCCACCGACAGGCCACCGCGTCCCGGCAGGCTGTCGGCCGGTCGGGCGACGGGGATGGCCGCGCTCTTGTCCAGCTGGAACAGCGTGGCCTGCTGCACCGTGACCGGCACGGCAGGGATGACGCGCTGGGCAAACTTCATCGCATCCCTGGCCTTCTGGCCAGCCTGTTCCTGGGCGCTGATCTCCCAGGCCAGCTGGCTGATGCCTTCGGGCGTCTGCACCGGCCACATCACCTCGGCCGCCTGGCCGGCGGCGATGCTGATCTCGCGCTCGGGCAGGGTCAGTGCCGAGGCGGGCGTGTCGCCCTGTGCGCGGGCGGCGACCTTGACCTTCATGTCATGATCGGTGGTGTTGCGCACCGTGACGGTGCCATTGAAGTTGTCGCCCTCACGCACCAGCGGCGGCAGGCCAGAGATGACCTGCACATCCTGTGACGAGCGGATGCTGACGCTGCCGGTACCGAATTCGCTGATACCGCTCTCGGCGATGGCAACGATGCGGAAGGAGGTCAGCGCATCATTCAGGGGGACCTCGATCTGCGCGCGTCCCTCGGCGTCCAGGGTCACGTTGGGCTTCCACAGCAGCAGCGTGTCGAACAGCTCGCGCGTGGGCGCCCGGCCACCGCCGCCGCCGGCAGGCGTGGCCTTCTTGCCGTAGTGGCGCTTGCCGATCACCTGCATCTGCGCGGTGGACGTCTCCACCCCATAGCTGCGCCGTTGCAGCATGGCGCGCAGCACATCCCAGCTGCCATTCGGTTGCAACTCCAGCAGCGCCTCGTCCACTGCGGCCAGGGCGAACTCGCCCCCGGCAGCGGGCTTGCCGTCGGGACGCTTGACTTGCACCTGCACCTTGGCCACGGCGCGGATGGGATAGGTGTTCTTGTCGGCGCTCACACTCACTTGCAGGCGATGACCGGCATCGCCCACGTTGACTTCGGCGATACCGAATTTCCATGCCGGCTTGGAGAGATCGACGATGGGACCCGGCCCCTGGTATTCCCGGAACTCATGCCACCAGTTGACCGGTTCCTTCCAGCCCCAGACGAAGAAGGAATACCAGGGCACTTCACGCATACGTCCACGCACGGCCAGCACCGACACGTAGACGTTAGGCCCGTACTCGGCTTTCATCGGCACGCTGATGGTAGGATCCTGCCCCGACAACTGCACCACGCGGGTATCGATGACGCCCTCGCGCTCCACCGCCACCAGGGCGGTCGCATGACGGAAAGGCATGCGAACCTGGAAGCGCGCGCTCTCGCCGGGCTGGTAGTTCTTCTTCTCGGGCAGGATGTCGATGCGGTCCTGGTTCTCGCCATCGAACCAGACTTCACCGCGCCCGGTCACCCAGACCGAGGAGCGCGCCGAGGCGGCATTGCCATTGCCATCCTTGGCGCTGGCAATGAGTTCCACATTGCCGGCTTCGGCCAGTTCGGTGTCGCAGCTGAACATGCCGTGCTGGTCGCTCTTGCCGGAACAAAGCTTGCCGAGATCTTGCGTGCTCTCGTCGTTTTCATAGGCATAGAAGCCGCCGACCATGCGCTTGCGGTGCGAGTTGGTCTTGCGCGCCTGGCCTCGGATCTCCACCGGCACGCCGGCCTGCGGCTGGCCGGCCGTATTGAGGGTGACGGCGGTGAGCGTCAATGTCTTCTTCACCGAGACCCAGTTGCCGGTGCGCAGGCCGACCACCACGGCCGAGGGCCACAGGGGCGTGACCGTGGAAATGGTCTGCACCTCGCCGTTGGGATCGCTGTAGCTCATCTCGGTGAGCAATTCCTGCGGGCGCGGCAGTGCCGGCAGCTTGCCGATCACGGTGCGGCCGCTGCCGTTCTTGTCGAGGGTGACGGCGAGCTTGTCGGCGACGATCTTCTGGTCGTCGGCATTGCTGCCCTCATCGTTGCGCGGGGCATCGAAGGAGAAGCCGTCATAGCCGCTCATGCTGAGGGCACGCGAACGCAAGAGGCTGGAGACACGCACCGCCTGGTTGGCCGCGCCACCGCCGTTGATGTAGTTCAGTTGCAGGTCCAGCGGCAATGCCTGGATGGCGACCTGGGCGCCCTTGGGTGGCGTGATGCGTCCCTGCATCAGCGGCAGGCGGAATTCCTCGACGCGGAAGCTGCCGGTGACGTAGGTGCCACGTCCGTATCCGCCCTCCGCCTCACCCTCATCGGCCTGCGCATCGCCATTGGCATTGCTGTTGGCATTGGCATCGACCTTGCCTTGGTCCAGCACCACCTGATAGCTGCCCAGCTTGGCTTGCCTGGGCAGGGTGAAACTGGTCTCGGCGCTGCGATTGCCGCGCCAGGTCAGCGGGAACTGGTATTGCTGGCCGCTGCCCAGGTGGCTGATGCGCACGCGGGTGGGCAAGTCCTCCTTGCGCACCAGGCCAAAGCCCTGCAGGGTCTCGGTGCGGATCACATGCTTCATCGACACGGTTTCGCCAGCACGGAACAGCGTGCGGTCGAAGATGGTGGTGGCACGCGTGGTGGCGGCGCGGTCCATGTCGGTGGGCAGGTTGAAGCGCCAGGATTCGATGCCGTCGTTCCACGAACTGAGCGCGAAGGCCATGTCCTGGCGGCCCTTCTCGTCGGTCTTGCGGGCGCTGACGAAGAGGCCGCCGATGCTGTCGGCATTGGCGGGGTCGTAGCGGCGATGGGCGCAGGCATCTTCCAGCGCGGGCATCATCGCCACGCCTTGGCTGTCGGTCTTGCCCTGCCAGAGTTGCATGCCTTCGCAATTGGACACCCGCACCTCGGCATCGGCCACCGGTCTGGCATCATCCAGCCGCGTCACCCACACCGCGCCATTGGCGCGGCCCAGCTTGACGTGGACCGCCAGGTTGGTCACCAGCGCACTGGTGCGCACATACATGGGCTGCGGCTTGCCCAGCAGCGAGGCGCCCAGCTTCTGCGACTCCAGCTCGACCACGTAGAAGCCCGGCTCCTTCAGGGGGATGCCGATCACTTCGAAGGGCCATTCACCGTCCTTCGCCTCCTTCTGCGCGGGCAGGTCGAGTTTCTTCACGCCCGGCTCCCTGGCCAACAGGCTGACGCTACGCGAATCGACCTTCTTGGGATCGCCCCATTTCTCGTGGTACTTGTTCAGGCGCGTGAGCCAGGCGATCACGCCACGGTCGCGATCGACCTTGAGGTCGGCCAGCTTGCCCGGCAACGCCCGGCCATCGGCCCCGCGCACTTGCAGGCCGGACTCGACCCGACGCAGCGTAACCGGCAGTGTCGGGTCGGCATTGAGTTCGATGATGCCAAAGGGGGCCGCCGGGAACTTGGCCAGCGGCGGGAAATCGGCCAGCGCCGACTTCAGCGGGAAGGACGCGGCATTGGCCAGGGTACGGCCGTCCTCATCCTTGAAGCCGGAGGGCAGCGTGATGCTGAACTCGGATTTTTCCGGGAACGGCGGCTTGAAGCGCAGCTCACGCACGGCCTCGTCCTTGTCCTTGTCACCCTCGAGGGTGGGCTTGATCTTGCCGGTGGTGGTGTTCATCATCACCTGCTCGGCCAGCTTGCGCGGCACCGGGGAAGAGAAGGACAGGCTCACCGGCAGGATGGGCGAACAGGCGGCATTGGCGTTCTCGCGCTGGCACGAGAGGCCGGCCGCGAACTCGCTGCGCACCTGGAAATTGAAGACCTGCGGCTGCGTGGTCACGATGGCCGGCGCCTGGGTGGCGGCGATGCCGCGATCCCAGACCAGCTTGACGTGCGCATCGTTGGGCAGGCGCTGCTGGCACTGTACGATGGTCACCGCTGCCGGGTCGGCATTGCTGGCGAACTGTTGCAGCAGGGCCTGGCGATCGGCGTCACCGACGGCCTTGGTGGGAATGCGCTCGTTGATGCCTTCAGCTTCGCAGTACAGGTGTTCACGCACCGATGCCGCGGCGGCGGCACCGTTCTGGATCAGGATGAAGGCCTGGTCTTCGGCGATGCGCGCGCCCTGGTAGGGTTGCACCTGTCGCACGGCCGGACCGCCGGTGCTGAACTGGAAGCGGGTCTTGCCGGCGACCGCATTGCCGGCCACCGACCGCGCATCGATACGCAGGTTGAAACTGCAGCGGGTACCGGGTGGCAGGTCGCGCTCGAAGTCATAGACCCAGTTCTTCTCGTCGGCCCAGCGGGCGGTGCCAGCCACGGCGCAATCGGCGTCGAAGGGAGAGGCGGCCTTGGGATCGCCGAACCTGATCATCGCTTCGGAAAACCGCGCCCGCACCTGGCGGATGCGCTGTACCTCGCCCTGCGGCGAGAACGACACTATGCTGGCCGTGGCGGCGTGCGCCTGGCTACCCGGCAGCAGCGTCGCCGCGCCTGCGCCCATCCAGATGGCGGCCAGCCATGCAAGCTGTGCCAACGGCCGCTTCAGAGACGAGGACCATGGGTGGCGACTCGAGGGTGAGGCCGCGAACTGTGCTGCGGCCTTACCGGTTTCCGTTTGCTTCATCTTCTTCTCCGGATCGATCTTGTTGTCGTGGTGGCCACAGGTCGCTTTTCCCCTGGTGGCGATGTTGGCGCTCAGACTGGTTTTACGGCAAAACCTTGCACCTCTGAAGAGCGTCAGAGCCTGTGCTGCAGGAAATCGAGGAAGCAGCTGATGCGCCGGGATAGCTGGGTGTTGTGGTAGTAGACCGCCGAGATCTTCTGGCGATAGCCGCTATCGTAATGCTCCAGTACGCGCACCAGCCGGCCTGCCGCGATATCGGCATCGGTCATGAAACTGGACAGGCAAGCAATGCCCTGCGCGTGCAGCGCCAGCTGGCGTATCGTCTCGCCGCTGGAGGCACGGATGGCCGGCCGGGTCTGGTAACGGTCACCGGCACTGTGACGCAGCGGCCAGTGGTTCAGCGTCTCGGGTTGGGAAAAGCCGATCAGCTGATGCTGCTCCAGCGCCTCCACCGAATCGGGCGCGCCATGGCGCTCCAGGTAGGCCGCACTGGCCACGATGTTCAGGCGCGCCGAACTGAGCGCACGGGCATGCAGCGTCGAATCCTGCAGCGTGCCGATGCGGATGGCGATGTCGGCGCGCTGCTCCACCAGGTCGATGAAACGGTCGTTGGTGGTCAGTTCGAGTTCGATATCGGGATAGCGGTCACGAAACTCACCCACATGCGGCACCACGCAGTGGAGCATGAAGGGCACCGCCGCATCCACGCGCAGCTTGCCGATCGGCTTGCGGGTGCGGGCGCGGATGGTTTCCTCGGCCTGCTCCAGCGCCGCCAGGATGCTGCGGGCCTGATCCAGGAAAGCACGCCCTTCCTCGGTCAGCTCCATGCGCCGGGTGGTGCGGGTCAACAGGCTGGCGCCCAGTTTCTCCTCCAGCCGCGACAGCGCGCGGCTCACTCCCGAGGTGGTCTGCTCCAGCACCTCGGCGGCGGCCGACAGGCTACCCGCCTCGACCACGGCCACGAAGGTACGCAACTCTTCGGACTGAATACCCATTATTGACTCCAGATCAAATATTCTTTGATTCTAGCGGTATTTTTCTCAACAAAGAACACAGGCACAATCCGTCTCACTGCTGGCAGACCGCCCTGGCCTGCCACCCTACCCAACACAGAGAGAATTTGCCATGCCAATTGCACTTTGGGCGCTGACCATCAGCGCATTCGCCATCGGGACCACCGAGTTCGTCATCATGGGGCTATTGCCGGAAGTCGCGGCCAACCTGGGCGTGAGCCTGTCGTCGGCGGGCCTGCTGGTGACCGGCTATGCGCTGGGCGTGTTCGTCGGTGCCCCGCTGGTGACCGCCACCACCGGCCGCCTGCCGCGCAAGACCCTGCTGATCGCCCTGATGGTGGTCTTCGTCATCGGCAACCTGGCCTGCGCCATCGCGCCGGGTTACGCCACGCTGATGCTGGGCCGGGTGGTGGCATCCTTTGCCCACGGCGCGTTCTTCGGGGTCGGTTCGGTGGTGGCCACCAGCCTGGTACCCAAGGAAAAGCAGGCCTCCGCCATCGCCCTGATGTTCACCGGCCTGACGGTGGCCAATGTGCTGGGCGTGCCCTTCGGCACCTGGCTGGGTCAAAGCTACGGCTGGCGCTCCACCTTCTGGGCAGTGACCGTGATCGGGGTGATCGCCCTGGCCGCCACCGCCGTGCTGGTGCCGCGCTCGCAAGGCGGTGAAGAGGCCGACTTCGGCAAGGAAGTGCGCGTGCTGATGCGCCCGCAAGTGATGCTGGGCCTGCTGATGACGGTGCTGGGCTTCGGTGGCGTGTTCGCGGCCTTCACCTATATCGCCCCGATCCTGACCGACATCAGCGGCTTCCCGGCGTCTGCAGTGTCGCCCATCCTGCTGCTGTTCGGCCTGGGCCTGGTGATCGGCAACCTGGCCGGTGGCAAGCTGGCCGACAAGAAGCTCATGGCCACCCTGCTGGCGAGCCTGGTGATGCTGGCCATCGTGCTGGTGCTGTTCGGCCTGACCAATGAACACAAGATCGCGGCCATCATCGGTGTGGGCCTGATGGGCATGGCCGCCTTCGCCACCGTGCCACCGCTGCAGATGCGCGTGCTGGAAAAAGCCACCGGCGCCCCCAACCTGGCATCCTCGGCCAACATCGCCGCCTTCAACCTGGGCAATGCCGCCGGCGCCTGGCTGGGTGGCGTCACCATCGACCATGGCCCGGGCCTGCATGCCGTGCCGTATGTAGCCGCCCTGCTGCCGCTGGCCGGGATCGTGGTGGCCCTGCTGAGCTGGAAGCTGGATGGCCAGCCCGCCAAGGTGGTGAACCGCGCCGGTGCGGAGATCTGCTGAGCGCGCCCTGCCTCACCTACCCGCATCCTGTGCGGGCGAAAAAAAAGAGCTTGCCGCGGCAAGCTCTTTTTACGTGTGGAGATGATGCTCCGGGAATGCTCCCGGGGTATCAGGCCCCACCCTTCTTGATCCAGGCCGCCAGCTGGTGCGGGCCCAGGCCATCGTATTCTTCGAAGGGCTGGTGGATCCAGGGATTGGTCGGCAGGTAGTCGATGTGGAAGTCGGGTTCCACAATCGAGCATGCCTTCCACCACACCACGGCACTCTTGATCTCGGTGACCGAGGGATAGTGTTCCTTGAGGTGGACCATCACCTTCTGCAGGGTGACGCCGGAATCGACCAGGTCATCCACCAGCAGGATACGGCCGCCCAGCGTGCCCTTGGTGATCGTGATGTACTTGGCGATGTCCAGCGAGCTGCGGATGGTACCGGCCGCTTCGCGGTAGGAGCTGGTCGACAGGATCGCCAGCGGGACATCGAAAATGCGCGACATCACGTCGCCCGGACGCAGGCCGCCGCGTGCCAGGCACAGCACCTGGTCGAACTGATAGCCGGATTCATAGACCTTCAGCGCCAGACGTTCGATCAGGCGGTTGTAGTCATCCCAGGAGACCCACAGGTCTTTGTCGTCGGAGATCTTCATAGTTTTTCTTGCTTCGTGTTGCTGTTGTTACGTCGTTATTGCGTTATTGCGTTATTGCGTTATTGCATTATTACGTAGTTACATTGCACTGGTCACTAACGATCAAGTGACCAGTACCACGCAACTTGACTTCAGATTACTTGAACGGGTGACGCAGGACGATGGTCTCTTCGCGGTCAGGACCGGTGGAGATCATGTCGATGGGCACGCCCACCAGGTCCTCGATGCGCTGGATGTAGGCACGGGCGTTGGCCGGCAGTGCATCCAGGGACTTGGCGCCGACGGTGGTCTCGGACCAGCCCGGCATTTCTTCGTAGATCGGTTCGCAGGCAGCGGCTTCTTCGGCGCCGACCGGGAAGATGTCCACGATCTTGCCGTTCAACTTGTAGCCGGTACACAGCTTCAGCGTTTCCAGGCCATCCAGCACGTCCAGCTTGGTCAGGCACATGCCGGAGACACCGTTGATCTGCACCGAGCGCTTCAAGAGCGCGGCATCGAACCAGCCGCAACGGCGCGCACGGCCGGTGACGGTGCCGAATTCATGGCCCACGGAAGCCAGGTGCTTGCCGGTACCCACATCGGTGGGCAGCTCGGCCGGGAACGGGCCCGAACCGACACGGGTGGTGTAGGCCTTGGTGATACCCATGATGTAGTGCAGCATGCCCGGGCCGACGCCAGCGCCGGCGGCGGCATTACCGGCCACGCAGTTGCTGGAGGTGACGAACGGGTAGGTGCCGTGGTCGACGTCCAGCAGACTGCCTTGCGCGCCTTCGAACAGGATCTTGCCGCCGGCATTGTGGATGGCGTACAGGTCGCTGGAGACGTCGGTGACCATGGGCTTGATGCGCGGCACGTTGGCCAGGGCGTCGTCCAGGGTCTTCTGGTAATCCACCGGCTGGGTCTTCAGGTAGTGAGTCAGCACGAAGTTGTGGTAGTCCAGGTTGGCCAGCAGCTTTTCGGCAAAGCGCTTTTCGTTCAGCAGGTCGGCCACGCGGATGGCGCGACGGGCGACCTTGTCTTCATAGGCCGGGCCAATGCCCTTGCCGGTGGTGCCGATCTTGGCATCGCCACGGGCGGCTTCGCGGGCCACGTCCAGGGCCACGTGATAGGGCAGGATCAGCGGACAGGCGTCCGAGACCTTCAGGCGCGAGCACACTTCCACGCCGGCGGCTTCGAGCTTGTCGATTTCGCGCAGCAGGTCGGGCACGGACAGCACCACGCCATTGCCGATGTAGCAAGCCACGCCTTCGCGCATGATGCCCGAGGGAATCAGTTGCAGCGCAGTCTTCTTGCCGCCGATGACCAGCGTGTGGCCCGCATTGTGGCCACCCTGGAAGCGCACCACGCCTTGGGCGTGATCGGTCAGCCAATCGACGATCTTGCCCTTACCTTCGTCGCCCCATTGCGTACCGATGACGACGACATTCTTTGCATTGCTGTTCTGTAACATGACTCAACCCAAGTTTTTGATAATCCAGTTTCCATTGCTGAATTCGAGTGCGCGGTCGCAATCGAATTCGTCCTGATCGTGTTCGTGGCCGGGAAGGCTTTGGATCACGATCTCTCCCGTTTGACGCAATTGCGCTATTTTCTCACGCAGACCGGCTTCCCTGCCCCAAGGGGCGAGGATGGCGCGTTTTCTTTCTGCACCCGGCATCAGGCGTGCCAGTTCGCGCAGGTCCAGGGAGAAGCCGGTGGCCGGACGTGCGCGGCCGAAAGCTTCCCCGACATGGTCGTAGCGGCCGCCGCGCACCACCGCATTGGGCAGGCCCGGCACGTAGGCGGAGAACATCACGCCGCTATGGTAATGGTATCCGCGCAGGTCGGCCAGATCGATGGTGACCGCCGCACCTTCGTGGCCAGCGGCCAGCTCGACCAGTGCCTGCAGTTCGTCCAGTGCCTGGGCGATGCCCGGCAGGGCCGGCAGGGTGATGCGGGCGCGCGCGACGACGGAGAGGTCGCCGTACAGATTGGGCAGCGCCAGCAGCGCGGCACGGGTCGCTTCCTGGTAGTCGGCGGTGATTTCCTTGAGGCCCGGGATATCCTTGGCTTCCAGCAGGCCGAACAGTTGGGCTTCCTGGCGCTTGGCGGCAGGATCGTTGGCGATGATGGCGCGCAACACGCCGACGTGGCACAGGTCCAGGCGGATGGTGCGCATGCCGGCCAGCGCCAGCGAATTCAAGGCCAGTTCCTGGATCTCGGCGTCGGCTTCGATACCGGCATGACCGTAGATCTCGGCACCGATCTGGATCGGCTCCCGGGTAGCGTGCAGGCCCGTAGGACGGGTATGCAGGACGCTGCCGGCATAGCACAGGCGGGTCACCGAGGCACGATTGAGCAGGTGGGCGTCGATGCGCGCGACCTGGGTGGTCATGTCGGCACGTACGCCCAGCGTGCGGCCGGAGAGTTGATCGACCAGCTTGAAAGTGCGCAGGTCAGTGTCCTGGCCGGCACCGGTGAGCAGCGACTCGAGATACTCCAGCAGCGGCGGCATGACCATTTCGTAGCCATAGAGGCGGAAATTGTCGAGCAGGCGCCGGCGCAGTTCTTCGATCTTGCGCGCTTCGGAGGGCAAGACGTCGGCGATGTTTTCAGGAAGAAGCCAGTTAGGCATAGACGAAAATGAAAGCAGAAAAAAAACGGACTATTGCATCGGGGTGTAGCACATAGCGATATGGACGCAGGGTCCGGACGTAAAACCGGGGCGGTCGGTAAATCCTGCCGCCCCTGCTCCCACATGCCGGGAAGATTGCATCCAGGCACATTATGTCGGACCAAAAAAGGAAAGATGCCCTCTACCAGCGGCATCCATCCTCATTGCCCTGCCCTTCCCCGTGATGGCGGCGGCACGGCACTGTTCGCATGTTACTTGAACTTACTTCTTGGAGGTACTCGCGCTGCCGCCTCCGATGCCTTTGAAATATTTAAAGAATTCCGAGCTCGGATCCACCACCATCAGGTCGTGGCGATTCTTGAAGCTGGCACGGTAGGCTTCCAGGCTGCGGTAGAACTTGAAGAACTCAGGGTTCTGGCCGAAGGCCTGGGCATAGATTTGCGACGCCTTGGCATCACCGGCACCACGGATCTTCTCGGACTCGCGATAGGCTTCGGCCAGGATCACCACGCGCTGGCGGTCGGCATCGGCACGGATCTTCTCGGACTCGGCCGCACCGGTCGAGCGCAGCTCGTTGGCCACGCGCACACGCTCGGACTTCATGCGCTCGAACACGGAGTTGTTGATCTGCTCCACGTAGTCCACGCGGCGCAGGCGCACGTCGATGACCTCCACGCCGATCTGCTTGGCTTCGTTGGCCACGCGGGCCTGGATCGCATCCATGACGTTGTTGCGCTGGCTGGAGATCACTTCACGCACGGTGCGCTTGGTGATCTCGTCGTTCAGGGCGGCCTTGACGATCTGCGACAGGCGGTCCTGGGTACGACGCTCGTCGGCACCGAAGCTGACGAAGTACAGGCGCGGGTCGATGATGCGCCATTTGACGTAGGCATCGACCAGCACGTTCATCTTCTCGGCGGTGATGAAACGGTCGGCGTCGGGGGTATCCAGGGTCTGGATGCGCTTGTCCAGGTACATCACGTTCTGGAACGGCGGCGGCAGCTTGAAATGCAGGCCGGGTTCGTTGATGACCTGCTTGACTTCACCGAGGGCGAAGACGATGGCCGAGGAACGCTGGTCAACCACGAAGATCGTGGACGAGGCCAGCCAGATCGCAACGACGGCGACGATGACGGAAGTGACGAGGCGGCCCATCAGCGCACCTCCCTTTCGCGGGCTTCGCGGGGATCGCGGTTTCTCATGTCACGCATCAGCTCGGAAGAATACACAGTGTCATTTCCCGCATTCGGATTGATGGGAGCCGTACCCACGCCGCTGCCCGACTGGCCGGCGGACGGTGCGGCGGCAGGCTTGCCATTGGGCGCGGCATCATTGCCGGTCTGCTGGATCAGCTTGTCCAGCGGCAGGTACAGGAGGTTGCTGCCGCTCTTGGCATCGACCATGACCTTGGTGGTGTTGGCGAAGATCTGCTGCATGGTCTCGATGTACATGCGGTCACGGGTGACGGCCGGTGCCTTGGCGTAGGCTTCCTGCACCTGGGTGAAGCGCGAGGCATCCCCTTCGGCATTGGCTACCACGCGGGAGCGGTAGGCTTCGGCTTCTTCCATCAGGCGCGAGGCGGCACCGGAGGCACGCGGGATCACGTCGTTGGCATAGGCCTGGCCTTCGTTCTTGAGGCGCTCACGGTCCTGGCCGGCCTTGACGGCGTCGTCGAAGGCTGCCTGCACCTGTTCGGGCGGCTGCACGCCCTGCATGGTCACGTTGGTAATCTGCACACCGGACTTGTAGCGGTCCAGGATCTGCTGCATGCGCTGGCTCACGTCCAGCGCCACCTTTTCGCGGCCCTCGTAGAGCACGAAGTCCATCTTGCTGCGACCGACGATCTCGCGGATGGAGGTCTCGGCGACCTGGCGCACGGCGTCATCCGGATCGCGGTTGTTGAAGAGCCATTCGGCGGCATTCTTGAGCTTGTACTGGACGGCGAACTGGATGTCGATGATGTTTTCATCATCGGTGAGCATCAGGGATTCCTTCAGCTGCTTGTTGCGCACGTTGCCGCGATAGCCGATCTCGGCCGTGCGGACCTGTGACATGTTGACGATGTCATGGCCCTGGATGGGGTACGGCCAGCGCCAGTTGAAGCCGGGCAAGGTGGTATGGCTGTAGCGGCCGAAGGTGGTGACCACGGCGGTCTGGCCTTCCTGCACGATGAAGAAGCCGCTGGCCAGCCAGAGGAAGGCCACGATGATGGCGATCACACCCAGGCCGATGCCGGCGCCCTTGACGTCACCACGGTTGAAACCGCCGCCACCGCCATCGGAGCCACCGCCCTTGCGACCGAACATGCCGGCCAGGCGCTGGTTGAAGTCGCGCCAGAGCTGGTCGAGATCCGGGGGGCCGTCGTTGTTGCCGGACGGTTTTTCTGGCCGTTTGTCGCCGTTACTTCCGTTATTCTGATTCTCGCGGTTGTCGTTTTGCGAACCACGTCCCCATTGGGGGTCGTTCAACGAAAACTTGACACCGATTTTCCTGAATAAAGACACAAGCATGCGTTTGCGATCCGGCTGTAGTGATTGATTAAGAGAATCAAGGAGGAATGCGCGCCAGGAACGTGCAGAAAGCCGTTCCCTCGAACGGCTCAAGCGTGCATGTCTACGGAATCGACTGGCTCAGAACGGCTGCGACCCCTGGCCTCCAAGGCGGCCTTGAGCGAAGCGGCGATCGCTTCGCGCAGCAGATCCAGGCCAGCGCCAGACTTGGCACTGACGAAAACCCGCTGGATTTTACCATACTCGTCATACTCGACCGCCGGTTCCAGGCCGGCTGCGTCGATCTTGTTCCAGACCAGGATCTGCGGCACGTGGTCGGCGCCGATTTCCTTCAAGACGAGGTTGACCTCCTCGATCTGCTCCATGCGCACCGGGCTGGCAGCATCCACGACATGCAGCAGCAGGTCGGCGTGGATGGTTTCTTCCAGGGTGGCGCGGAAGGCTTCCACCAGTTGGTGGGGCAGTTCGCGGATGAAACCGACCGTATCCGAAATCACCACATGACCGACCTCGCCCAGGTAGACGCGACGCGAAGTCGTGTCCAGCGTGGCGAAGAGCTGGTTGGCGGCGTACACGCCGGCCTTGGCCATGGCGTTGAAGATGGTCGATTTACCGGCGTTGGTATAGCCCACCAGCGAGACCGAGAAGGTTTCGCTGCGTCCGCGCGCGCGTCGCTGCGTAGCATGTTGCCGGCGCAGCTTGGCCAGCACCGCGCGCAGGGCCTTGACCCGCTCGCCCAGGAGGCGACGGTCGGTTTCCAGCTGGGTTTCACCGGGGCCACGCAGGCCGATACCACCCTTCTGCCGCTCCAGGTGGGTCCAGCCGCGGATCAGACGGGTCGAGAGGTGCTGCAACTGCGCCAGCTCGACCTGGACCTTGCCCTCGTGGCTCTTGGCGCGCTGGGCGAAGATATCCAGGATCAGGCTGGTACGGTCGAGCACGCGCACCTTGAGCAGGCGCTCCAGGTTACGTTGCTGTGCCGGGGAAAGTGCGTGATTGAAGATGACCAGCTCAAGCTGGAGATCGGCGACGGCGTCGGCGATTTCCTGGGCCTTGCCGGACCCGACGAAGAGGGCAGCATCCGGACTGGCGCGACGACCGGTGATGGTGATCACCGGTTCCGCGCCAGCGGATTTTGCCAACAGGAACAACTCATCCAGACTCGCGGCGAAATCGTTCTTGCCGAAGTCCAGGCCGACTAACGCGGCACGCATGTCAGAATGCCCACGGCGTCAAGCCGGCTCGGTAGACCATTATTCGTCGGACGAGGATTCGAGGCTCAGATTGACCGCGCGTGCAGGCACGACGGTGGAGATGGCGTGTTTGTAAACCATTTGCGTAACGGTGTTACGCAGCAGGACCACGTATTGATCGAAAGACTCCACATGGCCTTGCAGCTTGATGCCGTTGACCAGATAGATAGAGACGGGAACGTGCTCTTTTCTCAATGCGTTCAGAAATGGGTCTTGTAACAATTGCCCTTTGTTGCTCATGGCAGCTCCACGGTGTTGTTGTGATTAGGACTTGGAGGCACTTCTATGAATATCAAGTGCTTTACCAACTTTATGCTATTCAATTTAAACGATTTTTTCTACAACGCAAAAAACATTGATTGAATAGCAGGTTCTTCGATTACTTTTCCTGGCGCAGGAACGGATTCTTGCTGGAACGGAACTCGATACGCAGTGGAGTTCCAACCAGGGAGAAAGTTTCCCGGAAGTGCTTTTCGAGATAACGTTTGTAGTTGTCGTCGATGGCGTCGAGCGCATTGCCGTGGATCACCACCACCGGCGGGTTCTGGCCGCCCTGGTGAGCATAGCGCAGCTTGGGACGGATCGAACCCTTGCGACGCGGCTGCTGGTGCTCCAGCGCCTCTTCCAGCGCGCGGGTCAGGCGCGGCGTGCTCAGCTTGGCCATGGCCGCGGCATAGGCCGAATCGATGGACTTCATCAGCGGGCCGATGCCGGTCGACTTCAGCGCCGAGATGAAATGGAACTTGGCGAAGGACAGGAAGTTGAGCTTGCGCTCCAGATCCATCTTGATCTGGTCGCGCTGGTCGCTCTGCATGCCATCCCACTTGTTCACCCCGACCACCAGCGCCCTGCCCGACTCCAGCACGAAGCCGGCGATGTGGGCGTCCTGCTCGGAAATATCCTGCTGGGCATCCAGCAGCAGCAGCACGACGTTGGCGTCCGAAATCGACTTCAGGGTCTTGACCACGGAGAATTTCTCGATGGCCTCGAACACCTTGCCGCGACGGCGGATGCCGGCGGTGTCGATCAGGGTGTAGTGACGCCCTTCGCGCTCGAAGGGAATCTCGATGGAGTCACGGGTGGTGCCGGGCATGTCGAAGGCGATCACGCGCTCCTCGCCCAGCAAGGTATTGACCAGGGTCGACTTGCCGACGTTGGGACGGCCGACGATGGCGATCTTGGTGCCACGCACGGCAGCCGCTTCCGGCTCCGGTTCCTGGGCGCGCTGGGCTTCGATCTGGTCCAGGGCTTCCTCCACCAGGTCGGACACGCCATCGCCATGGGCAGCGGAGATCACGTAAGGATCGCCCATGCCCAGCTCGTAGAAATCGGCGGTGACCGAGGTGTACTTCATGCCTTCGGACTTGTTGACCACCAGCATCACCGAACGCCCGCATTTGCGCAGGAAGTCGGTGATGGTCTTGTCATGCGGCGTCAAACCCTGGCGGCCATCGACGATGAACACCACGACGTCAGCCTCGACCACTGCCTGCTTGGTCTGCTTGGCCATCTCGTACATGATGCCGTCCTTGGCGACGGGTTCGAAGCCACCGGTATCGATCACCAGGAACGGACGTTCGCCGACCCGGCCTTCGCCGTAGTGACGATCGCGCGTCAGGCCGGGCAGGTCAGCCACCAGCGCATCACGGCTGCGGGTGAGCCTGTTGAACAACGTCGATTTGCCGACGTTGGGACGGCCTACAAGTGCAATTACCGGTTTCATTTCTTTTCTTTAAGGGCCTGTGTCACTTACTCAGCGACAACGGAGACCACGGTTCCTGATTTGGTTTGGAAAACGACAGACGACTCGGTTGCCACCGGAGGCGCCTGGATTGCACTGCCATCGGTCGCGAGACGGGCCACGAAGGCGCCATCTTCACGCGACAGGAAGTGAATATAACCCTGGTAGTCGCCCACCGCCACTGCTTTACCGATACCGATGGGCGAAGACAGCAGGCGATTCTTGAGACGATCGTTGCGCCATGCCACGGCGCCGGTGTCACGCGAGAACTCGGTGACGGCACCGCCGATATCGGCGGCATAGACATAGGCGTCGTCCAGGGTCACACCGACATCGCTGGAGAATTCCTTGATCCAGCGAACATTGCCATTGAGCAAATCGAAGCAGCCGATACGGCCCTGGTAGGACACTGCGCAGATATCACGCGAACCTAGCGCCGGCACACCCGACACGTCGGAGATGCGCTCCAGCTCGGTGGTGCCGCGCGGATCGCCAACCGGCACTTCCCAGCGCGGGCCGCCATTGTTCAGGGCCAGCGCCGACAGGCGGCCACCCGGCAGTGCCACGAAGGCCGTCTGCGAACCGATCACGATGCCCGGCGCATTGCGCAGGGTCAGCGAGGGCACGTTGCGCTGGATCATCCAGCGCTGGCTGCCGTTGTCGGCATCATAGGCGGTGACACGATTGTCGATGCTGCGAATGACCACCAGGCCCTCCCCCACAGCCGGGGCCGACAGCACTTCGCTGGCGGCCTGGGCAGTCCAGGTCGGCTTGCCGGAAGCGGCGTCGAAGGCCTGGATACGGCCCTTCTCGCCCACCACCACGACGGTGCTGCCATCGCTGCCGACACCGGCCGTCAGCGGCATGTCGGTACGGGTGCGCCACAGGGTCTGGCCGCTGGCGGCATTGATACGCACTACGGTGCCGTCATTGGCGGCGGCAAAGATGCTGCCGGCGGCATAGACCGGGCTGAAGGTAAAGTTACCCGACTTGCCCACCGAGACCGACCAGGCTGTCTGGACGCGCAGCTTCTGGGCGAACTCGACCAGCGGTGCGGGCGGATTCGGATCTTTCTTGCTGGAAAACCACGAACAGCCCGACAACGCTACAACCGCCGCGACGGCGGCCAGTTTCAGCGCCATCTTGCCGGCGCGAGGGGATCGTGCAAAGGAGATTGCCTGGGCAGCGGTGGCTGTCACACTACGCATATTCTTGTTCCTCTAAGCGATGGATAGGTTCGCGGTGGGATTGCAGTTCAATTCGTCAGTCGCAGGCCGCATCAGCGGACTGCGACCATAGCAGCAGGCTGCCTGCGTGGGCAGGCGCCTGCTGCGGCATCGATATCAGGCCTTGGGCGCGTCGCCGCCAATGGCATCCAGCTTGATCTGGATGAGCTGGCGACCCGGATCCTTGGCGTCGGTCTTTTCCAGCGCCAGCTTGAAGGCGGCGCGGGCGTCGTCACGCTTGCCCTGGGCCAGCAGCACGTCGCCACGGCGATCAGCGATGGCACCGGCAAACTGCGCCGGGTAGTCACCCGCCAGGACCTTCAGGGCCTCGTCATAGGCCTTGGCATCCAGCAGCACGCCCGCCAGGCGCACAGCGGCGATGGCCTTGTATTCCTTGCCCCGGCCATGGTCGATCACCCATTGCAGCTGCTTCTTGGCGTTCTCGCCGTCGTTGGCGTCGAAGGCCGACTTGGCGGCCACCAGCGCGCTCATCTGCGCATAGGAGGTACCACTGAACTTGTCCTGGATATCGGTGGCGGCGCGCTGCACCTTGGCATTGTCCTTGGCGGCCAGGGACTTCTGCTGCTCTTCGTAGAGCACCGAGGCTTGCGCCGACTGGCGGCCCAGGTAGGTGTTCCAGCCGGTCCAGCCTGCATAGGCCGCCAGCGCGATGATCACCAGCCAGGTCACCAGGTTGCCGTACTTCGCCCACCAGGCCTTGATGGAGTCGAGCTGTTCTTGTTCTTCGAGATCGTATGCCATTTAACTCTGCAATAAGGTAACTGTTGAACGGATGCTTAGGGGTGGAAATGCACATGCTCGTGGTCGTGATCATGGTCGCCCACGATCTGTTCCACGATGTAGTCCACCACGGCGTCGAAGGCCATGCTGCTCTGGTTGGCGCGCCCTTCCTCTGGCTGGCCTTCGCGCATGTGCTTGACGGTGGCGGTGCCGCCCTTGAGCTCATCCTCACCGATGATCACGGCGAAGGCAGCGCCACTGGCGTCGGCGCGCTTCATCTGCGCCTTGAACGAACCGCCGCCGTTCGACGATGCGCAATGTAGCACAACATCGAGGCCGGCAGTCCGCAAACGTTCGGCCAGGACAAAAGATTGCAATTGGGCATCCTCGCCCTGGTGGACCAGGTAGACATCGCACTGGTTGGGTGCATACTGCTCGCCGTTGGCCTTCATCAGCTCCAGCAGGCGCTCCACGCCCATGGCGAAACCGCAGGCCGGGGTCGGCTTGCCACCGAACATCTCGATCAGGGGATCGTAGCGACCACCGCCGCAGACCGTGCCCTGGGAGCCGAGCTGGTCGGTCACCCATTCGAAGACGGTGCGGTTGTAGTAGTCCATGCCACGCACCAGGCGCGGGTTGATGGTGAACGGGATGTTGTTGTGGCGCAGGATCTTCTGCACGCCTTCGAAGTGGGCGCGCGACTCTTCGCCCAGGTAATCCAGCAGCTTGGGGGCGGCATTGACCATTTCCTGCATGGCCGGATTCTTGGTGTCGAGGATGCGCAGCGGATTGGCGTGCAGGCGACGCTGGGCGTCGGTGTCCAGCAATTCCTTGTGCTGCTCGAAATAGGCGATCAGGTCGGCGCGGTGATTGTTGCGCTCTTCCGCGTTGCCGATGGAGTTGAGCTCCAGGCGGATGTCGGACAGGCCCAGGTCATCCCACAGGCGCTGGCACATCATGATCAGCTCGGCATCGATGTCCGGACCGCTGAAGCCGACCGCTTCGGCGCCGACCTGGTGGAACTGGCGGTAGCGGCCGCGTTGCGGGCGCTCGTGGCGGAACATCGGGCCGACGTACCACAGGCGCTTGGGGCCGTCGTAGGTCAGGTTGTGTTCCAGCGCCGCGCGCACCACGCCGGCGGTGTTTTCCGGACGCAGGGTCAGGTTGTCGCCGTTCATGGAGTCGGTGAAGGAATACATTTCCTTCTCGACGATATCGGTCACCTCGCCCAGGCCACGCGCGAACAGCGCGGTCGGTTCGACGATGGGGGTGCGGATCTGCAGGAAGCCATAGCTCTTGAGCACCGATTGCACGGTGTTCTCGAACAGCTCCCACAGCGGTGCGTCGGCGGGCAGGATGTCATTCATCCCTTTGACGCCAACGATCTTCTCGACTTTCTTTTGTTCTGACATACCGATACCGGATAGTGTTGTCTTCAAACTTGAAACCTGGGGCTTCAATTCGGATTGTTGCCTGGCTGCTGACGGAATCAGGCGTGATCGCCCCGGCCGTAGTGCGATTGCACGTAGTCCAGGACCACGTTCTGGAATTCCTCGGCGATACGCTCGCCGCGCAGCGTCATCTTCTTTTCGCCATCGATGAACACCGGCGCTGCCGGCGATTCACCCGTGCCCGGCAGGCTGATACCGATGTTGGCGTGCTTGGATTCGCCCGGACCATTGACGATGCACCCCATCACGGCCACGTTCATGCCTTCCACGCCGGGATACTTGCCCTTCCACACCGGCATCTGCTCGCGCAGGTAGGTCTGGATCTTGTCCGCCAGGTCCTGGAACACGGTGGAGGTGGTACGACCGCACCCCGGGCAGGCGATCACCATCGGGGTGAACTTGCGCAAGCCCATGGTCTGCAGGATTTCCTGGCCGACCACGACTTCCTTGGTACGGTCGCCGCCCGGTTCCGGTGTCAGCGAAATGCGAATGGTGTCGCCGATACCTTCCTGCAGCAGCACCGACAGCGCGGCCGTGGAGGCAACGATACCCTTGCTGCCCATGCCGGCTTCGGTCAGGCCCAGGTGCAGCGGATAGTCGCAACGCCGTGCCAGCTCGCGGTAGACCGCGATCAGGTCCTGCACACCGGACACCTTGCAGGACAGGATGATCTTGTCACCCGCCATGCCCAGTTCCTCGGCACGCTGGGCGTTCTCGATGGCCGACGTCACCAGCGCCTCGTACATCACGGCCTGGGCTGACCAGGGCTCGGCGCGGCCGGCGTTCTCGTCCATGATGCGCGCCAGCAGGGCCTGGTCCAGACTGCCCCAGTTGACGCCGATGCGCACCGGCTTGTCGTACTTGCAAGCCACCTCGATCATCTGGCCGAACTGGGTATCGCGCTTGGCGCCCTTGCCCACGTTACCAGGATTGATGCGGTACTTGGACAGCGCCTGAGCACACTCCGGATACTCGGTCAGCAGGGTATGGCCGTTGTAGTGGAAATCGCCCACCAGCGGCACATCCACACCCATGCGATCGAGCTGTTCGCGGATGGCCGGCACGGCCGCCGCCGCCTCGGGCGTATTGACCGTCAGGCGTACCACTTCGGAACCGGCGCGGGCCAGGTCCTTGATCTGGATGGCGGTGCCGATGGCGTCCGCCGTATCGGTGTTGGTCATGGACTGCACCATCACCGGCGCACCACCACCGACAACGATCTCGCGCGCGCCGTGGCTGATGATCACGCGGCGGCTGTTGCGGCGGGCCAGCGGCCCGGAAGCGATCGGAGAGGAAGACATGGCGGTGACTCGGCAGTTCAATTCAGGTTCAGTCGGGCGACATTGTTGCCACCCGGGGATTTCAGGTCCAGCGGCTGGCCGCGCAGCGTGGCGTCCACACCGGAGGCGTTGCCGATGATCAGCGTCGTCGCATCGGAGACGTCGAAGGCCTCGGTGGTTCCAGCCTTCAACAGGCGCGAGATGATCGTGCTCTTGTCGGCGCGGCGGATTTCCACCCACGAATCCTCGCGGAAGGTCAGGCGCAGCATGTCCTTGCTGTTGACGATGTTCAAGCCCGCCGGCACCGACGCACCACCCGTTTGGGTCGTGCTGCTGGCCGCCGGTGCTGGCGTGGCAGCCAACGCTGCCGGCGCGGATTCGACCGCAGCCGGCTTGGCCGCCTGGACTGGCGCGGCCGGAGCAGCCTCGACCGCCGGAGCAGCTGGCTTGACCGGCTCCTCACTGGCACTCGGCGTGATCGTCTCGACACGCGCATTGACAGGGGTGTCCGAGGAGGCGACCTCGTTATTGGCATTGGCGGCCACATCGGGGGCGTCCGATGCGTCAGGCGCGACCGCTGCGGCTTCGCTCTTGTGCGACTTCAGCCAGGCCAGTTGCGGCACGCTGGCACCCACATCGGTCCAGCGCACCACCGCTACCCCTACCAGCAAGGCCACCACCACGCCCGCCACGATGGGCAAGGGCGAGCTGTTGCCACGGGTACTCATCATCATGGCCGGCAAAGGGCCTTCCGAGAACGGCGTAGACAGCGAATGCTGTGGCACGATGTGGTCGCGCTGGGCAACGGCCGATTCATGGGGCATGGCAGCCGTCAGGGCGTTGGCATCCAGGCCGACGGCCTTGGCATAGCTGCGCACGAAACCACGCGCCACGGCCAGGCCCGGCAAGGCAGCATAGTTGTCGGCCTCGATAGCCTGGATCTGGCGTGGCGCCAGCTTCACCAGGCTGGCGACCTGCTCGACCGTCCAGCCTTTCTTCTGCCGCTGCTCAGCCAGCATGGCGCCCGGCAAGGGGGCTGGCTGGGCCGACTGGGTGGCATCCTGCGGTTGCTGCGGCGGCACTTCATTCATTTGCTGATCACTCATCACATGCTCCACATGGAAAAGCTTTTTTTAGCCGGCCCTGGCCGGATTCTTCTGGAGCGTCCCTGCGCGGCATCCGCCGCGTCCCTCCCGGGAAATTCGACCGCTTCAGCACGCCCTGCCCGACATGGGCAAGGCCTGCGATCACTTCAACAACAACACGCACGGAACGAGCGACGAACGCCCCCGGAGGCGACATCGACCATTCCGCGCACATATCGAAAAAAACGAAAATAGGATCCGCCTGTGCCGCAGCCCGTCCGGCCACGACTGGCGCGACATCGCCAGCATGAAGATTCAGCAGACCTGCCGTCACCCGGAGATCTCCACGATGCGACCGAAATCCGGACCGAACTTGTTCTGGTATTCAGCCATCTTCTGCATGCGTTCCTGCACCCGGGTGCGGTCCTTGACCTCGCCGGCGAGCTGGCCGCAGGCGGCATCGATATCGTCGCCACGGGTCTTGCGGATGGTGGTGACGATGCCGGCATCCATCAGGATCTGGGCAAAGGCCTTGATGCGCGGATTGTGCGAACGCTTCAAGCCCGACTCGGGGAAGGGATTGAAGGGAATCAGGTTGAACTTGCACGGGATGGCGGTCTCGCCTTCCTTCACCAGCGCGACCAGTTCGCGGGCATGGGTGTCGGTGTCGTTGACGCCATCGAGCATGCAGTACTCGAAGGTAATGAAATCGCGTGGCGCGAATTCGAGGTAGCGCTTGCACGCCAGCATCAATTCACGCAGCGGATGCTTGCGATTCAGGGGGATGAGCGAATCGCGCAGCGCATCGTTGGACGCGTGCAGCGAAACGGCCAGTGCCACCGGGCATTCCTGGGACAGCTTGTCGATCATCGGCACCACGCCGCTGGTCGACAGCGTGACGCGGCGACGCGACAGGCCATAGGCGTTGTCGTCGAGCATCAGGCGCAGGGCCGTCACGGTGGGCTCGAAGTTGAGCAGTGGCTCGCCCATGCCCATCATCACCACGTTGGTGATCTGGCGCTCGCCCTTGGGACCGCCTTCCACCCCCTTGGTCTTGCGCAATTCGAATTCCGCCATCCACAACTGACCGATGATCTCGGCCACGGAGAGATTGCGGTTGAAACCTTGCTTGCCGGTGGAACAGAAACGGCAATTCACGGCGCAGCCCGCTTGCGTGGAAACGCACAGCGTACCGCGATTTTCTTCAGGAATGAATACGGTTTCCACCGCATTGCCCTGACCCACGTCGACCAGCCACTTGCGTGTACCGTCGGTGGAGGTATGGTCACTGATGATGGCCGGCGCGCGGACTTCGGCGCGGGTCTTCAACTTGTCGCGCAGCGATTTGGCCAGGTCGGTCATCTGATCGAAATCAGCGACGCCGAACTGGTGGATCCAACGCTGCAACTGCTTGGCGCGAAACGGCTTCTCACCCAACTCGCCACAGTAGGCAACGAGTTGCGCGGGATCCATATCCAGCAGATTGGTGAGAGCTGTAGTCATGATACTTGCGGTCGGAACCCGGGCAGAAAGACGCGGCAGGGATTGCCACGCCGGCTTCCGCCCGAATCCGCGGAACCGATAAAAACAGGAACAGATTAACGCGAATAGACGTTCAGCGCAGGGAAGAAGTACGAGATTTCAACCTTGGCGGTTTCTTCTGCGTCCGAACCGTGCACGGCGTTGGCATCGATGGAGTCAGCGAAATCGGCGCGGATGGTACCCTTCTCGGCCTTCTTCGGATCGGTGGCGCCCATCAGGTCGCGGTTCTTCAGGATCGCGCCTTCGCCTTCCAGCACCTGGATCACGACCGGGCCGGAGACCATGAAGTCCACCAGGTCCTTGAAGAAGGGACGCTCGCGGTGCACGGCGTAGAAGCCTTCTGCTTCAGCGCGGGACAGTTGTGCCATGCGGGCGGCGATGATCTTCAGACCAGCGTTTTCGAAACGGCTGTAGATCTGGCCGATCACGTTCTTGGCCACTGCGTCGGGCTTGATAATCGACAGGGTGCGTTCAATTGCCATGAGAAAAACTCCAATAAAAATAATGGCTTAAAGCCAATAAGTGATGATCCAATGAACCTTGTATTTTAGCATGAAACCATCAAATTACATGGCAATTCACCTCGTTTGTCAGCTTGTCATGCATGAGTTCACAAGCAAACAAGGGCCGGCCCGACCATTGCAGGCCCGCTATGGCGCCCGCATATCGAACTTGGACGAGGGAAGACTTGTCTTAGCCATGAGCTGACGTGATATTCTGTCGCTCGCATTCAACGCTTCGGAGGACACATGAATCAACAACTGGACACGACCTTCGGCCACTCGAACGTGAGCTCGGCCGCCCGCAACCGTGTGCTGCGCAATACCTACTGGCTGCTGGCCCTGTCGATGATCCCGACCGTGCTGGGCGCCTGGCTGGGCGTGCAGATGCACTTCAGCCTGTTCGCTGGCAGCCCCATGATCGGCTTCGTGCTGTTCATGGCCATCGCCTTCGGCTTCTTCTTCGCCATCGAAAAGACCAAGAATTCCGGTCTGGGCGTTGCCGTCCTGCTAGGCTTCACCTTCTTCATGGGCCTGATGCTGTCGCGCCTGATCGAATTCACGCTGGGCTATTCCAATGGCGCCGGCCTGATCATGACGGCTTTCGGCGGTACTGCCATCATCTTCTGCGGCATGGCGACCATCGCCACCGTGTCCAAGCGCGACTTCTCGGGCATGGCCAAGTGGCTCTTCGCGGGCGTGCTGGTGATCCTGGTGGCTTCGCTGGCCAACATCTTCCTGCACCTGCCAGCCCTGCAACTGACCATCTCGGTGGTGGCCATCGCGATCTTCTCGGCCTACATCCTGTTTGATGTGCAACAGGTGGTCAACGGCGGCGAGACCAACTACATCTCGGCCACCCTGGCGATCTACCTGGACGTCTACAACGTCTTCGTCAACCTGCTCTCCCTGCTGGGCATCCTGGGCGGCAACCGCGATTGACGCAACATTGCCTTTAAAACAATAAAAAGCCGGCGCAAGCCGGCTTTTTTATTTCCACGAAGAAAAGTCTGCAGATCCTATTCTGGCAGGTCGAACACCGCGATGGATTCGACGTGGGCCGTGTGCGGGAACATGTTGACCACGCCCGCATACTTGAGCACATACCCCCCCAGGCGCACCAGCATGCCGGCGTCACGCGCCAGCGTAGCCGGATTGCAGGAGACGTAGACGATGCGCTTGGGCTTGAGGTGCTGCTGCCCCTCCGGCAACTCGACCAGGGCCTTGCAGACTTCCATCGCACCTTCGCGCGGCGGATCGATCAACATGCGGTCGAACTTGCCCAGCGCGACGAAATCCTCGGGCTTGGCCTCGAAGAGGTTGCGGCAATGGAAGCTGGTCTTGGCATCCACACCATTGATCCGGGCGTTGTCCAGGGCGCGTTCTGTCAGCGCCGTGCTGCCTTCGATCCCCACCACTTCGCGCGCCAGGGTGGCGATCGGCAAGGTGAAGTTACCCAGGCCGCAAAACAGGTCGGCAACGCGGTCTTGCGGCTGCACGTCCAGCAGGCGCAGGGCACGGGCGACCAGGACGCGGTTGATCTGGTGATTGACCTGGGTGAAGTCGGTCGGCTTGAAGGGCATGCGGATGCCGAATTCCGGCAACATGTATTGCAGCCGGGATTGCGCCGGATAGTAGGGCGCGGCGGTATCCGGCCCCTTGGTCTGCAGCCACCATTCGATCTTGTGCTCGTCGGCGAAGCGCTTGAGCAAGACTTCGTCAGCCGGCGACAAGGCTTCCATGATGCGCAGGACCAGCACGGTGACCTTGTTGCCTTCGTCACCCTCACCCACCGCCAGCTCGATCTGGGGCAGATGGTCGCGGATGGACAGGTTCGCCACCAGCTCGCGCAGCGGCACCAGCAGAGCCGACACATTGGGCGGCAGGATCTGGCAGGTCTTCATGTCGGCGATGAAGGAGGAGCGCTTTTCGTGGAAGCCCACCAGCACGCCGCCCTTCTTGGCCACGTAGCGCACCGAGATGCGGGCGCGGTAGCGATAGCCCCAGGTCGGACCATAGATGGGACGCAGCATGACCTCGGCCTTGGTCTTGCCGAGATGCCAGAGGTTGTCTTCCAGCACGCGCTGCTTCATGGCCACCTGGGCCGAGGGCTCCAGATGCTGCATGGCGCAACCGCCGCAGACGCCAAAATGCGCGCAACGGGGCGTCACCCGCAGCGCGGATTCGCGATGCAGCGCGGTCATCACGCCGGCTTCCCACTTGGGTTTCCGGCGATAGGACTCGAAACTGACGCGCTCACCCGGCAGCGCGCCTTCGACGAAGATGACCTTGCCTTGCGTGCCATCCTCGTTGACGAGGTGACCAACGCCGCGCCCGTCCATGTCGAGCGACTTGATTTCAATGATGATGTCTTGTTGCATGAGGGAAACCACAGGGTAGGACGTGAGTCCGCTGCCAAAAACAAAAGCGGTATTGTCCGCGATCCGGGACCGGGAGGGAAGCATGATGCATGTCCGCCCCGTCAACGGAGCGGACAATCGGCACAAATACGACGTCGGGCGGGCCGGGCAGCCCGATCAGAACAGGGCGTCGCGCCCCACGCCTCGCGATGTCAGCAGGCGCTTCAGCTTGACCAGCGCCTCCTGTTGCACCTGGCGTACCCGCTCACGGGTGATGCCCATTTCGCCGGCCAGTTGCTCCAGCGTGGAAGGGTCATCGTTATCCAGGCCAAAGCGGCGCGCCACCACCACCCGCTGCTTCTCCGACAGGCTCTTGAGCCACTCGCGGATCAGCAGGGCCATTTCCTGGCTTTCGGCGCGGGTATCGGGGTGTTCTTCGACCGCACTGGGCAGCAGGTCCATGAGACTGGCCTGAGGATCGTTGTCCAGCGGCGTATCAAGCGAGGCGGCATGTTCGGACAGGGCCAGCACATCCTGCACCTCTTCCACCGGGCGCTCCACCAGATGGGCGATGTCCTCGGCGCTGGCGTCGCGACCATCGCGCTGCTGGGCTTCCAGGTGATACTTGGCGCGCAGGATCTGGTTCAGTTCGCGCACCATGTGTACCGGCAACCGCACCGTGCGCGCCTGGTTCATGATGGCGCGTTCGATGCTCTGGCGTATCCACCAGGTGGCATAGGTAGAGAAACGGAAACCGCGCTCGGGCTCGAACTTGTCGATGGCGCGCATGAGGCCCAGGTTGCCTTCCTCGATCAGGTCCAGCAGGGCCACGCCACGGTTGATGTAGTGCTTGGCGATCGACACCACCAGTCGCAGGTTGTGCTCGATCATCTTCTGGCGCGCCACGAACTCGCCCTGCTTGGCCAGGGTGGCGAAGTGCAGTTCCTCGGCGGCCGTCAACAGCGGCTTGGCGCCGATCTTGTTGAGGTAATGCTGGGTGGTATCGGTGGAGAGCTCGGCGGCGAGCACCTTCTTGAGCTCATCCACGCCCTCGGCCGGGGCCGCCTCCTGGGGCTGGTCGGCGGCATCGCCGTCGATCACTTCCGGTTCGTCGATCTCCTCAATGGGATCGTCCATGTCCTCTTCGCGAGGGTCCTGGTCTGGCAAGTGATCGTGGCGATTGCTTGTCATACGCTAGCGTGGCGGTAAGTATTTGGAGGGGTCAACGGGCTTGCCCTGTTGACGGATTTCAAAGTGCAGCTTGACAGTATCACTGTCGGACTTGCCCATCTCGGCAATCTTCTGGCCCTTGGTCACGCTCTGGCCTTCCTTGACCAGGATGGCCTGGTTGTGGGCATAGGCCGACAGCAGGTTGTTGGTGTGCTTGATGATCACCAGGTTGCCATAGCCACGGATGCCGCTGCCGGCATACATGACCTTGCCCGCACCTGCCGCCAGCACGGCCTGGCCAGCCTTGCCGGCGATGTCCACACCCTTCTTGCCGCCATCGAAAGTGCCGACCACCTTGCCATCGGCCGGCCACATCCAGGAGACGCCTTCATCATCGGTTGCCGCCGTCGACGCTGCTGCCGGCTTCTCGGCCGCATGAGGCGCCTCAGCCTTGGCGGGCGCCGCCGGCGCTGCAGCGGTCGCCGATGTTGCATCCGGCTTTTCCAGTTCAGCCAGGGCATTGTCCGAATAGGCCCGCTTGTCTCCACGCGGGCCGGACTTGTTGGAACCGCCCGCAGCCGGCGCGGCTGCTGCCGAGCCAGGCGCACCCAACGGCTTGACTTCCAGCCCTGCGCCCGGTGCGGCCGCCACGGTCGCCGTCTGGGCCGTACCCGCTGCACGATCGGGCGGCGCCACGCGCAGTGTCTGGTCGACCTTGATGTCGTTGGGGTTGGTCAGGTTGTTCCAGGCCACGATGTCGCGCCAGTTCTGACCCACATCCAGCGCGATACGATACAGCGTATCCCCCTTCTTGACCGTGTAATAGCCGCGTCCCGACGGCGCCGGCGCAACAGGCGCGGCAGCAACGGAGTCCACCGGCCTACCGGTGCTGGTGGTGCGCTCGACGACGGGCGCCGGCTGCTGATTCGGTGTCGAGCCGCATGCGGCCAGAAGACTGACGACACTGCCCAATACAGCCAAACGAATTTTCTTCATGCTCTTACGTTAGATTTTGTACGACGCTAGTTGACCCGCAGCCAGCGTCAGAAGTGCTTGGTGCCGCCGACTTACCGTTGCAACGATGCCCGGACTGTCCTGCCATGCCCCCCCCCTGCTGTGCAAGGCTCACACCGTCCCGGGACGCAAGGGCACGAAGTGACAGGGTTCCAGAGTGGTACGGCGCCAGTCGCGCTGGCCGACACGTTCGATCAATTCCAACATCTGCTGCCGCTCGCCCACCGGCGCCACCAGCCTGCCGCCGATGGCCATCTGCTCCAGCAGGGCCTGCGGCACTTCCAGGCCAGCCGCCGCCAGGATGATGCCATCGAAAGGCGCAACCTGTGGCAGGCCAAGCATACCATCTCCGTAATGCAAGCGGATGTTCGCCACCCGCAATGGACGCAGATTGGTCTTGGCCAGCTCATGCAGGGGCTTGATACGCTCGATGGAATACACTTCCCCCGCCACTCGCGACAGCACCGCCGCCTGGTAACCACAGCCGGTGCCGATCTCCAGCACCCGGTCGAGCCGGCCGCCGTGGCGGTTCTGGCGCATGACCTCGATCATGCGCGCCACGATATAGGGCTGGGAAATGGTCTGGTGATGACCGATCGGCAACGATGCGTCGATATAGGCCTGGCTGGCCAGGCCTGGCTCCACGAACATGTGGCGCGGCACAGCCTCCAGCGCAGCCAGCACCTTGGCATCGGCCACACCCTGCTTGGCCACGCGCGCCACCATGGCCTTGCGCACGGCTTCCGAAGCCAGTGGCGAGGCGTGATGCGAGGCATTGGTCTGGGTCACCGTCATCACATTCCTGACAGCGGTGCGCGGCGCCGGGGCGGCGCTCATCAGCGGCTGGGCGGCCTGAACCGGAGCACGCGGCGGCGCCGGTGGCGGCCGCAAGGCCTGCGCCAGCCCCTGCTGCACCGGCTTGAGCGCGGCCTGGCGGGAGGACTGGGCGGCATTCTTGGCCGCCGTCTGGGTGGTCGCCTGGGGGCGACCGGCCGCGTCGCGCCCGGCGTCGTTGCGCTTGTTCTTGTCCACCACCGAGGACAGGCTCAGCGGAAAGCGGCTGGGCTTGTCGCTCATGCAAGCGCCTTCCGGAGCGCATCCAGCTGGCCGGTATGGGTCAGGTCGATCTGCAGCGGCGTGATGGAGACATGGCCGTTGGCCGTGGCGTGGAAATCGGTCCCCTCCCCGCCATCCTTGGCAGCGCCGGCCGGGCCGATCCAGTACAGGTCTCGCCCATGGGGGTCGGTCAGCTTGTGTACCGGTTCGGACATGTGGCGCTTGCCCAGACGGGTGGCCACACTACCCTTGATCTCTGCATACGGCAGATTGGGGATGTTGACGTTGAGCAGGTAAGGACGGGGCAGACTGTCGAAGCGACGCTCCACGATCTCGCGGGCGATGCGCGCCGCCGAGGCCAGTTCTGCCCAGCCCTTGTGCAGCTGGGAAAAGGCGATCGATGGAATACCGAACAGGAAACCCTCGGTGGCCGCTGCCACGGTCCCCGAATACAGGGTGTCGTCCCCCATGTTCTGCCCCTGGTTGATCCCCGAGACGATCAGGTCCGGACGCTCCTTGAGCAGGCCGGTCAAGGCCACGTGGACGCAGTCCGAGGGGGTGCCGTTGAGGTAGTAGAAGCCATTGGGCGCCTGCTCCACCCAGAGCGGACGGTCCAGGGTCAGGGAGTTGGAGCTGCCTGAGCGGTTGCTGTCCGGGGCGACGACGGTGATGTCGGCGATCGGCGCGAGCGCCTCGGCCAGGGCGTTGATGCCGGGCGCGAGGTAACCGTCGTCGTTGCTGATGAGGATTTTCATGGGCTGAATTTTAACCGAAGCCAGCGCCGCCACAGCCTCCTCGCACGACTTTCTCGCACAGGCCGGGCAGCGCTATTCCTGCTGGCTCAATTCCTGGTAGACATAGGCCGCCAGGACCAGCTTGTCACGCACGGTCAGGTCGGCGAATTCGACGCCATACTGATGGAAATCGGCCTCGCCCAGCGCCTCGGCCGTGCGCAGCACGACCGGCAGGTCCAGGCTCAGTTGCTGGTCGGCCACAGCCGCCACGAAACGCAGATGCCCGACCGTCCCCTTCCTGGCCGCCACCTTGCCCGACAGCGAGGTCGCCACCAGCGAGGCGCCGCCCAGGCTCAGGTCGATCACGCTGGCCGCCAGCGGGTGCGCGCCATCCAGGGCCAGGTAGCCTTCGGCACCGACCGGCACCCGTGTGGCCTGGCGGATCAGGGTGGAGCGCACTTCCCGCGGCAGCGACAGGTGCAGGTACACGAACGGGGTCTGCTGGTACTTCAGCAATTGCGCGCCGAAGGCATAGGCTCGCCGCCCGGTCAGGGCGCGCACCACAAAACCCTGGCCCTCGCGCACGAACAGCTGCTTGCCCTCCTTTTGCGGCGCCGTCACCAGGATGCTGCGATTGGGCAGGCAGCCCACCAGCGTCACCGCGTAGCGCTGGCTGGCATCGTCGGCGAATTGCAGCCACAGGGTGTCGCCGATCTGCCAGCGCACCTCGTCCAGCGTGATCACGGTCTCCTCGCCGCGCACGGCGGCCGAGGGCTTGAGCGGCTTCTTGCCTCCCGCCTTCTTGCGCAATACATCGCGTGCCTGCGGCAGCGGTACCGACTCGGTATCGGGCTCGCTGACCCAGTTGGCGTTGCGGTACAGGCCCTTCTCGATCAGGCCTGCCAACTGGTCCGGTGTATCGATGATGGTGCCGCGTGCCAGCAGCAGCCGGCCTTCGTCGTTGTAGATCGGCCAGGGCGCGGCCTTGCCCAGCATCAGCTCGGACGACCGTACCGGCACCAGGGACGTCGTGCTGGACATGTCAGGAGCCCGCTTGCGGACCAGCAGCGGCCTCGGCCGCCGCCGCTGCGCGACGGGCGTCCTGCTCGCGGAAGAAGGCCTGCACGACCTCCAGTTCGCGGGTGCGCTTGAAGGGTGGCAGGCTCTGCCAGATGCGGCGACCATAGTTCTTGGTGATGATGCGTGGATCGCAGATCATCAGCACGCCACGGTCGCCCTCGTCGCGGATCAGGCGCCCTGCCCCCTGCTTGAGGTTGATGATGGCCGCCGGCAGCTGGTGATGGACGAAGCCGTTGAGCCCCTGTTTTTCCATCTCGCTGATGCGCGCCGCCAGCACCGGATCGTCCGGCGGCGAGAACGGCAGCTTGTCGATGATCACCAGCGACAGCGCATCGCCGCGCACGTCCACGCCTTCCCAGAAGCTCTGGCTGCCGATCAGCACGCCATTGCCGGCGGCGCGGAAGCGATCCAGCAATTCGGTGCGCCCCGCCTCGCCCTGCACGAACAGCGGGAAGGCATGGCCACGCGCCGCGAACTCGGCACGCAGGCGCTCGGCTGCGCGGTTGACCGCACGCAGCGTGGTACACAGGAAGAAGCAACGGCCGCCGGCCGCCTCGATGGTCGGCAGTGCGGCGTCGATGACGGCGTCGGTATATTCAAAGGAATTGGGCTGCGGCAGGTTCTGCGGTACGTACAGGATGCCTTGCTCGGCATAATTGAACGGACTCGGCCAGGACTGCGCCGGGGCATTCCACAAGCCCATCTGGGCGGCGTAGTGGTTGAAGTCCTTCTTCACAGCCAGCGTGGCCGAGGTGAAGATCCAGGAACGCGGCACGCCTTCGCGCTGCTTGTTGAAGATGGGGGCAATCGACAGTGGCGTGCGGTGCAGTTGCAGTGATGACTGGAAGGCCTCCAGCCACAGCACATAGAAGGGCTTTTGCGCCGGCGCTTCCTGTGCCTCTTCGGCGGACTTGCTCTCCTGCCCGGCCACCTCGTTCTCGCCCTTGCCCTGTCCTTTGGCAGCCGCCTTGGCCGACAGCTCTTCGGGAGCGCTCCAGTTTTCCAGCTGGCGCAGCAATTCATTGGCACGGTCGCGGCACTGCTCGATCGTCTCGGCGCGCTCGGCCTGCTTCTCCAGCACGGTGATCATGTCGTCCATGCAGTCCTTGAGCGTATCCAGGGCCGGGAAGAAGGCGCTGGAGGCGGCAATCTGGTTCAGCGCCAGCCGCACCGACTCCTCCGGGAAGGCCAGCCGCAGGTCGCGCGCAGCCCTCTCCACGGTCGATACCAGGCGCGGCCAGTCGGCGCCATCGCGGGCATGGGCCAGGCCTTCGGCCAGCACGTCACGACACAGCTCCAGGATCTGCGAGGTGGAGACGGTCTCGCCGAAGAAGAGCGTGGCCGTATCCGGCAACTGGTGCGCTTCGTCGAAGATCACCGTATTGGCCGAGGGCAGCAGCTCGGCGACCCCGGTATCCTTCAGGGCCACGTCGGCGAAGAACAGGTGGTGGTTCACCACCACCACGTCGGCTTGCTGCGCCTCCTTGCGGGCCTTCATGACGAAGCAATCCTGGTAGTACTGGCATTCGGCACCGAAGCAGGTATCCCGGGTGGACGTCACCAGGTTCCAGACCGATGCCGTCTCCGGCACCTTGGTCAGCTCGGCCTTGTCGCCCGAGGAGGTCGATTTCATGAAGCGCGAGATCTCGCGCAGGTAACCCACGTCCTCACGCGCGGTCAGGCGACCGTTCTGCAGGGTGCGTTCCAGGTGGAAATGGCAGACGTAATTGCTGCGTCCCTTGAGCAGCGCCACCGAGACCGGCGCATGCAGCGCCTTGCGCACGGTCGGGATGTCGCGGTTGTAGAGCTGGTCCTGCAGGGTCTTGGTACCGGTGGAGACAATCACCTTGCCGCCCCACAGCAAGGCCGGCACGAGATAGGCGAAGGTCTTGCCCGTGCCGGTTCCGGCCTCGGCAATCAGCGTGCCTTGCTCCGCAATGGCCGTAGCAATGGCCTTGGCCATCTCGGTCTGGGCATGGCGCGGCCGGTAGCTGCCCACCGCGCCGCCCAGGGCGCCGCCGGCACCGAACAGTTGCTCGATCTCGGCATCATGGATGCCCGGTTCATCCGGCGCCGCCCCATCCACGGGAGCGATGTGGGCACTGCTGTCGACGATGTCGGCGTGGGCTTCTTGGGCTGTCACTGCGGCAAACCTGTAGGAAAAAGACAAGCGGCGCAGGCTACGTCAGTGACCTGCGGACGATCCCGCGGAGGGGAACAAGACGCTATTTTACGCGGAGTCGGGGCAGCCCTCCCGGTTCTCCGGGACAGGTGCTGTCGGCACCGCCGCAATAGGAGACTGCGGGCAGGCCGGGAGGGAATATCAGGCGGGGATATCGGGCACAAGCTGCATCTTCAGCAGGGCGATGTGATCCTTCAGTTGCAGCTTGCGCTTCTTCAGGCGGCGCAGTTGCAGGTCTTCCGAGCGGACGTCACGCAACAGCAGGTCGATCACGTTATCGAGATCACGGTGCTCGACTTCGAGTTCGATGATGCGGCGCTGGATGTCTTCGCGATGCGTACTGGTCATGATGGTCCACGGGTAACTGTGCTGACTGCTAGTGTAATCGAGCCGCCTGCGCACGCCAATCGGCACGCGCAGGCGCTCAAGCCGGCCGGCTTACTGGGCCGCAGGGGCCGTGGTGGTCGACTCCTGCTGCTGGTTCTTCTTGCGCTCGGCACGCTCCCGTTCGTTCTCGGCCTTCTTGCGCTCCACCTCCAGGCGGTGCTCCTCGGCTTCCTTGATGCGACGCTGACGCTCGGCGGCGTTGGCGGCACGCTCGGGCGCCTGGGCAGCATCCTCGGCCTGCTGCTGGCGCAGCTTGGCATCGTGCTCGCGCACCCGCAAGTCGGCCGGCACATCCTTGTTCTGGTCGATGCGCTGCTGTACTTCGTTGTTCTTGGCACGGCTTTCCTGCACCTTGCGGGCGGAATCGATGTCCTTCTGCTTCTGCTCGGCCAGGCGGCGCGCGGCGTCTTCCTCATCCTTGGCATGCTGCTCGGCCAGGGAACGGTCTCGGTCATCGACGTTGGCCTGGCGCTGGAACACGTTGGCCTCATACTCGACCTGCTTGATGGCCTTCTCGGCCACGCGCTTGCGGTCCTTGGCCACCTCCAGGCAATCCGACACCAGGAACTTGGGATAGCAGGCGCGCTGGTCAAGGATATAGCGTACATCGAGCACCTGACGGTCTTCAGCGGCCTCGTCCAGCGCCTTCTGGGCCATCTCCACGGACTTGATCGACCCCGCCGGATAGCGCTGGTGGATCGGCGCACGCGCCTCCAGTGCGTCGAAACGTTCACGGCTCATCGGCGCGCTGCCTTGCGGTTGGGCTGGGGCGGTCTTGGCCTGGGAGGGCGACTGATCTGCCGGCTGGGTTGCCACCGACTGCCCTTGCGCCGCGCAGCTGGCGGCGGCCAGGGCCAGCGTCAGGCCACACAGGGAAAGCGGGACGCCCTTGGCATTGGCAAAGAGACCTTGCATCGTGTTCTTGTTCATCTGGTGATTGTTCATGAGAGGCTGTCGGCGATGGAACGGCGATCCGCTTCCAGGTATTCCTTCGACTGCATCTCAATGATACGTGAAACGGTGCGGTGGAACTCATTGGACAGGGTTCCCACGGTGTAAAGCTCGTCCGGCTCGACCGCCGCCGACATGATCAGCTTGACCTTGTGGTCGTAGAAGACGTCGATCAGCCAGGTAAAGCGGCGCGCCTCCGAGGACATCGCCGCCGACATGCGCGGAATACCTGAGAGGATCACGGTCTGGAAGCGGCTGGCCAGTTCCAGGTAGTCGTTCTGCGAGCGCGGACCGCCGCACAGGGTAGCGAAATCGAACCAGATGGCGCTACCGCCGCGACGCAGGGCGCGGATCTCGCGAGCCTCGATATGCACGCGCGGATCTTCGTCACCGGCCTCGGCCACGGCGGCGAAGGCTTCCCGCAGTTCTTCGTCGGTCTTGGCGTTGAGCGGGGTGTGGTAGACCTTGACCTGCTCCAGCACGCGCTTGCGATAGTCGATGCCGGCGTCGATGTTCATGACGTCCAGCCTTTCCTTCAACAGCGCAATGGTCGGCAGCATGCGGTCACGGTGCAGGCCATCCGGATAGAGCGTGCCGGGCTCGTAGTTGGAGGTCATGACAAAGGACACGCCGTTGTCGAACAGGCCCTTCAGCAGGTTGTAGAGGATCATCGCATCGGCGATGTCGGAGACGTGGAATTCGTCGAAGCAGATCAGGCGGTATTTCTTGGCGATACGCTTGGCGACCTCGTCGAGTGGATCCGAGATCCCCTTCAACTCGTCGAGCTGGCGATGCACATCGCGCATGAATTCATGGAAGTGCAGGCGCGTCTTGCGCACCACTGGCACCACCGAATAGAAGCTGTCCATCAGGAAGGACTTGCCACGCCCCACCCCACCCCACATGTAGACGCCGCGCGGCACGGCCGGCCGGCTGATCAGGCGCTTGAAGGTCGAGGCGCGCTGCGCCTTGTAGGCAACCCATTCCTCGTAGGCGCGCTGCAGGCGCTCGATGGCGCGCAACTGCGCCTCGTCGGATTGGTAACCGCGCTGGGACAGCGAGTGTTCGTAGAATTGACGGACATCCATGTTGTGGTCTTGTAAAACGACAATGGGCGAGCCAGGCTCGCCCATTGGATTGGCATCGGTCTCAATGCTCGATACGCGGGCGGCACGACAGCTCTGGCTGGCATGAGCGACGCGTATTGTCGCATTGATCGCACATCAGAAGTTCAATGCGCGCTTGTCCACGGCCAGCGCCGCTTCCTTGGTCGCTTCGGACAGCGACGGGTGAGCATGGCAGATACGGGCGATGTCTTCGGAGGAAGCGCGGAACTCCATCGCCACCACGGCTTCCGAAATCAGTTCGGAGGCCATCGGGCCGACGATATGCACGCCCAGGATTTCATCGGTCTTGGCATCGGCCAGGAACTTGACCATGCCCGAGGTATCGCCCAGCGCGCGTGCGCGGCCATTGGCCAGGAACGGGAAGGTACCGGCCTTGTACTGCACGCCGTCGGCCTTCAGTTGCTGCTCGGTCTTGCCGACCCAGGCGATTTCCGGCGAGGTGTAGATGACCCAGGGGATGGTGTTGAAGTTGACGTGACCGTGCTGGCCGGCAATACGCTCGGCCACGGCAACGCCTTCTTCCTCGGCCTTGTGGGCCAGCATCGGGCCGCGCACCACGTCACCCACCGCCCACACGTTGGGCAGGTTGGTCTTGCAGTCGCCGTCGACGGCGATGAAGCCGCGCTCGTCCAGCTGCAGGCCCACGCCTTCGGCGTTCAGGCCGATGGTGTTGGGGGTACGGCCGATGGAGACGATCAGCTTGTCGAACTCGCCCTTGTGCGCTTCACCCTTGGCGTCGGTGTATTCCACCGAGACACTGTTCTTGCCGGCCTTGATGGTGCCGATCTTCACACCCAGGTTCACCAACAGGCCCTGCTTGGTCAGCAGCTTCTGGGCTTCCTTGGCGATCTGTTCGTCCACTGCACCCAGGAAGGTCGGCAGCGCTTCCAGCACGGTCACTTCCGCGCCCAGGCGACGCCAGACCGAACCCATTTCCAGGCCGATCACGCCGGCACCGATCACGCCCAGCTTCTTGGGTACTTCGGAGATGGCCAGAGCGCCGGTGTTGGAGAGGATCAGCTTTTCGTCGAACTCGGCGCCCGGCAGTGCGCGGGCGTTGGAGCCGGTTGCCACGATCACGTGCTTGGCAGTGATGGTTTCTTCGGCGGCGCCGGCCACCTTGACTTCGTAGCCGTTGGCGTCACCCTTGACGAAGGAACCACGGCCGTGGAAGAAGGACACCTTGTTCTTCTTGAACAGGTACAGGATGCCGTCGTTGTTCTGCTTGACCACGGTGTTCTTGCGACCCAGCATCTTGTCCAGGTTCAGGCCCAGGCCCTTGACTTCGATGCCGTGCTCGGCGAAGCCGTGGCTGGCATGCTCGTAGTGCTCGGAGGACTGCAGCAGCGCCTTGGAGGGGATGCAACCGACGTTGGTGCAGGTGCCGCCCGGTGCGGGGCCGCCCTTTTCGTTCTTCCATTCGTCGATGCAGGCGGTGTTGAAGCCCAGTTGCGCTGCGCGGATGGCGGCGATGTAGCCGCCGGGGCCGCCACCGATGACGACGACGTCAAAATTCTTGCTCATGTGTGTATTCCTGATTCGTTGTGCGCATCCGCTTCAGGTCGAAGCGGATGCAAAAAGGCGCTGAATGCCTGGGGGCCGTTCAGCGCCTAGCTCACGCCTTGATGGCCAATCGATTACAGATCAAGCAACAGGCGGGCGGGATCTTCCAGGGCTTCCTTGATGGCCACCAGCGACAGGACGGCTTCGCGGCCGTCGATGATGCGGTGGTCATAGGACAGCGCGAAGAAGTTGATCGGACGCACCACGACCTGGCCGTTTTCGACCACAGCGCGTTCCTTGGTGGCGTGGATGCCCAGGATCGCCGATTGCGGCGGGTTGATGATCGGGGTCGACAGCATGGAACCGAAGGTACCGCCGTTGGAGACGGTGAAGGTACCGCCCGACAGTTCTTCGATGGACAGCTTGCCGTCCTTGGCCTTCTGGCCGAATTCACCGATCTTCTTTTCGATGTCGGCGATGGACATCTGGTCCGCATCACGCAGGATGGGCACCACCAGGCCGCGCGGCGAACCGACGGCCACGCCGATGTCGAAGTAGCCGTGGTAGACGATGTCGTTACCGTCGACCGAGGCGTTGACGATCGGGTACTTCTTCAGGGCGTGCACGACCGCCTTGACGAAGAAGGACATGAAGCCCAGCTTGACGCCGTGTTCCTTCTCGAACTTGTCCTTGTACTTGTTGCGCAGGTCGATGACCGGCTGCATGTTGATTTCGTTGAAGGTGGTCAGGATGGCGTTGGTCGATTGCGACTGCACCAGGCGCTCTGCCACGCGGGCACGCAGGCGGCTCATCGGCACGCGTTGTTCCGGACGGCTTTCCAGGCCAGCCTTGACCGGTGCGGCCACGGCAGCCAGGGCTGGCTTGGCGGCAGCAGCAGCGGGAGCGGCGGCAGGAGCCGACAGCGCGCCCAGCACGTCGCCCTTGGTCACGCGGCCATCCTTGCCCGTGCCGGTGACTTGCGAGGTCGACAGGTTGTTGTCGGCCAGCAGCTTGGCGGCGGCCGGCATGGCGACGTCACCCTTGGAAGCCAGCTCGGGAGCGGCGACCGGGGTCGGCTCGTTGCCAGCTTGCGGTGCGGGAGCCGCCTTGACTTCGGTCGGGGCGACCTGGGCCGATGCATCGGTGTCCAGGATGGCGATGACTTCACCGGCCACGACGGTAGCACCGTCGGCCTTGATGATCTGCGTGATGACGCCGGAGTCCGGGGCCGGCAGTTCCAGCACGACCTTGTCGGTCTCGATGTCGATCAGGTTTTCGTCACGGGTAACGGGTTCGCCCACTTTCTTGTGCCACTGCAGCAGGGTTGCTTCGGCAACGGATTCTGATAATTGCGGGACTTTTACTTCGATTTGAGCCATTTAGGGTTCTCCGATTTTCGGGTGTTTCGTTTTTATGGAAACGGGGACGCACTGCCCTCGCAGCGCGTCCCGTTTGCATCAATGATTACTTGGTCAGCACAAAGCCCTTGAGCTTGGCGAAGGCGGTTTCGATCAGCGCCTTTTGCTGTGCGTAGTGCTTGTCGTAGTAACCGACGGCCGGCGAAGCGCTTGCCGGGCGGCCTGCATAGGCCAGCTTCTGACCTTCGGAGAGATTCTCGAAGATGTTGTGCTGGATCTGCAGCCACGAGCCCTGGTTTTGCGGTTCGTCCTGCGCCCACACCAGTTCGTTGAAGTTCGGGAACTGCTTCAGCGCAGCCGCGAACGCCTTGTGCGGGAACGGATACAGTTGCTCGACGCGGATGATGGCCGTATCGGTCTGGCCACGTTCCTTGCGGGCGTTGACCAGGTCGTAGTACACCTTGCCCGAGCAGGCGACGATGCGCTTGACCTTCTTGGCGTCGATGGATTCATCGACTTCCGGAATCACGGTCTGGAACGAACCCTTGGCCAGGTCGGACAGGGGCGACCCAGCATCCTTGTTACGCAGCAGCGACTTCGGCGTCATGATGATCAGCGGCTTGCGGAACAGGCGGATCATCTGGCGACGCAGCAGGTGGAAGATCTGCGCAGCGGTGGTCGGCTGCACGACCTGCATGTTGTTGTCGGCGCACAGCTGGAGGTAACGCTCGATACGTGCCGAGGAGTGCTCCGGACCCTGGCCTTCGTAGCCGTGGGGCAGCATCTGCACCAGGCCAGAGGCACGGCCCCACTTGACTTCACCGGAGCTGATGAACTGGTCCATGACGACCTGGGCACCGTTGGCGAAGTCGCCGAACTGGGCTTCCCAGATGGTCAGGGTGTTCGGCTCGGCGGTCGAGTAGCCATATTCGAAGGCCAGCACGGCTTCTTCGGACAACACCGAGTCGATCACGGTGAAGGGGGACTGGTTCTCGGCCACATTCTGCAGCGGGATATAGGTACCGGCATCCCAACGTTCGCGGTTCTGGTCGTGCAGCACCGAGTGGCGGTGGGTGAAGGTGCCACGGCCGGCATCCTGACCGGTCAGGCGCACGGCATAGCCGGAAGACACCAGGCTGGCGTAGGCCAGGTGTTCACCCATGCCCCAGTCCAGGTTGATGTCGCCACGACCCATGGCGGCGCGGTCGTTCAAGACCTTCTCGACCAGCGAGTGCACCTTGAAGCCTTCCGGCACGGTGGTGATCTTGGTGGCCAGGCGCTTGAGTTCAGCCATCGGCACGGCGGTCTCGGCGGCGTCGGTCCACTTGCGGTTCAGGAACGGCAGCCAGTCGACGGCGTACTTGCTCTTGAAGTTGGTCAGCACCGGATCGATGGCGTGCTTGCCGGCGTCCATGGCGGCGCGGTAGGCCTTGACCAGCTCTTCGCCACCGTCGGTGGCGATGGTCTTCTGGGCCGACAGCTTGTCCGCGTACAGCTTGCGGGTACCGGGGTGCTGAGCAATCTTCTTGTACATCAGCGGCTGGGTCAGAGCAGGCGTATCTTGCTCGTTGTGGCCCAGCTTGCGGAAGCAGATGATGTCGACCACGATGTCCTTCTTGAACTTCATGCGGTAGTCGACAGCGATCTGGGTGGCGAACACGACGGCTTCCGGATCATCGCCGTTGACGTGCAGCACCGGGGCTTCGATCATCTTGACCACGTCCGAGCAGTACAGCGTCGAACGGGAGTCGCGCGGATCAGAGGTGGTGAAGCCGATCTGGTTGTTGATGACGATGTGGACGGTACCGCCGGTACCATAGCCACGGGTCTGGGCCAGGTTCAGGGTTTCCATCACCACGCCTTGGCCGGCGAAGGCGGCATCGCCGTGCACCAGGATCGGCAGCACTTGCGAACCGTCCTTGTCGCCGCGGCGATCCATACGGGCCTTGACCGAACCTTCGACCACCGGGTTGACGATTTCCAGGTGGGAGGGGTTGAAGGCCAGCGACAGGTGGACCGGGCCGCCAGGGGTCGAGACGTCGGAGGAGAAGCCCTGGTGGTACTTGACGTCGCCCGCCGGCAGGTCGTCGGCGTGACGGCCTTCGAACTCGGAGAACAGTTCCTGCGGGGTCTTGCCCAGGATGTTGACCAACACGTTCAGACGGCCACGGTGGGCCATGCCGATGACGATTTCCTGCACACCCTTTTCACCGGCGCGCTGGATGGTTTCATCCAGGGAGGCGATGAAGGATTCGCCGCCTTCGAGCGAGAAGCGCTTCTGGCCGACGTACTTGGTGTGGAGGTAGCGTTCCAGGCCTTCGGCTGCGGTCAGGCGTTCCAGGATGTGCTTCTTCTTGTCGGAGGAGAAGCTGGGCACGGCACGGGTCGGCTCGAGGCGCTCTTCCAGCCAGCGCACTTCGGCCATGTCCGAGATGTAGGTGAACTCGGCACCGATGGAGCGCGTGTAGGTGTCACGCAGCATCTGCAGCAGGTCGCGCAGGGATGCGGTTTCCGGGCCGAAGTAGGTATTGTTGATGTTGAAGACGATATCCAGGTCGGCATCGGTGAAGCCGTAGAAGGAGGGATCGAGTTCAGGGATATTGGGGCGTTCCTGGCGTTGCAGCGGGTCCAGGTTGGCGAAGCGGGAACCGAGGTCACGGTAGCCGGCGATCAGCTGGGTGACCGCGACGCGCTTGCGGCCCATGTCGGAGTCGGCGGAGGCGATGACGGTGCGGATCGGGCCTTGCTTGGCGCGCTCGGCGAAGGAAGCGATCACCGGTGCATGAGCAACGTCGGGGCGGTTCGAGCCATCGGTGGCAGGAACGTGTTGCACCGCGTCGAAATAGGCACGCCAGTTTTCGGGGACAGAGCCGGGATTGTTCAGATAGGCTTCGTACAATTCCTCGATGTACGGAGCATTCCCACCGAAGAGGTAGGAGTTGATGTTGTATTGCTCGTAGAGCTTTGTCATTTGCTCACCTTTCTTCGCGTTTCGCGAGATTAGCGGGTTTCTACACCTTCCGCGACACGGCCTGACCGGTTAGCGGATTGCATCAAGTTGTGGGGAAGGACGTTGTCTACCTGAACTTCTGTATGTCATCCAGTCAGCGCTCCGGAATTATATATCCGAATATCAAATAAAAAAGCGAATCCTTGGGGATTCGCTTTTTTATTTGAAACCAGATGCGACGGGCGTTTCCAACGGCCAACGACCGCCTGCAAAGGCTTGTCACAACGCTGCTCCACCCTCTTCCGGGAATCCCGGAAGACGGGAAGAACAGCCCTTGCAACACACCGGCCGTTGCCCGCTCGACAACTAGAACGGACAAGCGGCCGAAACCATCAACGCTTGTCGATGGGCGGGACGTCGCGACGCGGCGAGCCCACGAACAACTGGCGGGGACGGCCGATCTTTTGTTCCGGATCCGAGATCATTTCGTTCCACTGGGCGATCCAGCCGATGGTACGGGCCATGGCGAAGATGCAGGTGAACATCGAGGTCGGGATACCCAGGGCGCGCTGCACGATGCCCGAGTAGAAGTCGACGTTCGGGTACAGCTTGCGGGACACGAAGTAGTCGTCTTCCAGGGCGATCTTTTCCAGCTCCATGGCCAGCTTGAACAGCGGGTCGTCGTGCAGGCCCAGTTCGTTCAGGACTTCGTAGCAGGTCTCGCGCATCAGCTTGGCACGCGGGTCGTAGTTCTTGTAGACGCGGTGACCGAAGCCCATCAGCTTCACGCCGGAGTTCTTGTCCTTCACTTGCTTGATGAACTCGGGGATATTCTCGACCGAGCCGATTTCTTCCAGCATGGTCAGTGCCGCCTCGTTGGCGCCGCCGTGGGCAGGACCCCACAGGCAGGCGATACCAGCGGCGATACATGCGAACGGGTTGGCACCGGAGGAACCGGCCAGGCGCACGGTCGAGGTCGAGGCGTTCTGTTCGTGGTCGGCGTGCAGGATCAGGATGCGGTCCAGCGCGCGCACCAGCACTTCATTGACCTTGTACTCTTCGCACGGGTTGGCGAACATCATGCGCATGAAGTTGGCGGTGTAGGACAGGTCGTTGCGCGGATACACGAACGGCTGGCCGATGCTGTACTTGTAGGCCATGGCCACCAGGGTCGGCAGCTTGGCGATCATGCGGATGGCCGACACTTCGCGGTGGTTGGCGTTGGAGATGTCCAGCGAGTCGTGATAGAAGGCAGACAGTGCGCCCACCGAACCGGTCAGCACCGCCATCGGGTGCGCGTCACGGCGGAAGCCACGGAAGAAGAAGTTCATCTGCTCGTGGACCATGGTGTGCTGGGTCACGGTGGTGACGAACTCAGCCTTCTGGTCGGCGGTGGGCAACTCGCCGTGCAGCAGCAGGTAGCAGGATTCCAGGAAGTCGCAGTTCACCGCCAGTTGCTCGATCGGATAGCCACGGTACAGCAGCTCGCCCTTGTCGCCATCGATGTAGGTGATGGAGGAGTTGCAGGAAGCGGTCGACATGAAGCCCGGGTCGTAGGTGAACTTGCCGGTGGCGCCGTAGAGCTTGCGGATATCGATCACATCAGGACCGATGCTGCCCTTGTAGATAGGAAAATCTACGGACGGAGACCCGTCGGAGAACGACAGGGTAGCTTTGATATCGGTGTTGGACATAGCTTTTCCTTTTTGCGGGGAGGGTAAAACCGTTAATCAAAAGCCGCGACCGCGACGAGCCAGGCGACGACCAATCCATCGGCGTCGGGTGGCGAGACAAAACAGGCCGCGATCGAGCAGAATCCGTCTGGCTTATGGCCAGGCGCAACAATCAGGCAGTACGCAGTTTCTTCAGCAACGCATGCACTTGGGGCAGGTCAACCGCCGCCTCCGGCTCCTTGCGAGCCAGCAGCAAGTCCATCAGGTCGTTGTCGGTCAGGTCCATCAGGCGCGAGAAGGCATCGACCTCGTCGTCGCTCATCCCGGCCTCATTGGCATCGAGATAGCGCGTCAAGATCAGATCGTTCTCCAGCAACCCGCGGCGGGCACGCCAGCGCAGTCGCGCGCGTTTGGCCGGATCATCCTGGTGACGTTCAGTCGTGAACTCGCTCATTTCTTGTATCTCTTCATTTCACTTGCAACCGGACCCGGTCTGACCGGGCCGGCCACGGGGAGCGCCATCACCCTGCTCCCCGCTACGGCCCGCCGGATGGCGGGCCTGGCTGGCACATAAGCCGATCTGGCTTATACCGAACGACGGACCATCAGTTCCTTGATCTTGCCGATGGCCTTGTTGGGGTTCAGACCCTTGGGGCAGACATCGACGCAGTTCATGATCGAACGGCAGCGGAACAGGCGGTACGGATCTTCCAGGTTATCCAGGCGCGCGCCGGTGGCTTCGTCGCGGCTGTCGGCGATGAAGCGGTAGGCTTGCAGCAGGCCGGCAGGACCGACGAACTTGTCCGGGTTCCACCAGAACGACGGGCAGGACGTCGAGCAGCAGGCGCACAGGATGCACTCATACACGCCGTCCAGCTCTTCACGCTGCTCGGGCGACTGCAGGCGCTCCTTCTCGGGCGGGATGCTGTCGTTGATCAGATAAGGCTTGATCGAATCGTACTGCTTGAAGAAGTTGGTCATGTCCACGATCAGGTCGCGGATCACCGGCAGGCCTGGCAGCGGCTTCAGAACGATGGGTTCGCTCAGCTCGTTCAGGTTGGTGATGCAGGCCAGACCGTTCTTGCCGTTGATGTTCATGGCATCGGAACCGCACACGCCTTCGCGGCAGGAGCGGCGCAGTGCCAGGGAATCATCCACGTCGGACTTGATGCGTTGCAGGGCATCCAGCAGCATCTTGTCGGTGGGCTTCAGTTCCACCGTCAGGTCTTGCATGTACGGCTTGTCGTCCTTGTCCGGATCGTAACGATAGATCTTGAATTTCAGGGTGCGAGTCATGTTGCGACCTCTTAGAAAGTACGTGCTTTAGGTTTGAAAGTCTCGACGGTCAGCGGCTGCATGTTGACCGGCTTGTAGTCGAGACGATTCCCCTCGGAGAACCACAGCGTGTGCTTGAGCCAGTTCACGTCGTCGCGCTGCTCGTGGTCGCTTTGCGCGTGGGCGCCGCGCGATTCCTTGCGCGCTTCGGCCGAGGTGATGGTGGCCTTGGCGGTTTCGATCAGGTTGTCCAGCTCCAGCGCTTCGACGCGGGCGGTGTTGAAGACCTTGGACTTGTCCTTGAAGGAGACGTGCTTGCGACGCTCGTCCAGCTCCATGATCTTTTCGTAGCCTTCCTTCAACAGGGCATCGGTACGGAACACGCCGCAGTACTTCTGCATGGTGGCGCGGATGTCGTTGGCGACGTCCTGTACGCGCTCGGAACCGGTGCTGCTTTCCAGGTGGGCGACACGTTCCAGCGAACGGTCCAGGGCACCGGCCGGGATGGGCTTGTGGCTCTGGTCCTGCAGGCGGCTGCCCACGATGTGGTTGCCGGCAGCGCGGCCGAAGACCACCAGATCCAGCAGCGAGTTGGTGCCCAGGCGGTTGGCACCGTGTACCGACACGCAGGCGCATTCGCCGATGGCGTACATGCCCTGCACCACTTCCTTCATCGAACCACCCTTGGGCACGACCACCTGGCCATGGATGTTGGTGGGGATGCCACCCATCTGGTAGTGGATGGTCGGCACGACCGGAATCGGTTCCTTGGTCGCATCGACGTTGGCGAACTTGTGGGCGATTTCCAGGATCGAGGGCAGACGCTTCTTGATGGTGTCGGCACCGATGTGGCGCAGATCCAGCAGCACGTGATCCTTGTGCTGGCCGACGCCGCGGCCTTCCTTGATTTCCTGGTCCATCGAACGCGAGACGAAGTCACGCGGCGCCAGGTCCTTCAGGGTCGGCGCATAGCGCTCCATGAAGCGTTCGCCGTTGCTGTTGATCAGGATGCCGCCTTCACCGCGCACACCTTCGGTGATCAGCACGCCCGCGCCGGCCACGCCGGTGGGGTGGAATTGCCAGAATTCCATGTCCTGCAGCGGCAGGCCGGCGCGTGCCGCCATGCCCATGCCGTCGCCGGTGTTGATGAAGGCGTTGGTCGATGCGGCCCAGATACGACCTGCACCGCCGGTGGCGAACAGGGTGGTCTTGGCGTGCAGCATCATGATTTCGCCGGTTTCCATTTCCAGCGCCACCACACCGAGGACATCGCCCTCTTCATTGCGGATCACGTCCAGCGCCATCCACTCGACGAAGAAGTGGGTCTTGGCGCGCACGTTGCGCTGGTACAGGGTGTGCAGCAGTGCGTGGCCGGTACGGTCGGCTGCGGCACAGGCGCGCTGGACCGGCTTTTCGCCCAGGTTGGCGGTGTGGCCGCCGAACGGACGCTGGTAGATGGTGCCATCGGGGTTGCGGTCGAAGGGCATGCCGAAGTGTTCCAGCTCGTAGACGGCCTTCGGTGCTTCGCGGCACATGAATTCGATGGCGTCCTGGTCACCCAGGTAGTCCGAACCCTTGACGGTGTCGAACATGTGCCAGTACCAGTTGTCTTCCGACATGTTGCCCAGCGAAGCGCCGATGCCGCCTTGGGCAGCCACGGTGTGCGAGCGGGTCGGGAAGACCTTGGACAGGACAGCGACGTTCAGGCCAGCTTCGGCCAGTTGCAGCGAGGCGCGCATGCCGGAACCACCGGCGCCGACGATGACCGCGTCAAAGCGGCGGGTAGTGATGGCGGATTTGATTGCAGCCACGATTAGTTTCTCCAGAGAATCTGCGCAGCATAGCCAGCGCAACCGATCAGCCACAGGATGGTGGCAACTTGCAGGACCAGACGAATGCCCACGGGCTTGACGTAGTCCATCAGCGCATCACGCACGCCGATCCAGGCGTGGAAGAACAGCGCCATGAACACCGCGAAGGTGGCGACCTTGAACCATTGATGCGAGAACAGCGCCGCCCAGCCCTGGTAGCTGAAATTGGTCGACGTGAAGAAGCACACCAGCAGGATGACGGTGTAGAGCGCCATCACCACGGCGGTGGCACGCTGCGCCAGCCAGTCACGCAGGCCATAGTGGGCGCCGACGACCAGGCGCTTGGGTCCGATATTGTTATCAGCCATTTTTAGAATGCTCCGAACAGTTTCAATGCGACCAGGACCATCAGCGTGATGCTGACCACCAGGACAGTAGCCGAGGACTTGCGCGCGCTATCCTTGTCCAGACCGATGTGGTTATCCATGATCAGGTGGCGGATGCCGGCGCAGAAGTGATGCAGGTAGGCCCAGGACAGGGCCAGGATGACCAGCTTGACACACCAGCCCGAGGTGAAACCCTTGAGGTAGTCGAAAGTGCCTTCCGAGAGCAGGCTGCTGTCCAGCAGGAACAGCACGAAGGGCAGCATCAGGAACAGGAACAGACCGCTGATGCGGTGCATAATCGAGACCAGAGCGGCCAGGGGCATGCGATAGCCAGCAATTTGGGTTAGGTGTATGTTACGGAATTGTGGCCGTGGTGGTTTAGCGGCTTCAGACATACAAGGTTCTCCTCAGATTAAAACAATCCTGCAATTTTCGCCGATTTTCTAAATCACCATCAACAATTATTGCGCTTCGCAGCATGCCAAAAAGGCTTGACAGCGGCCCTCCCCGCTGCAGGGCCATGACCCTGCAGCACTCCGGCAGGACCTTCAGCTCAACTCGCTCTGATAATGATGATTCGTCGTCAGGTACAGCCCGCGCCGCATTTCCACCGGCTTGTCGCCGTAGGTGAATGAAGCCCGCTCCACACTGAGCAACGGCGTTTGGGGCAACACGCCCAGAAACTCTGCCGCATCCCGATCCGCCCCGACGGCGCGGATGCGCTCTTCGGCACGGATCATGCGCGTACCGAATTCCGACTCGAACAGGCCATACAGCGGCCCACGGTATTCCACCAGGCGCTCGGCCGTCAGCCCCTTGAAGATGGCGCCAGGCAGCCAGATGTCTTCGAGGATGATGGGAGTGCCATTGAATGATTTTACCCGCCGGATGAAAATGACGGAGTCGCCGGACTTCATGTCCAGCTGACGGGCCACTTCGGCGGATGCGCGTACGCGCTTGACTTCGACGATCTTGTTCTCGGGACGCTGCGGCTCGTCGCTATCGGCCATCAGCCGCAGGAAGCGGAACTGCGCCTGGGTCTCATGATGGGTGGCAACGAAGGTACCCTTGCCCTGGCGACGCACCACCAGGTTCTCGGCCGCCAGCTCATCGATGGCCTTGCGCACCGTCCCCTGACTGACCTTGAAACGACCGCCCAGCTCGACCTCGCTGGGGATAAGCTCACCGGGCTTCCACTCACCGGCTTCCAGGCGCTGCATGATGAGCGCCTTGATCTGCTGGTACAACGGACTGAAAGTGGGCGCCGGACTGGCAACACCCGCCCCCGCGGCTTGCGCGTCAGCGTTGTTCGAATTAGGCAGGATCGAGCTCATAACCCCGAATTTCAACACAAATACCCTACGTCCGTCCAGCAAAAACTAGGCAATAATATGTCTTATATAAGACATAAGATATTGATTGACAGCAGTGTTTGGCAGGCCTACACTCGCGAGCAAGCTGAAGACCCCCAACGCAGGCAGCAAGCGAATTTCCGAGCCACAGACGATAACGAGAATCGATCTCATCAAGGCATCCGGAATCCGGCGTTTTCATGTAACCAGCATACAAGTTTGACAGGTTTTTGATTTGTCCACAGACGCCCGGGCGAAAGCAATGACGCACTGCGCTTTCGACGGTATCATGGCGGCCTAACAAGAATTCGAGGAAGTCGCGCAATTTACTTGCGCAAACCAGAAGCAACCGCAGACGGCCCTGCCGCGCTCACCGCGACGCGACCGCAACGTGCGCTTCGATGCAGTCGGAATGCTTTTTTTCATCACCTCTTTTGGAGATTCACATGGCTAAAGCCCCCAAGCGTGTTGCCGTCACCGGCGCCGCCGGTCAGATCGGTTACTCCCTGCTGTTCCGCATCGCCAATGGCGACCTGCTCGGCAAAGACCAGCCGGTCATCCTGCAACTGCTGGAAATCCCCGATGAAAAGGCGCAGAAGGCGTTGAAGGGCGTCATCATGGAAATCGATGACTGTGCTTTCCCCCTGCTGGCTGGCGTGACCGCCCACAGCGATCCGATGACCGCCTTCAAGGATGCCGACGTGGCCCTGCTGGTGGGTGCCCGTCCGCGTGGCCCCGGCATGGAACGCAAGGACCTGCTGGAAGCCAACGCCCAGATCTTCACCGTGCAGGGCAAGGCCCTGGACGCCGTCGCGTCGCGTGACGTGAAGGTCCTGGTGGTCGGCAACCCGGCCAACACCAACGCCTACATCGCCATGAAGTCGGCTCCCAACCTGCCAGCCAAGAACTTCACCGCCATGCTGCGCCTGGACCACAACCGCGCCCTGTCGCAAGTGGCTGCCAAGATCGGCAAGCCAGTGTCGGCCATCGAAAAGCTGTGCGTGTGGGGCAACCACTCGCCGACCATGTACGCCGACTACCGCTTCGCCACCGCCGATGGCGCCTCCGTCAAGGACGCCATCAACGACCAGGAATGGAACAAGAACGTGTTCCTGCCCACCGTCGGCAAGCGCGGCGCCGCCATCATCGAAGCCCGTGGCCTGTCCTCGGCCGCTTCGGCCGCCAATGCCGCCATCGACCACGTGCGTGACTGGGTCCTGGGCACCAACGGCAAGTGGACCACCATGGGTATCCCCTCCGACGGTTCCTACGGCATCCCCGAAGGCACCATGTTCGGCTTCCCGGTGACCACCGAAAACGGCGAGTACAAGATCGTCCAGGGTCTGGAGATCGATGAGTTCTCGCAAGAGCGCATCAACATCACGCTGAAAGAGCTGATGGAAGAGCGCGAAGGCGTCAAGCACCTGGTCGGCTAATCGACCCACGGCGCGGCGGCAGGCAATTGCCGCCGCGCCGTCTCTGTCGATGTAGCACGTTGACCGTAACGACCCACTTTCACCGAACCCACTCAGCAGCAATGCATCCCTCCCAGGTCTTGTTCCCAGGTGCCCAGCAACCGGTTTCGCTTCCGGTGTGCGATCACTACGCCGGCTCCGAGAAGCTGATGCGCAAGTCGATGGCCCTGCAACAGGAGCTCGGTGCGCTGTTCGATATCACCTTCGACTGCGAAGACGGCGCCGCCGCCGGCAATGAAGCCGCGCACGCCGAACTGGTCGCCGTATTGATCGCCGGCCCCGACAATGGCCACCGCCGCATTGGCGCGCGCGTACATGACGTCGGCAGCCCTTATTTCGAGCAGGATGTCACCCTCATCTGTGGCGGTGCCGCCCGTGAGCTGGCCTTCCTGATGTTGCCCAAGCCCGAGGGCCTGGCCGATGTGCAGCGCGCACTCGCATCGATCAGCCGCGCCAGCCAGGCCGCTGGCCGCACCGACCTGCCGGTGCATGTACTGATCGAGACCCACGGCGCCCTGGCCGATGCCTGGAAGATCGCCGCGCTGCCGCAGGTGCAGTCGCTCTCGTTCGGGGTCATGGATTTCGTCTCCGCGCACTATGGAGCCATTCCCGGTAGCGCCATGCGCTCCCCCGGACAGTTCGACCACCCGCTGGTGCGCCGCGCCAAGCTGGAAATTGCCGCCGCCTGCCATGCGCACGGCAAGGTGCCGTCGCATAACGTGACCACCGACATCAAGAATCCCGCCGCCGTGGCCGATGATGCAGGCCGCGCGGCACAGGAATTTGGCTACACCCGGATGTGGAGCATCCACCCGGACCAGATCCGCCCGATCGTGCGGGCCATGTCGCCTTCCACCGAGGAAGCCGGGCTGGCGGCACAGATCTTGCTCAAGGCGCAATCGGTGCAATGGGGCCCGATCCAGCATCTGGGCAACCTGCATGATCGTGCAAGCTATCGCTATTACTGGAGTATCCTGCAACGCGCGCATGCTACCGGTGTGGAACTGCCACCGCCGGCAGCCGACTGGTTCGCCGCAGGCGCCTCCCTCTCAACCCAGCCGTAAAGACCGACCCGATATCGTTATGAAAAAGCACTTGACCCTGATCGCCCTGCTGGGCGCCCTGTTCACCACTGCCGGGATCGCCCAGGCACAAAGCGGCACCGACACCAAGCCTGCCACCAAGGCGACCGCCAAGAAGAAGGTGAGCAAGAAGGCGCCGGCCAAAAAGGCCGCCGCTGCTGCTGCCGCGCCGGCTGCCAAGATGCCCTTCTCGTCGGATGCCGAGGATGATGACAGCGAACCCGAACTGGGTGGCACGCTGTCGGCCGACTACCAGTGCGAACTGGGCAACAAGCTGACCATCTGGAAGAACGAGTCCGACGACAAGCACATCGCCATCCGCTGGAACAAGCGTATCCACCGCCTGACCCGCGTGGACACCACCACCGGCGCCAACCGCTTCGAGAACCACAAGATGGGCCTGGTCTGGATCGGTATCCCGGCCAAGGGCCTGTTGCTGGACTCCAAGAAGGGCCAGCAGCTGGCCAACGAATGCAAGAACGCCGATCAACTGAAGGCCGCCGCGGCAGCGGGCGCGCCGGCAGTTGCCGCGGCACATCAGAACTGATCCGGGATGTCAGCACCCCCGGTGCAGAACGCAAGACAGAATCAGGCAGCACCCCGCAGTTCACGATTGCAGCGCAAACCGGATTCGACTAGCTAACACCACTAAATTGCCAATTTAAGGAGAAGAGGCCATGTCTCGCAACACATTGAACACCCTAAAGGAATTCAAGATTTCCGGTTCCAAGAAGGGCAAGTTCTATTCCCTGCCCGCCCTGCAAAAATCGCTGGGCGTGAATATCTCCCGCCTGCCGGTGTCCATCCGCGTCGTGCTGGAATCGGTGCTGCGTAACTGCGATGGCCAGAAGGTCACCGAAGAACACGTCAAGCAACTGGCCAACTGGGGCGCCAAGGCTGCCCGCGTGGATGAGATCCCCTTCGTGGTCGCCCGCGTGGTGCTGCAGGACTTCACCGGCGTGCCGCTGCTGGCCGACCTGGCCGCCATGCGCAACGTCGCCAGCAAGCTGGGCAAGAACCCCAAGAACATCGAACCGCTGGTCCCCGTGGACCTGGTGGTGGACCACTCGGTGCAGATCGACCACTTCCGCGAGAAGAAGGCACTGGACCTGAACATGAAGCTGGAATTCTCGCGCAACAACGAGCGCTACCAGTTCATGAAGTGGGGCATGCAAGCCTTCGATACCTTCGGCGTGGTGCCCCCGGGCTTCGGCATCGTCCACCAGGTCAACCTGGAATACCTGGCACGCGGCGTACACAACAAGACCGGCGTCTACTACCCTGACACCCTGGTCGGTACCGACTCCCACACCACCATGATCAACGGCATCGGCGTGGTCGGCTGGGGCGTGGGCGGCATCGAAGCCGAAGCCGGCATGCTGGGCCAGCCGGTCTACTTCCTGACCCCCGACGTGGTCGGCGTGAACCTGACCGGCGCCCTGCGCGAAGGCGTCACCGCCACCGACCTGGTGCTGACCATTACCGAACTGCTGCGCCAGACCAAGGTCGTGGGCAAGTTCGTCGAATTCTTCGGCGAAGGCACCCAGTCGCTGTCGCTGACCGACCGCGCCACCATCGCCAACATGGCACCGGAATACGGCGCCACCATGGGCTTCTTCCCGGTTGACGACGCCACCATCGACTACTTCAAGGGCACCGGCCGCACCAAGGCGGAGATCGACGCCTTCGAAGCCTACTTCAAGGCCCAGGGCCTGTACGGCATTCCCAAGGCTGGCGAGATCGACTACACCCAGGAAGTCTCGCTGGACCTGGGTACGGTCGCCCCGTCGCTGGCAGGTCCGAAGCGTCCGCAAGACCGCATCGAGATCGGCAACGTCAAGTCCACCTTCGCTGACCTGTTCACCAAGCCGACCGCCGAGAACGGCTTCAACAAGAAGGCTGACGACCTGACCGCCGCCTACAAGAACACCGACGGCGTGGACGTACACAACGGCGACGTGCTGATCGCTGCCATCACCTCCTGCACCAACACCTCCAACCCGAGCGTGCTGCTGGCAGCTGGCCTGTTGGCCAAGAAGGCAGTCGAAGCCGGCCTGAAGGTCGCTCCGCACATCAAGACCTCGCTGGCTCCTGGCTCGCGCGTGGTGACCAAGTACCTGGAAGCGGCTGGCCTGTTGCCCTACCTGGAAAAGCTGGGCTTTGGCGTGACTGCCTACGGTTGCACCACCTGCATCGGCAACGCTGGCGACCTGACCCCGGCCATGAACGAAGCCATCGTCAAGAACGACGTGGTGGCAGCCGCCGTGCTGTCGGGCAACCGTAACTTCGAAGCCCGTATCCACCCGAACATCCGCGCCAACTTCCTGGCTTCGCCGCCGCTGGTGGTGGCCTACGCCATCGCCGGCAACGTCACCCGCGACCTGATGACGGAACCGGTCGGCAAGGGCAAGGGCGGCAAGGAAATCTTCCTGGGTGACATCTGGCCGACCTCGCAAGAGATCGAGAAGCTGCTCAAGTTCGCCATGAACGCCAAGACCTTCAAGGAAAACTACGCCGATGTGAAGGGCGCTCCGGGCAAGCTGTGGGAAGCCATCAAGGGCGTCGCCAAGGGCGAAGTCTACAACTGGCCGTCGTCGACCTACATCGCCGAGCCGCCGTTCTTCGAGAACTTCTCCGAAGAACCGAAGATCACGTCGGCCGGCATCACCGGCGCACGCGCCCTGGGCGTGTTCGGCGACTCGATCACCACCGACCACATCTCGCCGGCAGGTTCCATCAAGGAATCCAGCCCGGCCGGCAAGTGGCTGCAGGCCAACGGCGTGTTGAAGGCCGACTTCAACTCCTACGGCTCGCGTCGCGGTAACCACGAGATCATGATGCGCGGCACCTTCGCCAACGTGCGTATCAAGAACCTGATGATCCCGGCCAAGCCCGACGGCTCGCGCGTGGAAGGCGGCATCACCCTGCACCAGCCGACCGGCGAAGAAATGTCGATCTACGACGCCGCCATGAAGTACGTGGCAGCTGAGACCCCGACCATGGTCTTCGGTGGCGAAGAGTACGGTACCGGCTCCTCGCGTGACTGGGCGGCCAAGGGCACCCAACTGCTGGGCGTGAAGGCCGTGATCGCACGTTCCTTCGAGCGTATCCACCGTTCCAACCTGGTTGGCATGGGCGTGCTGCCGCTGCAGTTCAAGGGCAACGACAGTGTGCAGACGCTGGGCATCGTCGGCGACGAAACCTTCGACCTGAAGGGCCTGGACGGCGAGATCAAGCCGCAACAGGACGCCACCCTGGTGATCCATCGCAAGAACGGCGAAACCAAGGAAGTCAAGGTCCTGCTGCGTATCGATACCCCGATCGAAGTGGACTACTACAAGCATGGCGGCATCCTGCCGTTCGTGCTGCGCCAGCTGCTGGCTGCCTAAGCCTGACAGGATCCCCGCAGCGCCCCCGGGCGCTGCGGCCTGGAGCAATAAAAAAACGCCGGATTCGTCCGGCGTTTTTTTATTGCCTTGCCCCCATCACCGCGCAGCCGTGGCAATGCCTCTTCGCCCAAATCATCTACAATAGGAAGTTTCGTTTCTACAGATTGCCTCCATGCGTCGTCCCGCCAAACGTTCCTCCTCCAAGCTCTCTGCCGACAGCCAGCATCTGGTCACCTTTGCGCAAGCCATCGCGCAGGCCTCCAGCCGGCTGGAAGAACGGGCCTGGCTGAAACCCCTGGACGCCCTGCTCAACAAGCTGCTGCGCACCGGCCACCAGACGCTCATCGACACGGCCCTGGATCACCTGTTCAAAGCCGATCTGGATGCCTATGACGTCCTGATCGAAGCCGTCGAGGCCGGCAGCGAATCGACCACTGTGGACCACGAAGGCCAGGACTACGACGTGCAACTGCTGGTCCTGCCGGTACTGGCCTGGACCCGCTTTTCCATCGCCTCCGGCACGATCGCCGCCGACCTGCACAATGCCATCGCCGCCCACCTGCATGCCCATGTACTGGCCAAGGACGCAGGCCTGGCGCTGGCGCCGATGCTGTTCTCCATCGAGCAATTGCCGCGCCTGCATACCGACGTCTTCGCGCTGACCCGCCAGATGGGACAGAGCGCCCTGAAGAAGGCTACCGTCCAGTTGCGCGGCGACCAGCAACCTACCGCTGCCTTCCTGGCCGATACCCGCTATGTGATTGCGGCCGTGACCGTACCGGCGGGCAATGCCCTGTTCCACTGGCAGGAGGGCGAGCAGCAAAGCCACTTCTCGACCAACAAGAGCGCCGCCTTCGATGCCTGGAAGCAGCAGGTCACGCCACTGTTTGCGCGCCTACTGCCGGGCTGCAATGTCGAACTGCTGCTGCCGCAGGCCTATTACTTCGGCTGCCGCGAAGCCGACAAGCGCATCCGCCCTGCCTCCATCCGCGCGGCCGATTACTTCCTGACGCAAACCCTGGAGATCAACTCCTCCGAGCTGCACGCCAGCATCGGCGGCTTCTCCGAGGACATCAACGGCCAGGTCGACGAATACCGCATCGGCGTTTCCATCGGCGACGACCCCACCGTGGTCTATGGCACAGTCTGGCCGCTGTACGAGCAGGAAAACGCTGATGAACTGCCCCTGATGATCCCCACCGGTGCCGGGCTGGCCGAGGGCTTGCCCACCAGTCCGCTGCAGCAGATCCTGACGGTGCTGCGGGAATGCGGGATCATTCACATCAAGCACCACACCGAGCGCTTCACGATGGAGTTCTGCGACGATTGCGGCGCCCCGCTGTTCCCCGACCGCGAAGGCGAACTGGTGCATGCCGAGATGCCGGAAGACACCCCGCCACCGGTCGAGCATTTCCACTGACGTGCCCGGCAATGCGCCGGCCAAGCCCAAATAAAAAAAGGCATCCACCTTCGGGCGGATGCCTTTTTCTCTTCTGTACCGAGCTATGTTGCCCGCTTTTCCTGCTGTGCCGAATGACGATAGGCGCCAGATCCGGACTGCGTCTCCTCCGGATCCTCTTGCTGCAGGCCTGTCCTGATCAGGCCGCCAGCTTTTCGATCAAGCCCATTTCGGCGCTGGACATCAGCTTGTCGATGTCCACCAGGATCAGCATGCGCTGTTCCAGGGTACCCAGGCCGATCAGGTAATCGGAGTCGAAGGTGGTGCCCATCTCCGGTGCCGGCTTGATCTGTTCCTGGGTCAGGGTGATCACGTCGGACACGCTATCGACCACCATGCCGACCACGCGACCGCCGATGTTGAGGATGATCACGACCGTGAACTGGTCATAGGTCGGCTCGCCCAGCTGGAACTTGATGCGCATGTCCACGATGGGGACGATGATGCCGCGCAGGTTCACGACGCCCTTGATGAAGTCGGGCGAATTGGCGATGCGGGTCACGGCTTCGTAGCCGCGGATTTCCTGAACCTTCAGAATATCGATGCCGTATTCTTCCTTACCCAGGGTGAAGGCAAGAAATTCGTTCCCGTTGCTATCGGTCTTGTCGCCGAAGCCGGAAAGATTCTTGGATGCAGTGTCAGACATGGTGTGGCCCTTTAAAAATCAGGAAAATACAGATTCGTCATTCAGTTGGCGGCTGGATCGCAGCAATGCTGCCACATCGACAATCAGGGCGACGCCGCCGTCACCCAGAATGGTAGCACCGGAAATACCGGCAACCTTCCGATAGTTGGATTCCAGATTCTTGACAACGATCTGCTGTTGTCCGATCAGGTCATCCACGAACAATGCCGCCTTCTTGCCATCGGACTCCAGGATCACCACCAGACCCTGCGAGGGATCCTTGAAGGAAGGTACGATGTTGAAAATCTGATAAAGCGGTATCAGCGGCAGGTATTCGCCGCGCACGCGCAGCACTTGGCCCTGGCCACTGATTTCCTTGATATCTTGCGCTAATGGCTGCAAAGATTCAACCACATATCCTAGCGGCAATATGTAAACTTCTTCACCGATCCGGATCGACATGCCATCCAGGATCGCCAGCGTCAGGGGCAGCGAGATCGAAATCGTGGTGCCAAAGCCCTTGCTGGAGCGGATATCCACCGCGCCACCCATGGCCAGGATATTGCGTTTGACCACATCCATGCCCACGCCACGGCCCGACACGTCGGTCACCTGCTCGGCCGTAGAGAAGCCGGGTTCGAAGATCAACTGCCAGACCTCGGCGTCCGAGAGATTGTCGTTGACTGGCATGCCCTGCTGCTTGGCCTTGGCCAGGATCCTGTCGCGATTGAGCCCGCCGCCGTCGTCAGTGACCTCGATGATGATGTTGCCACCCTGGTGTTCGGCCGACAGCGACAATGTCCCCGCCTCGCCCTTGCCCGCCGCCCGGCGTGCATCGGGCAGCTCGATGCCATGGTCGATACTGTTGCGCACCAGGTGCGTGAGCGGATCGACGATGCGTTCGATCAAGCCCTTGTCCAGTTCGGTGGCCGCGCCATGGGTGACGAACTCGACCTGCTTGCCCAGCTTGTGGGCCAGATCGCGCACCATGCGCGGGAAGCGCGAGAACACGTAATCCATCGGCATCATGCGGATCGACATCACCGATTCCTGCAGATCACGGGTATTGCGGCTCAACTGGCTGACGCTGTTGAGCAGATGCTCGTGGGTCATGGGGTCGAGCTTGCCCACGCGTTGCTCGATCATGGCCTGGGTAATCACCAGTTCACCCACCAGGTTGATCAACTGATCCACCTTCTCGATGCTCACGCGAATCGACGAGGATTCATGTCCCTGGGCGGCAGCGGCGCCACTCTTGGCGGCCTTCTTTTCGCCCGCGGCCTGCTCGGTCACCGGCAGCGGCACATCCTCGGGATGCGGGTGGCTCAGGCTATCGCTGTCATTCTTCTTGGCACTGATGTCCAGCGGGACGAACGGAGCGAAGAAGCCGTAGCCCTGCTCACGTTCCTTGTCTTCAATGGCGGTGTGGTTATCAAAGAAACCATAACCCTGGGTGCGCTCACGCTCCTCCTGGGTCACGAAGTTATCAAAGAACCCATATCCACGTTCTTCATCGCCATTGCGTGCGGGTTCGACCGCTTGCGACACCTTCAGCTCGTCCACGTTCACGATGAAGGCGCAAATGGCGACCACGTCATCGATGGGCTCGGCCGTGTCCAGCACGAAGACCCAGCGGCCTTCGGGGGACTTGGTCTTTTCGATCTTGCCCAGCATGGACAGCTCGTCAGCCAGGGCTTCGGCGTCCTTGTCGGCGATGACCGGCATGTCCAGCCGATAGCGGCACATCCCGCCCGGAGCGGGCGCAGCAGCGGCCGCACGGGCGGCTGACGCGGCTGGCTTGGCAGGAGCCGAGCTCTTGCCCTGGGACAGTGCCTCCAGCAGCATGCGCACGTCGCCCACGGCGTCCAGGTCCACCTCGGCGCCATGCTTGTGGCCATCCAGCATGGATTTGAGCACGTCCTTGGCCGCCAGGAAGGCGTCCACATGCTCCGAAGTCAGCGCCATCTGGCCCTGGCGAATGCGGTCCAGCAAGGATTCGAGGACGTGCGTGACCTCAGCGATATCGGTCAGGCCGAATGTCGACGAGCCCCCCTTGATCGAGTGGGCTGCACGGAAGACGGCATTGAGATCCTCGGGATCCGGCGAGGCCACATTGACGGCCAACAACAGCTTTTCCATTTCGGCGAGCCCCTCTTCGGCCTCGTCGAAAAAGACTTGGAAAAACTGGCTCATATCAATGCTCATGCCTGGGCTCCATCAAGGATGCAGTTCGTGTCGTTCTTGTTTTCCTGGCAAATCAGCCAATCACTTTCTTGACGACCTCGGTCAGGCGCTGCGGGTCGAAGGGCTTGACCAGCCAGCCATTGGCGCCGGCGGCCTTGCCCTTGGCCTTCATTTCGTCGCTGAACTCGGTGGTCAGCATCAGGATGGGAACACGCGCATAGCTGGTCAGCTCGCGCAAGGAGCGGATCAAGGTCAGGCCGTCCATGCGTGGCATGTTCTGATCGGTCAGGACCAGGTCGAAGGTCTGCGACCTGGCCTTTTCCAGCGCGTCCACACCGTCGACCGCTTCGGTGACGTTGTAACCCGCAGCCTTCAGACTGAATACCACCATCTGACGCAGTGATCCGGAATCATCTACTGCGAGAATTGTTTTGGACATCGTTACTCCCTGTTTCTTCAATAAGGCTCATGCGCTTACGCATTATGCCGCACCCTTGGTATCGGACCTACCGCTGTGCCGGCCCGGAATGACCTAGTTCAATCTTGTACCACTCTGCCGGTTGCCCCGGCCCATGACAACGCTGCCACCGCTCAAAACAATTCGATATCGCCGCTTTCCATGCGCGTCTGGCGCACGGCTTTCCAGAGACCATTGTCGAGCACGGTGAGGCGTTCTTCCATGGCCAGGACGGTACTGGTGAGCAATTCTTCCAGCTCCGCATCAGTCTGGCCCTGTTCCGGGACGATCTCGAAGCTGTTGGCGCTGAGCACACCCAACGCTTCGCGCAGACCGATGACACGGCGCACGATACGTTCGAGCAGCTGGCTGGTCATGTCCTGGAACTGCAGGCCGGTCACCGCCGCATTGACATGATGGCTGACCTGGGCCTGAGTCCCCTTGAGACGTTCGATGCTCTCGGCGTCGAACGTGCCGGAGCCATTCATCAGATCTTCCAGGATGGTCTGCTGGGCCTGCACCGAACGGTGCAGCTCCATGAAGCTGGTACCGAGCTTGCCGATGGCCTCGCCCAGCAGGATGTTGGTCTGGACCAGGTCAGACTCCACCTCCGTCAACTGGCGACTGCCGCCGCTGGCAGTATCGAGCAACAAGCGCTTGAGCTCCTGCAGCATGGTCTTGGTCGGCATATCCGGCTCTCTTCCCTTGGACAGTTGAAACACTTCTAGGTCAATTCTTGGCAGGTGCGCTCAAGCCCTGCTGGACATCATCGCCGCTGGCATCGGTGGGAACGTTGAGCGAACCGCTATCCTTCTCCACCAGTTCCTCTGCCTTCTTGTTCATCACGATGATGCTGATGCGCCGGTTGATCGGATTGAACGGGTCTTCCTTGTCCAGCAATACCGCCGAGGACAGGCCAACCACCCGCAACACCTTCGATTCATCCATGCCGCCCAGGATCAGCTCGCGACGCGATGCATTGGCGCGGTCAGCCGAGAGTTCCCAGTTGCTGTAGCCCTTCTCGCCCTGGGAATAGGGCGTGGCATCGGTATGCCCCGACAGGCTGATCTTGTTGGGCACATCGTTGAGGGTACGGCCGATCTCGTGCAGGATTTCCTTGGTATAGGGCTGCAGCTGCGCGCTGGCCAGCGCAAACATCGGACGGTTCTTCTCGTCGACGATCTGGATGCGCAAGCCCTCGGAGGTGATATCGATGAGCAGCTGGTTCTTGAACTGCTTCAAGGTAGGATTGGACTCGATCGCCTTTTCGATGCGCGACTTCAACTCCTCCAGACGGGTCCGTTCGGCGCGTTCCAGCTCCTGCTGGGCCTGCTTCAGGGTCTGCTTGCGCGTGACCACATCGTTCTCGCCCTTGCGCAACTGGCCGTCCTGACGCGTCAGGTCCTTGCCGCCGCCGGGCAGGACGGTATTGGCATCACCACTGCCGGAGCCGCCCGCCATGGCTACCTTCAGCGGAGTCTTGAAGTATTCGGCAATCCCGTTCAGGTCGCCCTTGGCGGTGGAGCCAAGCAGCCACATCAGCAGGAAGAACGCCATCATTGCCGTCACGAAGTCGGCATACGCGATCTTCCAGGCGCCGCCGTGGTGACCACCGCCGCCCTTCTTGATCCGCTTAACGATTATGGGACGTAGCCCTTCGTCGGCCATGCCTGTGCTCCTGCCTCAATACGGTTGTCTGTGTGAATCGACTATAACGTCGTGCGCTTGCCCGAAGCTTACTTGCCCTTGGCCTGCTTGACGTGTTCTTCCAGTTCCAGGAAGGTCGGACGTTCGGTCGAGAACAGGACCTTGCGGCCGAATTCGATCGACAGCGCCGGCGCATAGCCATTCAGGCTGGCCAGCAGCGTCACCTTCACGCATTGGTAGATCTTGGTCGATTCGTGCAGCTTCTGTTCCAGGAGACTGGAGAGCGGGCCCACGAAGCCGTATGCCAGCAGAATACCGAGGAAGGTACCCACCAGCGCGTGCGCGATCAGCATACCCAGTTCGGAAGGCGGGATACCCACCGATTCCATCGTGTGCACCACCCCCATCACCGCCGCCACGATACCGAACGCCGGCATGCCGTCGCCCAGCTTGGCGATGCAATGCACCGGGATTTCGCCTTCGTGGTGATGGGTTTCGATTTCGTTGTCCATCAGGTTTTCGATCTGGAAGGCATCCATGTTGCCCGACACCATCAGACGCAGGTAGTCGGTCATGAATTCGATGAGGTGATGGTCCGCCAGCACGCCCGGGTACTTGCTGAAGATCGGGCTGCTTTCGGGCTCCTCGATATCGCCTTCGATCGACATCAAGCCTTCCTTGCGGGACTTGGTCAGGATCTCGAAGAGCAGCGCCATGAGCTCCATGTACAGCGCCTTGGTGTAGGTCGACCCCTTCAGGACCGTCGGCAACGCCTTCATCGTCGCCTTGATCGCCTTGGTGTTGTTACCGACCAGGAAAGCGCCCGCCGCGGCGCCGCCGATCATCAGCAGTTCGAGTGGCTGAAACAGCGCCCCAACGTGGCCGCCAGACAGCATGAACCCGCCGAAGACGGACCCCATGACCACGACATATCCAATTATGACTAACAAGTGCCTACTCCCGTCCCGGTGGCGTTGAGTGTATTTTCACGTTCATCAGGTTACATGTATTCCATTCAAGCAAATGGGGGAATACATAACCGAAAAACGCCCTTCCTTTTTGATTTACGACCAAATCCGCCCAAACTTGATACGCCACGTCTCGCTCCCGCCTCGTCCCTTTACATGCGCCAGCCATGTAGAAGCGGACCGCCCCCTTCCGGCTGGATCACCACATCCGGCGAGGTACCGGGAATGTGGAACTCGTAGCTGAGCAAGAGCGTTCCCGGCCGCATCTCGGCCCGCGCCTTGTGCCAGAGGGCAAGCATCGCTGCCGGTGACAGGTAGGCAAACACGACATCATAGTCGGCGAAGTCCAGCAACAGGTAGTCACCCCGCACAAAACGACAGGAATTTCCAGCCAGGGCTGCACGCAACCGACTCACCAGCCAGGGCAAGGGCGCAATCTCGATCCCGGTGAACTGGCTCTCGGGACGGCGCCCTGCCAGATCCAGCACGGCGCCACCCAGGCCGCTGCCGATATCCATGAAGCGGATCGGCCGCCCAGCCGGCAAGAGCCCCGCCACGGCGTCCCAGGCCGGTTGCCCGGACGGATAGAACGGCACCTGGCTACGGAAGGTGGACCAGAACAGCACCAGCATGAACAGGAATACCGCCAGGAACATCCAGGGCGGCAATTGCAGGCGCCCCACCGCCAGCGCGGCCAGCGGGAACAATGCCAGGATCACCCACCACCAGGCGGCCAGGCGACGCCAGCGCGCCAGCAAGGCCGCCAGCAGGCCATGCAGCAGGGACATCGGCAATGGGGAAATGGGAGGAAAACCAGCACGCTGGACCAGCACATCGATCACATTGGCCCCGACCAGGGCCAACAGGAACAGCAGCAAGGCCTGGATCGCCGGCGCCTGTCGCAGTGGCCTGCGACGGGCGCCGGGGTCATTCTCTTGTTCGGACATCTAGGCAATCGGCCTTATCGTGTTGGACAAACCAGGCCGTCGCCTTCGTACTGCCTGGCGCCTCAGGCCACCGCCGCCAGTGGCGCCGAAACGGCCATCGGCATGGCCGCCTCGACCAGCGCAGTGACCACGGCATCCTTGGCCTTCTTGGTCTTGCCAGCGCGCGAGGGCATGTGGCACAGGCCGCACAGGTAGTCCTGGTGCAGGTCCAGGCGATGCACCACGAAGTGGCCACTACACCTGCAACAGGGCGTGGTCATGAGCATCTTGCTTTCGAAGAAGCGCACCAGGGTCCAGGCACGGGTCAGCGACAGCACCGGCTCGCCGGCATCGTTGGGGCCGACCTGCTCCAGATAGAGCTTGTAAGCCTTCATCACCGCCTCGATGCCATTGATGCGGGCATGCTCCACCAGGTAGCGATGAATATTGATGAACAGCGACGAATGGATGTTGGGCTGCCAGGTGATGAACCAGTCCGTCGAGAACGGCAACATCCCCTTGGGCGGCGACACCCCTTTCAATTCCTTGTACAGCTTCAGCAACCGCTCGCGCGACAACGAAGTTTCGGACTCCAGCAACTGGAGGCGAGCCCCCAGATTGATCAATTCAATGGCCAACTGAATTTCCTGCGCCTCTGTGACAACGCTTTTCTTAGCCATGTTGCTACCCCCGGTAATTTCGCAATGAGACTGCCTGACCCCGATCTGTACACTCAGGTGTGTGCAGATATCAGGCTTCAAATCCAAGACACAAAAACCAATGTGCTACTCAACGTCTTCCTCTCCGGCGCGTTGACTGCCCCTGGCCGCGCCGGCCCTGTTTGTCTTGTTGTTTTACGAAATTTGTTCGCTGGGCTGACAGGCCATGAGGATGGCCGCATGCGACTGCGCCAGGCTCTTGTCCTTGTTGTAGTTGGTCAGCATGCCGAGTATGGCGCCATCGTCGAAACGAAAACGCGTCAGCATCATGTTGGTGCCCGCCAGCTTCATGATCTGCGCGTTGGACAGGCCTTCGATCAGGTCTGCGATCTCGGCGCTGATGCCGAGGCGGAAAATCGCCGTCGGCTTATCGGATCGGATCATCTGCTGCGCCAGCATGAGATAGCTCAGGTTGGCATCGCGGATTTCCGCCATCATGTCGTTGGTATTCATAGGCACCCCACCTCGGTAAGAAACTTCCTGCTGCTTACAGTCAGTTACATTTACTTGACTGCAAGCCAATTCTGAGGGGGGCAGGACAGGCGGGGAATTAGACTTGGTCGGTATTTTTCGTCGGAGACACGACGTTTCAATTTGTAGGACTTTGTCTTACAAATTCGAGAAATCCGCTCTAATTAATTCAAGAATTTTGACTTGCTTTCAGGCTGCCAGCACCTTTGCGGCGCAATCAGGAATTTCCTGACCAAAAGGTTTCTAGCTTGAAATGCAAGAAAAAAGTTTCTTAAATAACAACAATTCTATATGTAAATTATTGCCGGACCCGGCGCTCATGTTGCTGGGTGACGACTAGCTCATCCAGGCACTGCAGCCCTGATGACGCCCATACTGTAGGGAGATTCATCCATCGTCACGTAAATAATTGCAGTTATTTACACAACTTCACGCATTTTTCGCAACATGCGCGATGCTTTCCCGAGTGACATGCATCATATCGCCAACGCTACCATTGCAAAATGGTAATAAGAGGCAGCATTTAGCTTTATTCAACTGTCAAGCAGCTCACTCAGCCCAACTGCTACCCCGTTCATGCCAGTGAATGCGTCGCTTCAGAGCCGCCCCAAGGCCTGCTCGATATCGCCGATCAGGTCCTCGGGGGACTCCAGGCCGATATTGAAGCGCACCAGTTGCCCCTCACGCTGCCAGTCGCGGCGCATGCCCTTCATGCGATAAGGCACGCACAGGCTGTGGGCACCGCCCCAGCTGTAGCCGATCTTGAACAGCGTCAGGCTATCGACGAAGCGATCGGTCTGCTCTTCCACATAGCGCGGATCGAAGATCACCGAGAACAGCCCGCCGGCACCGGTGAAATCGCGCTTCCAGTGGGCGTGACCGGGGCAATCCTCGAAGGCGGGATGCAACACCGCCACGATCTCGGGACGCTGCTTGAGCCAGCTCGCCACCTTGCGTGCGGCGGCGTCATGGGCTTCGAAGCGCAGGCGCATCGAGGACAGGCTGCGCAGGACCAGGTACACGTCGTCCATGCCCACGCCAAAGCCCAGGCGCATGTGTGCCAGCTCCAGGCGCTCATTGAGCGCCTGGTCGCGCACGATCACAGCGCCCATCAACACGTCGGAACCACCGGACTGGTACTTGGTAACCGCCTGCATGACGATGTCCACGCCATGATCGAAGGCCTTGAAGGCCAGGCCGGCCGACCAGGTATTGTCGATGGCCACCAGCACGCCCTTGTCATGGGCGGCACGGCACAGGGCCGGGATATCCGGCACTTCCATGGACACCGACCCGGGCGCCTCGGTCCATACCAGGCGGGTATGGGGGCCGATCAGGTCGGCGATGCCGGCACCGATCATGGGATCGTAGAAACGCGCAGTGATCTGGAAATCGCGCTCCAGCCACTGGCCCAGGTCCTTGCTGGGGCCGTAGACATTATCGGGCAGCAGCACTTCGTCGCCGGTCTTGAGGAAGGCAAAGTTGACCATCGCGATGGCCGCCAGTCCACTGGGGGTGACGCGGCAATAGGTACCGCCCTCGATCTCGGCCAGCCGCGCCTCCAGCACGAAGCTGGTCGGCGTGCCATGCAAGCCATAGGTATAGCCCAGCTTCTCGCGCCAGTCGCGCGAACGCATCGAAGCGACGTCGGGGAACAGCACCGTGGAAGCGTGATGGATACCCACCGGGAAGGCCTCGAAGCCGTCGGGGGCGCGGTAGTTGCTATGGACCAGGGAAGTCTGCGGAGTCTGCTTGGCGTGTGACACGAATCTGCCTTCTGAAATCGGGGGAGACGCGGCCGCTGGTGGACCGCGCAAAGGCTTCACTATACGCGTAGCCCGCCGACATCGAAAGCAACAGACAGACGCCCGCAGAGCGGGCGCAGGGGATCAGGGCAATTGCAGGGCGAATGGCTTGGTGATGGCACCGTCGGCGCTGGACCAGGTACCGGTGATGGACTGCCCCTCGCGATGGCCTTCCCACTGGCCGGAGACATCGCGGCCATTGAGGGATTCTTCCATGATGAAGTCGTCACCCTCGACCTCGCCCGCCACCAGGATCTCGGGCGATCCACCGAAGAAGAAATAGCGGCCCTCCAGGCCATCTTCATTCTTCTTCGGTTGCAGCGACAGCTGGATGGCACGACCGTCGATCTGGCCGCGCATGACCAGCGCATGCCCCATCAGGACCTGCTGCAGCGAGCCCTGGCTGGCGTCGGCAGCCGGTGTTGCAGCCTGTGCCGCGGGCAGCGCCAGGCACGCCAGGGACAGCAGCACGGCCGCCAGCCTGCCCCGCCGATGCATCAGCGGACTCACTCGGCGGCACCCCACAGGTCGTGGGCGTCGGCAGCGGTGATGCGCACGTCGACGAACTGGCCGACTTCCAGCTTGCGATGCGGTTCGAACGGCGGCTTCACATAGACCACGCCATCGATCTCGGGCGCATCCGAATAGGTGCGGCCGGTGCCACCATTACGATCCACTGCATCGATCAGCACGCGCAGGGTCTTGCCGACCTTGGCTTGCAGACGCTTCTTGGAAATTTCTTCCTGCAGTTGCATCACGCGAGCACGACGTTCCTCGCGCACTTCTTCCGGCACCGGATTGGCGATCTCGTTGGCCGTCGCACCTTCCACCGGCGAATAGGCGAAGCAGCCCAGGCGGTCGATCTCGGCTTCCTTGAGGAAGTCCAGCAGGTACTCGAATTCGGCCTCGGTCTCGCCGGGGAAGCCGGCGATGAAGGTGGAGCGGATCGTGATGTCCGGGCACATGGCGCGCCAGGCCTGGATGCGCTCGATGTTCTTTTCGCCATTGGCCGGGCGCTTCATGCGCTTGAGCACGTCAGGATGGGCGTGCTGCAGCGGCACGTCCAGGTAAGGCAGGATCTTGCCCTCGGCCATCAGCGGGATGATCTGGTCCACGTGCGGATACGGATACACATAGTGCAGGCGCACCCAGGCGCCATACTGCTGGGCCAGTTCGCCCAAGGCACCGACCAGTTGGGTCATGTGGGTCTTGATCGGCTTGCCGTTCCAGAAGCCGGTACGGAACTTCACGTCCACGCCATAGGCACTGGTGTCCTGGGAAATCACCAGCAGCTCCTTCACGCCGGCCTTGAACAGGTTCTCGGCTTCCAGCATGACATCGGCGATGGGACGCGAGACCAGGTCGCCGCGCATCGAGGGGATGATACAGAAGCTGCAACGGTGGTTGCAGCCTTCGGAAATCTTCAGGTAGGCGAAATGCTTGGGCGTAAGCTTGACACCCTGCGGCGGCACCAGGTCGATGAAGGGAGCATGCGGCTTGGGCAGGTGCTTGTGGACCGCCTGCATGACCTCGCCCACGGCGTGCGGGCCGGTCACTTCCAAGACCTTGGGGTGGATCTTGTGGATGATGTCGTCGCCGTCGGCATCCTTCTTGGCGCCCAGGCAACCGGTGACGATGACCTTGCCATTCTCGCTCAAGGCTTCGCCGATGGCGTCCAGCGACTCCTGCACCGCTGCATCGATGAAACCGCAGGTGTTGACGATGACCAGGTCGGCGCCGTCATAGGACTTGGCGGTATCGTAGCCTTCGGCACGCAGCTGGGTCAGGATCTGCTCGGAGTCGACCAGTGCCTTGGGGCAGCCGAGGGAAACGAAACCGACCTTGGGCAGGGCCGGGCTAGCGGGAGAGGATGGGTTGGACATGGCGTGCGGGCTGAAGAAACTGGCTAAAAACGGAAAAATCCGGAAAACCGGGAAAAAGCGGAAAATGCTTTAAAAATCAGGGCGCTATTGTACAACGTCTGCCGCCGCGCGCCCTCTTTTGCGGCTTTTCGGCACACTGCCCGCCTGCTTGCCCCGTCCCGGCCAGCCAATGCAAAACGGCCCTTGACGGGCCGTTTTCGCAGTGGCTGGCACTCCAGCGGACTGATTACTTCTTCTGGTCCGGCGGATTGCCCTGCGCACCGAAGGGGAAGGTGCCGAACATGTTCTTGGTCTGGCTCTGCATCTGCTCCTGCATCTGGATGAACAGGTTCTTGCTCTGCTCGATGTAGTTGCTCATCATGCCCTGCATCATCGGACCCTGCACGTTCATGAACTGGGTCCACATCTCGGGGCTGAAGGGCTTGCCTTCGTAGAAACCCTTGGAATTCTCGGCCAGCTTGTTCTGGATGTCGATGAAGGTCTGGATGTTCTTTTCCAGGTAGTTGCCCATCATGCCCTGCATGGCGTGGCCATAGTAGCGGATGATCTGCGACAGCGCGCCGCTGGAGAACATCGGCACGCCATGCGACTCTTCTTCCAGGATGATCTGCAACAGGATGCTGCGGGTCAGGTCGTCACCGCTCTTGGCGTCGACGACGGTGAACTCCTCGTTGTCCAGCACCAGCTGCTTGACGTCGGTCAAGGTGATGTAGGAACTGGTCTGGGTATCGTAAAGACGGCGATTGGGGTATTTCTTGATCAAGCGTTCTGCCGAATTTTTTGCAGTAGTCATCTGAAGTCCAGTCTCTCTTATTCAGCCGTTTGCCGGCCATGGTTTGCAGCGGTAGCGGGTCCGCATGATGGCGATCCCGACCCGCGGGCGTCCGGGACATTGTCTCTGTCCTCTCCTTGCTTCTTCTGCTGTTGCGTAGTTCGCGTCAGGTTGGCGACGCGGATGTCACCTTTTTTGCAGGGCAACAACGCAAGCCATTATAGGGGTGAAGTACAAGATTAGGGAGCCCGATCACGCAATGCGGCGTAAATCCGCGCCGCTCGCAGCGCCGGCCCGCCCTTGCAGGCAGGCCGGACGCCGCAATGGCCGTTAGCCCATGTACAGGCCGCCGTTCAGGGAGAAGTCCGAACCGGTCGCATAACCACCTTCAGACGAGGCGATCCAGGCCACGATGGAGGCGATTTCCTCGGGTTCGCCCAGGCGCTTGACGGGGATGCCGGAGACGATCTTTTCCAGCACTTCCGGACGGATCGAGCGCACCATGTCGGTCCCGATGTAGCCGGGGGAAACGGTGTTGACGGTCACGCCCTTGGTCGCCACTTCCTGTGCCAGCGCCATGGTGAAGCCGTGGATGCCGGCCTTGGCGGTGGAGTAGTTGGTCTGGCCGAACTGGCCCTTCTGGCCATTCACCGAGGAGATGTTGACGATGCGACCGAAGCCGCGCTCGCACATGCCTTCGATGACCTGCTTGGTCACGTTGAAAAGCGAATTGAGGTTGGTATCGATGACCGAATCCCAGTCGTCCTTGCTCATCTTGCGGAACTGGCCGTCACGGGTAATGCCGGCGTTGTTGACCAGCACGTCGACTTCGCCGATCTCGGCACGGACCTTCTCGAAGGCAGCCTTGGTCGACTCCCAGTCGGACACGTTGCCTTCGGATGCGTGGATGTCGAAGCCTTGTTCGCGCATCGTGGCGATCCACTTGTCCTTACGCGCGGAATTCGGACCGCAGCCTGCCACGACGGTATAGCCGTCCTTGCACAGGCGGGTGCAGATAGCGGTTCCGATGCCGCCCATGCCTCCGGTCACATATGCGATACGCTTGCTCATTTGCTGCCTCCTATAGGGATGGTGATTATTTTGGGGTACTACCCTGCTCCCCTCTTCGCGTCTGCGTTGCGCCGCATTGGTCGGGAGGCCGCGTCCAGCCCTGGCTTCCCTGAATCCTGCTGACCCTGGCGCCGCCGCGGATGCGGCGCGGGCCATCTCTCTCTGTCGGCGGAGCCGTTGCCGGCGGCCGCCCTCTTTTTATCGTCACCGCCGGCTTCTATGACCGGCTGGTGGATCCTGCTGGCGGAACCCGTTACTGGTCCGCCTTGACCTTGACGTAGCGCCCCGGCGCCGGCTCGATGCCCTGGTAGCGGGACGATCCGGCCGCCTTGGGCGCGGCCACCTTGCGCCCACCATGCTTGGCCAGGAACTCCGACCACTGGCCCCACCAGCTGCCGGGATGGTCGACCGCGCCGGCCAGCCAGGCATCGGCATCCACACCGGCCCGGGCCTTGTCGTTGATCCAGTAGTTACGCTTGTTCTTGGAAGCGGGATTGATCACGCCGGCGATATGGCCGGAGGCCCCCAGCACGAAGCGGTTATTGGCCGGCCTGGCCGCGTTGATCAGGCCCAGCGTGGCATAGGCCGACTTCCACGGCACGATGTGATCGTCACGGGAGGCATAGACGAAGGCTGGCGCGCTGATCTTGCGCAAGTCGATCTTTTCACCGCCCACGGTCAGGCGACCCGGGTCCTTGAGCGCATTCTCCAGGTACATGTGCCGCAGGTAGTAGCAGAACATCGGACCCGGCAGGTTGGTGCTGTCGGCATTCCAGTACAGCAGGTCGAAGGCGCTGGGCGACTCGCCCTTGAGATAGTTGGATTCGACGTAGTTCCACAGCAGGTCGTTGGGCCGCAGGCTGGAGAAGGCGCTGGCGAAATCGCGCCCGGCCATCAGGCCACGCTGGCCGATCATCCGCTCGCGCAGGGCCAGCTGCATCTCGTCGATGTAGACATCGATGGCACCGGTATCGGAGAAATCCAGGAATGTCGTCAGAAGGGTCAGGCTGGAGACCGGATCCTCGCCGCGCGCGGCCAGCAGGGCCAATGCACAGGACAGGATGGTGCCGCCCACGCAGAAGCCCAGCGCATTGATCTGCGGCTGCTTGCTGATCTCCTGGACGATATGGATGGAACGCACCACGGCGTCATCGACATACTGGTCCCAGGTGGCACCATCGACCGAGGCATCGGCATTGCGCCAGGAGATCAGGAACACCGTATGTCCCTGTTCCACCGTATAGCGCACCAGCGAATTCTGCGGCTGCAGGTCGAGGATGTAGAACTTGTTGATGCAGGGCGGCACGATCAGCAACGGCACCGCATGTACGGTCTTGGTCAGCGGCGTGTACTGGATCAGCTGGAACAGCTCGTTCTCGAAGATCACCGTCCCGGCGCTGGCACCGACATCGCGCCCCACCTCGAAGGCGGTCTCGTCGGTCTGCGACACATGGCCCTTCTGCAGATCGGCCAGCAGCTGAGCGATGCCCTTGGTGAGGCTCTCGCCGCGCGTCTCGATGACCTTCTGCTGGGCCACCGGATTGGTGGCCAGGAAGTTCGCCGGCGACATCGCATCGATCATTTGCTGCACCGCAAAACGCAGCTTGTGGCGCACCTTGTCGCTGCCCTTCACCGCATCGGCCAGGGCCAGCAGGAACTGCGAATTGAGCTGGTAGGCCGCGGCCTGGAATGCGAAGTAGGGATGCTCCTGCCAGGCCGGCGCCGACAGTCGACGATCGGTGATGGCCGGGGGCCTGGAGGACAGCACCGATTGCCAGAGCGCGGCGAACTGCTGGGTATAGTCCCGCTGCAGGCGCACCATGTCGGCCGGATCGATGGTGGCCCCGAGCTCGCCAAGCTGTCGACTCAGTGCCGCCGGATCGAGCTGGCCGGCACCGGGCGGCATGCTCATGCCAGGGAAACCCTGGAAGGCCTGCGCCGGCGACTTGAATTGCTGGAACTGGGATTGGAATTGCGACTGAAGCGAAGTCCAGAATTTCGGATCGGACATCTGGGCCAGCCACGCGGATACATCGGGAGAAGGTTGCTGCGGACTCTGCTTGTTCATGCTCGGATCTGCAATTTTCGCGTATCTTTACGGTTTGTATCGAAGCGCCATTTCACCATGTACATCGTCGCAATCGCATGGCTCTACGTCGTCTTCATGATGTCGATTACCGAGCAGTCGGCGGTCGCCGGAGTGACCACGTTCCTGCTGTACGGGATATTTCCCTTGACCGTTGTTTTATACCTGATGGGTACGCCGCAACGCAAGCGGAATCGTCAAAAGAGAGAGAAATTAAAAGCGGCCGGCCAGCAGCAGACCGAAGCTGACGGCTTGACGAAAAGCGAGTCTGCCAATGAACGGGCAAGCGCGCAAGGCACGGCGCATCAGGATGCGCGCACCGGAAGGGATCATGAAAACTAATAAAACCCGGATATCACGCGCGCTCCCGGCAATGACAGAAGCCTTGCCAGGCAATGGTTTGCGCAGTGCAGCATTGCCTGTACCGTGCGCAGGAAACTCAGCGATACGGACCATGCCGTGAGACGCGCTTGACGCTGATGTGCCGATAGCGGGGTTTCAGTACGGCAAGCATGTCGCGCAGGACAGCCGATCCTCGCCAGGGTGGCGAGACATAGGCCATACGTAACTGCACGAAGTCACTTTCACGTAACTCACAATCAAGCATGGCAATCATGCTGCCATCCTGGTAGGCGTAGACATGGACTTCGTTGGGCGGCTGCTCGCTGGGCCCTTCTATCTTCCAGGCACTGGCGGGAACGCAATGGGAATAGGGACTCATCCTGCCACCTAGGCCACGATATGCCACGCCAGGTGTACGCCCAGCAGCAGCAAGCCGATGAAGAAGCAGCGCCGGAACGTCGCCGCGCGCACCATGCCACGCACGCGGGTGCCGATGGCCATGCCCAGCAGGGCGGGCAACAGCACCACCAGCGACGCCCAGCCGACGCCACCAGCGAAGGCACCGCCCTGGCCCAGGTTGATCGCCAGCGCCAGGGTCGACACGGTAAACGACAGGCCCAGCGCCTGGATCAGTTCATCACGCTGCAAACCCAGCGCCTGCAGGTAAGGCACGGCGGGGATCACGAACACGCCGGTGGCGGCCGTGACCAGCCCGGTCAGCACACCGATCACGGGCGACCACCATTTCTCCTGCGCGGCCGGCACCGACAGCGTGAACGAAGCCAGGCCCGCCACCGCATACAGCACCAGTGCCAGTCCCAGCACGACGATGGCGTGACGCCCGCCATCGGCCCCCATGAAGCCGCTACCGGCCAGGGTACCCAGCACGATCCCGGCCAGCAGGCCCCAGAGCCGCCGCGCCAGCGCCAGGAAGGCCCCGCCCGAGAACAACTGCCAGCCATTGGTCACCATCGAAGGCACAATCAGCAAGGCAGCTGCCTGCACGGGCGACATGACCAGGCTCAGCAGGCCCACCGCCACCGTCGGCAAGCCCAGGCCGATGACGCCCTTGACGAAGCCGGCCAGCAGGAACACTACCAGGCTGACCGCCAGTACCGCGGCATTCATGTCGATGAAGGAGAGCAGGCTGGGCATAGGAGGATTGGCGAGAAACGCCGTGTGGGTCGATCAAGGTAACCCAGTCTGCCAGTCCTCGCGCCGACTGGAAATGTGGAATACACTTAGCCAGCCTTCGGCCTGGACGAAGGCTGAACCTCTCTTTTCCCGCCCTCCTCCCCGGCCATGAGCAACCGATTCGAACTCTCCGACCTGCGCCTGTTCCTCCACATCGTCGAGAGTGGCAGCATCACCGCGGGCGCCACCCGCGCGCACATGGCACTGGCCTCGGCCAGTGCGCGTATCCGCAACATGGAAGATGCGCTGGGCACGGCCCTGCTGGAGCGTGGCCGGCGCGGCGTCCAGAGCACCGATGCCGGCCGCGCGCTGGCCCACCATGCGCGCATGATGGCGCAGCAGATGGAACAGCTGCGCGATGAACTGGGGCAATATGCGCAGGGATTGAAGGGGCATATCCGGCTGCTGTGCAATACCTCGGCCATGACCGAGTTCCTGCCGGAGGTGCTGGCGCGCTTCCTGGCACGCCACCCCCATACCGATATCGAACTGGAAGAAAAGCTGAGCTACGAAGTGGTCCAGGCGGTCGTCGATGGCGTGGCCGACGTCGGCATCATCGCCGACTCCACCGACAGCGGCCCTCTACAGACCTATCCTTTCCGCCAGGACCACCTGGTAGCGGTGCTATCGAAAAAGCATCCGCTGGCGCGCCGCAAGTCGCTGGACTTTGCCGAGTTGCTGGGCGAGGATTTCGTCGGTCTCTCCGGCGACAGTGCCCTGCAACAGCACCTCTCGGGCCACGCCACGCGCGCCGGCAAACGCCTGCAATACCGGGTTCGGCTGCGCAGCTTCGAGGGCATCTGCCGCATGGTCGAGCACCAGGTCGGCGTGGCCGTGATCCCGGAGACCGCCGCCACCACCAGCGCGGCCCACATGGAGATCCGCGCCATCCCGCTGGCCGATGGCTGGAGCCGCCGCCACCTGCTCATCTGCGTGCGCGGCCTGGAAGGCTTGCCGGGCCACACGCGGGAATTGATCCGCGCCCTGCAAAGCCACCCCTGACGAAAAAATGGCGGCTCCCGGGAGCCGCCATCGTGTCATGCCTCGCGCGCCACTGCGCCATCACTTGAGCCAGATCAGCGAGCCCATGCGCCCGGTGGTACGGTCACGTCGATAGGAATAGAAGCGCGTATCGGCCACCGTACACAGGCCGCCGCCGCTGACCTGGTCCACGCCCACTGCCGCCAGGCGCAGGCGCGCCAGCTGGTAGATGTCGGCCAGGTACTTGCCCGGACGTCCCGGATAGTCGCGAAACGCAGCCTGCGCGCCCCGCTGTTGCTGCACGAAGGCCTCTCGCACTTCGGCACCGACCTCGAAGTTGTCCGGACCGATGGCCGGCCCCAGCCAGGCCAGGATGTCGGCCGCACCGCGTGTACGCATGGCGGCCACGGTGTTTTCCAGCACGCCGGCGGCCAGGCCGCGCCAGCCGGCGTGGGCCGCGCCCACCACGGTGCCGGCACGGTCGCAGAACAGCACCGGCAGGCAATCCGCGGTCATCATCACGCACACCGCGCCGGGCGTGGTGCTGATACAGGCATCGGCTTGCGCATCGGCTGGCAGCGCCGCCGCATCCAGCACCGTCACGCCATGCACCTGCGTGAGCCAGGCCGGCTCCTGCGGCAGCAGGCGTCGCAACAGCCCCCGGTTGCGCGCTACCAGGGCGGGATCATCCTCCACATGGGTTCCCAGGTTCAGGCCCGCACCGCCCTGCCCATCCCCATAAGGCGCCGGGCTATGACCGCCAGCGCGCAAGGTGGTCAGGGCGCCGATGTTGGCCGCTGCCGGCCAGTCGGGGATCAGGAGTTCCATGGTCCGCTCACGATCAATACTCGTCATCGTCGTCAACGTCGCCCAGCACCTGGTCGGGCTCCTCGCTCATCTCGGGGATCTCGGCCAATGCCGGGTCGATACCGGCACGCTGCAGCAGGGCCAGGATGTCATCCGGCAGGGGTGCGACCCACTGGCGGAACTTGCCCGAGGTCGGATGCACCAGGCCCAGGCGGCCCGCCAGCAGGGCCTGGCGCGGGAACACCGTCACCAGGTGCTGCTTGCCATACAGCGCATCGCCCACCAGCGGGAATCCCAGCGACTGCAGGTGGACGCGGATCTGATGGGTACGCCCGGTTTCCAGGCGGCAATGCACCAGGCTGACCGGCTTGCGGTCGATCTCGCCAGTGGCCATGCGACGGTAATGGGTCACCGCCGACTTGGCCCGCATGCTCTGCGACACCGCCATCTTGATGCGGTCGCGCGGATGGCGTGCCATCGGTGCATCAACGGTGCCGGACAATTGCGGCAAGCCCCACACCAGCGCCACGTACTGGCGCTTCATGCTGCGCGCCTGCAACTGGCGCACCAGGTCGGTCTGGGCGGCCAGGGTCTTGGCCACGACCATGAGGCCACTGGTTTCCTTGTCCAGGCGGTGTACGATGCCGGCACGCGGCACCTTGGCCAGCGCCGGGCAATGGTGTAACAGGCCGTTCAGGAGCGTGCCGCTCCAGTTGCCCGCGGCCGGGTGGACCACCAGGCCGGCCGGCTTGTTGAGCACGATGATGGCGCGGTCTTCATGCAGGATGTCCAGCGCCATCGGCTCCGGGCCATAGGGCTGGTCGGCCGGCACCGATTGCGGCGCCACCTCCACCAGCTCATCGCCCAGCATGGTCATCTTGGTCTTGGCCGGGGCACCGTTGACGGTGACATGGCCCTCCTCGATCCATTGCTGGATGCGATTGCGCGAAAATTCGGGCATCAGGCCGGACAATACCTTGTCCAGCCGCTGGCCGATGACGTCGTCGTCCAGGCGCAGGGTCAGGGGCTCCAGGCCGGTGGCGCTTTCGTCGCCGGCAGCATCGCCGTCATCGAAATCGTCCTCCAGCGGGAGGTCGGTCTTTACAGGCTCTTGGCCATTTGTAATCTCAGGGGGTTTCTTACGTGACATCAGCTATAATCGCCGGATCGGGTTGATTGTATTTCGGGTATCGATGCAGCCGGCTCGGGAGGCGCACTGCGCCATGCACAACTGATAAGTCCCAGACAAGCACACAAGAGTCATGCACAAAATCTTATTGAAGTTCTTCATCATCGGTTTTGCCCTCTCGCTCACCGCCTGCGGCCTGTTGCCGGAGCAAAAAGACGAGACAGTCGGCTGGTCTGCCGCCAAATTATACTCGGAAGCCAAGGATGAACTGAATGCCGGCGGCTACGAGAAGTCCATCAAGTACTTCGAAAAGCTGGAATCACGCTACCCCTTCGGTACCTACGCCCAGCAAGCGCAGATGGATATCGCCTATGCCTACTATCGCCAGAACGAGCAGGCGCAAGGCCTGGCGGCGGTGGATCGCTTCATCAAGCTGCACCCCAATCATCCCAACGTCGACTACATGTACTACCTGCGTGGCCTGATCAACTTCAATGATCGCACCAGCATCTTCGACACCATCACCGACCAGGACAACACCGAACGCGATCCCAAGGCCATGCGCGATGCCTTCGATTCGTTCAAGCTGCTGGCCGAGCGCTTCCCGGACAGCAAGTACGCTCCGGACGCCATCGCCCGCATGCGCTACCTGGTCAACGCCATGTCGCAGTACGACGTCCATGTGGCGAACTACTACTTCCGCCGTGGCGCCTACGTGTCGTCCGCCAACCGTGCCCAGGCAGCCATCAAGCAATATCCTGATTCGCCGGCCAACGAAGAAGCGCTGTTCATCCTGATGCGCTCCTACGATGCGCTCGGCCAGACCAAGCTCAAGGAAGACACCGAACGCGTCATCCAGGCCACCTATCCGAACAGCTCCTGGTACACCGGTGGCCCGAAGAAGAAGGAAAAGCCCTGGTGGAAGGTCTGGTAAGACCGCCGGGCCGCAGCGACCAGCCTGTGCCCCGGCCCCATCGGCCAACAAAAAACCTCGTCACGCAGATGGCGAGGTTTTTTTATTGCCCGACGCCAAGGCGCAGCACGCCCCGGCGCGGTTCCGGCCGGCTCAGGCTTCCAGCTTGCGGCGGAACACCCAGCTGCGCTCGGTGGAGGCATCCGCAGCGAAGGCATAGCCATCCAGGTCGAAGGCCTTGAGCTTTTCGGGCTGGCTGATGTTCTTCAGGGCGGCATAGCGTGCCATCAGGCCGCGTGCGCGCTTGGCATAGAAGGAAATGATCTTGTACTTGCCCCCCTTCCAATCCTCGAACACCGGCGAGATCACCTGGGCCTTGAGCAGCTTGGGCTTGACCACCTTGAAGTACTCTTCCGAGGCCAGGTTCACCAGCACCGGCGTCTTCTGCGTCGCCAGTTCGGTGTTGATCGCCTCGGTGATCTGGCTGCCCCAGAAGGCATACAGGTCCTTGCCGTGGGAGTTGGCCAGCTTGGTGCCCATTTCCAGGCGGTAAGGCTGCATCAGGTCCAGCGGGCGCAACATGCCGTAGAGGCCGGAGAGGATGCGCACGTGGTTCTGCAGGTAGTCCAGTTGCTTGCCGTTCAGCGATGCGGCCTGCAAGCCCTCGTAGACGTCACCGTTGAAGGCCAGCACGGCCTGCTTGGCATTCCTGGTGGAGAACTTGCGCGACCAGGAGGCATAGCGGTTCACGTTGAGCACCGACAGTTGGTCGGAAATGCTCATCAGGCTACCGATCTCAGCTGGCGAGAGTTTCTTGAGCACCTCGATCAGCTCGGCCGAACGCGGCACGAAGGCCGGCGTGGTGTGCAGATCAGTGGTGGCGGGCGTATCGTAGTCCAGCGACTTGGCGGGAGACAAGACAATCAGCATCGGGGATTCATCCATTGTAGAGATTGGCCGCCATGATACCGAAAGTGCGACCAACGTGCGTCGTTCTGCCAACCCGGGTTGATACCGCAATTTGGCGCGCAAAAGACAGGCTGTTGCAGCTTTTGCCAGCTGCCAGTGCCTCCTACACTCATTCCCAGGGCCCCCCCCCCTGCTTCTGCGACTGCATCCACTTGCAGCACCTCCTCGCCAAAGGACACGCCATGAACTGGTTCTACGATCTGCGCATTGCCCGCAAGCTCCTGCTCACCTTCGCCGCCATCCTCGTACTGACCGCCATCCAGGGCGTGTTCTCGATCGTCCAGCTGGCCCGGGTCAACCAGGCCTCCACCGACCTGGCGACCAACTCCCTGCCCAGCGTACGCTACCCGCTGGAAGCCAAGGTGGCACTGGCGCGCATCCGCACTGTGCAATTGCAGCATCTGCTGCCGGGCAACGAAACCAATGTGGACAGCAATGAAAAGCTGATCGCAAACCAGTTCACCGCCATGAACGCAGCGCTGGACAAGTACGCGCCACTGGTCAACATGGAGGCGGAAAAGGGCTATTTCTCGGCGATCAAGAACGACCTCGCCCTGTTCATCAAGATGCACCAGGAGATCGCCACGCTGGTGCGCGCCAACAAGATCGATGACGCCCGCGAGATGCTGATGAAACAGGCCACGCCGATCTACCTGCGCCTGTTCGACAATCTCGACAACGCCGTCAAGATCAATATCGATGCCAGCGAAAAGACCGACCAGCAGGCCCAGGATCGCTACGAGAGCTCACGCACCCTCATCATGGTGTTGCTGGCTTGTTGCATCGGCCTGGGCCTGTTGCTGGCGACCTGGGTGGCGCGCATCGTCTCGCGCCCCCTGCAGGCGGCCATGCATGTGGCCGAGCGCGTCGCCGATGGCGATCTGACGGTCGACATCAAGCCGGCCGGCCGCGATGAAACCGGCCACCTGATGCGCTCGCTCAAGGCCATGAACGACAGTCTCCTGCGCATCGTCAGCCAGGTGCGCGAAGGCACCGACACCATCAATACCGCCTCGCGTGAAATCGCCACCGGCAACCTCGATCTTTCCACCCGCACCGAGGAACAGGCCAGTTCGCTGGAAGAGACCGCCTCGGCCATGGAAGAGCTGACCTCCACCGTCAAGCAGAACGCTGACAACGCCCGCCAGGCCAACCAGCTGGCCAACTCGGCCTCGGACGTGGCAACCCAGGGCGGCAGCGTGGTCTCGCAGGTGGTCGATACCATGGGCGCCATCAATGCCTCCTCGCGCAAGATCGTGGAAATCATCAGCGTCATCGACGGCATCGCCTTCCAGACCAACATCCTGGCCCTGAATGCAGCCGTCGAGGCAGCCCGTGCCGGCGAGCAGGGACGCGGCTTTGCGGTGGTGGCCTCGGAGGTGCGTTCGCTGGCCCAGCGCTCGGCGGCGGCGGCCAAGGAGATCAAGTTGCTGATCGACGACTCGGTATCCAAGGTCGATACCGGCAGCCGCCTGGTCGAACAGGCTGGCACCACCATGACCGAAGTGGTGGCCAGCGTGCGCCGCGTCACCGACATCGTCGGCGAGATCACCGCCGCCAGCTCCGAGCAGAGCGACGGCATCGAGCAGGTCAACATCGCCATCACGCAAATGGATGAAGTCACGCAGCAGAATGCCGCACTGGTGGAAGAAGCCGCGGCCGCGGCTGGCTCGCTGCAGGAACAGGCCGTTCGCCTGGCCGAGCTGGTGAGCGTGTTCAAGCTGGACCGCGCCCATGGCGCGGCGTCATCGTCCGGCCCCGCGCCCAGGCCGGCCGCCCGCGCCAAGCCGGTTGCCCCGGCAGCGGCACCGGCGGCAGCGCACAAGCCGGTACCTGCCCTGCCGGCCCGCAAACCCGCCAGCAAACCCGTGGGCAGCGAGGGCGAGGGTGAATGGGAGCAGTTCTGATCCTGGACGACAGCAGCCCCGCCCTGGCGGGGCTGTTTTTTTGGCAAGGCGGGCGTGCAATGGGCTTGCCCTTGATCAATAAAAACATACAATGAATCAATGTTCTTGCCACACTGCCGATAACTGAATTGTCCGGCACTTGTGCCGCATTTTCTTGTCAATCCAGGCAGGAACATTGCGCACGCCAACCAGCGCATCACCAGCCTGCCACCCCGGCAAGGAGGACATCATGAAACGCGACAAGGCCCTCATGGGCGCCATCCTCAAGCAACTGGCGTCTTTCGGCACCATCTACGGCGACGTGGAAAAGATCCAGGCCTCCCTGCCCGGCCAGGTGGCACCGGAAATGATCCTGCACCACCTGCGGCTGTTGCACGACCGCGGGCTGGCGGCGGTGGACATGCACAATTTCTGGCGCGTGACCGATCAGGGGTATGATGCGCTCGACAGCGGTGGCGACCTGTTCGCCACGCAGGACGTTCCACCCGCCCCGAACCGCGGCATCGATAACTAGTTTGACCGATTCATGCATACCCAGGACACCCAGGCCAGCCCCGCCCCTTCTTCTACCCCCTCCACCAGCCTGTCCGTGGCGCTTCCCGCCGATGACCAGCGCCAGCGACTGGTACTGGACACCAATGTCTGCCTGGACCTGTTCGTCTTCCAGGATCCGCGCTGGGCCGCCCTGCGGCAGGCCCTGGAAGAGGGCAGCGTGCAAGCCTTCACCCGCGAGGATTGCCGCAACGAATGGCTGGCGGTGCTGGACTATCCCCACCTGCCGGTGACGACCGCCAACAAGCCGGCCATCTGCGCCCACTTCGACCGCCTGCTGCACTGCCTGCCCCTGGCCGAGGTCAATACCTTCGGACTGCCGCTGTGTACCGATCGCGACGACCAGAAGTTCCTGGAACTGGCCCTGCAATGCCGTGCCCATGTGCTGGTGAGCAAGGACAAGGCCGTGCTCAAGCTGGGCAAACGTACCGTCAAGCGCGGCATGTTTTCGATCGTTGCTCCGCAACACTGGCGCGCCGATGCCTTCCTCTCAGCGGCCGCTTGAACCGTCCACCTGAACCGCGCCGGGAATCCGGCTAGAATAACGGGCTTGCGATAATCATACGGATCAGGCCCGCTGCAATGAGCACCCCCAACATCGTCACCAAGCTGCCCAAGGTGGGCACCACCATCTTCACCGTCATGTCTGCGCTGGCCAGCGAAAAAGGCGCGGTCAACCTGGGACAAGGCTTCCCCGATTTCCACTGCGACCCGGCGCTGGTGCAGGCGGTCACCCAGGCCATGCAGGATGGCCTGAACCAGTACCCGCCGATGGCGGGCGTGCTGCCGCTGCGCGAGGCCATCGCCGACAAGGTCGCGGCACTCTACGGCCACCGCTATGACCCGGCCTCGGAAATCACCGTCACCGCCGGTGCCACCCAGGGCATCCTGACCTCGGTACTGTGCGCGGTGCATGCCGGCGACGAAGTCATCGTCATCGAACCGGTGTACGACTGCTACGTACCGGCCATCGAACTGGCTGGCGGCATCCCGGTGTTCGTGCAGATGACCGTGGACGCGCGCGGCTACAGCATCCCCTGGGACAAGGTCAAGGCGGCCGTCACCGCCAAGACCCGCATGATCATGGTCAACACCCCACACAACCCGACCGGCAGCGTCATGCGCGCAGCCGATGTGGCGGCGCTGGCCGATATCGTGCGTGACACCGACATCCTGATCCTCTCCGACGAGGTCTACGAGCACATGGTCTACGATGGCCAGCCGCACGAATCGCTGGCGCGCCATCCGGAACTGGTCGAGCGCACCTTCATCAATTCCAGCTTCGGCAAGACCTACCACGTCACCGGCTGGAAGGTCGGCTTCGTGGCGGCACCGGCCGCCCTCTCCGCCGAATTCCGCAAGGTCCACCAGTTCAACGTCTTCACCGTCAACACCCCGGTGCAGTATGGCCTGGCGACCTACATGAAGGATCCCTCGCCCTACCTGGACCTGCCGGCCTTCTACCAGCGCAAGCGCGATCTCTTCCGCGACGGCCTGGCCAGTACCCGCTTCGAACTGCTGCCCTCGCAGGGCACCTACTTCCAGTGCGTGAAGTACGGCGCCATCTCCGATCTGCCCGAAGCCGAGTTCTGCAAGTGGCTGACCACCGAGATCGGCGTAGCCGCCATCCCGGTCTCGGCCTTCTACAACACCCCCACCGAATCGGGCATCGTGCGCTTCTGCTTCGCCAAGAAGGACGAGACGCTGCGCCTCGCACTGGAGCGGCTGGGCAAGCTGTAAATCCGATATATCACCCATACGATTTATATCGTTTATATCGTTTTTTGAATTCCATCGAAGCATCATCCCCACACTCAACGAGGATATCCATGATCGACGTCTACAGCTGGGCCACGCCCAACGGCCACAAGGTCCATATCATGCTGGAGGAATGCGGCCTGCCCTACACCGCGCATGCCATCGATATCGGTGCCGGCGACCAGTTCACGCCTGAATTCCTGAAGATCTCGCCCAACAACAAGATCCCGGCCATCGTCGACCCGGACGGTCCGGACGGTGAACCGATCTCGCTGTTCGAGTCCGGCGCCATCCTGCTCTACCTGGCCGGCAAGACCGGTCGCTTCCTGGGCGAGACCACGCGCGAGAAGTATGAAGTGCTGCAATGGCTGATGTTCCAGATGGGCGGCCTGGGGCCGATGCTGGGCCAGGCCCATCACTTCCGCCTGTATGCCCCGGAACAGATCGAATACGCAGTGAACCGCTACAGCAACGAGGCGCGTCGCCTGTACCAAGTGATGGACAAGCAACTGGGCCAGCATGCCTACCTGGCCGGCGAGCACTACACCATCGCCGATATCGCCTGCTTCCCCTGGACCCGTTCACACAAGAACCAGGGTATCGCGCTGGAAGACTTCCCCAACGTCAAGCGCTGGTTCGACGCCATCAGCGCACGCCCGGCCGTACAGCGCGGCGTGACCGTGCTGGCCGACAAGCGCAAGCCGCTGCAGGATGACAAGGCCAAGGAACTGCTGTTCGGCAAGAGCCAGTACCAGAAGCGCTGAGCGGACCGGTCAGTACAACGAGGGCGCGATCTCCACACGATTGCGCCCTCTTTCCTTGGCGCGGTACAGGGCATCGTCGCTGGCGCGCAGCACCTGGTCCTGGCACAGGCTATTGCCCTGCATGAGTGCGATGCCGATCGACAGCGTCACCTCCAGCAGCTTGCCCTCGTGGAGCAGGGGCTGGCTGGCAAAGCGGCGCTGCAGGCGCGCGGCGAATTCGGCAGCCGCGTCCAGGTTGGCGCCGGCCAGGATCACCGCGAACTCCTCTCCTCCCAGCCGCCCCACCGTATCGCCCTTGCGCAACTGTGTCCTGAGTACGCTGGCGAAATGCTGAAGCACCAGGTCGCCCACGGCGTGGCCATGGGTGTCGTTGACGCACTTGAAATGATCCAGGTCGCACATCAACACGGCGGCACGACCGTTGACGTCGCGCTGGGCGCGGCCATGTTCCTCCTGCAACCGCTGCATGAAATAGCGGCGGTTGGGCAACTGCGTGAGATAGTCGGTGAGGGCGAACTCCTGCAACTCCAGCTCGATGGCCTTGCTCTCGCTGATGTCGCTGATGAAGCCATGCCACAGTACCGTGCCATCGGCCAGCCGGCGCGGCCGCGCATGGCCACGCAGCCAGCGCAGTGCCATGCCCGGCACCATCACCCGGAACTCCAGGCGCCAATGGGCCGCCCCGGACAGGATGGCATCGCGTGCCGCCAGGAACAGCGGCAGGTCCTCGGGATAGACAAAGCGCTCCATGGCCGAGGGATCGTCCAGCAATTGCTGCGGGCTCAAGCCATAGGTTTCACGCGCGCCTTCGCTGACATAGGTGAAATAGCCGCGCTCGCCCGACGGCACCCGATACTGGAACGCCATGCCGGGAAACTCGCTGGTGAGGTCGGCCAGCAGGCGGCTGCTCTTTTCCAGCCTGGCGGTAAGACGCTTGAGTTCGGTGATGTCGGTGGTGGTCCCCATCATGCGCAAGGCATTGCCCTGGGCATCGCGTGCCACCACCTTGCCCCGGCTGCTGATCCATTTGTAGCTGCCGTCGCGGCAACGGATACGGTGCTCGACCTGGTAGGTGTCGGACCGGGCCTCGACATGCTGGCGAATAGTCTCTTGCACATACGCCAGGTCATCCGGATGGATGCGCTCGTAGGCGTCCTGGATGTGGCTGGACAGCTCCCAGTCCTCGTAGCCGAGGATGGCTTTCCAGCCGCGTGAATAGTACATCTCGCCGGTGACGACATTGCGGTCCCAGATGCCGGTGCCGCTGCCCTCGATGGCCAGCGCCATACGCTGGTCGGCCACGCTGGCCGGTTCTGCCCGCAGCGCTGCATGGTGTGGCACCAGTGAGCGTTCGATGGCCAGCATGGCCATCGATACGGCAGCGCCGACGGCCAGTCGATAGTCGGCCCGCTCGGCCTCGTGCAACTCGGGCAGGTCGGCACCCGCGCACACCACCAGGATGCCGGCCACGTCGCCGGCAAAGGAACGCAAGGGCAGCATCTCCTGCACCGCTGTGCCATGCTGTTCGGCCAGCGCCACGAAGCGGCTCCAGAAGTAAGGGGTATCGGCCTGGGCCACCTCCAGCGCCTCGATCTGCGCCACATGGGCGGGTGCCAGCCGTGGCGCCGCGCCGACGCGCATGCGCTGCACCTGTCCATCGAAGAGGAAGATGGCGGCCATGCGCTCGGGATAGGCCTGGGAAAAACCCACCGCAATGCGATCAAGCAATTGATCCAGCGGCGCGCCACGGGCGATGAAGGACAGCGTGAGCTGATGGAAGGCCAGCGCGTTGCGGTGGGACAAGACAGCGGCCTGTTGTTGGGGGCATTCTGACATCATGGGCGGCTTCATCGACAAGCACGCGGCGGCGTCAGGACTCGGCGCTGGCACCACCGCAGGGAGTTCACCTTAGCACCTTCCTCGCCCGCATGAGGTGAAAATCTTGCTACCCGGATTGCAGCGATGTTGTCGGGCAACACAAGTCGTGAACTTCTGCGAGGATGGCTAGCCTTGCCTCATGTCAATAGCGGCGCACCAGGAACTCGGCCACGCAGACCGGCTTGTCCGAACCCTCGCATTCGATGGTGATCTCCCATTCCAGTTGCGCGCCGCCGGCAATCTCCTGGACCGACTGCAGCACGATGATGCCGCGCACCCGGCGCCCCACCGGCAGCGGTGCCGGAAAGCGCACGCGGTTGAGCCCGTAGTTGAGCAGCATGCGCACCTCGGCACCCAGGCTGACCGACTCGGAGAGCAGGCGCGGCAACAGCGCCAGCGTCAGGAAACCATGCGCCACCGTACCGCCGTAGGGCAATTCACGGGCGGCGCGCTGAGGATCGACGTGTATCCATTGATGGTCGCCAGTGGCATCGGCAAAGCGGTCCACCTGCTCCTGGGTAACCAGAATCCATGGACTGGTCGCCACCTCGGTGCCGGCCAGGGACGTCAACTCTTGTAGCGTGGCAATCTCGCGCATCCTGTCTTCCTTGGTTCTGGTGATGGATCCTGATGTTGTTGCTGATGGATCCTGATGTTCCTGATGTTTTTCTTGATGGGTTCCTGATGGATTCTGAGGGACCAGGGCGCGCCTCAATCGTCCTGCCATACCACCCGGTTACGACCCGCCTGCTTGGCCAGATAGAGCCGCCGATCGGCTATCTCCACCAGTTCGCCCAGCTCCTGCTCCTGGCCCGGCACCAGGCTGGCGGCCCCCACGCTGACGGTGAGGAACGCGCTGACGGTGGAGCGCTCATGCGGGATCGCTGCCGCCACGATCAGGTGACAGATCTTCTGGCCGATGGCGCGCGCGCCGTCCAGGTCGGTACGCGGCAGGATCATGGCGAACTCCTCGCCGCCAAAGCGGGCCGACAGGTCAGCCGGACGCAGGATGCTGTCGTCCAGGGTCTGCGCCACCTGCTTGAGCACGGCATCCCCGGCCACGTGGCCGTAGCTGTCGTTGTAGAGCTTGAAGAAATCGACATCGATCAGCAGCAAGGACAGGTACAGGCCATCGCGCCGCGCCCGGCGCCATTCGGCACCGAGGTAGTCGTCGAAATAGCGACGATTGGCGATGCCGGTCAGTCCATCGGTATTGGTCAGCCGTTGCAGCTCGAAATTGGTCTTCTGCAATTGCTGCTGGCTCTCGCGCAGCGCGCGATAGGCGGCGTCACGCTGGAGCAGGTTGATGTAGGAGCGCGAGTGGTAGCGGATGCGCGCCACCAGCTCGATCACGTCCGGCAACTTGACCATGTAGTCGTTGGCACCGCCGGCAAAGGCGTCGCGCTTGACCGTGGCATCGTCCTTGGACGACAGCACGATGATGGGGACATTGGCCAGCACCGCACTGGCGCGATATTGGCGCACCAGGGTCATGCCATCCACACCCGGCATCACCAGGTCCTGCAGGATCACCGTGGGATGGGTCTTCTCGGCCACGGCCAATGCTTCATCGGCACGGGTGCAGAAATGGAAGTCGATATGCGCCTCGCCGATCAGGGCGCGACGGATCGCCTCGCCCACCATGGCCTGGTCATCCACCAGCAGCACCATGATCTTGTACTCGTGAGGAGGTAGCACCGGGCTACCCGTCTGGATATCGGTATGCACCGAATTCATTGATTCATCCTTCAAACTAAGCCCGCCAAGATGGCTTGCAGGCGAGCTGCCATGCCGGTCACCGGTAACACTTCCAGTGCGGCGTCAAGGGCTGCCGCGGCCTTGGGCATGCCGTAGACCGCGCAACTCTTCTGGTCCTGGGCAATGGTGTGATAGCCGTTGTCTCGCAAATCCTTCAGGCCGACGGCGCCGTCGCGCCCCATGCCGGTCAGCAGCATGGCTACCGCGCGCCCCGGCCAGCGACGCACGATGCTGTGAAAGAAAGCATCCACCGACGGCCGGTAGATGTCGCTGGCGCTGCCCTGGACATAGCCCAGGCGGCCGCCTTCCTTGAACACCAGATGCTGGTTGCTGCCCGCCAGCAAGACCTCGCCGCGCTGCGGCAGGTCACCTTCGGCGGCCACCCTGACCTTGAGCAAGGATTGCTGCTGCAACCATTGCGCCATGCCGGGCGCGAAGGCCGCATCGATATGCTGGACGATCACCATGGCGCCGGCAAAGCCCGCCGGCATCTGCCGCAGGATCGTCGACAAGGCCGCCGGGCCGCCCGCCGAAGCGCCCACGGCCACCAGCGGTGCCAGCTCGGTCGCTGCAGCCCCCCCCGCCGGCGCGGCCACCGGACGGGCCGCCGTGGCGACTAGCTCGGGCAGGAGCAGGCCCAGGTTGTCGATCTTCTCGATCAGCGCCGCGGCGTCGCGACGGCCGGCCGCACCCACCAGGGCCGGGGTCTGGGTGGCATCGAGCGCGCCATAGCCCATGGCGTCATAGAGCTTGGAGGCACTGCTGTCCATGTCGGAGGTGACGATGAGGATGGGGCAAGGCGTCTCCTGCATGATGCGGCGCGTAGCTTCGGCGCCATCCATCCTGGGCATCAGCAGATCCATCAGCACCACATCGGGCAGTTGCCAGGCACACATCTGCACAGCCTGCTCGCCGTCGCGGGCGATCCAGATCAATTCATGGCGGCCGCTCTCGGCGATGACCCGGCGCAGCACCTCCACCATCATGGGGGTATCGTTGACGATGCCGATTTTCACGATGTGGCCTCTCCAATCAAGTCCGTGACGGCCTGCAGCAGGCTTTCGTCGTGGAAACTGCTCTTGGTGAAATAGTGGTCGGCACCGGCCTCCAGGCCGCGTTGCCTATCCTCTTCCCGATCCTTGTACGACACGATCATCACCGGCAATGCCTGCAAGCTGGGCGCAGCGCGGATCAGTCCGACCAGCTCGATGCCATCCATGCGCGGCATGTCGATGTCGGTGATGACCAGGTCGAAATGCTCGGCGCGCACGGCGTTCCAGCCATCCATGCCATCCACCGCCACGGTGACCTGGTAACCGCGATTGGAAAGCATCTTGCGTTCCAGCTCGCGCACGGTGAGCGAATCGTCCACCACCAGCACCTTCTTGCGCGCTGCGCCGGTGGCCTCGGCCGCACTGTCCTGGTCGACCGTCTGCAGGCGCCCGGAGGCGGTCAGCTTCTCCACGGTACGCAACATGTCGGCCACATCCAGGATCAGCACCGGCTCGCCGTTTTCCATCAGGGCTCCCGCCAGGATATCGGCAATCTTGCCCAGGCGTGGATCCAGCGGTTGCACTACCAGCATGCGCTCACCCAGGAAGGCATCCACCGCCACGCCATAGGCATGTTCCTGCTCGCCGATGACGACCACGCAGACGCTGCCATCGCGCGCGCGCCAATGGCCCTTCTGCAGCACCTGGTGGGCGCTGACCAGCCCCACCTGGCGACCTTCATGGCTGAAATGCTGGTAGCCCTCCTGGGTCTGCAGGACCTGCGCCGGCAGGCGCAGGGTACGATTCACATAGGCCAGCGGAAACGCATAAGGTTCCCCCGCGATCTCCACCAGCAGGCTGCGGATCACCGACAGGGTCAAGGGGAGCTGCATCAGGAAACGGCTGCCCTGCCCCGGCCGGGTGCTGATGCGGATGGTGCCGCGTACCTGCTTGAGCATGTCGGCCACCACATCCAGCCCCACGCCGCGTCCGGAAATCTCGGTGACGGTATCGCGCAGGCTGAAGCTGGGCAACAACAGGAACTCCAGCAACTCGGCCTCGGACAGGCGCGCCGCCGTCTCCTGGTTGGAGAGCTTGCGCTCCACCACGGTCTGGCGCAGGCGCTCCACATCGATCCCGGCGCCATCGTCGGCCACCTCGATCAACAGCATGCCGGCACTGTGCCGGGCCTCCAGCCGCACCACGCCCTGCTCGGGCTTGCCGGCGGCGCGCCGTTGCGCGCTGTGCTCGATGCCGTGGTCCACGGCATTGCGCAACAGGTGACCGATGGGCGCTTCCAGCTTGTCGAGGATATCGCGGTCGATCTGGGTGGCGGTACCGGTGATATCGAGCCGCACCGATTTGCCCAGGCTGTTACCGACATCCCGCACCATGCGCGCGAAGCCGCCCGTGCCATCGGCGAAGGGGCGCATGCGGCAGGCCAGGGCTTCGTCGTAGAGGCGCTGCGAGAGATTGACCGAGCGCCGGTCGAAGGCATCCAGTTCGGTGAGCTGCTCACCCAGCAGGTGCTGGTTCTGCTGCATCAGGGTGCGCAGTTCCGACAGGGTCGTCTGGGTGTACTCATCCAGCGCGGCCAGGGGCAACTGTTGCTGCAGCAGGTCGAGCGCCTGCATGGCTTCGCGCTGTACCCGCTTCATGCGCAGCATGCTGGCCGAGAAGGGCTGCAAGCGGCGCGATTCGACCAGCGATTCGCCTGTCAGGCTGAGCAAGCGGTCCAGGCTCTCGGCGCTGACCCGCACCGCGCGCGCGCCGGCCGTTGCCACCAGCGCCGCGGCGACCGGGGCATGACCTTCCGGTTCGGCCGGGGCCAAGGTCGGAGACACAACGGGTGGCGGGGTGACGATCTCGGGCAAGGATGCCGCTGGCAGTGGCCAGGGTGCGACCTCGGTACCGCTCATCACCGCCGGCAGCGCCTGCAGGAAGGCTTGCACCTCGGCGCTGCCCGCATGGTCGGCCCAGGCTTCATCGCCATCGGGAGGCACCGCGATACGGGCCAGCAGGTCGACTCCACGCAGCAGCACGTCGATGTGGCGCTTCTCCAGCATCAGCTTGCCCTGCTGGGCCAGCACGAAGCAATCCTCCATGACATGGGCCACCTTGACCGCGGTCTCCAGGCCGACGATGCGGGCCGCCCCCTTGAGCGAGTGGCCCGCGCGCATGCAGGCCTCCAGATGCTCGGCGGCTTGCGGTTGCTGCTCCAGCGCCAGCAGGCTGCTATTGAGGAGCTCGATCTGGCTCTCCGCCTCGTAGCGGAACAGGTCGAGCATGGACATCTGGCTGAAATCGGGCGTACTCATGTCATGCTCCGGTTGAGTACGTAGAACAACAAGTCGTGATCGAGCAAGCCGATCTGGCGGCCGCGCCAGTCCAGCATGCCACGGGTGTACTGGATGGCGGCATGCGCCAGGGTGGTCGGCACCGGCGCCAGCGCATCGCCGCCATAGCGGTGCAGGCCGGCCACCTCGTCAACCGGGAAGACCAGCGTCTGCCCCTCGTGGTGGACCACCAGCAATTGCGCCGCCGGCCTGGCGGGCGACGTGGTGAACTGGAACAATTGCGCCAGCGAGACGCAGATGCGCAAGGCGCCACGGATATTGAGCACCCCCTGGATGGCTGGATTGCGCTGGTGCGGCAGGCTATGCAAGGCACGCGCCTCCGTCACTTCCTGCACCACCACAGTGGCGATGGCCAGCCACTCCTCGCCGATCCGCACCACCAACGCCGACGCCTGCGCCTGGGGCGCCTGGACGCCGTCCTCCCCCACCCCCGATACGGCCGCTTGCCCCCACTCCCGCGCCACCTCGGCTGACGCCGGTACACGGTCGAGCTGTTGCATGGCCGCGCTGGCAAAGTGGGGGCAATTCAGGCAGCGCACGTGTTGCTGCAGCAAGGCGCAAGAGCTGTCACCCTTATTGCCGATGCGGTTCCAGCAATCGTCGATGGCTGCTGATTGCCATGTTGCGCTGGCATTGACCATGTCCGCTCCTGTTTCAATCATGCCCGCTCTCCCCCGGTTGGCGGATGCGCTGCGCGCGCAGGCGCATGCGTTGCGCCCCTGCCGCATCGCCCTGTGCTTGCAACAAGGCCGCCAGATGCAGCAAGGCGGCCTGGTGCGCGGGATCCAGGTACAGCGCCTTGCGATAGCAACGCTGCGCCTGATCCGCATTGCCGTCGGCGTCGACAATCAATCCTTGCAGGTAGAACGCCTCGGCGCTCGGCCCCTGCTCTTGCACAGCCTGCTCGCACAGGCTGCCGGCACGCTCCAGCTGGCCCTGGTCAGCCAGGGCGCGCGCCTGTTCCAGCAGCGATGGCTGCAGTGCGGGCGCGGGGCTGCCAGCGAGTACATTGACCGCCTCCGGTCGCGTCGACGACACCATGCGCGCTGCTCGCGCCCACCGTGGCATGGCCGGCGCAGGCGCCATCGGCATGGAACGGGATGCCAGCAACGCCCCCTCTGCCGCCCCTTTGCGGCGGCGAAATCCGAATGCCAGCGGGACACCGGCCGACTCCAGCACAGTACCCAGCACGATACCGCCCTCGGCCGGACCGACGAAGAGATGGCCATCCTCCGCCAACAGATTTTCCAGCAGGGCCACCACCTGCTTCTGCACGTCGCGCTCAAAGTAGATCAGCACGTTGCGGCACAGGATAAGGTGGTAGGCCTGGGCGTGACGCATGAAGTCGGGTGCCAGCAGGTTGCCCGCGGCAAAACGCACCTGGCGACGGATCCGCTCATGCACCTGCCAGGCGCCTTCGCCAGGGTCGAAATGACGTTCACGGAACGCCAGGTCCTGCCCCCGGAAGGAATTGCGGCCATAGATACCCTGGGCCGCGATCTCCAGCGAGCGGGTACGGATATCGATGGCATCGATCTGGAACTGTGCTGGCATCACACCGGCATCGTACAAGGCCATCGCCAGCGAATAGGGTTCCTCGCCGGTGGAGCACGGCAGGCTCAGGATGCGCACCACCTCGCCGGGCCGTTCGGCCAGACGTTCGCGGGCCAGGCGCGCCACCGACAACATGGCTTCGCGGTCGCGGAAGAACCAGGTCTCGGGAACCACCGCCAACTCGATCAAGGCCTGCAATTCGGACTCGCTTGTCAGCACCAGGGCCAGGTACTGGCTGTCGTCCTCCAGCGCCAGCAGGCCCATGCGTTCCCGCACCACGCGTTCGATCAGGCGCGCGCCGACGGTAGCCATGTCCAGCCCCATCGCGGCCTTGAGCTTGCCAGCGATCTGCGGCAAGGACTTCATGCCGGCTCCTGCGGGTAAAGCAGCGCGCGCGTGGATGCATCGAGCAAGTCCGCGACATCGACCCGTTGCAGCAGGCTGCCCTGGTACTGCATCACCGGCCCCAGATAGGGGGCCTGGTCATTGCGCACCGCACTGGCGATGAAGTCGAGGGGATGGCAGCGCAGCGTCTCGGTGGCCTGCTCCAGGATCAAGCCCAGCAAGGCCGGCGCGCTCGACGCGGGCGTGCCGGGGGCACGGTAATGCACCAGCACCAGGCGGGTGCTCACGCGCGCCCGCGCGGGCTGCCCCAGCGCCAGCATCGACAAGTCGATCACCGGCACATGGGCATCGCCGCGCGGCAGCAGACCGGCCACCCAGGCCGGTGCGCCCGGCAGGCGCTTGCAGGGCGTCAGCGGCAGCACCGACGCCACCTCGGCGGCCGGCAGGGCATAACGGTCAGGCCCCAGCGAAAACAACAGGAACAAGGACAGGCTCATGGCTTGACTGCGCCGGCCTCAGCCCTGCACCTTGAAACGCGACACGCCATTGCGCAACTCGTTGGAGACCACCGTCAATTCCTCGATGGCCTGGCTGGATTGCTGCAGCGACTCGACCGTCTGCTGGGCCGCTTCCGACAACTGCACCAATGCCTGGTTGATCTGTTCGGCACTGCTGGCCTGGGCCTGCATGCCTTCGTTGACGATCTGGAAGCGCGGCGCCAGCGCCTGCACCTGGACGATGATCTGCGAGAGCTGGCCACCGGCGGTCTGCACATCCTGCATGCCGCGTCGCACCTGGTCGGAGAACTTGTCCATGCCCATCACGCCGGCCGCGACAGCCGACTGGATTTCCTTGACCATGACCTCGATGTCATAGGTCGCCACGGCGGTCTGGTCGGCCAGGCGGCGGATCTCGGTGGCCACCACCGAGAAGCCGCGCCCGTGCTCGCCCGCCTTCTCGGCTTCGATGGCGGCGTTCAGGGAGAGCAGGTTGGTCTGGTCGGCCACCTTGGTGATGGTGGTCACGACCTGGTTGATGTTGCCGGCCTTCTCGTTCAGGATCGCCAGCTTGGCGCTGACCGAACCGGCCGCATCCATCACGCTTTGCATGGTGTCGCCCATGCGGGTCAGGCCGGCCTGGCCGCTACCGGCCAGCGAGGAGGTCTGTTCAGAGACCACCGAGACTTCATTCATGGTCCGCACCAGGTCACGCGAGGTCGCGTGGATCTCGCGCGAGGTGGCGCCGATCTCGGTGGTGGTGGCGGCGGTTTCGGCAGCGGTCGCCTGTTGCTGGCGTGCGGTAGCCGCAATCTCGGTCACCGAGGTAGCCACCCGCGCCGAAGAACTCTGGGCCTGGGACACCAGTGCCGTGAGCTCATCGGTCATGCGATTGAAGCCGCTGCCGAGATGGCCGAACTCATCCCGGCGCACCAGTTCTACCCGCCGCGAGAAATCCCCCGATCGCATGATGTCGAGGATTCCCATGAGTTTTTGCAGCGGCTCGTTGATGGCCCGCATCAGGAAGAACCCGCACACCAGCGCCACCAGCAAGGCCGCCATGAGTGAGGACAGCATGGCAAACTGCGCCGAGGTGACGGCATCGCTGATATGGCTAGCGGCATCATCGGCGATGGCCTTGTTCTTCTCCACCATGCGCTGGGTGAATTGATACCCCAAGCGCCATTGCGGCCGGATCTGCTCGTTGAAGACCTTGTCGACGGCACTGCGCTGGCTGAAATCCATCTTCAGTGCCTCGGTCATCATGGCGCGGTATTTCTGCCGGGCGTCCTTGAATTGCTCGAAGACCTGGCGATCATCGTCGCTGAACACCGATTTTTCGTAGTCTTCCTGCAACCGGTCCAGGCGCTCGGCGTTACGACGCAACAGGGCGATATCGGCCTGGCGCTCGCCGTCATTGGCATCGATCTGCGCAATCTGCTGGCTCATCAGCAGGTTCTCGTACCAGGCGGCGTTGATCATGGTGCTGTAGTACAGCCCCGGCGTGGAATCCAGGCGCAAGGACGTGGCACTCTTCTCGATGCGGCCGAGGTTGACCGCGAAAATCCCGGCCATCAGCGCCATGAGCAGCAGGATGAGCACGAAGCTCCCGAGTATGCGTTGCTTGATGGTCCAGTTGTTCATGCGCAGGCTTCCTTGGGTGGCTGCAGGTGCCGGGGCATCCCGCATAGTGCAATCTAGAAATTCTTCGAGATTATCATCGAATATTTTCAATATGACCATGAGGGATGACAGTAATTTTCCCCATGGGAAACAAAAACGGCGCCCATCGGGCGCCGTCATGGCAGGCGGGTTGTTCCCGACCCGGTTCAGGTCGGCATGGGCTTGTTGTCCTGCAGGTCGAGGAAGCCCTTGATGAGACGATAGGCCTTCCAGATCCAGGCCAGGGCAAAGATCAGCACGGCCAGCGGAATGCCCACCAGGGTCATCCACACCACCCCGCCGGCAAACATCCAGAACAGGTACCACCAGAAGGAGCGGATCTGCCAGCGGTGGTGGCTGTAGAGGAAGGTGTCGCGGGCATCACCGCGCTTGAGGTAGTTGATGATCAGTGGCAACCATGACAGCAGCCCCAGCGAAAAGAGCAGGCTGGCGCCATGGAAGAGATACAGCCACCAGACCAGCTCGCGGGCCGATTGGGTCGGTGGATCCAAGACCAGTTCCTGGTTCATCGCGTCTCCTGTGATTGATCGGGCGCCGGCCTGTTCTTGCGGGGATGACTCAGGCCAGCAGGTTCAAGATGCCGTCCAGTCCGACGAAATTCAAGCCCACGCTGGCCTGGGCGCGCACCACCGGCTTGGCCCGGAAGGCCACCGACAGGCCCGAGATACCCATCATGCGCAGGTCATTGGCGCCATCGCCCATGACGATGGCCTGCGCGGGCTGCGCGCCGATCTCCTGGCAGACGCGCTCCACCGTGGCGCGCTTCTCCTCGGCATTGACGATGCCGCCCACCACCTTGCCGGTCAGCTTGCCGTCCACCACTTCCAGGGTATTGGCGTGGGTATAGTCCAGGCCCAGGCGGGCCTTCATGCGGTCGGTGAAGAAGGTAAAGCCGCCCGAGACCAGCAGGGTCTTCAGGCCGGCGGCCTGTACTGCCTTGAGCATGTTCTCGGCACCGGGCGAGAGTTGCAGGCGCTCATCGTAGACGCGCTGCAAGGCGCCCGCATCCAGGCCCTTCAACAGCGCCACGCGGCGGACCAGGCTTTCATTGAACTCGATCTCGCCACGCATGGCGGCCTCGGTGATCTCGGCCACTTGCGGCTTCAAGCCCTGCATGTCGGCGATCTCGTCGATGCATTCGATGGTGATCAGGGTGGAGTCCATGTCCATGGCCACCAGGCGAAAATCGGCCAGCTGCTGTCCCTCGCCGATGAAGGCATAGTCCAGGCGTGCCGTGAGGCAGGCGGCGTCGATGGCGGCCTTGAGCTCGTCGCTGACGGCCACACCCGCCACGCGCCAGGCATCGGCGTCGGCCACGCGGCTATCGGTGAGGCGCTGCGCCTGGCCACCGGCCAAGGCGGCGATGGCATCGATGTCGACAGCGGAAACGGCGTGGCGCTTGGGGGCTTGCAGGATCAGGTTCATGTTCGTGGTGGAGTTCGGATAAATCGGTAACAGCGGTGACAGCGGGTTCGGCCGGCGCACGACCGGCCTCAGCCGGTCAACGCCTTCATGGTCGTCTTGACCTGCTGCACGCGGGCAGCCAGGTCAGGCATGGCCACCGTGATGCGCAGCTTGTCGGGGCCATTGAGCTTGACCTGGCGGTTCTTCTGCACCAGCGTGATGATGCGCATGGCGTCGATGGGTGGATTGGGGACGAACTGCAGCAGGGCCGCCTCCGAATGGGCATCGATCTTGATGATGCCCAGCGGCTTGGCGGCGATGCGCAGGCGGTGCGTCTCGATGAGCGCCTTGGCGGGGTCGGGCAACTTGCCAAAGCGGTCGATCAGCTCTTCCTGCAGGGCATCGATGGCGTCAGGCTTATCGCAGTTGGCAAAGCGCTTGTACAGCGACAGGCGCTCATGCACGTCGCCGCAATAGTCATTGGGCAGCAGCGCCGGCACATGCAGGTTGATCTCGGTAGTGGTCGACAGCGGCGCGGCCAGGTCGGGCTCGCGGCCATCCTTCAGGGCGCGCACGGCCTCGTTCAACATGTCCGAATACATCTGGAAGCCGATCTCGTGGATCTCGCCCGACTGGTGGTCGCCCAGCACTTCGCCGGCCCCGCGGATCTCCAGGTCGTGCATGGCCAGGTAGAAGCCGCTGCCCAGTTCCTCCATCTGCTGGATCGCTTCCAGCCGGCGCTGCGCCTGCTTGGACAGGCCCTGCACGTCCTGCACCAGCAGGTAGGCATAGGCCTGGTGGTGCGAACGGCCGACCCGGCCACGCAACTGGTGCAACTGCGCTAGGCCGAACTTGTCGGCGCGGTGCATGATGATGGTGTTGGCGGTGGGCACGTCGATGCCGGTCTCGATGATGGTCGTACACAGCAGGATATTGAAGCGCTGGGCGACGAAATCGCGCATCACCTTTTCCAGGTCGCGCTCGTGCATCTGGCCGTGCGCCACCGCTATACGGGCTTCCGGCAGCAAGGCCTCCAGCGCGGCTTTGCGGTTGGCGATGGTCTCGACCTCGTTGTGCAGGAAGTAGACCTGGCCGCCCCGCTTCAATTCGCGCAGGCAGGCTTCGCGGATGGTGGACTCGCTCTCGGCGCGCACGAAGGTCTTGATGGCCAGGCGCTTCTGCGGCGCCGTGGCGATGACGGAGAAGTCGCGCAAGCCTTCCAGCGCCATGCCCAGGGTACGCGGGATGGGCGTGGCGGTGAGCGTGAGCACGTCGACCTCGGCGCGCAGGGACTTCAGGGCTTCCTTCTGGCGCACGCCGAAACGGTGCTCCTCATCGATGATGACCAGTCCCAGGCGCGAGAACTTCACCTCGTCGGAGAGCAGCTTATGGGTGCCGATGACGATATCGATGGTGCCATCGCCCAGGCCCTTGATGGCCTGCGTGACTTCCCGGCCGGTACGGAAGCGCGACAGCTCGGCGATCTTCACCGGCCAGTTGGCGAAGCGGTCGGCAAAGGTGGTCGCGTGCTGCTCGGCCAGCAGCGTGGTGGGCGCCAGGATGGCGACCTGCTTGCCGCCCATCACCGCCACGAAGGCCGCGCGCAGGGCCACCTCGGTCTTGCCGAAGCCGACGTCGCCGCAGATGAGGCGGTCCATGGGCTTGCCGCCGGTCATGTCCTTGATGACGGCTTGGATGGCGGCGGCCTGGTCGGCGGTCTCTTCAAAGCCGAAGCTGTCGGCGAAGGCTTCGTAGTCGTGCGCCGAATACTGGAAGGCATGGCCCTGGCGTAGCGCCCGGCGCGCATACAGGTTCAGCAGTTCGGCGGCGGTATCGCGCACCTGCTGGGCGGCCTTGCGCTTGGCCTTCTCCCACTGGCCCGAGCCCAGCGCGTGCAGCGGCGCGTCTTCGGGCGAAGCGCCGGAATAACGCGAGATCACATGCAACTGCGAGACCGGCACGTAGAGCTTGGTTTCCTTGGCGTATTCCAGGTGCAGGAACTCGGTCTCGCCCTCGCCCAGGTCCATGCTGACCAGGCCCATGTAGCGGCCGATGCCGTGGTTGCTGTGGACCACCGGGTCGCCGATCTTCAGTTCCGAGAGATCGCGCACCATGAATTCGACATCGGTGGTGGCCTGCTGCTTGCGGCTACCGGCGCGGCGGCCGCTGCCGGCATACAGCTCGGTCTCGGTCAGCAGTGCCAGCCCGGCGGCGGTGATGAAGCCGGCCTGCAACGGTGCCACGCCCAGCATCAGCGGCTCGTCGCTGGCCAGGAAGGTTTCCCAGTCCTCGCACAGGACCGGATACAGGTCATATTCGGCGAAGTACTGCTGCAGGGTCTCGCGGCGGCCATTGGACTCGGCGCAGATCAGCACGCGCTCGGCGCCTTTCAGGAGGAAGCTGCGCAGGTTCACCAGCGGATCGTCGGCACGGCGATTGACGGCAATGTTGGGCAACGGCGCCGACACCGCCGAGGGCGCATCGTCGGTCTTGAGCACCCAGCGCGCGTGCGGTTTCAGCAGCGTGAAGAAATCCTCGTCATCCAGGTAGATGGCCTTGGGTTCCAGCACCGGGCGTTCGCGGTCGGCATTGAGGAAGGTCCAGCGCGAGCGGGTATCGCTCCAGAAGCGCTTGATGGACTGCTCGATATCGCCCACGGTGGCAAACATGGCGTCGGCCGGCAGGTACTGGAACAGGGTGGCGGTTTCTTCGAAGAACAGCGGCAGGTAATACTCGATACCGGCCGAGGCGATGCCGTTGCCGATGTCCTTGTAGATGGCCGAGCGCGACGGATCGCCCTCGAACACCTCGCGCCAGCGGTTGCGGAAGGCCAGGCGCGCCGCCTCGTCCATGGGGAACTCGCGCCCCGGCAGCAGCCGCACCTCGCGCACCGGATAGAGCGAACGCTGGGTGTCGGCATCGAAGGTGCGGATGGTCTCGATGGTGTCGCCGAACAGGTCCAGCCGATAGGGCAGCACCGAGCCCATGGGAAAGATATCGATCAGGCCGCCGCGCACCGAATACTCGCCCGGCGACATCACCTGCCCCACATGGGTATAGCCGGCCAGCGTCAGTTGCGACTTCAGCTTGGCCTCGTCGAGCTTTTCACCCTGCTTGAAGAAGAAGGTATAGGCCGCCAGGAATTGCGGCGGCGCCATGCGCAGCAAGGCGGTCGTGGCCGGCACGATCAGCAGGTCGCACTGGCCGGACTGTACCTCGTACAAGGTGGCCAGGCGTTCCGAGACCAGGTCCTGGTGCGGCGAGAAGGCATCGTAGGGCAGGGTTTCCCAGTCCGGCAGCAGGTGGCAGCGCAGGCGCTCGCTCTCCTTGGGCTGGAACCAGGGAATCTCGGCCAAAAGGCGCTGGGCGTCGGTGGCATTGGCCACGATCACCGCCAGCATGCGGCCCTCGGCCTTCAGGGCCAGTGCCGCCTGGGCCAGCAGATAGGCATCGGCCGAGCCGTGTACGGCCGGCGGCAGGAAGCGCACGCCCGGTTTGGGAAGGGATTTTTTCAGATCGAAAGACATCAGGATCGGCGGACTCGACAGGATCGGCAGGAACACCCGGCGCGGCCCGCGGCGGGCGCACAGCCGCAAAATGCCGGCCGCTTGCAAGGGATTGGCATTAAAATTCAGCCTCCCATTATAAACGATGGCCCCGTCCCGGACCGCCTCCCGGCGCTCTGCCATGCGGGCCTGAGCGCAAGGCATGAATCCACCGGTATCTTCCGCCCCCCCCGC
>QFZN01008103.1_pt1 | contig 101910 bp, 80 predicted proteins | sample 1740101 | NCBI WGS metagenome assembly QFZN01 (sample SAMN09210849, study PRJNA391713) | Ciliate metagenome, whole genome shotgun sequencing project. | isolation source: combination of 50 Heterometopus sp. ciliate cells from an enrichment culture... | host: Heterometopus sp. ...
CCCAGGCCGCCTACGTCAATACGGATGGCGCACTCTCGGCCACGGCCGGCAACAAGCTCAACATCGGCACCGACGTCAGCAGCGCCAGCGCGCGTGACCAGCACAAGCACAGCGACAGCGGCGGCATGCTGGCTACACGCACCATCGCCACCGACGACAGCAGCAGCCAGCGCATCAACCAGGGCAGCACCTTCTCGGGCAACACCGTGGTGGCGCGTGCGGGCAATGACATCAACGTGACCGGTAGTAACGTCGTCTCCACGCAGGGGACCGCACTGGCGGCGGGCAACAAGGTCAATGTCGTGGCCGCCGTGGACAGCAATACGCAAAAGAACACCCGGCAAGAGACCACCAGTGGCGTGATGGGCGCAGGCTTCGGGGTGACGGTGGGAACGCGTGAGCAGAGTCATGATGGCACTACAGAGGGGCAGACGGCGTCGGCCTCCACCATTGGCAGTACCGATGGCAATGTGAGCATCAGCGCGGGCAATCGTTATACGCAAGTCGGTAGTGATGTGATGGCGCCCAAAGGCGATATCGACATTGCAGCGAAGTCGGTCGAGATCAAGGCCGCCGAGCAGGCCAGCAAGACCACCACCGAAGACAAGTACAAGCAGAGCGGGTTGACGGTGGCGGTGACTAGCCCTGTCATTTCCGCCATGCAGTCGGTAGACCAGATGGCGGACGCGGCCAGTAAAACCAAGGACGGTCGCATGAAGGCGCTGGCGGCGGCCACAGCGGGGATGTCGGTCCACAGTGCCGTGGGCGATATACAAAAGGGCGCGGCAGAAGGCTCTGCGAGCATTGGCATCAGCGCCACCTTGGGTAGCAGCCAGAACAGCAGCCGCAGTGAGCAGAACACGCTGACGCAGCGAGGCTCCATGGTGGCATCGGGCGGCAACATGGGCATCCGTGCCACCGGCGATGGCGCCAACAGCAACATCACTATTGCGGGTAGCGAGATCAATGCCAAGGGCAATCTGGCGTTGAAGGCGGACAAGGATATCAACCTGATCGCAGCTCAAAATACCGACACGCAGAACAGCACCCGCTCGTCATCGTCATGGGGCATCGGCATTGCGGCACAGATTGGTGCGAAGACCTCCTTCGGTATCACAGCCAATGCGGCAGGCAGTCGTGGTAACAGCGATGGCAAGGACGTGAGCAATGTGCTTACGCACGTCAAGGCGGGTGGTCAGGTCAATATCGATTCGGGACGGGACACGAATCTGATTGGCGCCACGGTGGCGGGCGAGCAGGTGGTAGCCAATATCGGTCGGGATCTGAATATCGCGAGCGTGCAGGACACCAGTAGCTTCAAGAGCCGTGACCAGGGCATCGGCGGCAGTGCAACGATCGGGTATGGAGCAGGCGCCAGTATCAGCGCCAGCCGCAGCCGTGTCGACGCGGACTATGCCAGCGTGGGAGAACAGGCCGGCATCAATGCGGGTAATGGTGGATTCCAGATCAAGGTCAAGGGCAATACGGATCTGAAGGGCGGCAAGATTGCCAGTACGGATCTGGCCGTGGAGCAGGGCAAGAACAGTCTGAGCACCGGCACCTTGAGCGTGAGCGATATCCAGAACCGTAGCCAGTACTCGGCTGAGAACCAGAGTGTCAGCGCGGGTACATCGAGCGGCAAGCCAGGCGGGGGGATTGGCATTGGGAGTACCTCGGGTAACGAGACGAGCGTGACGGGCAGTGGCGTATCGGGTGGTGCGGTGGCGATCACGGACGCGCAGGCGCAGCAGGCCAGGACGGAGCAGAGCGCAGATCAGGCAGCGGCCTCGTTGGATACCTCGGTGCGCACCGGCAAGGACAACAGCAATAGCCTGGCGAAGAACTGGGATGGTAATCAACTGCGTGAGGATGTCGAGGCTCAGGCCAAGATTACGCAGGCGTTTGGGCAGCAGGCGGCCAAGATGGTGGGTAGCTATGCGGATGCGAAAGAGAAGGAATTGAGGCAAGCGGCCAGCACAGCCGCACAGAACGGAGATCAGACGCAGGCCGATCAGTTGAATGCTGATGCAGATCATTGGAAAGAAGGCGGAGCCTATCGCGCTGGCGCCCATGCGGCCGTTGGATTGCTTGCTGGGGGTGTTTCCGGTGCATTGGGTGCAGCAGCGAGTTCAGCGTTGATGCCTGATATTGCTGAACAGATCAAAAAGTTAGGACTGCCAGCAGCAGTGGAAAGCGCAGTGTCGCTTGCGACGGCCTCAGCAATTGGTACTGCAGTGGGAGGAGGCGCTGGCGCGGCTAGTGCTTACAACGTTGATTTGAATAATCGGCAGTTGAGTCAGGGCCAGCGAGACTTTGCGAAGGCGGATGCGAAAAAATTCGCCCAATACTATTTTGAGAAAACTGGACAAGTCATTGATGAAAAGTATGCAGAGCAAATACTTCTTGGCGATGGGTATCGTTTGGTCGACGCAGCAGCTAACAAAGGGCCCGGCATCCTTGGTCCTGCGGGCGATGCTGTCGCAGTGTCATACATTGCACTTAATGCCGGTGATCTTTTTAAGGTAACGCCTGCCGAATACAATAATCCAGGGCCGCTGGGCGGGCCGTTGAAACCTGAACAAGCTGCGTTACCCGCGGCTACAGGAAATCCAGCTCTGGGATTGGGGACGGCAGCGGTGCTAACCGGGGGTATAGGATTTGCTGGTATTGGCACACAAGCTATTGTGGGTGGAGTCGTGGACGCGTGGACCGCATATCGGGCTGCTAATGCAGCATATTGGATGGGGACGGCTTTGGGAACCGGAGCCACGGTCGGCGGGGCCTCTTATACCGGTTCTGCGGCTATTGGCGCTTGGATTGACCAGAAGTTCGGAAGTGGCCAAGCTTTCTCGGCTGGATTTGATCAACGATTTTCATATCTGGGATTAACAGCCGCGACGACAGTCGGAGGTTTAACTGGAATGTATAACACCGCAATGTTTGGTTGGGCGGGAGTCCCAAATTCCTTCGGGAATTGGCTGACGGTTCCTGGTGCGATCGTTCGCATCAATAGCACAGCAATGGGGCAAGCGGGTGGACGTGCTGCACAGGCAGCGGCTAACTCAAACAGCAAATAATATGGAGAAAGATAATGGATCACCGATTATTGGAGGGAGTCTTACACGGAATATTTGGAGGCATGCTCGGCTCGACAATTTCGCAGTGGCTGGCGCGCTATAAGTATTGGGCAGTCTTTCTCATCGCCACCTTGGGGACACAGATAGGTTATTTCATGGTGGGAATTCAAGTGAAAGGTTTTCATGAAACGATAAAAATTACCTTTATGAGTGGTTTCGATCCTCTATTTTTTTTGGTCCCGATGGGAATTGGCCTCTTGGCAGTGCTTGTTGCTTTTGTCGGTTCTTTAAGTGCTCCCAAAAAAAGTGAAAATGAAGACTAATAAATGGGGGTGGTGGCTATTTCTAACGAAGCTTTGTAATGACCCAGCCAAACCTGCTCACCTTAGACGGCTAATGCCTGGCCAAGCATTAGAGCTTCCTCTCTCCCTACACTCCCTGATCAATTTCCACCCTGTTTATCCCGCGCAAACGCCAACGCCGATTCCAGCACCAGTTCGGCCAGGCTGGAACCGGGATCCTCGCGATAGCTGGCGTGGATCTGCAGCGGTGGCAGCGTGGCCTCGCAGCGCAGGATGCGCAGCGGCAGGCGGCGGGTCAGTTCACTTACCGATGCGCGCGGCAGGGTGGCTACGCCGAAGCCGCCTTCCACCAGTTGCACCATGGCCGAGATCGAGGAGATCGCATGCACCCGTGGCATCGGCAAGCCCGATTCCTCGAACAGTTGCAGCAGCCCCTGATGTGGCCGGGAGCCACGCTGGAAGGTGATCAAGTCGCCCTCGGCCAGCTCGGCCAGGCGATAGATGCGGTTCTTGTGGGTGTCGCGATGGCCCACGAAGACCATCTCCATCGAGGCCATCAGGCGCGAACGCACGGCGGTGTCGCTGCCGACGATGGAGGTGAAGACCAGGTCCTGGGCACCACGGCGGATCTGTTCCATCAGCACCGGTGAGGTCTCTACCGTGAGCTCCAGCGCGAAATCGGGATACTGGCTGCGGATTTCCTTGAGCCATCCAGGCAGCCAGCTATGCACCACCGACTCGATGCTGCCGATGCGCAGGGCCATCGGCCCGGCCGTGCTTCCGCCCAGCTCTTGCTTGATCTGTCGCTGCAGCGTCAACAGCTTCTCGGCCAGCAGCTGGAAGCGCTGGCCGGCGACGGTGAGGCGGAACTGCTTCTCGCGCCGGTCCAGTAGCACCACGCCCAGTTCTTCCTCCAGCGAGGCGATGCGGCTGGACATGGTGGATTGGGTGATGTGGAGTTTTTCCGCAGCGCGGGTGATGCTCTTGAGCGAGGCGGCCCAGTGGAAGGCCTCTACGAAGCGCAGGTTCATGGATGGGATGGATGACGGTTGGCGGTCGGCGACGGCAATCGCGCCTAGCCTACCAGAACCGATGCCCGCGCAACAATGTCCTTGCCGTGCCGCCTTACTGGCGTTGTGCGATCACATCCAGCGAACGCAGCACGCGCGGGTGCAGGAAACGCTCGCGCATGGTCGCGTCGGTGAGTACATGCATCATGGCGTCGACGAAGTCGCCGACGCAGCCATTGAGCGGTGCATTCCTGCGCGTGACATAGCAGGTGGTGCTGGCCGGCAGCCTTTCCTTGAGCGTGAGCGCTTCGACCGGGTAGTGCTGGCGGCTGGCTTCGATCACCGGCCAGGGGACGACGCTGAGCAGGTCGCTGTTGCAGATCAGTTCCATCATGTGCAGCGAGCGGTACTGGTGTATCTGTCCACCGCCGGACCCGGCCGAGGGCGCATCGCCGTAATGGGCCAGGAAGAAGTCGCGCAGCGGCGGCTTGTACTGGCCGATCTCGTGGCTGACCAGCCAGGACTGCCCGGCCAGTTCGTCCAGGTGGCGGGCCTGCTGGAGGGGATGGTCGCGGCGGCAGGCGATCGCATGTTCGTAGGAAAACAGGGGGCGCGCCGCCAGTTCGGCTGCGCCTTCCTCGGGCGGGGCCAGGCCGATGGCCAGGTCCATGCTGCCGTCGCGCAGGGCGGCGTAGTCGGAGCCGAAGACATCGAAGATGCGCAGGCTCACATCGGGTCGCGTCTGGGCAAAGCGCAGCATGGTCGGCGTGAGTAGGGTCAGCGAGATCCAGGGCGTCACGCCCACGGTAAAACGGATACGGCTGCTGGCGCGCGCCGTGCCCAACTCCTGCATGGCCAGGTCGACTTCGGACTGGATCAGGCGGGCGCGGGTGAGCAGCTTGCGGCCGGCCGGGGTGAGCTGCAGGCCCTGGGCCTGGCGCTCCAGGAGACGGGTGCCGGCGGTGTTTTCCAGCTCCTGCAAGCCCTTGCTGACGGCGGCGGCCGTGACATTGAGCGCCTGTGCCGCCGAGCGCAGGCCGCCATGCTCGGCGATGGCGATCAGGTATTGCAGTTGCTGCAGCTTGAGTTCGGGCGGACGCGACATGGCCATCGGTGCTCTACAAGAGGTCAGCGGCGAGCATAAACGGTGCAGGGGGATCGTGCATCCTTTTTTCCATTCAACCGGGCGTTTTCATGTCAACCGGCGTTTGACGCGACGGCGCGCGGGATTGCCGTCAGACTTGCGACGCCAGGACAGGCGTGGTGTTGCGGCCGGAGAGGGACGCCGATCTCCCGCCTCGCGATAGCCCGCCCGCTGTCCTGGATCGTCCGCCGGCAGCGCAATGGTATGCATGCTGCATGGTGGTCCCCATCCATGGCAGGGCCCGGCAGGGGCGTCGCCAGCAACCCAGAGACAAGCAATGACAAGCAACCCGAACACTTCGCAACTGCTGCCCGGCATCCTGCAACACCTGCAGGACAGCGTCGCCGTGCGTCACCACCTGCATGCCCATCCCGAGCTGGCCTACGAGGAACACGCCACCAGCGAGCTGGTCGCGACCCGACTGGCCGAATGGGGCTATGCGGTGCATCGCGGCCTGGGTGGCACCGGCGTGGTGGGCACCCTGAAGAAGGGCAGCGGCGCGCGCCGCCTGGGCCTGCGGGCCGACATGGATGCACTGCCCATCCACGAGCAGACCGGTCTGCCCTATGCCAGCCAGCATGGCGGCGCCATGCATGCCTGCGGCCATGACGGCCATACCGCCAGCCTGCTGGCCGCCGCGCGCGAATTGAAGGACACCGATTTCGACGGCACCCTGCACCTGATCTTCCAGCCCGCCGAGGAAGGCCTGGGCGGGGCGCGCAAGATGGTCGAGGATGGCCTCTTCGAGCTCTTCCCCTGCGATGGCGTGTTCGCCTTCCACAACATGCCCGGCTACCCGGTGGGCAAGTTCGGCACGCTGCCGGGCGCCTTCATGGCGTCTTCCGATACGGTCATCATCAAGATCATCGGCCATGGCGGCCATGGCTCCATGCCGCATATCACGGTCGATGCGGTGCTGGTGGCGTCCTACCTGGTGGTGGCCTTGCAGAGCGTGGTGGCGCGCAATGTCGATCCGCGCCAGATGGCGGTGGTGACGGTGGGGGCGATCAATGGCGGCAATGCGCCCAATGTGATCGCCGAGACCGTCGAACTGCGCCTGTCGGTGCGTGCCTATTCGCCGGAGGTGCGGGCGCTGCTGCGCCAGCGCATCACCGAGCTTGCGCAGACCCAGGCCCAGGCCATGGGCGCACGTGCCGAGGTCGATTACCACTGGCGCTATCCGGCCCTGCAGAACGACGCCGGCATGACCGCCTTCGCCGAAGGCGTGGTGCGCGACTGGCTGGGTGAGGAGGGCTTCATCGGCAACGTGCAGCAGTTGACCGGCAGCGAGGATTTCTCGTTCATGCTGGAACAATGTCCGGGCTGCTACATGATCATCGGCAATGGCGAAGGCGAGGTCGGCGGCTGCATGGTGCACAACCCGCGCTACGACTTCAACGACAGCATCCTGCCGGTGGCGGCCAGCTACTGGGTCAAGCTGGCGCAGCGCTTCCTGTCGGATGCGCCGCTGCAGGACTGAGTCCACACGGGGAGACCGGCGCCCGGTGCGGGCGCCGTATATCAATCACAATAGACCATTCATATTTCCGACATCATGAACAGCAACAGTCCCACCGCCGCCGTCGCCGGACCGGGCGCTACTGCGGCACCGGTTTCCAAGGCCAAGAAGATCGCCGCCATTACCATCGGCAATGGCCTGGAGTTCTTCGACTTCTCGATCTATACCTACTTCGCCGCCATCATCGGTCGCCAGTTTTTCCCCAGCAGTTCGGAGTGGGCGTCGCTGATGATGTCGCTGGCGACCTTCGGCGTGGGCTTCCTGATGCGTCCACTGGGCGGCATCATCATGGGCCAGTTCGCCGACCGTCGTGGCCGCAAGCCGGCCATGACGATGAGCCTGTGGCTGATGGCGCTGGGCTCGGCCATCTTCATCGTGGCGCCCACCTATGCGCAGATCGGCCTGGCGGCGCCCTTGCTGATGATCGCCGGGCGCATGATCCAGGGCTTTGCGGTGGGCGGCGAAGTGGGCGCCTCGACCTCGATGCTGCTGGAATACGCCGAGGACAGCACGCGCGGTTTCTACAGCAGCTGGCAATTGTTCAGCCAGGCGCTGAGCACGCTGGTGGGTTCCGGCGTGGGGCTGCTGCTGACCTATGCGCTGTCGACCGAACAGCTGGAGGGCTGGGGCTGGCGCCTGCCTTTCGTGGTGGGCCTGCTGCTGGTACCGATCGGCAATTACATCCGCCGCTTCCTGGAAGAGACCGGCGAAGTCGAGCAGGCGCCGCCAGCCGACGCCCGGGCCAAGCACGCACCAGGTGCGCTGAGCGAGATCCTGCGCGCGCATCGCAGGCCGCTGCTGCTGGGGACAGCCATCGTCATCGGCGGCACCTCGGCCAACTATATCGTGATGCACTACATCACCACCTATGCCAAGGCCATCCTGCACATGCCGTTCTCGCTGGCGTTATGGGCGTCCTGGGTGGCGGGCTTGCTGCAATTGCTGCTGTGCGCGCCGGCGGGGATCCTCTCCGATCGCCTCGGTCGCAAGCCCGTGGCGACCTGGTCGCGCCTGGCGCTGATCGTGCTGGTGTTCCCGGCCTTCATGCTGATGGACCACCTGCGCAGTGGCCTGGGCCTGTTCACGGCGGTGACGGTGATGGTGATCCCGATGGTGTTCACCTCGGTCTCCAGCGTGGTCATGATGTCCGAGTTGTTCCCGCGCCGGGTACGCGCCACCGGCCTGGCCCTGTGCTATGGGCTGGGGGTGTCGATCTTCGGTGGGTTCTCGCAGTTCATCGCCACCTGGCTGGTGAAGGCGACCGGCTCCAACCTGGGGCCGGCCTGGTATGTCATTGGTACCGCGCTGGTGTCGCTGGTGGCCGTCGCCATGGTGCGGGAGACGGCGGGGCGCAAGCTGGATTGATCAATTTTGTGGGAGCGGGCCTGTCGGCCCGTTTTTTTTGCGGGCATGATTTTCTTGCGCGCCGCACCAAATTTCCCGCCGCTTTTCCTGCCGCTTGACACTTCCCGCCCGGATACCTATCCTCCTCAGCCATTGGTCTGACCTTTCCGGCCACGGCCGCAGCCCGGTACAAGCTTGCTTGGCTGGCAATGGCCCACCCCCTTGGCTTCTACGTATCCACCCCGACAGCATGTCTTTTGATCCCATCGTCCAGAAATCGATTTCCGAGCAGGTTGCGCAGCGTTTGCTGACCATGATCCGCAGCGGCCTGTTGAAACCCGACCAGCAACTGCCGCCCGAGCGCGAGCTGGCGGCCATGCTGGGGGTGGGGCGTCCGGCCGTGCGCGAGGCCATTCGCGGGCTGGCGCTGCTGGGCCTGCTGCGCATCCGCCAGGGCGAGGGGACCTTCGTCAGCTCGCTGGAAACCCGCGAGCTGCTGGAGCCGCTGGAAATGATCATCGACCTCAACCCCGGTACGCTGGAGTCGCTCTTCGATGCGCGTCTCATCATCGAGACCGGGGTGGCAGCGCTGGCGGCCACGCACATCGACGACGCCGAGCTGGATCGCCTGGTGCGCAATGTCGAGGATGAAGCGCGCCTGCTGTCGGATCCGGTCGCCTTTGCTGCCGCCGACGTGGAATTCCATGAGGCCATCATCGAGGCCTGCAACAATCCCTTCCTGCAGAGTATCGCCGGCAGCCTCTACATGTTGGGCAAGAAGAGCCGTTCCATCACCTCGCGCATCCCGGCCACGCTGGAGCGCAGCCTGCAGGACCACCGCGAGATCCTCGATGCGCTCAAGGCGCGCGATCCGCACAAGACGTCCGAGGCCATGCGCAATCACCTGCTGCACGTGCGCGATGCCTATCGCAGCGCTGGCCGCAACCGCGACGAATCGGTTCACGACTGATCAGGCAGCAAGCGTCGCCGTTGCCGTCCGGGTCATCCCGGCGGCATTCCACAACGGCGGCGTGGCAGTACAGCCGCAGGCTATCTGGCGTGCGGCGCCCCATCCTCACAAGACGCGATACCGGTCGGGCGCGCAGGGCCGCCCCTAGCCAAGCCGGAGCATGAATGATCAAGCCTTTCATCGACAGGAGAACAGCATGCTGGATCTGGCAGGAAAAGTCGTCTTCATCAGCGGTGCGAGCACCGGTATCGGCGCGGCCGCCGCGCGTGCCTTCGGCGCCCGCGGCGCCCATGTGGTGGTGCACTACAACAGCTCGGCCAAGGAGGCCGAACTGGTCGCGGCCGATGTGCGTATTACCGGCAGCAAGGCCATCACCATCGGCGCCGACGTGCGCGACAGCGCAGCCATCAATCGTGCCGTCGCCAGCGCGGTCGAACAGCTGGGGCGCATCGACGTGCTCATCAACAATGCCGGCAGCCTGGTCAAGCGTGCGCCGCTGGAACAGGTCAGCGATGAACTGTTCGACGACATCATCAACATCAATGCCCGCTCGGTGGTGGCCTTCACCCGCGCGGTGATCCCGGTCATGCGCGGCCAGGGCGGCGGCAACATCATCAATGTGACCTCGGTGGCGGCGCGCCATGGTGGCGGGCCGGGCGCGCTGATCTACGCGGCGTCCAAGGGTTTTGTCAGCACCATCACGCGGGGCATGGCCAAGGAATTGCTGGCCGACAAGATCCGCGTCAACGCCGTGGCACCGGGTGTCATCATGACGCCCTTCCAGGAGCGCTTCACTACGCCGGAGCAGCTCGAAGCCTTCCGCAAGACCATTCCGATGGGACGCATCGGCGAGCCGGACGAATGCAGCGGGGCCTTTCTCTATCTGGCCTCCGAGCAGATGTCGGGTTACGTGACCGGACAGATCATCGAGGTCAACGGCGGCCAGTACATGCCCTGAGCGCGCGGCAGGGGGCGGCCGCCGGACACTGGCATGGCTCTTGCGGGTCGGCGTGCATCATGCTAACCGATCCCTTCCTGCCCTTGCCAGCCTCGGCCCCGCTGGCGGCCCCCGCTGGCCTGTTGCGCGACAAGCTGGCGTTGTTGCTGGACTCCACCGGCGAAGGCATCTATGGCATCGACCTTGAGGGGCGCTGCACCTTCATCAATCGCGCCGGGGCCGACATGCTGGGCTATGCGCCGGCCGCCGTACTGGGCCGTAACATGCACGAGCTGGTGCATCATAGCCATGAACACGGCGGCCATTATCCCGAGTCCGAATGCCCCATCCTGAAGGCCTTTCGCAAAGGCGAGTCTTGCCGGGTCGACCAGGAAGTGTTCTGGCGCGCAGATGGCAGCAGCTTTCCGACCGAATATTCCTCTTACCAGATCATTGATGCCGGCCGCGTACGCGGGGCGGTCATTACCTTCAGCGACATCTCCAAGCGGCGCCAGGCCGAGGAACAGTTGCAGCGCGCCAAGGCTGAGCTGGAGGTGCGGGTGGCCGAGCGCACGCGCGAGCTGTCGGTGGCGCTGCGCCAGGTGCGGCAGTTGTCGGCACATGCGCATTCGGTGCGGGAGGATGAGCGTACCCGCATCGCCCGTGAAATCCATGACGAACTCGGGAGCCTGCTGGTGGCGCTGAAACTGGACGTGAACTGGATGGCCAGGCGAGTCAGCCATCTCGATCCGGTGGCCCGTAAATGCGAGGCCATGAGTCGCCTGATCGAGACGGCGGTGGACAATGTAGGACGCATCATCACCGATCTTCGCCCCAGCATCCTCGATCACCAGGGCTTGATTGCCGCGCTGGAATGGCAGGTGCAGGAGTTTTCGGAGGCCACCGAACTGCCCTGCGAGGTCGAGTTCGACATCGCCCCGGATGCCTTTGTCCCGGACGGCGCCAAGGCTACGGCGGCATTTCGCATCTTCCAGGAAATGCTCTCCAACGTGGCGCGCCACGCGCAGGCCAGCCAGGTGCGCATCTGCGTGCACCTCAGCCCCGCCGAGCTGCGCATGGAGGTGGAGGACGACGGCGTGGGTACGCCACGGGCCGCGCAGGAAGCCGCCACTTCCTATGGCGTGATGGGCATGCGCGAGCGGGCCTTGCACTTCGGCGGCGCATTGAGCATTGCTGGTGCGCGCCTTGCACCAGCGCGTGGCACGCCAGGCACGCTGGTCTGCCTGCGCCTGCCTACCCACGCCGAGCGGGCGTTGCCATGAGCATGCCCGTGGCCAACATCCGCATCTTGCTTTGCGACGACCACCGCATCGTGCGCGAGGGGCTCAAGCAGATCCTGGCCGACACGCCCGACATCGAAGTGGCTGCCGAATGCGCCAGCGGTCCGGAGGTCTTGCATCGCGCCCGGGTGGAAGCCATCGACCTGGTGCTGCTCGACATTGCAATTCCCCTGCAGGACGGGCTGGACGTGCTGCGCCAGATCAAGCAGGAGATGCCACGCCTGCCGGTGCTGATGTTGTCCACTTATCCCGAGAAGCAATATGCCGCGCGCTGCTACAAGCTGGGGGCGGCCGGCTATCTCAACAAGAGCGCCGATCCGGAACAACTGGTGGCGGCCATTCGCAAGGCCGCCGGCGGCGGGCTGTATGTCAGCGTGCAGATGGCCGAGACGCTGGCCTCGGGGCTGGCCCAGCGCACCATGGCTTCGCAGCGTGCGCCCCACGAAAGCCTCTCGCACCGCGAATACCAGGTGTTCCAGCTGATTGCGGCCGGGCGCAGCGTCAAGGAAATCGCCGACCAGCTCGAACTGAGCCCCAATACGGTGAGCACTTATCGCAGCCGTATCCTGGAGAAGACCGGTGCGGCCAATGACGTGGGTATCGCCATGTACGCTGTGCACCACCAGTTGCTGCCAGTCTGAGCGTTTGACGACGCTCTGACGCGGATTTTCGTCATTCTGACGATAGCGTCGGCCCAGTCTTGTAGTGCCAGCACTACAAGATGTCGTGTCATCACGACGTTCGGTGGTGGCCTGGCAAATCCCTTGCAGGTGAAGCGGGTGAACCAAGCAAGTCACCGCACACTCACCAAACGGGGGAATCATGCCGCAGGAACCACTGACCAATCTGTTCCACACCTATGACGCCGAGCGCGCCGGCCAGGGCTGTTGCTGCGGCCAGCATGGCAGCCAGCGACAGCACGATGCCGAGGTAGAGGCCGCGCGCCTGCAACGTGGCCAGGACGTGGAAGCGCTGACCAATGATGTGGTGGAAGAGGCGCTGATGCGCTCGCTCTTCCCGCGCCTGGCCGAGCGCCGCGAGTTCCTGCGGCGGGTGGGCAAGAATGCCGCGCGCGCCGCCATCGCCAGCGTCTTGCCGCTCGGTTCGCTGCAGGCCATGGCGCAGGAAAAGAATGGCGCGCTGGAAAAGAAGGATCTGAAGATCGGCTTCATCGCCATTACCTGTGCGGCGCCGCTGATCATGGCCGATCCGCTGGGGTTCTATCGCAAGCAGGGCCTCAATGTCTCGCTCAACAAGACGGCCGGCTGGGCACTGATCCGCGACAAGATGATCAACCGGGAACACGACGCCTCGCATTTCCTCTCGCCCATGCCCCTTGCCATGTCCATGGGCGTGGGCAGCAATGTCATGCAGATGCGTGTGGCGACCATCCAGAACATCAACGGGCAAGCCATCACGCTGCATACCAAGCACAAGGACAAGCGCGATCCCAGGCAATGGAAAGGCTTCAAGTTCGCGGTACCGTTCGAGTATTCGATGCACAATTTCCTGCTGCGCTACTACCTGGCCGAGAACGGCCTGGACCCGGATCGCGATGTACAGATCCGCGTCACGCCGCCGCCGGAAATGGTCGCCAACCTGCGTGCCGGCAACATCGATGGCTTCCTTGGCCCGGACCCGTTCAACCAGCGCGCGGTGTATGACGAGGTCGGCTTCATCCACATCCTCTCCAAGGAGATCTGGGACGGCCATCCCTGCTGTGCCTTCGGGACTTCCGAGGAATTCATCCGGCAGAACCCCAATACCTTTGCCGCGCTGTTCCGCGCGGTGTTGACTGCGGCGGCCATGGCACGCGATCCGGCCAACCGCTCGCTGGTGGCCAAGGTGATCTCGCCCCCGGCCTACCTGAACCAGCCGGAGACGGTCGTGGAGCAGGTGCTGACCGGCCGTTTTGCCGATGGCCTGGGCAATGTCAGGAACGTACCGGGCCGGGCTGACTTCGACCCGGTGCCCTGGCATTCGATGGGGGTGTGGATTCTCACGCAGATGAAGCGCTGGGGCTACATCAAGGGCGACGTCGACTACAAGGCCATCACGGAGAAGGTGCTGCTGCTTACCGAGGCCAAGAAGTACATGAAGGAGCTGGGCCAGGCCCAGCCTGAGGGCGCGTATCGCAAGTATTCCATCATGGGCAAGGAGTTCGATGCCGGCAAGGCCGAGGCCTATGTCAACAGCTTCCCCATCAGGAGGACGGCATGATGGCCGCGCGTAGTCTCGGCTGGCGCGCGGCGTTCATTTCGCTGGCGTTGCTAGCTGGCGTGCTGCTGGTGTGGCACCTGGCCACGCTGCCCAAGGAGAGTGCCGCCAGCGTGGCCCAGGATGAATACGCCAGGTTGATGGGCAAGAGCACCGGCGCACCCAAGCGCGATGGCTTCCCGGGTCTGGCGCAGATGGGCCAGACCATCAGCCGCGAACTGGCCCATCCGTTCTATGACAACGGTCCCAATGACAAGGGGATCGGCATCCAGTTGGCCTATTCGCTGGGACGGGTCGGGCTGGGGTTTGCGATTGCCGCGGTGGTGGCGGTGCCGCTGGGTTTCCTGCTGGGGATGTCGCCGCTGATGCAGCGTGCGCTCGATCCCTTCATCCAGGTATTGAAGCCGATCTCGCCGCTGGCATGGATGCCACTGGCCTTGTACACCATCAAGGATTCCTCGGTCTCGGGGGTGTTCGTGATCTTCATCTGCTCGGTCTGGCCGATGCTGATGAACACCGCCTTCGGCGTGGCCTCGGTACGGCGTGACTGGCTGAACGTGGCCAAGACGCTGGAGGTCAGGCCACTGCGGCGTGCCTTGCTGGTGATCCTGCCGGCGGCGGCGCCGACCATCCTGACCGGCATGCGCATTTCCATGGGCATTGCCTGGCTGGTGATCGTGGCCGCCGAGATGCTGGTGGGCGGCACCGGGATTGGCTATTTCGTCTGGAACGAATGGAACAACCTGTCGCTGACCAGCGTGATCTTCGCCATCCTGGTCATCGGCGTGACCGGCATGGTGCTGGACCTGATCTTCGCGCGCCTGCAAAGGCTGGTGACCTATGTCGAATGAAGGGAGCATGAACATGGACCACAATTTCCTGAGTGTGCAGGGACTCTCCAAGCGCTATGTGGCGGGGGCGCCGCCGGTGTTCGAGCAGGTGTCCTTCGGCATCGATCGCGGTGAGTTCGTCTGCGTGATCGGCCACTCCGGCTGCGGCAAGACCACCATCCTCAATGTCCTGGCGGGGCTGGAGGCGGCCAGCGATGGCGTGGTGATCATGGACAGGCGCGAGGTCAAGGGACCCAGCCTGGACCGTGGCGTGGTGTTCCAGAGCCATGCACTCATGCCCTGGTTCAGCGTACTGGGCAACGTGGTCTTCGCGGTGCGTTCACGCTGGCCCGACTGGCCTCGCGCGAAAGCCGAGGAACATGCGCGCCGCTTCATCGAGATGGTGGGATTGAAGGGTGCCGAGCACAAGAAACCCTCGGAGCTCTCGGGCGGCATGAAGCAGCGCGTGGGCATCGCCCGTGCCTTTTCCATCGAACCCAAGATGTTGCTCATGGATGAGCCCTTCGGTGCGCTCGATGCCTTGACGCGCGGTGTGGTGCAGGACGAGCTGCTGAGGATCTGCGCAGCCACGCACCAGACCGTGTTCATGATTACCCATGATGTGGATGAAGCCATCCTGCTGGCCGACAAGATCTTCCTCATGTCCAACGGTCCGCAGGCCTGTATCGCCGAGGTGGTCGTCAATACGCTGCCCAGGACGCGCAGCCGTGAAACCATGCATCACGATCCGCAGTTCTACCGTATCCGCAACCACCTGGTGGATTTCCTGGTGCACCGTTCGCGCCAGATCCAGGCGGCCCAGGCCAGCGGTGCGGCGCGCGCAGCCACGCGCATCGTGAGGCCGGGGCTGGAGCAAGTGGCCGCCTGATGGCGACCACCCATCCGGTCAACTCATATCGTCAATTTATATCGTCATTGTGTAGCAATGATTCGTCATGATCGATGAGGCCGCCTGGCCGTCGTCGTCGACGCATCGGCCAGAGCAAGGAGTGGACGACGGCCGCCATGCTGGGCCAGATGACCCTCACGGCCAAGCAGGCTGCACTCACCCAGGAGATGTTCGAGCTTACCGATGAAGAGACCCTGTGGCTGCAGATCGTCCCCTACAAGGGTTCGCTGCCCACGGCGGTGCCCACCGATCCGCTGATCTACCGCTGGTACGAGATCGTCAGCGTCTATGGCAGCACCATCAAGGAGCTGATCCACGAGGAGTTCGGCGACGGCATCATGAGCGCCATCGACTTCAAGATGGATATTCAGCGCCAGGCCGATCCCAATGGCGATCGGGTCAATGTGGTGCTGTCGGGGAAGTTCCTGCCCTACAAGACCTATTGAGCCGTCAGGCCGGTGGGCGGGGAGGGCGGAGTGCGCCGGGCTGTCACGCATTTCAGGCGGTTTGCTGAAATGAGTTCTAGAATAGCGCATGCTCAAAGACAAGAAACTCTCCGCCTACAAGCCCTCGGCCGTCAAGATTCGCGCCCGCTTCGTGGCCATTTCCTGGCGCGACCTGGCACTGAGCCTGGGCCCCATCCTGTTGCTGATCCTGGTGGGGGCCTGGCTGGTGATCTGGTTGATCCGGCCGGCACCGCCGTCCTCCATCACCATTGTCGCCGGCCCCAAGGACAGCAATTTCTGGCGCGTGGCCGAGCGCTATCGCACCATCCTGGCGCGTGACGGCATCAAGCTCAACATCGTCGAGACCGGTGGCTCGCTGGACAACCTCAAGCGCCTGGCCGATACCGACCAGGACGTGGATGTCGGCTTCGTGCAGGGCGGCCTGGCCGGCTCGGTCAGTGCGGATGCACTCTCTTCGCTGGTCTCGCTGGGCAGCATTTCCTACGTGCCGGTGTCGGTCTACTACCGCACGCCACCGCCGCGCGAGGATGGCAAGCCGGTGCCGCCCCTGCGCCAGCTCTCGGAGCTGGCCGGCAAGCGTATCGCCATCGGTGGCGAGGGCAGTGGTTCCAGCGTGCTGGCGGCCACGCTCCTGAAAGCCAATGGCGTGGAAACCGGCGGCAGTACCCAACTGCTCAATATCGGCGGCGATGAAGCCGCCCAGGCGCTTACCGGTGGCAAGATCGACGCGGCTTTCCTGATGGGGGATTCGGTCTCGGTGGCGACCATGGGCAAGCTGCTGCGCGCCCCCGGCATCCACCTGCTCGATTTCTCGCAGGCGGAGGCCTATGTGCGGCGCTTCCGTTATCTCAATACCCTGAAGATGCCCATGGGCGTGTTCGACCTGGCGCGCAACCTGCCGTCCCGCGATACCCAGCTGATTGCACCCACGGCCGAACTGGTGGCGCGGGACGACCTCCATCCGGCGCTCTCGGACCTGCTCATCGCCGCCGCCCGCGAGGTACATGGCAAGGCCAATGTGATGCAGAAGGCCGGCGAGTTCCCGGCGCCGCTGGAGCATGAATATCCCATCAGCGATGATGCGGCCCGCTACTACAAGTCAGGCAAGACCTTCTTCTACCGCACCCTGCCATTCTGGATGGCCAGCCTGGTGGATCGTGCGGTGGTGATCGTACTGCCGGTGATCCTGCTGCTCATCCCCGGTATCCGCCTGGTGCCGATGCTGTATGGCTGGCGCATCCGCTCGCGTATCTACCGCTGGTATGGCGAACTGATCGCGCTGGAGCGCGGCCTGACCCGGGACTCCCCGGAGGGCCAGCTGGAGATCCTGCAGCGCCTCGATGATATCGAAGCCGCCGTGAACCGCATGAAGATGCCGCTGGCCTTTGCCGACCAGTTCTATGTGTTGCGCGAACACATCGGCTTCGTGCGCGCCCGGCTGGCGCAGGGTGTGGCCTGAATGCGACGCCGTACCTGAGGCGGGCGGACGGGCGGGGGAGGGCTGTTGTATCCTCGCCATGGCAGCAAGACCACTGTATAAAAAATACTGTTTATTCATACAGTGTTTGTGCTAAAGTGAAGCCTCCTATCGACAAGAAGAGGAATCGCTGCCATGACACATTTTGATCTTGCTTCCGACGCTCGCTTCGCTGTTGCTTCTTCCAGCCCGTCTTCGCTGTCCATTCGCCTGGGCCGTCGCGAAATCTTCATCTGCCGCGACACCTACGTGCGTCGCTACCGGGTCAACCCGGTCATCGAATGCAGCGCCGGCATCGAACCCGGCCATCTCGAAGTGCTGATGTTCCGCCGCTGGCTGGTGGTGCTGTCCAAGGCGCGTGCCTGATGCGTCGTGCCCTTGACTGGCTGGTCGTGGATGCGCTGGGGCGGGTGGCTGGCGTGGATCAGCAGGCCCTGCCTGCCGGCACCGGCGTGGTTGCCGCGGTGGCTGCTGCGGCCAATGATGATTCCATGCTCGGAAACGTCACCGGATGCGTCACCGCCAGCCGGATGCCTATCCATTCCCCTACCGCATGATCATGCTGCGAGGGCAACAGCGACAGCAGTTGCTGGCCGTTCTCCAGGACCAGGGTGTAGAGGAATTGCGCGCCCCGGAAAGATTTGCGTACCACACGGGCACGCAAGGTCGAGGCATCGTCGTGCGTCACGTCATCGGCACGTAGCAGTACCTCGACCTCTGCCACACCGGCCCGCCATCCGTCCTCCGGCGGCAGTCCGCGCAAGAGCCCGGCAGCGGTCCTGATCTCGATTTCCCCTTGCGCCGCAGCGTCGGCGGTGGCGTGAACCTCTCCCCGCAGCAGCACGCCATGGCCGATGAAATCCGCCGTGAAGCGGGTGGCGGGACGATGGTAGAGGGCAGTGGGGCTATCCCATTGTTCCAGCCGGCCTTGCCGCATCACGCCCATCACATCGGCCACGGCGAAGGCTTCCATCTGGTCGTGGGTGACCATCAGGGCCGTGGTGCCGGTACGCTTGAGGATGTCCCGTACATCGTGGGCCAGTCGTTCGCGCAGTTCCACATCCAGGCTGGAAAACGGCTCGTCCAGCAGCAGCAGGCGCGGTTGCGGCGCCAGTGCGCGCGCCAGGGCGATGCGCTGCTGCTGGCCGCCCGAGAGCTGGTGCGGGTACTTGCGCGCGGCGTCCGGCAGGCCGACCAGGTCCAGCATGTCGGCGACGACCTGGTCGCCTTGCGCGCGTTTCAAGGCGCGCAGGCCGAAGCCGATGTTGGCCGCCACGTCCAGATGCGGGAACAGCGCAAAATCCTGGAACACCATGCCGATGCGACGTGCCTCGGCCGGCACCCTCGCGCCCAGTCCATCCAGCACTTGCCCATCCAGCCTGATCTGCCCTGACTGCGGCGCCTCCAGCCCGGCCACGGCGCGCAGCAGGCTGGTCTTGCCGCTGCCGGAGGGGCCGATCAAGGCCCCCAGCTGGCCCGCCTGCAGGCCGAAGGACACCCCGTCCACGGCCGCTGTACGGGTATGGGGATAGCGGATGCTGACGTGCTCGACTTCCAGAAACATGGGCAGGCTCGATGAAATGGTTACAATTCGCATTCGTGCAGTGTAGCGCATGTGTTCGTATCCCCCTTCTTTTGGCTGCTTCTGCTGACTTCTCCTATGCACCTCATCGGTTTGTTTGCTGTCCTGATTGCCTTGCCCCTGTTGGGCATCCTGGGCGCCTGGCTGGGCCTGGATGCGGCCGGTATTGCCAGCCTGCGCGAGCAGATGCAAACCGTGCTGCCGGGTTACCTGGCCACCTCGGGCTGGCTGGCGCTGATGGTGACGCTGGGTGTGGTGGTGGTGGGCGGCGCCGCGGCGGTGACGGTGGGCCTGTTCGAGTTTCGCGGCAAGCGCTGGTTGTCCTGGGCCTTGTTGCTGCCCATGGCGATGCCGGCCTACGTGTCGGCCTATGCCTATACCGATTTCCTGCAATACGCCGGCTGGGTGCAGGGTACGCTGCGCGGCTGGTTTCCCGGCCTGCGCTTCGATGTGCGGGGTTTGCCGGGAGCGGTCTGCATGTTCGTGCTGACGCTCTATCCCTATGCCTATCTGCTGGCCCGCAATGCCCTCAGCGAGCGCGGTGCGCACCTGATGGAAGCGGCACGCATGCTGGGAGCGCCGATGTCCGAACGCATCGTGCGGGTGGCCTTGCCGCTGGCGCGTCCGGCCCTGGCGGCGGGGGCGGCGCTGGCGCTGATGGAGACGCTGGCCGACTATGGCGTGTCGGCCTACTTCGGCCTGACCACTTTTACCACCGGCATCTACAAGGCCTGGGTGGTGCTCGACGACCGGCTGGCGGCGGCCCAGTATGCCTCGGCCTTGCTGCTCTTTGTGGCGGTGTTGCTGTGGCTGGAGCGCCGCGAGCAGGGCCGCATGCGCTTTGCCGCCAATCGCGGCGGGCGCAGTGATGATGGCGCGCAGGCGCGCCTGCCGGTGCTGTCACGCGGGCAGACGCTGGCGGCCTGGCTGGTGTGCGGCTTGCCGGTCTTGCTGGGCTTCCTGTTGCCGGTGGCGATCCTGTTGCAGCTGTGGTGGGGCGAACTGGGTCGCAGCGCGCCGGGCGGTGTCGATGGCGCACAAGCTGCCGCCTTCGACCTGGGCCGCTATGCCGGCTGGGTGTGGAACAGTTTCCGCTTCGGCGGGATGGCAGCATTGGCGGCCATCGCGCTGGCGCTGGCCTTGTGCCTGGCTTTGCGCAGCGCCAATCTGCCGCGTCTGCAGGGGGCGCTGCTGCGCCTGACCGCGCGCCTGGCCGGGATGGGCTATGCCATCCCCGGTTCGGTGATCGCGGTGGGCATCCTGCTGCCGGTGGCCTGGCTGCAATCGTTGTGGCCGGGGGCGGGCCTGGGCGTGCTGCTCACGGCCAGCTCGCTGGGCGTGATCTATGCGTATCTGGTACGCTTCACGGCGGTTGCGGTACAGTCGGTGGAGTCCGGTTATACCCGCATCCCGGCCAGTCTCGATGAAGCCGCGCGCACCCTGGGCAGCAAGCCCGCAGCAATAGCCTGGCGCCTGCACATGCCGTTGTTGTGGCGTTCGCTGGCGGTGGCGGCGCTGATGGTGTTCGTCGATGTGGTCAAGGAATTGCCGGCGACCCTGCTGTTGCGCCCCTTCGATACCGATACCCTGGCCGTGATCGCGCATAACCTGGCGCGCGATGAGCGGCTGGGCGAGGCGGCCTTGCCGGCGCTGTCCATCGTGCTGGTGGGCCTGGCGCCGGTGCTGCTGGTCATGCGGGCGCTGGATGGCAAGGGTGGCCGGGACTTGCAAAGTGGCGTCCCGCCCGCATAAAGACAAGATCCCCCCAGTCACGCGCAATGCGAATGGAGAAACAATGAGCCAATACGATTACGATCTCTTCACCATCGGCGGCGGTTCCGGTGGCGTGCGCGCGGCGCGCTTCGCCGGCCAGGCCGGCGCCCGCGTGGGACTGGCCGAGAAGGGCGACCTGGGCGGGACCTGCGTCAACGTGGGTTGCATCCCCAAGAAGCTGATGTCCTACAGTGCCCATTTCCACGAAGACTTTGCCGATTCCGCCGGTTACGGCTGGACCCTGAATGGCAAGCCCAGCTTCGACTGGGGCACGTTGATCGCCAACAAAGACCGCGAGATCGCACACCTGAACGACATCTACCAGCGCCTGCTCGATGGCGCCAATGTCAGCCTGCATCGCGGCTTCGCCACGGTGGAAGATGCCCATACCGTCAACGTCGATGGCCAGCGCTTTACCGCCCGCCACATCCTGGTGGCCACCGGCGGCCGGCCCGAGAAGCCCGATGTCCCGGGGCGTGAACTGGGCATCACCTCCGACGATTTCTTCCATCTCAAGGCCTTGCCCAAGCGCGCCGTGGTGCTGGGCGGGGGTTATATCGCGGTGGAGCTGGCCTCCATCCTCAATGGCCTGGGCAGCGAGGTGACGCTGGTCTACCGGCGCGAGCGCCTGTTGCGCAACATGGATGCGGATCTGGGCGTGCATCTGGCCGACGAGATGGCCAAGCAGGGTATCCGCTTGGTCTTCAACGCCAGCATCGAGTCCATTGAAGCGGCACAGGCATCAGAGGACAGCGTCAAGCACGTGCGCCTGACCAATGGTGAGGTCTTGCAGGCCGAGTGCATCCTCTTTGCCACTGGCCGTACGCCCAACACTGCCGGCCTGGGGCTGGAGCAGGCCGGTGTCGTGCTGGAAAAGAACGGCGCGGTGCAGGTCAACGGCGATTTCGAGAGCAGCGTGCCTTCCATCCTGGCCGTGGGCGACGTGATCGACCGCGTGGCGTTGACGCCGGTGGCGCTGGCCGAGGCGATGGTCGTGGTGGCGCGCCTGTTTGGACGGGGCGAACGCAGCATGTCCTACGCCAATATCCCCACGGCCGTGTTCAGCCATCCCAATATCGGCACCGTGGGCTTGAGCGAGGAAGAGGCGCGCAAGGAAGTGGGCGAGGTCAAGATCTTCAAGACCGATTTCAAGCCGCTCAAGAACACGCTCTCGCGCAATACCGGTCGCACCTTCATGAAGCTGGTGGTCGATGCCAGGTCCGATCGCGTACTGGGCGTACACATGGTCGGCAGCGATGCCGGCGAGGTGATCCAGGGCTTTGCCGTGGCCCTGCAATGTGGCGCGACCAAGGCGCAGTTCGATGCCACTATCGGCATCCATCCGACTTCGGCCGAGGAGTTCGTGACGTTGCGCACGCCGGTGGCCTGATGCGGGCGCGATAGCGCTGGAGCGCGATGCAAAACGGGGATGCCAGGCATCCCCGTTTTTATTTGGAAGGTAAGCGCAGGATCACCGCCACAAGGCATAGCCGATGCGCCATTGCGCCGGGTCCTTCTGGTTGTAGGTCAGCAGGCTCTCGCCGTAGCCATGGAAGTAGCTCATCATCAGGTAGCCGGCCGTACCGGGCAGCAGGCGCGACAGCGGATAGGAGAGCTGGGTCTCGATGCTCCCCTTGCCGCCCAGCTTGCCCTTGCGCAGCAAGGCCGCTACCTCCGCGCCGTCCGGCTTGCCGTAGGCCAGTTTCAGGTCCATGTGGCCGCGATAGTCGGCGATATCCGGGTTGTCGCTGGTGGGGCCGAGATAGGTGTAGAGCTTGGGGGCGACCGTCAGGTGATAGTCGTTGAGGTTGCCCACGTTCATCGTGGGCTGGATGAACCGGCTGAACAGGCGATTCTGCACGCCCAGGTCGGGCAGGTAGTAGTACAGGCTGGGCCGATAGCTGGTATCGCGGAAGGGCGCCGACGGCGCCGACAGGTCCCACAGCGAGAACTGGGTGTAGCCAAAGTAGAGATTGTCCAGCAGGCCGCGCGAGCGCGGATCTTCCGGTACGAACAGGCGGAACTTGAAACTGAGCTGGAAGCGCGCATTGGTCTGGCCGCCGCCATTGCCCACCGTGAAATACATGGGCTCGTTGAAGGACAGGCGGCGATTGTTGGAGAGGATGTCCTCGGCTGCCGGTGCGCTCTCCAGTGGCGAGGCATCGGTGCCGGGTGTGAGTACGGTGGCCGAGGGCGCCACTGGTGCCACCTGGCTCGATGAATCGGCCAGCGGCGTATCGATCAGCCCGGACGGGGCCGGCAATGGGCCCAGGGAGGGATCGGGCCGTACCACCGCCACCAGCACCGGGGAGGCATCGATGCCGATGGGTTCGATACGCACCGTGCCGCGCAGGCGCTCAGGCAGGTTGCCGCGATAGCGAATCTTGCGGAACTGTCCCGCTTCGAGGGTGAGCTGGTCGTCGCCGTCGACCCGCTGCAAGGCCAGTTGCCGGGGCGGGATCATGTCGGCCGAGACGGCCACCAGCAGGCTGCGCGGCAACCCATAGGTATGGGATGGCCCCTCATCCTGGCTGACCAGCAGGGTCAATTCCAGCGGTTGGCTGGCATCCACGCGCTTGGGTGGCTGCAGCAGGGAAATGCCGGCGTGCGCTGGCATGCAGGCCAGCAGCGACAGGCCGATGGTACACAGTGTAAACAGGCGCGTTAGGCCGGAGGTGATCAAAAATTCACGCTGGCAATGGTGGTGTTGGAGTAAGCTGGGCATGGCATCCTGGTCTGTGATTGTTGTTCGTTCTTGCACATGGCGGCGCCTGCTGCGCCAGAGTCCCGATCCGGGCGAGGACTGGATCCTGTGCTTGCACCAACAGATCGGTCCGGACCGATAAAGTTGCGATCCTCAGGAGGGAAACTCTGGACGCAATCGATGGCGTGTCTGTCTGACAACAGGTATTTCCTGATTGTGGCAGAATGTGGCGCCCCATAAGCTCGGTTTGTGGTCCGATTCCATGCCGGGTATGGCAAGCGGGTTCGGCCGGGGCCGGCCCGTCGGCTCACATCTTGAATAACCAAGGTCTTCCTACGCGTCTGCGAATGTCATGTTAAGTGCAACCTACGACACTGCCCTGGTCGTCGTTTCGCTGCTGGTCGCCATCCTAGCCTCCTACACGGCGCTGGACATGGCCGAGCGCATCAACACCACCAGCAGCCAGCATTCGACCGCCGCCCGTCTTTGGCTGGCAGGCGGTGCCGTGGCCATGGGTGTGGGGATCTGGGCCATGCACTTCATCGGCATGCTGGCGTTCCGGCTGCCCATCGCGCTGGGCTATGACGCCTGGATCACCGGACTGTCGCTGATCATCGCCGTGGCCGTGTCGGGCTATGCGCTATGGATCGTCAGCCAGCCCGACCTGCCCCGGCGGCGCCTGTTGGGCAGTGCCGTGTTGATGGGGATCGGCATCGCCGGGATGCACTATACCGGCATGGCGGCCATGCGCATGCGACCAGGAATCGATTACGATCTGGTGCTGTTCCTGGCCTCGGTGGCCATCGCCATCGCCGCCTCGGCGGCGGCCCTGTGGATCGCCTTCAGCCTGCGCAAGAACACCCCCCACGTCAAGGCCGCCCGCGCCGGCGCCTCGGTCGTGATGGGCGTGGCCATCGTCGGCATGCACTACACCGGCATGGCTGCGGCCAACTTCCGCAACGGGGCCATCTGCATGGCCGCCAACGAAGGTGTCGGGCCGGGTTGGCTGGCGGTGCTGATCATCGTGGTGACGCTGGCGGTGCTGACCATTGCCTTGCTGACCTCGGTGCTGGACGCCCGCCTGGAGTCGCGCACGGCCAAGCTGGCCCGTTCGCTGGCCGAGGCCAACGAGGAACTCACGCAGATGGTGCTGCACGACCAGCTCACCAAGCTGCCCAACCGCACCCTGCTGGAAGACCGCCTGAGTCAGGCCATCAACAAGGCCGCGCGCAGCGCCGGACATTTCGCCCTGATGTTCATGGACCTCGACGGGTTCAAGGCCATCAACGATACCCTGGGCCACCATGTCGGCGACCGCCTGCTCATGGAGGTAGGACGTCGCCTCAGCAACGCCATGCGGGCCCACGATACCGTGGCCCGCCTGGGTGGCGACGAGTTCGTCATCCTGGTGGAACTGGGCAAGGCCGAGGACGCCATGGCCGTGGCCGAGAAGGTGGTGGAGGTGGTCAACCTGCCCTTCATGGTGGATGACCATGAGTTGCGCGTCTCGGCCAGCGTGGGCATCGCCATCTATCCGGAAGACGGCAGTACCCGCCACGACCTGGTGATCAATGCAGACGCGGCGATGTATCACACCAAGCGCAGCGGTCGCAATGGCTACAACTTCTTCGAACCCTCCATGAACGCCAATGCCCACAACCAGCTGCAATGGTTGCAGGACTTGCGCGTGGCCCTGGAGCGCGGGCAGTTCCGCCTGGTCTACCAGCCCAAGTTCAGCCTGCCGGACGGCCCGGTGCTGGGTGCCGAAGCGCTGTTGCGCTGGCAGCATCCGGTGCGTGGCGTGGTCGGCCCGGACGAATTCATCGGCCTGGCCGAGCGATCCGGCCTGATCATTCCCATCGGTGCCTGGGTGCTGGACGAGGCCTGTCGCCAGATGCGCGAATGGCTCAATCTGGGACATAGCCACTGGAAGATGTCGGTGAACCTGTCGGCCGTGCAGTTTGCCGACCCGCATCTGCTGGATACGGTGCGTTCGACGCTGGAGCGTCACCAGTTGCCGCCGCAGTGCCTGACCCTGGAAGTGACCGAGTCGACCGCCATGCACGATACCCAGGCCAGCCTGCAGACCTTGCAGCAGATTGCCGACATGGGCGTGGAGATTTCCATCGACGACTTCGGTACCGGCTACTCCAGCCTGCTCTACCTCAAGCGCCTGCCCGCCAGCGAGCTCAAGATCGACCGCGGCTTCGTGCGCGACCTGACCGATGGCTCGGAGGATGCCGCCATCGTCTCGGCCATCGTGGCCCTGGGGCGTACCCTGAACCTGCGCATCGTGGCCGAAGGCGTGGAAACCGAGAAGCAGCAGCACTTCCTGGCCTCGGTGGGCTGCGACGCCCTGCAGGGCTTCCTGCTGGGCCGTCCGATGGCGCCGGATCTGTTCCTGCAGGCTGTGCGCGCGCCGCACAAGAGTGCTGCCTGACGCTCATTGCAGCGGACTTCGCCAGGGCTATCCCTCAAATTGGCACCGCCAAGACCGCTTATTCACCGGATCGCCCCCTCTCACTTGGTGTAAAGATGAAGTCGTAGGCTATCGGTCCCGCGAGGGACGATAGCGCCAGACTCCTGAGGGGGAGGTTGGGACGGATGGCCGGTCTGGCATCCGTCCCTTTTTGTTGTCGTCGGCTGGCCCGGCCGCTCAGAGCACCTTGCCCGGATTCATCAATTGTTGCGGATCCAGCGCCAGCTTGATGGCGCGCATCATCTGCAATTCCACCGGTGACTTGTAGCGCGTGATTTCCTCGCGTTTCAGGGCCCCCAGACCATGCTCGGCCGAGATCGAGCCGCCGAAGCGGTCCACGCTGTCATGCACCACCCGATTGATGGCGGCCTGCTGGCCGATGAAGTCGGTATCGGCCACGCCTTCCGGAGGCGACACGTTGTAGTGCAGGTTGCCGTCGCCCAGGTGGCCGAAGGTGACCATGCGGCAGCCTGGCGAGGCCGCCTGCAACAGGACATCGGTGGCGCTGATGAAGTCGGCGATGCGCGAGATCGGCACCGAGATGTCGTGCTTGATGTTCTTGCCTTCATGCGCCTGCGCCATGGAAATGTTCTCGCGCAATTCCCACAGGGCGCGGGACTGGGCCAGCGACGCGGCGATGACGGCATCGTTGACCAGCGATTGTTCCAGTGCCTCGCCGATCAGGCTTTCGAAGAGGGTGCGGGCGTGCTCTTCCGATTCGCTGTCCGACAGTTCCAGCAGGACGTACTGCGGATGGTGCTGGGCGAACGGCAGGCGCTGCGCGGGGAAATGCTTGCAGACCAGCCGCAGGCAGATATCGGACATCAGCTCGAAACCGGTCAGGGCCGGCCCGCACCGTTGCTGGGCCTGTTGCAGCAGCTGCAGCGCCTGGGCTGGGGTATCCAGCGCCACCAGTGCGGTGACCTGTGCGCGCGGCTGCGGGAAGAGCTTGAGCACGGCCGCCGTGATCACGCCCAGGCTGCCTTCGGCGCCGATGAACAGGTCACGCAGGTCATAGCCGGTATTGTCCTTGCGCAAGCCCCTGAGGCTGCTCATGACCTCGCCCTGGGCGGTGACCACCTCCAGGCCCAGGCACAGCTCGCGGGTATTGCCGTAGCGCAGTACGCCGGTGCCACCGGCATTGGTGGAGAGGTTGCCGCCGATGGTGCAGCTGCCCTCGGCCGCCAGGGACAGCGGGAACAGCCGGTCGGCGCTGGCGGCCTGTTCCTGGATGTGTTGCAGGATGCAGCCGGCTTCCACCGTCATGGTGTTGTTGACCGTATCGACGGCGCGGATGCGATTCAATCGCCGCAGCGAGAGCACGGCGGCATTGCCCTGCTGGTCGGGCACGCTGCCCAGTACCAGGCCGGTATTGCCCCCCTGTGGCACCAGTGGCACCTGGTATTGCGCGCACAGCGCCACCAGGGCGGCCACCTCGGCGGTATCTGCGGGGCGCAGCACGGCCACGGCGCGGCCGGTATAGCGGCCACGCTGGTCGGTCAGGTAGCCGGCGGTGTCAGCGTTGTCGGTGAGGACATGGGCGGCGCCGATGGCGGCGCGGCAGGCTTGCAGGAATTCGGTCATGGGCATGAGGGAGGAGGCAGGAGGCAGGCAATGCCACGCGCCCAGGCGGGCGCATGGCGTGAAACCGGGAACGGGCCGCTTATTGGGACGCCTTCTGGATCGCCTGGCGGGCGATTTCCTTGGCGGCCTTCTTGAACGGGTGCAGGTAGAGCAGGGCGCACAGGAAGTACACACAGGTCAGCGCCACTTCAGCCCAGGCCAGCAGCACCGAGGTATGGACGGCATCGCTGGTGGCGCGTACCAGGCCCTCTGCCAGGTAGACCAGGATCAGCATGGACGACCACTGCAGGGTGTAGACATCGCGTTTCAATACGCCGCGCAAGGGCAGCAGCAGCGGCAGCACCTTCAGTACCATCCACGAGCCGCCCGGGCGCAAGGGCGCCAGAACCAGTTCCCATGCCAGGCAAAGCAGGATCAGGGCGATCAGGCTGGAACTGGCTCCCAGATGGAAATAGCGCGCACTGCTGTTCATGATGGTCTCCGTAGTTTGATGGCGTTTTCCGCCAGTCTTTTGCCCAGCGCGATGGCCAGGGTCCGCGAGTCGTCCGACAGCGGCTGGTTGCCGTTGACGCCCGCCCAGTGGCTGGCACCGTAGGGCGTGCCGCCGCTGTGGGTATTCATCAGTTCGGGATGCGAATAGGGCAGGCCCAAGAGCAGCATGCCGTGGTGCAGCAGCGGGATCATCATGGTCAGCAGCGTGGACTCCTGGCCGCCGTGCAGGCTGCCGGTGGAGGTGAACACGCAGGCTGGCTTGCCCGTCAAGGCGCCGGAGAGCCACTGCGGCGCGGTGCCATCCCAGAAGTATTTCATGGCCGCGGCCATGTTGCCGAAACGGGTGGGCGAGCCCAGCGCCAGGCCGTCGCATTCCTGCAGGTCGGCGGCCTCCACGTAGGGGGCGCCGGACGTCGGCACGTCAGGCTCCACCGCTTCGGTCACGGTCGACACCGCCGGTACCGTGCGCAGCCGCGCATCGCAGCCGGGTACGCTTTCCACGCCCTGGGCGATCAGTTCGGCCAGCTTGCGGGTGGCGCCGTGGCGCGAGTAGTACAGCACCAGGATGGTGGTGTTGGGGGAGGCGTGGGAAGAGGTCGTCATACTGGCATTATATTTCCGTTTTTTTCCCCGGCGACATGCGGAAAAGGAGCCAGGCAATGGTCTTTTCCTTCGCAATGCATTGAAGGAATCCGAAACTTACGGATTCACACGCGGATTTGCGGGTTTTTGCCGCCAGCTTGGGCGATAATCGGGAAAGTTGTCGCTCGCGGATAAATGCCGGGGCGGCTGGAACCATGGCCGGCCGGGAGCAGTCTTCCTGCGCTGTGTGCAATTGAAGTTGAAGCGATGTCCCTTTTGCGATTTTCCTTTTCCCGTATGCGTGGCCTGACCCGTGAACAGTGTAGCGATCTCCTGCGCTTCGCCGGCCGGCGCCTGCGCGAGGACCGCCTGCCGCAGGTGGCTGGCAGCCTGACCTTCACCACCATCCTCTCGCTGGTGCCGATGCTGACCATCGCGCTGGCGTTGTTTACGGCCTTTCCGCTGTTCTCGACCTTCCGCGCCTCGCTGGAAGCCTATTTCGTCGAGAACCTCATGCCCAAGGGCGTGGCCAACACCATCCTGGGCTACCTGAACCAGTTCGCCGCCAAGTCGGCGCGCATCTCGGCCGTGGGCGGGGTGCTGCTGATCCTGACCTCGGTGCTGACCATGTCCACCATCGAGAGCGTGTTCAACCAGATCTGGCGTGTCAAGAAGTCCCGGCCGCTGGTGCAGCGGGTACTGGTGTACTGGGCCATCATCACCCTGGGGCCCTTGCTGATCGGGGTGTCCATCAGCGTGAGCTCCTATCTGTCCAGCGCCACCGGCGGAGCCGTCAGGAGCCTGCCCTGGCTGGGCGAGAGTTTCTACACCCTGGTCTCGCTGATGTTCTCGACCCTGGCCTACACGCTGCTCTACAGCACCGTGCCCAACCAGACCGTGGACTGGCGCGATGCGCTGTCCGGTGGAGTGCTGGCCGGCATCGGGCTGGAAATCGCCAAGCGGCTCTTTGCCGTCTACATCCTCAAGTTCCCCACCTACACCATGGTCTATGGCACGGTGGCGGTGCTGCCGATCTTCCTGGTGTGGATCTACATGATGTGGATGATCACCCTGTTCGGGGCGCTGCTGACGGCGGCCTTGCCGGTGGTGCGCTACGAGCGCTGGTGGCACGTGGCCTCGCCCGGGGCCGAATTCATCGATGCCGTGAAGGTGCTCAAGTGCCTGCACGTCGCCCGTACTGGCGACGAGTCGGCCGTGGTGAGCATGGAAGAGATGCGCCGTACCACCAAGCTCGGGCTGGGCGAGCTGCAGCAACTGCTGTCGCGCATGGGCGAGGCCGGCTGGGTGGCGTCGGTCAAGCCCGACACGCCGCGTCGCGCCGGCTGGAACCGTCGCATCACCGATGACATGGACCGCTGGACGCTGGTGGCGAACCCCGCCACGATCCGGCTGGCGCAGCTCTATCGCCTGTTCGTCTTCGATCCGACGGTGCTGGCCCAGGCCGGCGAAGAGGATGTGCTGGTCACGCGCGTGGACGAGGCGGTCAATACGATGCTGGCGCAGTCGCTGGAAGACTATTGCCGCGCACATGAACCGGTCCGCCAGGAAGTCGAGGCGGCACTGGTCGACCTGCCCTACGGTGCGGTGCCACTGGAGCAGCGCCGTCGCATGTGGGAGCGTTGAGCGCCCGGGCCCTAGAAGGACACTTGGCCGGTCAGCATCTGCCAGTACATCACCCAGTCCCCCATGAAAGAGTAGAGCGGGTGGCGGAAGGTGGCTGGCTGGTTCCTTTCCACCATGAAATGTCCGACCCAGGCGAAGCCATAGCCGCAGAACACGGCCACCGCAAGCCACCACCACTGGTGGGTGACCAGCAGCAGCAACAGGCTCAGCAGGGCCAGCGTGGATCCCAGGAAATGCAGCTGCCGGTTGACCCGATGCGAATGTTCGCTCAGGTAGGCAGGATAGAACTCGCTGAAACTGGCGTAGTGGCGATGGGGCAGGGTAGCGGACATGGCGGTGCCTCCGGGAAGTCCTGATCCTTCCAGCTTAGTCAGCGTTGCGGCCAAGTTCAATCTTCATCTCGCCATGCCATGAAGTGACGGTGTGGGATGATCACCAGAAATAGTGCAAAGCAGCGCGTTTGGCGGTTGCCGAAACCGCATGCTTGCCCGTACCATGTGTTTGCAGGCTGGCATCAGCAAGCTCATCGGCAATCGGCTATGCTGTTGCCCCCGTGAATTGGATTTTCCCGGCATCATCGCCTACAGTCAAAACAGCTTCATACAAATTTAGGATGACATCATGAAAGTCTCTGAAATCCTCAAGGTCAAAGGCAACATTCTTTTCACCGTCACGCCGGAAACCCCGATTCAGGAGGCGGTGGCTGCGATGGCCGAGAAAGACATCGGTTCGCTGGTGGTCATGGAATATGGCGACCTGGTCGGCATGCTGACCTTCCGTGAAGTGCTGCTGACGCTGCACAAGAACGGCGGTGCGCTGGGTGGCGCGACGGTACGCAAGCACATGAACGATGCACCCATCACCGTGACGCCCGATACGGACCTCAACGAAGTGCGTCGCATCATGCTCGAAAAGCACGCGCGCTACGTACCGGTGATGGAAGCGCGCACCGTGCTGGGCGTGATGTCCTTCTACGACGTGGCCAAGGCAGTGCTGGATGCGCAGGGCTTCGAGAACAAGATGCTCAAGGCCTATATCCGCGACTGGCCGGCCGAGGTGGAAGAGCGCGAAGGCAACAGCTGAATTCGTACGATGTGATCGGGTACCGTTCTGCCTTGGCAGGCGGTACCCGGCCAGCTTCCCAGAGAACCGTTCCCGCCGGAACGGTTTTTTGTTGCCCGTCGACCCTATTGTTGCCCGGCGCCAAATTGCGTACCCTGCGGCTTACCCTCCATTGACCTGATTTGCCCATGCCAAAGAACAGCCAGTTCACGCTTTTCTCCCAACGGCGTTTCGCTCCCTTCTTCTGGACCCAGTTCCTGGGAGCGCTCAACGACAACGTCTTCAAGACGGCCCTGCTGACCATCCTCACCTATGACGCGCTGTCCTGGACCAGCATGGACACCGGGCTGCTCAACAACCTCATCCCGGGTTTGTTCATCCTGCCTTTCTTCCTGTTCTCGGCGACCTCGGGCCAGCTGGCCGACAAGCTGGAAAAGGGCCGCGTGGCGCGCTTCGTCAAGCTGCTGGAAATCGCCATCATGGGCATCGCCGCCTATGGCTGGATGACCCATCACCTGTGGCTGCTGGTGGCGGCGGTGATCGGCATGGGCATCCATTCGACGCTGTTCGGGCCGGTCAAGTACGCCTACCTGCCGCAGCAGTTGCGGCGCGACGAGCTCATCGGCGGCAATGGCCTGATCGAGATGGGGACCTTCGTCGGCATCCTGCTGGGCGAGATCCTGGGCGCGGTGCTGGTGGTACACAAGCCCTGGGGCCTGCACCTGGTGGCCGGCGTGACGCTGGGCCTGGCCGTGCTGGGCTGGCTGGCCAGTCTGGCCATTCCACATTCGTCGGCCCCGGCGCCGGAGCTCAAGGTCAACTGGAACCCCTTCACCGAGACCGTGCGCAACCTCGGCTTCTCGCGCCGCAATCGGCCGGTGTTCCTGTCGCTGCTGGGCAATTCCTGGTTCTGGTTCTATGGCGCCATCATGCTGGCGCAGTTTCCCGTCTATGCGAAGAACACCCTGCACGGCGACCACAGCGTCTTCGTGCTGCTGCTGGCGGTGTTCTCGATCGGCATCGGTGCCGGCTCGCTGCTGTGCGAGCGGCTTTCCGGCCACAAGGTGGAAATCGGCCTGGTGCCGTTCGGCTCCATCGGCCTGTCGGTCTTCGGGCTGGAGCTGTACTTCGCCAGCCAGGCCTACGTGACGCCGGGGACGATGCAGGATCTCGCCGGCTTCCTCGGCCAGGGCGGCAGCTGGCGCATCCTGGGCGATTGCCTGGGCATCGGCCTGTTCGGCGGCCTCTACATCGTGCCGCTGTTCGCGCTCATCCAGACCCGCTGCGACCCGGCCCATGTCTCGCGCACCATCGCCGGCATGAACATCATGAACGCGCTGTTCATGGTGGTCTCGGCACTGGTGGCCATGGCGCTGCTCAAGGCCGGCCTGACGATTCCGCAGATCTTCCTGGCCACGGCCATTATGAATGGCGTGGTGGCGGTGTACATCTTCTCGCTGGTGCCGGAATTCCTGATCCGCTTCCTGGCCTGGCTGCTGATCCATACCTTCTACCGGGTCCGCATCGTCAATGGCCAGGCCATCCGCGACCAGGGCGCGGGCGTGCTGGTGTGCAACCACGTCAGTTACGTGGATGCGATCGCGATCATGGCGGCCAGCCCGCGTCCGGTGCGTTTCGTGATGGATCACCAGATCTTCAGGATCCCGCTGCTGTCCTGGGTCTTCCGCAATGCCCGCGCCATTCCCATCGCGCCGGTCAAGGAAGACCCGTGGCTGACCGAGAAGGCCTTCGTCGACATCGCCCAGGCGCTGCACGAGGGCGAGCTGGTGTGCATCTTCCCCGAGGGCAAGCTTACGCGTGATGGCGAATTGAATGCCTTCAAGGGCGGCGTTCAGAAGATCATCGAACGCAGTCCGGTGCCGGTGTTGCCGCTGGCCTTGCGCGGCCTGTGGGGCAGCCTGTTCTCGCGCGACCCCAGCAATCCGGTGGCGCGCACCTTCCGGCGCGGCCTGTTCTCGCGGCTGGAACTGGTGGTGGGCGAGCCCATTGCCCCTGCCGATGTCAGCCCCGAACTCCTGCAGGAAAAAGTGCGCGCACTGCGCGGCGACTGGAAGTAGGCTGGGGCAAGACGCCGCCGGCCGCTCGTCGGCGGCGTCCGAGACTGGTAAAATCGCGTTTTCCCCGTCTTTCTCGCGAATTCCATCATGTCCGGCAATACTTTCGGCACGCTCTTCACCGTCACCACCTTCGGCGAATCCCACGGCCCGGCCATCGGCTGCGTGATCGATGGCTGCCCCCCGGGCATGATCCTGTCGGAGGCCGATATCCAGCCTGAGCTGGATCGCCGTCGCCCCGGCACCTCGCGGCACGTGACCCAGCGCCAGGAACCCGATACCGTCGAGATCCTCTCCGGCGTCTACCAGGGCAAGACCACCGGCACCCCCATTGCGCTGCTGATCCGCAACCAGGACCAGCGCAGCAAGGACTATGGCAATATCCTGGAAACCTTCCGCCCCGGCCACGCCGACTACACCTACTGGCACAAGTACGGCATCCGCGATCCGCGCGGTGGTGGCCGTTCCTCGGCACGCCTGACCGCGCCGGTAGTGGGTGCGGCAGCCATTGCCAAGAAGTGGCTGTTCGAGAAGTACGGCACCACCTTCAAGGGTTGCATGAGCCAGCTGGGCGAGATCGCGATCCCCTTCGAGTCCTGGGAGCATGTGCCCAACAATCCCTTCTTCGCGGCCAACGCCGGCATCATCGAGCGCCTGGAAGACTACATGGACGCCCTGCGCAAGGACGGTGACTCCATCGGCGCGCGCATCGACGTGGTGGCGCAGAACGTGCCGGTCGGCCTGGGCGAGCCGCTCTACGACAAGCTCGACGCCGAGATTGCCTATGCGCTGATGGGCATCAACGCCGTCAAGGGCGTGGAGATCGGCGCCGGTTTCCGCGCGGTGGTGCAGAAGGGCTCCGAGCACGGCGACGCGCTGACCCCCGAAGGCTTCGTGGGCAACAATGCCGGCGGCGTCCTGGGCGGCATCTCGACCGGCCAGGACATCACGGCCTCGATCGCCATCAAGCCCACCTCCAGCATCCGCACGCCGCGTCCGTCCATCGACAAGAACGGCCAGCCGATCGCGGTGGAAACCTTCGGTCGCCACGATCCCTGCGTGGGCATCCGTGCCACACCGATTGCCGAAGCCATGCTGGCGCTGGTGCTGATGGACCATGCCCTGCGCCATCGTGCCCAGTGCGGCGACGTCAAGGTCGATACTCCGCAGCTGCGCTGAACGGCCGGCGGCGGGATCCCGGCAACGAGCCGGCCATCGCGCAAGCGATCGCCGGTTTTTTCTTGGACGAAACAATTGGCCGCGAGCCCGGTCGAAACCGCTCACGGCCCGCCAGGGTGGCGCAAGACCGCCCGGCAGCAGGACCTGGAATCAAATCAATTATTCAATGGAGGCGGGAATGAAGCTCAAACCAATCATCAAGAACAGCCTGCTGGCCATGGCGCTGGCCGGCCTGGTGGCGTGCGAGACGGTGCAGACCACCCAGGGTGGCGCGGTGGGGATCGATCGCAAGCAGCAGATGCTGGTGTCGTCGGCCGATATGGAAGCCTCGGCCAGCAAGGAATACGGCCAGGTGCTGGGCGAGGCCAAGGGCAAGGGGCTGCTCAACCGCAATGCGGCGCAGGCCCAGCGGGTGCGGGCCATCGCCAATCGCCTGATCCCGCAGACCGGCGTGTTCCGGCCCGATGCGCTGAACTGGAAGTGGGAAGTCAACGTGCTCACCTCCGACGAGACCAATGCCTGGTGCATGCCCGGAGGCAAGATCGCGGTCTATACCGGCCTGATCGACAAGCTCAAGATCACCGACGATGAACTGGCCGCCGTGATGGGCCACGAGATCGCCCATGCGCTGCGCGAGCATGCCCGCGAGCGCGCCTCGCAGCAGATGGTGGCCAACTCGGCCATCTCGATCGGTGCGGCCCTGCTGGGCCTGGGCGATCTCGGCAAGCAAGGCGCCCAGTACGCCTACATGGGCGTGATGGGCTTGCCCAATTCGCGTGCCAACGAGACCGAGGCCGATCGCATCGGCGTGGAACTGGCTGCGCGCGGTGGCTACGATCCCAAGGCCGCCGTGACGCTGTGGCAGAAGATGGCCAGCCTGGGGGGTGAGGAACCGATGAAGTTCATGTCCACCCACCCCTCCAGCAGCGAGCGCATCGCCGACCTGAGCGACTACGCACAACGCGTCGATCCGCTGTATCAGCAGACGCGCAAGAAGCGCTGAGCACCTGTTTGAGTGGCTAAAGCGATCCGGCCTGTCCCCGTCATCCCGGGGATATGCCGGATTTTTCACATCTGCCGCAGCTTTTGCTCTTTTTCTGCTGCTTTGCAGCATTTCTATCTGTTGTTGCGATGCGGTGGAAAACACGGCAAGAGGGTAAGACCTGTCGCTTTATGGCATAATCAAATGCTATTTTCCACGATCAGCCCCCACACTGTTACGCAGGACCGCAACATGCTCAAGACGCTTTACGACAAACTCTGGGAGTCGCACGTCGTTCATACGGAAGATGACGGCACCGCCATCCTGTATATCGACCGCCATCTGCTCCATGAGGTGACCAGCCCGCAAGCCTTCGAAGGCCTCAAGCTAGCCGGTCGTCAACCCTGGCGCAATTCGGCCAACCTGATGGTGGCCGACCACAACGTCCCCACCACGGATCGCGCCCAGGGCATCGCCGACCCGATCTCGCGCCTGCAGGTCGAGACGCTGGACGGCAATGCAAAAGAATTCAGCCTGACCTACTTCGGCATGAACGACAAGCGTCAGGGCATCGTCCACGTGATCGGCCCCGAGCAGGGCGCCACGCTGCCGGGCATGACGGTGGTCTGCGGCGACTCGCACACCTCCACCCACGGCGCCTTCGCCGCGCTGGCCCATGGCATCGGCACCTCCGAAGTGGAGCACGTGCTGGCCACCCAGACGCTGCTGGCGCGCAAGTCCAAGTCCATGTTGGTGCAGGTCGACGGCGCATTGCCGGCCGGCGTCACCGCCAAGGACATCGTGCTGGCCGTGATCGGCAAGATCGGCACGGCCGGCGGTACCGGCTACGCCATCGAGTTCGCCGGCTCCACCATGCGTTCGCTGACCATGGAAGGCCGCATGACGGTCTGCAACATGGCCATCGAAGCCGGCGCCCGCGCTGGCATGGTGGCCTTCGACGACACCACGCTGAACTACCTCAAGGGCCGTCCATACTCGCCCGCCGGCCCGCACTGGGAACGTGCCGTGAGCTACTGGCGTACGCTGCACTCGGACCAGGGCGCCAAGTTCGACATGGTCGTGACCCTCAACGCCGCCGAGATCAAGCCGCAAGTCACCTGGGGCACCTCGCCCGAGATGGTGGTGGCGGTCGACGCCCGCGTGCCCGATCCCGACAAGGAAAAGGATCCGACCAAGCGCGACGGCATGGAAAAGGCGCTGGCCTACATGGCCCTGAAGCCCAATACCCCGATCGAGGATATCCGTATCGACAAGGTCTTCATCGGTTCCTGCACCAACTCGCGCATCGAAGACCTGCGCGAAGCCGCCAAGGTGGTGCGCGGCAAGTTCCGCGCCTCCAACGTCAAGCTGGCGATGGTGGTGCCGGGCTCCGGCCTGGTCAAGGAGCAGGCCGAGCGTGAAGGCCTGGACAAGATCTTCCGCGACGCCGGCTTCGAATGGCGTGAGCCGGGTTGCTCCATGTGCCTGGCCATGAACGCCGACCGCCTGGAACCGGGTGAGCGCTGTGCCTCGACCTCGAACCGCAATTTCGAGGGTCGCCAGGGCGCCGGTGGTCGTACCCACCTGGTGAGCCCGGCCATGGCCGCTGCGGCCGGTATCGCCGGTCACTTCGTGGATGTGCGCTCGCTGTAAGCGTCGGCTTGTGAAATCTTTTCGAGAGGTACAAACATGAAAAAAATCTCCGCTCTGATTCTGCTGGCCGTCACCCTGGGTGCTCTGGCCGGTTGCAACACCGTTGATGGCTTCGGCAAGGATGTGCAGAAGGTCGGCGAGAAGATGCAGGACGCCAGCAAGAAGTAAGCCGGATAGAGAGTGCAAGTGCTTGCGGCCGTTGGGTCGCAACGACAGTTTTTGAACAGGAATCAGGAAGCGCGGGGTAGCAACATGGCCCCGCCGACCCAAGGTCAGGACCATGAATAAATTTATCGTGCATGAAGGTCTGGTGGCGCCGCTGGATCGCGCCAACGTCGATACCGATGCGATCATCCCGAAGCAGTTCCTGAAGTCGATCAAGCGCAGCGGCTTCGGCCCCAACCTGTTCGACGAATGGCGTTACCTGGATCATGGCGAGCCGGGCATGGACAACACCAAGCGCCCGCTGAATCCGGAGTTCGTGCTCAACCAGGAGCGCTACCAGGGTGCATCGATCCTGCTGTCGCGCAAGAACTTCGGCTGCGGTTCGTCGCGTGAACACGCGCCGTGGGCGCTGGACCAGTTCGGCTTCCGCGCCGTGATCGCGCCCAGCTTCGCCGACATCTTCTTCAACAACTGCTACAAGAACGGTCTGCTGCCCATCGCCCTGACCGAGCAACAGGTCGATCACCTGTTCAACGAGGTCAAGGCCTTCCCGGGTTACCGCCTGGTCATCGACCTGGAAAAGCAGGTCGTCAGCACCACCAACGGTAGCCAGGCCTATCCCTTCGACATCAGCGAGTTCCGCAAGTACTGCCTGCTCAACGGTTTCGACGATATCGGCCTGACCCTACGCAAAGCCGACACCATTCGTGCCTACGAAGAAAAACACCTGTACGAACAGCCCTGGCTGAGCAACACGATCTGACAGGATCGTTGAAACAACAGCAAAGGGCGGTCAGATGACCGCCCTTGTCATTGATAACCCGAATACGCTGAACAACTGAGAAAGAGACTGCCATGAAGATTGCTATCCTGCCGGGCGACGGCATCGGTCCCGAGATCGTCGATGAAGCCGTGCGCGTGCTCAATGCGCTGGACGAGAAGTTCGAGATGGAATCGGCTCCGGTCGGCGGTGCCGGCTATGAAGCCCACGGCCACCCGCTGCCGGATGGCACCCTGAAGCTGGCCAAGGAAGCCGACGCCATCCTCTTCGGCGCAGTCGGCGACTGGAAGTACGACAAACTCGAGCGCGCTCTGCGTCCCGAGCAAGCCATCCTGGGCCTGCGCAAGCACCTGCAGCTGTTCGCCAACTTCCGTCCCGCGATTTGCTATCCGGAACTGACCGGCGCATCGTCCTTGAAGCCTGAGCTGGTGGCCAACCTGGACATCCTGATCGTGCGCGAACTGAACGGCGACATCTATTTCGGCCAGCCGCGCGGCATGCGCGAAGCGCCGGACGGCCCGTTCAAGGGTGCCCGCGAAGGGTTTGATACCATGCGCTATTCGGAACCGGAAATCCGTCGCATCGCCCACGTCGCCTTCCAGGCTGCGGCCAAGCGCGGCAAGCGCCTGTGCAGCGTCGACAAGGCCAACGTGCTGGAAACCTTCCAGTTCTGGAAAGACATCGTCACCGAAGTGGGCAAGGAATACCCGGAGGTCGAGCTGTCGCACATGTACGTGGACAATGCCGCGATGCAGCTGGTGAAGGCGCCGAAGAACTTCGACGTCATCGTCACCGGCAACATGTTCGGCGACATCCTCTCCGACGCCGCCGCCATGCTGACCGGTTCGATCGGCATGCTGCCCTCGGCCTCGCTGGATGCCAACAACAAGGGCCTGTACGAGCCTTCGCACGGCTCGGCACCGGACATCGCAGGCAAGGGTATCGCCAATCCGCTGGCCACCATCCTGTCGGCGGCGATGATGCTGCGTTTCTCCTTGAACCGTGCCGAGCAGGCCGATCGCATCGAGAACGCCGTGAAGAAAGTGCTTGCGCAAGGCTTGCGCACCGCCGATATTTACGAAGAGGGCTGCACCAAGGTCAATACCCAGCAGATGGGCGAGGCCGTGGTCAAGGCCCTGGCGTAAGGTCAAATCCGCTTCGTCCACCCGCATCGGGCAGGGCGGGGCGTTTGAAATGCCGGATGGTCCGGCGCATATGTGTTCAATCTGAGTTGTTCACCATGGATGTTCTAAACAGGGAAAGATGATGAAACTGGTTGGTTTAGTTGGCTGGCGTGGAATGGTGGGTTCGGTCCTGATGCAACGCATGCAGGACGAAGGTGATTTCGATCACATCGAACCGGTATTTTTCTCGACTTCGAATGCGGGCGGCAAAGCGCCGTCGTTTGCCAAAAAGGAAACGACGCTGAAAGATGCCAACAGCATTGATGAGCTCAAGAAATGCGACATCATCATTACCGCGCAGGGTGGCGACTACACCAACGAGATCTTCCCCAAGCTGCGTGCGGCTGGCTGGGACGGCTACTGGATCGACGCCGCCTCCTCGCTGCGCATGAAGGATGACGCCGTCATCGTGCTGGACCCGGTCAACAACAACGTCATCAAGGACGCGCTGGCCAAGGGTGTGAAGAACTACATCGGCGGCAACTGCACCAACTCCATCCTGCTGATGGGCGTGGGTGGCCTGTTCAAGGAAGGCTTGGTCGAGTGGGTCAGCTCCATGACCTACCAGGCGGCCTCCGGCGGCGGCGCCAACCACATGCGCGAGCTGTTGAAGGGCATGGGCGTCATCAACGCGGCCGTGGCCGATGAGCTGGCCACGCCGTCCTCGGCCATCCTGGACATCGATCGCAAGGTGGCCAAGACCATCCGCGAAGACGTGCCGACCGAATTCTTCGGCGCACCGCTGGCGGGTGGCCTGATCCCCTGGATCGACGCCCAGCTGGAAAACGGCCAGTCCAAGGAAGAATGGAAGGGCCAGGCCGAAGTCAACAAGATCCTCGGCAACGAGACCATCATTCCGGTCGACGGCCTGTGCGTGCGTATCGGCGCGATGCGTTGCCACAGCCTGGCGCTGACCATCAAGTTGAAGCGCGACCTGCCCCTGGCCGAGATCGAGTCCATCATCCGTGCCGGCAACCAGTGGGTGAAGTGGGTGCCCAATGACCGCGCCGTCACGGTCAAGGAACTGACCCCGGCAGCCATCACCGGCGGCCTGGAAATCGGCGTGGGCCGCGTGCGCAAGCTGAACCAGGGTCCGGAATACATCTCGGCCTTCGTCATCGGCGACCAGTTGCTGTGGGGTGCGGCCGAGCCACTGCGCCGCATGCTGCGCATCATCCTGGGTAACCTGGAGTAATGCCGGTGGCCGGATATTGTCCGGCCGGCAACATCGCAAGACTGGCAGAATACGAATAGGACTTGCGAATAGGACTTGCCTATCCCGTTGTCAGTCTGCAACAATAGCCCGCCAGCTTCCACTCGTGTGGGGGCTGGCGGGTTTTTCTCATGTTGAGAACTTAAGTACACTTGCGGGTGTAAGTTCTTGATGATAATTTGAAAAGCCCATTCATTTCATGAAAGTCAACATACGGACCAGCCGCTTGCAGTGATGCCGGGTGGCTGCTGGATTTGATGAAATGGATTGGCGCTCCTGTCCCGGAGGCCGCGACAGCAAGTTTCGCGGAACACGGCCCCGGCTGGAGTTGCGCCGGCCAGTGTTGCGGGCCGGGCAGCACATGTCCCATTCACGGCTTCCACTGATTTGAACAAGAGCGTGACGGGTTTCAAGCGGAACGTTTCTCTCAGCCAATTAAAACATGCCTCTGAATACGAACAAGAAGCAGCCCCTGTCCCAGATCAAGACCCTGAGCGCCGCCATTGCGCTGGCACTGGCCGTGCCGCTGGGCGCGCAGGCTGCCAGCCTGGGTAAGCTCACGGTGCTGTCCTCGCTGGGCCAGCCATTGCGTGCCGAGATCGAAGTCACCGCGGTGAGCGCCGACGAGGCGGGCAAGCTCTCGGCCAAGCTGGCCTCGGCGGAGGCCTTCAGTCGCGCCAATGTCGACTTCAACCCGATCCTGAGTTCGCTCTCCTTTGTGGTCGAACAGCGCCAGGGGCGTCATTTCATCCGCATCAGTTCCGCGCAGCCGGTCAGTGATCCCTTCGTCGACTTGTTGCTTGAACTGGAGGCAGGGGGCGCGCGCCTGGTGCGCGAATACACTTTCCTGCTCGATCCAGCCGATAGCAAGGCGCCACGCAACGCCCAGGTGGCACCGCTGACGCCGAGCACCGCGACGGCGGCAGCGACCAAGACCGATGCTACCGCTGCGCCGGCGGCCGCCGTGGCGGATCCGGAGGCACCGGTGGTGGCTGCGCCGGCCCCGACACCTGCAGCGCCGGCACCAACGCAAGCGCCAATGCAAGCGCCAACGCCGGCTCCAGCCGCAGCGCCGACGGCCGAGGCTGCGCCGGCACCCGCCCGTGCGCCGATCCCGGTCAGCGGTGAAGAACCGGCTACCAATATCGTCCAGCGTCAGGCGCCGTCGGCGCTGGCCGAGGAGTTGATCCGTCGCCAACAGGCCGCGCCCGACAATACCCCGGCGTCCGCCAGTCCCGAAGCCGCGCCGCCTGCCGCAGCGATGGCAGCGGGCAAGCCGGGTCCGGGTATGGCACCCGCAGCTGCCGCCACCGGTGGCAAGGCCGGTGACTATCGCGTCAAGCAGGGGGATACGCTGGCAGGTATCGCCAGCCGCAACCCGCAGTCCAATGTGTCGCTGGACCAGATGCTCATCGCCCTGTATCGCGCCAATCCGGACGCGTTCATGGGCAACAACATCAACCGCCTGCGCGCCGGCAAGATCCTGGCCATTCCCGACCAGCCCAGCGCGGCGGCGGTGGACAAGACCGAAGCCCACGGCATGGTCGTGGCCCAGGCCCAGGATTTCAACGCCTACCGCAACAAGCTGGCCGGACAGGTCGCCAACGCACCGGCCGCCAAGCCCGGCGCCAGCCGCCAGAGCGGTGGCGGCAAGATCACCACCCGCGTCGAGGAGCGTTCCGGCGCCCAGGAGGCGCGCGATCGCCTGGAACTGTCGCGCGCCAACAAGGGCCGTGGCAAGACCGGCAATGCCGGTGCCGTGGCGGAAGACAAGGCCGCGGCCGAACGCGCCCTGGCCGATGCCAATGACCGCGTCAAGGATCTGGAAAAGAACGTCGACAATCTCCAGAAGCTGCTGGAGCTGAAGAACAAGACCATCTCCGACCTGACTGCCCAGCAGCAGAAGGACGCCGATGCCGCCAAGGTGGCCCCGGCCGCCAAGCCGGACGACAAGCCGGCTGCAACTGCCGAGGCCAAGGCGGACGACAAGCCTGCCGAGGCAGCCCCCGCTGCGCCGGTCGCAACCGTGGCCGCACCGGCGGCTCCGGTGGCCAAGCCCGCCGCCAAGCCCGCAGACAAGTCTGGTGGCAGCTTCGTCGACATGATCAAGGACAATCCTTACGTGCTGGCCGGTGCGGGCGTGATCGTCGCCTTGCTGGCCGTCGGAGGTGGCGTGCTGGCCATGCGCCGCCGCAAGAAGAAATCCGATCAACCAGCGGCCGAGCCGGCCAGCGAGCCTGAGCCTGCCCCCACACCTGCTCCCGCCCCCGCGCCGGTAGTGGCAGTTGCCGAACCGGAACCTGAGCCTGTCATCGAAGCTGCCGCGGCCGACGCCCCGGCAGAGCCGGTGGTGGCCGCTGCCGTGGAAGCCCCGGTCGAAGAGGCTCCGGTCGATCCGATTACCGAAGCCGACATGTACATCGCCTACGGTCGCGACGAGCAGGCCGAGGATGTCCTCAAGCTCGCGCTGCAATCCCAGCCCGAGCGCCAGGCGCTGCATGCCAAGCTGGCAGAGATCTATGCCAAGCGTGGCGACGTGGCCAGTTTCAACAAGGTGGCCCAGAACCTCTACGAACTCAGCGGCGGCCTCAACGAGACCTGGGTCAAGACGGCTGCCCTGGGCCTGGAAATCGATCCGACCAATCCGCTGTATGGCGGCGTGCCGGCCGCACCCGAGCCCGCCCCGGTGGCCGAGGAAGAACCCGCGATGGAGTTCGACCTGAGCGACTTCAAGGGCGCCGAGATTCAGCAGGCGGCTACACCGCCTGCCAGTGCCCCGGTCGATTTCGGCAAGGATATCGATTTCGACCTGGATCTGGACAATGGCGCCAAGCCTGACGCCAGCGAGCCCATCCTGCCGGCGGCATCGACGGCGGCAAGCTCGGCCTCGATGCTGCTGGACAGCCTGGATGACGAGCCGGCCCTGAGCCTGGCCGACCTCGACCTGAGCCTGCCGGACGAGGATTCGACGCCGTCGGCCACCAATTTGCTGGAAGAGGACGAAGAGTCTGCCTTCGAAGCCGAAATGACGACCAAGCTCGACCTGGCCGCTGCTTACGAGGAAATCGGCGACAAGGAAGGTGCGCGCGAATTGCTGGAAGAGGTGATGCGTGGCGGCAACGATGCCCAGGTGGTCCGCGCCAAGGAAATGATGGCCGCGCTGAGCTGAGCAGGCAGGGGCCACTGGTTCGACCCGGCAAGCGATTCAATTACAATAGCTTCATCTCGCGGGCAGCTCGCATGAGCTGCCCGTTTGTTTTCAGCGTACCGGTTTTCCCGTCGACCCAGCGAGGCGGGGAGCCAGCGACATCCCATGACAGATACCAATCCACAAGTCGAAGGCCTGCGCCGCGTGGTGCTCGGCGTGCAGTATGACGGCGCCTGTTGGCAAGGCTGGCAGACCCAGCCGCATCGCCAGACCGTGCAGGACCAGCTCGAAGCTGCCCTGAAGCGCTTCAGCACGCATGCCATTGCCACCACCTGTGCCGGCCGTACCGATGCCGGCGTGCATGCGCTGGAGCAGCTCGTGCATTTCGATACCCCGATTGCCCGCGATACCTTCTCCTGGGTGCGCGGCACCAATGCCTTCCTGCCGCCGACTATTGCCGTGCGCTGGGCGTGCGAACTGCCCTACGTGGACGATGCCGCGATTGCCAGTGCGTCCAGCCAGGCGGTGGAACTGCATGGCAGCGACCGCGCCGACGCCGACAGCCTGACCCGGTTCGGTTTCCATGCCCGCTTCTCGGCCATCGCCCGCACCTATCACTACGTGCTCTACAACCATGCGGTGCGCTCACCATTGCTGGCCGGCAAGGCCGGCTGGACCTTCCGTCCGCTGGATGTCGAGCGCATGCATCGCGCCGCCCAGCACTTGATCGGCGAGCACGATTTCACCAGTTTTCGTGCCGTGGAGTGCCAGGCCAAGTCGCCCGTGCGCAAGATGGAGAGCATCTCGGTACGTCGCCATGGCGACATGATCGTCTTCACGCTCAAGGCCAATGCCTTCCTGCACCACATGGTGCGCAACGTCGTCGGGTCGCTCATCGCGGTGGGCAATGGCAAGCAGGGGCCGGAATGGATCGCCGAGGTGCTGGCTCAGCGCGATCGCAGCCGTGCGGCGCCAACCTTCATGCCCGACGGACTGTACCTGGCGCGGGTAGACTATCCCGATGCCTGGGCGCTGCCACAGGAAAACCGTTCCTGGCCCTGGCTATAAGCCATTTCTCCCGGAGACCTGCAAGCTCATGACCCATCGCACCCGCATCAAGATCTGCGGCCTGACCCGTGAAGAAGACATCGGCGCGGCGGTAGCCGCCGGTACCGACGCCATCGGCCTGGTGTTCTATCCCAGGAGCCCGCGCTACGTCACGCCGCAGCGTGCCGCCGAGCTCAGCCGGGTGGTGCCGCCTTTCGTCAGCCTGGTGGGCCTCTTCGTCAATCCCACGCTGGAGGAGGTGAGGGAGGTGCTGGCCCGGGTGCCGCTGACGGTATTGCAGTTCCATGGCGACGAGACGCCCGAGCAATGCGCTGCCATCGCTGCGGCCGTGGTTCGTCCCTTCCTGCGTGCAGCGCGCATCGGAAGCTCGACGAAACCCGCCGATTTGTTAGAATACGACCAGGCATATCGCTCTGCCAGCCCGTTCTTTACCGGGCTGCTGCTCGACACCCTGGTCGAGGAGTATGGCGGCAGCGGAAAGGTTTTCGATTGGTCTCTCATTCCAAAAGAACTCGCGCCTCGGGCCGTTTTGAGTGGTGGCTTGAGCGTACACAACGTCACTGAGGCGGTGGTTGGCGTTCGCCCCTACGCGGTCGATATCAGCAGTGGTGTCGAAGCCGCCAAGGGCATCAAGGATGCCGCCAAGGTCGAGGCCTTCATCAGCGCCGTGCGCCTGGCGGATGCTACCTCCGCGTAGCACGTACCGAATACCGTACAGACCGTACAGAACGAGTTTCAGAGGATCATCATGAAAGAACTGAGCCCCCTCGGCAATATTGCCGAGCGTCAAGCCATTCCCGCCGCCGCCCTGCATCAGACGGCCCATTACAACCTGCCGGATTCCCGTGGCCACTTCGGCCCCTACGGCGGCAGCTTCGTCTCCGAGACGTTGACCCTGGCCCTGAACGAGTTGCGCGACGCCTATGACCGCTATCAGCACGACGAGCAGTTCCTGGCCGAATTCCATACCGAGCTGAAGCATTTCGTCGGCCGTCCCAGCCCGGTGTATCACGCCAAGCGCTGGTCCGAGCTGGCCGGTGGCGCGCAGATCTACTTCAAGCGCGAAGACCTGAACCACACTGGCGCCCACAAGATCAACAACGTGATCGGCCAGGCCTTGCTGGCCAAGCGCATGGGCAAGAAGCGCATCATCGCCGAGACCGGCGCCGGCCAGCACGGTGTGGCCACCGCCACCATCTGCGCGCGCTTCGGCATGGAATGCATCGTCTACATGGGCAGCGAAGACGTGAAGCGCCAGCTGCAGAACGTGTACCGCATGAACCTGCTGGGCGCCAAGGTGGTGCCGGTGGAATCCGGCTCCAAGACCTTGAAGGATGCGCTCAACGAAGCCATGCGCGACTGGGTCACCAATGTCGAATCGACCTTCTACATCATCGGTACCGTGGCCGGCCCGCATCCGTACCCGATGATGGTGCGTGATTTCCAGTCGGTGATCGGCAACGAATGCATCCAGCAGATGCCCGAGATCGCCGCGCGCCAGCCCGACTACGTGGTGGCAGCCGTGGGCGGCGGCTCCAATGCCATGGGCATCTTCTATCCCTACATCGACTACCCCGACGTCAAGCTGGTGGGCGTGGAAGCGGCTGGTGACGGCCTGGACACCGGCCGCCATTCGGCCTCGCTGACCCTGGGCTCGCCGGGCGTACTGCACGGCAATCGTACCTACCTGCTACAGGATGAGAACGGCCAGATCATCGAAACCCACTCGGTCTCGGCCGGCCTGGATTATCCGGGCGTGGGCCCCGAGCACGCCTGGCTCAAGGATAGCGGTCGTGCCACCTATGCCTGCATCACCGATGACGAGGCGCTGGACGCCTTCAATACCTGCTGCCGCATCGAAGGCATCATCCCGGCGCTGGAGTCCAGCCATGCCCTGGCCCATGCGGCCAAGCTGGCGGCCACCTTGCCCAAGGACCAGATCGTGCTGGTCAACCTGTCCGGCCGCGGGGACAAGGACATGCATACCGTACAGCAGCGCCAGGGCTGATCGCCGACCCTGCCCGATGCGTGCCGGCTTCCCAACGGGTTGCCGGCTGGTTCGACAAAATACTTCACTATCATGTCCAGAATCCAAAACACCTTTTCCCAACTGGCCGAGCAAAAGCGCAAGGCCCTGATCACCTTCATCACCGCCGGCGATCCGGCCCCCGAGCTGACCGTGCCGCTGCTGCATGCCCTGGTGGCCGGCGGTGTCGACATCCTTGAGCTCGGCGTGCCTTTCTCCGACCCCATGGCCGAAGGCCCGGTGATCCAGCGCGCCTGCGAGCGCGCCCTGAAGTTCAACATCAGCACCCGTGACGTGCTGGGCTATGTGAGTGAATTCCGCAAGACCAACAGCCACACCCCGGTGGTGCTGATGGGCTATGCCAACCCGATCGAGCGTTTCGGCGTGGATGCCTTCATCGAGGCGGCTAGCGAAGCCGGCGTGGATGGCACCATCGTGGTCGACTACCCGCCCGAGGAGTGCGAGGAATTCTCCAGCAAGATGCAAGCGCGGGGCATGGATCCCATCTTCCTGCTGGCGCCGACCTCTACCGAGGAGCGCATCCGCCAGGTGGCCGCTGTCAGCAGCGGCTTCTGCTATTACGTCTCGCTCAAGGGCGTGACCGGGGCAGGGCATATCGATACGGCCGAAGTGGCCGAGCGCATCGCCGCCATCCGCCAGCACGTCAAGTTGCCCATCGCCGTCGGCTTTGGTATCCGCGATGGCGCGACCGCCCGTACCGTGGGCAGCGTGGCGGACGCCGTGGTGATCGGCAGCCGCATCATCTCTGAACTGGAAAACACCCCCCACGAGCGGGCATGCGAGGCCGTGCAGGCCTTCGTGACCGGTATCCGCCAGGCGCTGGATGCCTGAGGCCTGGTAGGGGCGTGCAATGAGAAAACCCTCCGGCCCCGATGGGTGCCGGAGGGTTTTCTTTTTTGACAAGAAACAAGCGTTTAGCGGGTTTTTCTTGCTACGTGGAAAGCTTGAGCTCGCTTTACGTGCGTCGCTGGCGGGCTCTGGTACAATGCGCCACCGGAAAAATCTATGAGGTATCTATGAGCTGGCTCGAGAAATTGCTGCCACCCCAGATTCAACGCGGCTCCACCAGCCGCAAAGCCATCCCGGAAGGTTTGTGGGTCAAGTGCCCCTCCTGCGAGGCCGTGCTGTATCGTACCGACCTGGAGTCCAACCTCCACGTCTGCCCCAAGTGCAGTCACCACATGCGCATCCGCGCCCGCGCTCGTCTCGATGCTCTGCTCGACGAAGGCGGTCGCTATGAGATCGGCCAGGAAGCCCTGCCGGTCGACACCCTGAAGTTCAAGGACAGCAAGAAGTACCCGGATCGTCTCAAGGACGCCATGGAATCCACCGGCGAAACCGATGCCATGGTGGTCATGGGCGGCGCGATCATGACCCTGCCGGTCGTGGTGGCCTGCTTCGAATTCGAATTCATGGGCGGTTCCATGGGCTCGGTGGTGGGTGAGCGTTTCGCGCGCGGTGCCCAGGCTGCGCTGGAACAGAAGGTCCCCTTCATCTGCATCACCGCCACCGGCGGCGCCCGCATGCAGGAAGGCCTGCTGTCGCTGATGCAGATGGCCAAGACCACCGCCATGCTGACCAAGCTGTCGGAAAAGAAGCTGCCCTTCCTCAGCGTGCTGACCGACCCGACCATGGGTGGTGTGTCGGCCTCCTTCGCCTTCATGGGCGACGTGGTGATGGCCGAACCCCGCGCCCTGATCGGCTTTGCCGGTCCTCGCGTGATCGAGAACACGGTGCGCGAGAAACTGCCGGAAGGCTTCCAGCGTGCCGAATTCCTGGTCACCAAGGGCGCCATCGACATGATCGTCGACCGCCGCAAGATGCGCGAGGAAATCGCCCATCTGCTGGCCCTGTTGCAAAACCAGGCAGCCGAAACGGTTTCCTGATAAGCGGCTATACTTCAGGCCCGGATTTGCAGGCATGCAAATCCGGGCCTTGTCTTTTTGATGCCTGTCTCGAATTCCAGGCTACCGTTCGACCTGAGTAGGCCCTTTTAGGGCCGTATCGAAGGCGCACAGACGCAACGCCTTCGATACGCGGCGACGCCGCTACTCAGGGCGAACGGTAGCGTGGCCGCACTGATGTCGAGGCAGCCTCCTGCTAATCCGTATTTCGTTTTCTGCTGTTGCACTACCGACCGAGACGCGCCATGACTTCCCAAGCCTCCCCGACCCCCGCCACCTTGAACGAATGGCTGGCCCTGCTGGAACAGCGACACTTCAAGCAGATCGACATGGGGCTGGACCGCGTCCTGCAGGTCAAGCAGAGGCTCGATCTGCAGTTCGACTGCCCCGTCATCATGGTGGCCGGCACCAATGGCAAGGGCTCGACCTGCGCCATGCTGGAATCCATCCTGCTGCGCGCCGGCTATCGCGTGGGCCTGTATATCAAGCCGCATTTCCTGCACTTCAACGAGCGTGCCCGCCTGTCCGGCGACATGGCCAGCGACGCCCAGCTGGTGGCAGCTTTCGAGGCGGTGGAAGCGCAGCGTGGCGAGATCTCCCTGACCTATTTCGAATTCACCACCCTGGCCATCATGAAGCTGCTGGCCGATGCCAAGCTGGACGTGGTGATCCTGGAAGTGGGCCTGGGCGGGCGCCTGGATGCGGTCAACGTGGTCGATGCGGATGTGTCCATCGTCACCAGCATCGATATCGACCATACCGAATACCTGGGTGAGACGCGTGAAGAGATCGGCTTCGAGAAGGCCGGTATCTTCCGTCCGGGCAAGGTGGCCGTGTGCGGCGATCCGATGCCACCCAAGTCCCTGATCGCGCATGCCGAGAAGATCGGTGCCGACCTGTGGCTCATGGGGCGCGACTTCAACTACCAGGGCGACAAGCAGCAATGGGCCTATGGCGGACGCGGCATACGTCGCAATTCGCTGGCCTATCCCAGCCTGCGCGGCGCCAACCAGCTGTTGAACGCCTCGGCCGCCCTGGCGGCGCTGGAAGCCCTGCGCGAAGTGTTGCCCGTGGGCGCCCAGGAAGTGCGCACGGGCCTGGCCACGGTGGAGCTACCGGGCCGCTTCCAGGTCCTGCCGGGCCAGCCGCTGGTGATCCTGGACGTGGCGCACAACCCTCATGCGGCGGCCACGCTGGCCCAGAACCTCGACAACATGGGCTTCCATCCCTTTACCTACGCGGTATTCGGCTCGATGCTGGACAAGGATATCGAAGGCGTCATCGGCCACCTCAAGGACAAGATCGACCACTGGTGCCTGACCGACCTGCCGCTGCCGCGCGCGGCCAGCGCGCAACAGCTCAAGGAAGTCCTGCTGGGTGCCGGCGTCGAGCCGGAATTCAGGCGGGACGCGGCTCGCAGCATCGAGACCTTCGATACGCCGGCCGCCGCCTACGCAAATGCACTGAGCAGAGCAGGGGAGAATGATAGAATTGTGGTTTTCGGATCTTTCCTCACCGTGGCTGGCGTGATGCAGGCGCACCGCCCCGGTCTGCACTGATTTCGAACCCGATTCCGGCGCCGGAAGCCTGGCGCCCGGCGGTGCCAGGACCTGATTTGCCAGGCAGTTTTTCAAGACATTCAGATCAATTCAAGACGACTCCGCATGGGCTTGTTCTCGCTTTTCCGTAAAAACAAGCAGGACTCTGCTTCCGACCAAGGTGCCTTCCGTTCGCGTTCCGAAGAGCAATCCTCCGTCATACGCAGCCGCAGCAGCCGCAGCAGCGCCGCCACCAACACCTCCGGCCGCGCCGCAGGCGGCCGTGGCAAGGCGGGCAAGGATGCCGGCGCCGATCCGCTGTTGCCAGAGAAGAAACGCGCCCGTCGTCGCCTCATCGGTGCGGTGGCCCTGGCGCTGGCCGTGGTGATCGTGCTGCCGATGATCCTGGATTCCGAGCCCAAGCCGCTCAACGAGGATATCGCCATCCAGATCCCGTCCAAGGACCAGCCGGCCTCGGGCGTGGCCCAGCCGGCCGCGACCGATCCCAAGCAGGCCTCCGCCGCCGCGACCCTGGACCAGAAGGAAGAGATCGTCGAACCCGCCAGTATCGCGCCCGAGCCTGCCAGCGTGGCACCGGCCGCCCAGCCGACGCCGCCGCCGGTGGCTGCCGTGGCATCGCCCAAGGTGGTCGAGAAGCCGGCCGACAAGCCCGCTCCCAAGGTCGAAGAGAAGAAACCCGCCGTCGCCGAACACAAGGAAGAGCCGAAGAAGGAAGCCGCCAAGCCCAAGGCTGCGCCGGCAACCCCGGCTGCGCCCGCTGCCAGCGATGATGCTGCGCGTGCCATGGCAATCCTGGAAGGCAAGCCCGCCGAGAAGAAGCCGGCTGCGGCCGGTGGCAAGTTTGTCATCCAGGTGGCCGCCCTGGCGACCCAGGACAAGGTCAACGAATTACGCAACAAGCTCAGCGCTGCTGGCATTCACTCCTTTACGCAAAAGATCGCGACCCAGGCCGGCGACCGCACGCGCATCCGCGTCGGCCCCTTCGCCAGCCGCGAGGAAGCCGAGCGCATGGGCGGGCGAATCAAGAAGCTAGGCCTGAATGCCACTGTTGTTCCTGCTTGAATTTGGCTACAGATAGCCGCATATTGTTGGCATCGTGACGATATTTGACTACCTGGTGCTGCTGATCCTGGGATGTTCCGTGATTATCGGCACCCTGCGCGGCCTGGTACGCGAGGTCTTGTCGCTGGCGGGGTGGGTGGTGGCGTTGATCGTGGCCAATACCTACGGTGAAGCGCTGTCGACGATGTTGCCGGAGATGATCCCGGGCGAGCTGACCCGTCTCATCGTGGCCTTCATTGCCCTGTTCATCGGTACGCGCTTGTTGATGGCGCTGGTGGCCAGGACCTTGAGCGAATTGATCAAGGCCAGCGGCCTGACGCTGGTGGACCGTGGACTGGGCAGTATTTTCGGCGTGGCGCGCGGCGTCCTGCTGGTGGTCGCGGTGGCGCTGTTGTGCGGTACGACGTCGATTCCGCAGCAGCCCTTCTGGAAAGAAGCCCGGTTCAGCCCCTGGGTCGAGCAGGCGGCCGAGGCCGTGATGCCGTATTTGCCGGGCAAGCTGGCCGAGCATGTGAGTTTTTCCACCCCTGTCTGATGCCAGGCCCCGTGGCGGGGCGGGTTGGCGGTGGTGGCGGTAGTGTTCATTTTCGTTTTCGTTTTTCGTTAGGAGTCCACCATGTGTGGCATCGTCGGTATCGTCTCTCATAGCCCCGTCAACCAGATGCTGTATGACGCGCTGCTGCTGCTGCAGCACCGCGGCCAGGATGCAGCGGGTATTGCAACCAACCACAGCAACGGCTTCTCGATGCACAAGGCCAATGGCCTGGTGCGCGACGTGTTCCGTACCCGCAACATGCGTTCGCTGCCCGGCAATACCGGCATCGGCCAGGTGCGCTACCCGACCGCCGGCAGCTCTTCCTCGGAAGAAGAAGCCCAGCCGTTCTACGTCAATGCTCCCTTCGGCATCATCCTGGCGCACAACGGCAACCTGACCAATGCGGAACAGTTGAAGATCGAGATGTTCAAGAACGATCGCCGCCACATCAACACCGATTCCGATACCGAAGTGCTGCTGAACGTGCTGGCCCACGAGATCCAGCAAGCCACCACCGGCTATTCGCTGGACCCGGCGGCGCTCTTCAAGGCCGTGGCCATGGTACACAAGCGCGTGCGCGGCTCCTACGCCGTGGTGTCCCAGATCGCCGGTTATGGCCTGCTGGGCTTCCGCGATCCCTACGGCATCCGTCCGATGTGCCTGGGCTTCAACGAGAGCGACAAGGGCATCGAATACATGATGGCCAGCGAATCGGTGGCCCTGGAAGGCATGGGCTTCCGCTTCCTGCGCGACGTCAACCCGGGTGAAGCGATCTTCATCGACAACGACGGCAAGCTGTACAACCAGCAATGCGCCGAGAACCCCTCGCTCAATCCCTGCGCCTTCGAATACGTCTACCTGGCCCGTCCGGATTCCGTCATCGATGGCGCTTCGGTCTACGGTACCCGCCTGAAGATGGGCGAGTTCCTGGCCGAGAAGATCCGCAAGCAGTTCAAGCACGGTGAGATCGACGTGGTCATGCCGATCCCCGATTCCTCGCGTCCGGCCGCCATGGAACTGGCGCTGAAGCTGGGTATCGAGTATCGCGAAGGCTTCATCAAGAACCGCTACATCGGCCGTACCTTCATCATGCCGGGCCAGGCGCTGCGCAAGAAGTCGGTGCGCCAGAAGCTCAATGCCATCGGCAGCGAATTCAAGGGCAAGAACGTGCTGCTGGTGGATGATTCCATCGTGCGTGGCACCACCAGCCGCGAGATCGTGCAGATGGCGCGCGAATCCGGTGCCAAGAACGTGATCTTCGCCTCGGCTGCGCCGCCAGTGAAGTTCCCCAACGTCTATGGCATCGACATGCCTACCCGTGACGAGCTGATCGCCTTCGGTCGTAGCGAAGAGGAAGTGTGCCGCGAGATCACCGCCGATGCCCTGGTCTACCAGGACGTGGAAGCGATGAAGCGTGCCATCGCCGACGGCAACCCGGCCTTGCGTAGCTTCGAGGCGTCTTGTTTCGATGGCCATTACATTACCGGCGACATCACCCAGGAATACCTGGACCGCATCGAATATGCCCGCAAGAATCCCAAGCCGGCACTGGAAGATGCAGTACGTTCGCAGCTGAACCTGAACCTGGCCCGCGTGGATTGATCCGCGCTGTCCCAGAGGCTTGAACAGCACGCCGGTAGCCGCTTCTGCGGCACCGGCGTTTTTCTTTGGCGCGCAGCCAAAGGCAAACTGGCTTATCATTTTGCCTTTGGCCCTGCGCTTGCCTGTGCCGCTCACCCTGTATTTCCGATGACGCGATGAACGATAAAAAGACCTACGGCTTCACTACCACCATCCTCCACAGCGACCGCCAGAAGGGCATCGAGCATGGCTCGCTGCACAAGCCCATCCACACCTCGGTGACCTTCGGCTATGAAGACGCGCGCCAGCTGGCCGAAGTCTTCCAGGGCAAGCAGCCAGGTTATCGCTATGGCCGCCAGGGCAACCCCACGGTGTCCGCGCTGGAAGACAAGATCACCAAGATGGAAGACGGCAAGTCCACCATCTGCTTCGCCACCGGCATGGCCGCCATCGGCGCCATCGTCCAGGGTTTGCTGCGCGAGGGCGACCATGTGGTGTCCTCGGCCTTCCTGTTCGGCAATACCAATAGCCTGTGGATGACCGTGGCTGCGCAGGGCGCCAAGGTGTCGATGGTGGATGCCACCGATGTGAAGAACGTCGAAGCCGCCATCACCCCCGATACGCGCCTGGTGTTCGTCGAGACCATCGCCAATCCGCGTACCCAGGTGGCGGACCTGAAGCGCATCGGCGATCTGTGCCGCGAGCGCGGCATCCTCTACGTGGTGGACAACACCATGACCTCGCCTTACCTGTTCCGCCCCAAGGCAGTGGGCGCCGGCCTGGTCGTGAACTCGCTGACCAAGTCCATCGGCGGCCACGGCAATGCGCTGGGTGGCGCGCTGACCGATACCGGGGAATACGACTGGACCCGCTATCTGCACATCGCCGACAACTACAAGAAGAACCCGGCGCCGCAGTGGGGCATGGCGCAGATCCGCGCTAAGGCGCTGCGCGACTTTGGTGCCTCGCTGGGACCGGAAGCGGCGCATCACATCGCCGTCGGTGCCGAGACCATGGCCTTGCGCCAGGAACGCGAATGCAAGAACGCCCTGGCCGTGGCGCAGATGCTGGAAGCCGATGAGCGCGTGGCGGCCGTGTATTACCCGGGGCTGGAATCGCACCCGCAGCATGCCCTGTCCAAGGCCTTGTTCCGCTCCTTCGGCAGCCTGCTTTCCTTCGAACTCAAGGAGGGCATCGACTGCTTCGACTATCTCAATCGCATGCAACTGGCGATCCCGGCCAGCAACCTGGGCGATACCCGCACGCTGGTGATCCCGGTGGCGCACACCATCTTCTACGAGATGGGGGCCGAGCGCCGTGCCGGCATGGGCATTGCCGAATCGCTCATCCGCGTCTCGGTGGGGCTGGAAGATACCGATGACCTGGTAGCCGACTTCCGCCAGGCACTGGAGGCCTGATCCGGCTTGCTCCCGCTGAAATGACAACGCCCGTCACCTCGCAAGAGGGACGGGCGTTGTCACAACTGGAGTAGTGAGCGCGTGGGCTCAGGGCACCAGGTTGGCCACCGCCTCGCGGTCGGCCCATTTGGTCTTGTAGGTCGGCTGGAAGCTCTTGAAGCGCTCGATCAGGCGCACCGGATCGGCCTCATGCATCATCAGTCCCGACTGGTCGCTGCTGACGAAGCGCTGCGATACCAGGTGGTCGACGAAGGCGATCAGGTTGTTGTAGAAGCCTTCCACGTTGTACAGGCTGATGGGCTTGTAGTGGAAGCCCAACTGGGCCCAGGTCAGCACCTCGAACAATTCCTCCAGCGTACCCATGCCACCGGGCATGGCCACGAAGCCGTCGGAGAGCTCGGCCATCATGGCCTTGCGTTCATGCATGTCCTTGACGATGTGAAGGCGGGTCAGTCCGTTGTGGCCCAGTTCCTTGTCCAGCAGGGCCTTGGGAATGACACCGGTGGCTTCGCCACCCAGTCGCATGACCTCGCTGGCAATGATGCCCATGAGACCGACGTTGCCGCCGCCATAGACCAGGGCGATGTTGTTCTTCACCATTTCCTGCGCCAGCCGGCGCGCGGCCTCGGCATAGGCCGGGGATGCCCCGGGGGAAGAGCCGCAATATACGCAAATCGATTTCATGTGTCCTCTGCAGTGTTCGTCGTTACATCGTTACATCGTTACAATGGCCGGGCATCGATGGGGGCTTGCCGGCAAGCAGCCACTTTATCAAGCCGTGCTCCTGTTATACCATGATCGTGCAGTGCAGCATAAGCATATGTGGTGACGCAAGCATGACACGCCGGTGGGCCGTCCGGGCCGCGCCGATCGCACCGCTGAAAAGGACATCATGTCAACCAACAAGGACTGGAAGGCATCAGTGGCGCCTCGGCCGGGGCCATGAATGCCGCCGTGATGGCGCAGGGCTACGTGCAGGATGGGCGCGATGGTGCTCGCGCCGCGCTGGAGCGCTTCTGGACCAGCCTGTCCACCGGCGCGCCGCTGGACTACATCAACACCGATGCGGCGCCAGTGCCCATTACCAACCCCGCGCCGATGCCGGGCATGCAGGCCTTGCTGGCGATGACGCGCTTCTTTTCGCCGACGCAATTGAACCCGCTGGACATCAACCCGCTGCGCGACATCCTGCTGGAGCAAGTCGATTTCGAGCGCCTGCGCCGCCAGCGCGAGCTCAAGCTCTTCATCGCCGCCACCCAGGTCAGCACCGGCACACTGAAGATCTTCCGCAATGCCGACCTGTCGGTGGAAGTGCTGCTGGCCTCGGCCTGCCTGCCTTCGCTGCACCGGCCCATCGAGATCGATGGCGAAGCCTACTGGGATGGCGGGCTCACGGCCAATCCGCCGATCTTCCCGCTCTTGCATGCCTGTTCCGCGCGCGACGTGATGGTGGTACTGCTGCATCCGAGTCGGCGGGCCTTCGGTTCGCTGGAGCGCCGGCTGCGCCAGCTCAACATCCATATGATCGATGCCAACGAGCTCATGGAGCAGTTGACCAATCTCTCCAAGCTCAATACCCAGGCCAGTTTCATCGGCAGCCTGTTCCAGCAGGGGCGTGAGCGCGCCTCCGAATGGCTGGAGCAGAACTATGCCCAGATCGGGCATGCCTCCACCTTCGATCTGGGGCGTTTCCTGCCTTGATGCTAGCCCCGATGGAGGGGGCTTCGCGCACGATCGTTCTCTTTTGACTATACTCTGCTGCTTGATCGCTGCCCGATCCACCGAGGGCAGCCAGACCGCCACAGACGCCAACGAGCATAAAGAGAACACAGAGAACGATATGCGCCAGAACATCGCCATCAAGCCATCCCGATCCGAATTCCTGCCGGTGCGCGGCCTGCGCTACCACATCCGCCACTGGGGCGACCCAGCGGCGCCCAAGCTGTTCATGATGCATGGCTGGATGGATATGTCAGCATCCTTCCAGTTCATGGTGGATGCGCTCCAGCAGGAGTGGCACGTGATCGCGCCCGACTGGCGCGGGTTTGGCCAGACCGAGCGCGGTCATGGTGGCGCCTACTGGTTCCCCGACTACCTGGCTGACCTCGATGCCATCCTCGATCACTATGCGGGCAACGAGGCCATCAACCTGCTGGGCCACAGCATGGGCGGCAATGTCGTGACCCTGTACGCCGGATTGCGACCACAGCGCATCCGCCGCCTGGTCAACCTGGAAGGGCTGGGCCTGCCGCCGGCCAAGGCCGAGCAGGCACCGGGGCGTTTCGTGCAATGGATGGACGAGATCAAGAACCGTCCGCTCATGCGGGGTTACGACAGCGTGGACGAAGTCGCCGCCCGGCTGCAGAAGAACAATGCGCGTCTCTCCGATGAGCGCGCCGCCTTCCTGGCGCAACACTGGTCGCAGCAGGACGAGAGCGGCCTGTGGCAGATCCTGGGCGATCCGGCGCACAAGCAGGTCAGTCCCATCCTGTACCGGGTCGACGAGATGATGGCGTGCTGGAGCCGCATCACCGCGCCGGTGTTGTGGATCGAGGCCACCAACAGCGATATCTGGCGCTTCTTCGGCCCGGCCACGCTCAAGCGCGAGGAGATCGACCGCCGCATTGCCTGTATCCCCCGCACCCAGGTAGAGATGATCGACGATGCCGGTCACATGCTGCACCACGACCAACCCGAGCAGCTGGCCGGCCTGATCGAGGCCTTCCTGCAGGCGGCGCCCTGAAGTCCGGTGCGTCGTGCGGGGTGGGGGCGAACAGCGTAAAATAGAAGCATTCACAACCATCCTGCACCCCCTGATCGGCGGTAGCCACAAGCGACCGGCCCGATTCATCGCGCATCGTCATCGTCTATGTCTGAGCTCAAGTTCGACCTGCATTGCCACTCCAATGTCTCCGACGGCCTGCTGCCGCCCGAGCAGGTGGCCGCGCGCGCCAAGGCCAATGGCGTGGGCGTCTGGGCCCTGACCGACCACGATGAGGTGGGTGGCGTGGCGCGTGCGCGTGAAGCCGCGCGGGCATTGGGGATGGTGCATGTGGGTGGGGTCGAGATCTCGGTGACCTGGGCCGGCCAGACGGTCCACATCGTCGGGCTGCGTATCGATGAAAACGATCGCACCCTGGTCGAGGGCCTGGAGGCGACCCGCAATGGCCGCGAGCGTCGCGCCCGCGAGATTGCCGAGGAGCTGGAGAAGTCCGGCATCTGCGGCGCCTACGAGGGCGCGCTGAGGCATGTGGGCAACCCTGACCTGATCTCGCGTACCCACTTTGCCCGCTACATGGTCGAATGCGGCCATTGCTGCGACACCAAGGAAGTCTTCGCCAAGTACCTGACGGAGGGCAAGCCGGGTTATGTACCGCACCGCTGGGCCACGCTGGCCGAGTCGGTGCAGTGGATCCGCAGCGCCGGCGGGGTGGCGGTGATCGCCCACCCGGGCCGCTACAAGTACAGCGAGACCCAGTTCGGCGCCTTGTTCGATGAATTCAAGCAGCTCGGTGGCGCAGCCATCGAGGTCAATACCGGCAGCCATACCCCGGAGCAGTATCAGGAATACGCCCAGGTGGCGCGCCGCTATGGCTTCCTGGGCTCGATGGGTTCGGACTTCCACGGGCCAGGGGAGTCCCGTATCGACCTGGGTACGCTGCCGCCGCTGCCGGCCGGGGTCAAGCCGGTATGGCATGACTGGGGCCTGTAAGGATCAGAGGTAAAAGAGAAGCGCTCCGCAAACAGCTGCCCACCCTTGATTTCCGGGGCAGGATTCCTATCTAATAACCACTTTTCCGATAGGAGTTTTCCCCATGAAACGCATCTTGCTGTTTATTGCGACCAATATCGCCGTGCTGGTCGTGATGAGCGTCATCCTGTCGCTGCTGGGCGTAGACCGCTTCCTGACCCACTCCGGCCTGAACCTGCCGATGCTGCTGGTGTTTTCGCTGGTGGTCGGCTTCACCGGGTCGATCATCTCCTTGCTGATGAGCAAGAGCATGGCCAAGTGGTCTACCGGCGCGCGCGTGATCGATACGCCCATGAACGGTACCGAGGCCTGGTTGTTGCAGACCGTTGGCAAGCTGGCCCAGCGTGCCGGCATCGGCATGCCCGAGGTGGCCGTCTATGAAGGCGATCCGAATGCCTTCGCCACGGGCGCCTTCAAGGATTCGGCGCTGGTGGCGGTCTCCACGGGCCTGCTGCAGGGCATGACCCAGGATGAAGTGGAGGCCGTGCTGGGCCACGAGGTGGCGCACATCGCCAATGGCGACATGGTGACCATGACGCTGATCCAGGGCGTGGTGAACACCTTTGTGGTGTTCCTCTCGCGTGTGGTCGGTTTCTTCGTCGATTCGGCCCTGCGCCGCAACAGTAACGATTCCGGCCCGGGCATCGGTTATACCGTGACCGTGCTGGTCTGCCAGATCGTCTTCGGCATCGGTGCCTCGATGATCGTGGCCTGGTTCTCGCGCCATCGCGAGTTCCGCGCCGACGCCGGTTCGGCCCGCCTGCTGGGTGGTCCGCAGCCGATGATCAATGCGCTGGCGCGCCTGGGCGGTTTTACGCCGGAAAGCCTGCCGCAAGGCATGGCCGCGCTGGGCATCAGCGACAAGCCCGGCTTCATGGCGCTGTTCTCGACGCACCCGCCGCTGGAACAGCGCATCGCCGCCCTGCGCGGCCAGCGTTAGGCCGGCAAGGCCACAACTACAACAGCGGCGGTGGCAACACCGCCGTTGTGCTTTCAGGATTCTGATTTTTGGAAACGATGTCATGAGCCAGTTTTTCGAGATCCACCCCGACAACCCGCAACTGCGCCTGATCAAGCAAGCGGCGCAGATCATCCACAAGGGCGGGCTGGTGGCCCTGCCCACCGACTCCTGTTATGCGCTGGTGTGCCAGCTCGATAACAAGGAGGCGGTGGAGCGCGTGCGTCGCATTCGCGGCGTGGACGACAAGCACCACCTGACCCTGCTGTGCCGGGATCTCTCCGAGATCGCCCAGTATGCCAAGGTCGACAACCGCCAGTACCGGCTGCTCAAGGCCGCCACGCCCGGTGCCTATACCTTCATCCTGGAAGCCACCAAGGAAGTACCGCGTCGCCTCTCGCATCCCTCGCGCAAGACCATCGGCCTGCGCGTGCCAGAGAACCGCATCGCCCACATGCTGCTGGAGGAACTGGGCCAGCCGCTGCTGGGGACCACGCTGATCCTGCCCGACGAGGACCTGCCCCTGACCCATGCTGACGATATCCGCAATCACCTCGAAAAGCAGATCGAGCTGGTCATCGACAGTGGCGCCTGCAGCCTGGAACCGACCACCGTCATCGACCTGACCGATGATGACGAACCGGTACTGGTGCGCCAGGGCAGGGGCGACGCCAGCATCTTCGGCCTGCAGGCCGCCTGAGCGACTCGCCGCCGCCAAAAAGGACGATGGCGAGCGAATTACCCGGGGCCATGTTGCTCCTCTGATAAAATCCCCGCCCATGAACGATCTCATCCAGACTGTCGCGGTCTACGCGCTGCCCGTGCTCTTCGCCATCACCCTGCACGAGGCCGCCCATGCCTATGCAGCCAAGTTTTTCGGCGACAACACGGCCTATTCGATGGGCCGCATGAGCCTGAACCCCATCAAGCACATCGATCCCTTCGGCACCCTCCTCATTCCCGTCCTGCTGTACTTCGCCACGGGTGGCGCCTTCCTGTTCGGCTATGCCAAGCCGGTGCCGATCAATTTCGGCCAGCTGCGCAAGCCCAAACGCGACATGGCCTGGGTGTCGCTGGCCGGCCCGGCCGCCAATTTCTTCATGGCCCTGCTGTGGACGCTGGCGATCTATGCCCTGGCCCTGGGCGGTGTCCAGGAAGAATTCTTCATGCTCATGGCCAAGGCGGGTGTGCTGACCAATCTGGTCATGTTCGCCTTCAACCTGTTCCCGATCCCACCGCTGGACGGCGGCCGTATTCTCATCAGCTTGTTGCCGCACAAATATGCGTATAAATTTGCGCAGATCGAGCCCTATGGCTTCTTCATCGTCATGGCGCTGGTGCTGCTCAAGGTGATCTATGCCTGGTGGATGGCGCCGGTGATGTACATCGCCAGCCAGCTGCTGCAACTGATTACCTTTCCGATTACCTTGCTGTTCCAGTGAAGAAAGATTGCCCGGTGACACCCCGACCTACCACAAGAAAAGCCTACCGCCATGTATCCTGACCGCGTCGTCTCCGGCATGCGCCCCACGGGCGCGCTGCACCTGGGCCACTACCACGGGGCCCTGAAGAACTGGGTCAAGCTGCAATCCGAATTGCCCTGCCTGTTCTTCGTGGCCGACTGGCATGCCCTGACGACCCACTACGACGATCCCTCCGTCATCGAGACCAGCACCTGGGAAATGGTGATCGACTGGCTGGCGGCGGGCGTCGATCCCTCGCAATCGACCCTGTTCATCCAGTCGCGCGTGCCCGAGCATGCGGAACTGCACCTGCTCTTGTCCATGGCCACGCCGTTGGGCTGGCTGGAGCGCGTACCCACCTACAAGGACCAGCAGGAAAAACTCTCCGACCGCGACCTGGCGACCTACGGCTTCCTCGGCTATCCGCTCCTGCAGGCCGCCGACGTGCTGATCTACCGTGCCAGCCAGGTGCCGGTGGGCGAAGACCAGGTGCCGCACATCGAGATCATGCGCGAGATCGCGCGCCGCTTTAACCACCTCTACGGCAAGGAAAAGGGTTTCGAGGAAAAGGCCCTGGCGGCGACCAAGAAGCTGGGCAGCAAGCGCGCCAAGCTGTACCTGGAGTTGCGCACGCAATTCCAGGAAAAAGGCGACGACGAAGCCCTGGAGCAGGCCAAGGCCATGCTCGACGATGCCCAGAACCTGTCGATGATCGACCGTGAACGCCTGTTCGGCTACCTGGAAGGCAGCCGCAAGCTGATCCTGACCGAGCCGCAGGCGATGCTGACCGAAGCCTCCCGTTTGCCTGGCCTGGATGGTGCCAAGATGTCCAAGAGCTATGGCAATGCCATCGCCCTGCGCGAAGACAAGGAGACGGTCACCAAGAAGATCAAGACCATGCCCACCGACCCGCAGCGCGTGCGCCGCAGCGACGCGGGCGATCCTGAGAAGTGCCCGGTCTGGCAATTCCACCAGGTGTATTCGACGCCGGAAGTGAAGGAATGGGCCGCCAAGGGCTGCCGTTCGGCCGGAATCGGTTGCCTGGAGTGCAAGCAGCCGGTGATCGATGCCATCTTGCAAGAGCAGCAACCCATGCTGGAGCGGGCCCAGCCTTACCTGGATGACCCTTCGCTGGTACGCGCGATCGTCGCCGATGGCTGTGAAAAGGCCCGCAAGCTGGCCCAGGAAACCATGCGCGACGTGCGCGAGGCCATGGGACTGGGGTATTGAAGCAATACGGGGAGGAGGGCGGCATGCCAGGCGGCACCGCCCCAGGCCCTTTTTTTACGTCGGCTTTCATCTGTATGAACGGCAAATTGACCGGTTGAGGCAGGTATCCGCTACAATCGTTCCTTTATCTTGAACCATCACTAAAGCACGCACACCATGATCAAGGGTAGCATTGTTGCAATCGTCACTCCCATGCATCCGGACGGCAGCCTCGACTTCGACGGCCTGCGCAAGCTGATCGACTGGCATATCGCCGAGGGAACTGACAGCATCGTCATCGTCGGCACTACCGGCGAATCGCCCACCGTCTCGATGGAAGAGCACTGCGAACTGATCAAGGTCGCAGTCGAGCACACGGCCAAGCGCATCCCCATCATCGCCGGCACTGGCGGCAACTCCACCTCCGAGGCGATCGAACTGACCGAGTTCGCCAAGAAGGTCGGTGCCGACGCGTCGCTGCAGGTGGTGCCGTACTACAATCGTCCGACCCAGGAAGGCATGTACCTGCACTTCAAGAAGATCGCCGAGTCGGTCGATCTTCCGGTGATCCTGTACAACGTGCCCGGTCGTACCGTGGCCGACATGAGCAACGAGACCATTCTGCGCCTGGCAGAGGTCAAGGGCATCGTCGGTGTCAAGGATGCCACCGGCAACATCGGCCGTGGGACCGACCTGATCCGCCTGGCACCCAAGAGCTTCGCCGTCTATTCGGGCGACGACGCCACGGCCATCGCCCTGATGCTGTATGGCGGCGCGGGCAATATCTCGGTCACCGCCAACGTTGCCCCGCGCGACATGCACGCGCTGTGCGTGGCGGCCATGGGCGGCAATATCGCCCGCGCGGTGGAGCTGAACAACAAGCTGCTGCCGCTGCATAACAAGCTCTTCGTCGAGCCCAATCCGGTGCCGCTGAAGTGGGCCATGCAGGAAATGGGGCTGATCCCGTCGGGCATGCGCCTGCCGCTGGCACCGCTGGGAGCGGCCTACCATGACACCGTGCGCGCGGCCTTGCGCGAGTCGGGTGTATTAAAATAACGGACTTGGCCACCTTGGCGCAGGTCTCCCGAAATTCGATCCCGCTTTCAATAGTAACGATATGACTAATAGCAAGAACGTTCGTCCGGTAGTTCGCTCCGCGTACACTCTTACCCAACGCAGCATCGTCGTCGCACTGGCACTGGCCGGACTGGCAGGATGCTCGTCCATCGGCAACATGCTCGAAGGCGACCGTATCGATTACAAGAGCGCAGAGAAGGCCCGTGGCCCGCGCCTGGAAGTGCCGCCCGACCTGACCCAGCTGCAGCGCGACAACCGCTACGCCATCCCGGAAGCCAACAAGGGCGTGGCAACTGCCTCGGGCTACCAGCTGGAGCAGCAGACCAAGCCGACCACGGACGTGACCGCGGTTGCGCCCACCACCAAGGGCGACGAGATCCGCATCGAGCGCGATGGTTCGCAACGTTGGCTGGTGGTCAAGCAGACGCCCGAGGTGCTGTGGCCGCAGATCAAGGACTTCTGGCAGGACAGCGGTTTCCTGATCAACATCGAGTCGCCCGACACCGGCGTGATGGAAACCGACTGGGCCGAGAACCGCGCCAAGATTCCGCAGGACTTCATCCGCAACACCCTGGGCAAGGTCTTCGACTCCCTCTATTCGACTGGCGAGCGTGACAAGTTCCGCACCCGTCTGGAGCGCGGCGCCAACGGCACCACCGAGATCTTCATCAGCCATCGCGGCGCCGAGGAAGTGCTGACTGGCTCGGCCAAGGAAACCTCGGTGTGGACCGCGCGTCCTTCCGATCCGGGCCTGGAAGCCGAATTCCTGTCGCGCCTGATGGTGCGCCTGGGTGCCGAAGAAACCAAGGCCAAGGCTGCCGTGGCCAATGCGCCGTCGCTGCAGGCCCGTTCGCGTCTGCAGAAGACTGCTGCCGGCGCCAGCGTGCAAGTGGATGAAGGCTTCGACCGCGCATGGCGTCGTGTCGGCCTGGCACTGGATCGCGTGGGCTTCACCGTGGAAGACCGCGACCGCAACCAGGGCATCTACTACGTGCGCTACGTCGACCAGAACCAGGATGCCAAGGACAAGAAGGACGATGGCTTCTTCTCGCGTATCTTCAGCTCCAAGGACAAGGACAAGAAGGCGACCAAGTACCGCATCGTGGTCAAGGGTGCCGGTAGCGACAGCAGCAACATCGTGGTGCAGAACGGTGAAGGTGGCGCAGATACCAGCGGTATCTCCGACAAGATCCTCGGCTTGCTCAACGATCAACTGAAGTAAGAAAGCACCGGGGCTCAGATGAAGTTCGCGAGCCTCGGTAGCGGCAGCGAAGGCAACGCGCTGCTGATCTCGGCCGCAGCCGGCGCACAGCGTCCCTCCTCGGGGACCACCGTGATGCTGGACTGCGGCTTTACCTTGCGCGAAGCAGAAAAGCGCATCCTGCGCCTGGGATTGGATCCCTCCGATGTGTCGGCCATCGTGGTGACCCACGAACACTCCGATCACGTCAACGGCGTCTTCAAGTTTGCGCGGCGCTACCGCATTCCGGTCTGGCTCAGTTATGGCACCTGGCAGGCAGTGGCCGACCAGGCAAGCGATGTCGACGTGCATTTCTGTGCCGATGGCCAGAAGCTCGCCATCGGCGACCTCGAACTTTCTCCCTACACCGTCCCCCACGATGCCCGTGAGCCCGTCCAGTATGTCGCGGGTGATGGCGATCGCCGCCTGGGCGTACTCACCGATGCCGGACAGCCCACTGCACACCTGGTGCAGGCGTTGGGTGCCTGCGACGCCTTGCTGTTGGAATGCAATCACGATCGGGAGATGCTGGCGCGTTCACCTTATCCGGCGTTCCTGAAGCGCCGCATCGGCGGCGACTATGGTCACCTGGCCAACGATGCCAGTGCCGAGATCCTGCAGATGCTCGACCGCAGCCGCCTCAGGCGTGTCGTCGGTGCCCATCTCAGCCAGCAGAACAATACGCCCGAACTGGCCCGTGCAGCGCTCGAAAGTGTGCTGGGGGCGAGTTTTGATGGGATCGGTATCGCCTGTCAGACCGAAGGTTTCGGCTGGCTGGATGTGTAAGGAAAAAGCGAGCCGGTCAGCACTCTGTCAGCCTTTGGTGTGCTGCGTCAGAAACAATTTGTTTCTCTTTTCAGCGAAGTGTTTTCCTGGCATGGCCGTCCATCGTGTCGCCAGGTCGTGCGAGCGCGTAGCGGCGAGTCAGCTCATTGTCAGGGGTAGGGGTGCTGGCAGGGTTGTATTGAAGGCGTGGCGGCCCGATTCAAGGCCTTGGCAGGGGTGTCAGCAAGCCGTCAGTCGCTGGATCGGCAAGCTGGAGAATCGCAGGCGAAAAAAAACCGGTCCGAAGACCGGTTTTTTGAAAATAATCCGAAGATTACTTGGCCGGAGCAGCTTCAGCCGGCTTGGCAGCGTCAGCAGCCGGAGCAGCAGCGTCAGCAGGCTTGGCAGCGTCAGCGGCCGGAGCAGCAGCGTCAGCAGGCTTGGCAGCGTCAGCAGCAGGAGCGGCGTCAGCCGGCTTCGCGTCAGCAGCGGGAGCAGCAGCAGGAGCTTCAGCAGCAGGTGCCGGAGCAGCAGCCGGTTCTTCCTTCTTGCCGCAAGCAGTCAGGGCGATAGCCAACAACGAAGCGATCAACAGAGTCTTTTTCATGAATATTCCTTCAGTATTAAAAATTGTGCGATGAATAATTACCGGTAATTATCGCTCTACAGGAGGCTTTCGCCGTTGGCTAGACCTCACGGTCGGGCTTCGGTTCTTGCTTCTTTTTTGCTGCCGAAACATCACCGGTCAACGAAAACTTTCCAGCCCATCATTATAGCTATTTTTTTCCGAAATCACACCGCAATCGAACTTCTTCGTAAGAATTTGTAAGTTCTTACAATTAAGTCAATGCCTCCGAAAGGCCTTTGTTCATGCAGGTTTCCGGATTTTTTTAAAGTAATTTCGAGATGCTTCTTCGTTAAATTTGAAGCATTCTCAAACAAATTCGAGCCAGCCACTTTCATGCCATTGATGGAGGGCTTCCAGCAGGTCTTCGGAGGCCTGGTCGAAGTCGGTTTTTGCCAGTGTGCGCTGGTCGGCCAGACGGGCCAGGATGGCCTTGTCCTGGCGGCCCACCTGGAACGATTCGCCATTGATGAATACGTGCGAGCCGCGATACAGCATGCGTGTCTTGCGATGCAGCGCCAGGCCACGTTTCTTGGCCCCCTGGAAAAAGCGAGCAAATGAGAGCTCCTGGGCCGGCGGCTCGAAGAAGACGCTGGGTTTGGGCTCCGACATGTGTTGTCCGAGGAAGATGGTGATATCGTCGTCGGTGAAGCGGATCTTGTTGATCTCGTCGCGCACGCGCTTGACCATGTCGAGTTGCAATTCGGCAGGCTTGGCGCTGGTCTTGAGGTCGGGGTCGGCATAACGGCCGGGCAGGTCGATGGTGTCCATCATGAATTCCAGGAAGGACTCGCCCAGCTCCTGGAAGGCCGGTGCGCGGAAGCCCACCGAATAGGTCATGCATTCGCCCACCGCCACGCCGTCATGGGCGTAGTGCGGCGGCAGGTAGAGCATGTCGCCGGGCTCCAGGAGGTATTCCTCTTCGGCCTGGAAGTGGCTGAGGATCTTCAGGGGCAGGCCTTCTTCCAGCGTCAGGTCTTCCTGGGCGCTGATGCGCCAGCGGCGCTGGCCATGGGCCTGCAGCAGGAATACGTCATAGGAGTCGAAGTGCGGGCCGACGCCGCCGCCATCGGTGGCGTAGCTGATCATCAGGTCGTCCAGGCGCGCGTCAGGTACGAAGCGGAACTGGCGCAGCAGCGCATCGGCGACCGGATGGTGCAGGTTCACGCCTTGCACCAGCAGGGTCCAGGCCTTCTGCTTGAGGCTGGGCAACTTGTTGAGGGGGCCGTGCTGCATGTCCCAGCCGCCTTCGCGATGGGTGATCAGGCGCGACTCGACATCGTCGCGGCGGGCCAGGTCGAACAGTTCCTGGCGCGTCAAGGGCGCCTGGAAGCCAGGGATGGCGCCACGGATGAGCAGGGGTTTCTTGTGCCAGTAATCACGCAGGAATTGGGCGGGCGTGAGGCCGCCGAGCAGGTCAAGTTTGTTCATGCCCGCCATTATAGGCGTGCCGCTGGCGATGCAAGAGTGCGACTGCGTCCAAGTTTGATGCAGGTATTGATGCAGGTATAATGACGCAGTCGAGAAACCGTCTAAAAAGAGTCCTTGCCGCGCGGGAATGGCAAGGGGAAGGTTCTTGGGCCCCACCCGGGTGGCAGGCGCCGATGCGCCACCGGTGCAGCAAACCTGCCGCTCCCGCACCATCTATCGATACAAAGGACCCCTTACGATGAAGATCGCAAAGAACACGGTCGTTTCCGTGAATTACAAACTGTCGGACGCGCAAAACAACCTCATCGAGCAAAGCAGCGAGCCGATGGTGTACCTGCACGGCGGCTACCAGAATACCCTGCCCAAGATCGAGGAAGCGCTCGATGGCAAGGAAGCCGGCTACCAGGTCAGCATCCAGGTCGAGCCGGAAGATGCCTTCGGCGAATATGATTCCGAACTGGTCAAGATCGAGCCGGTCGAGCGTCTGCCGCAACCGCTGGAAGTGGGCATGCAGTTCGAAGGTTCGCCCGATGACGAGGGCGGGGAATCGGTGATCTTCACCGTCACTGAAGTGGCCGACGGCAAGGCCGTGCTGGATGGCAACCATCCCCTTGCAGGCATCGCGCTGCGCTTCGAACTGGCGGTGACCGAAGTGCGTGCCGCCTCGGAAGAAGAAGTGGCCCACGGCCACGTGCATGGCGCACATGGCCATCACCATCATCACGAAGAGGATGAAGGCGATGCCGGTGATCACTTCCGCAGCCAGCCGCTGAACTGATCCGCGTTGCACTGACGCAGATGACAAAACGCCCGCAACGTTGCGGGCGTTTTGCTTTCCGGACCAGGGGCGTGTATTCAGCGCTGCTCGTCCTCCGTATCGGCTACCGCAAACAATTGCGGCAGATGGTCGTCCACCACGATCTTGAGCCAGCGGTCGCCGATGCCCACATTGCCCAGGTTGCCGGTCCACAGGATGTGCGCGGCCGCCTTGGGCTTGACCGCCTGGCCATGCACCACCAGCACCCGCCCGGGGAACTTGCCGGCCAGCTCCGAGAACAGGCGCCGGGTTTCGGCGAAGCCGTCGCGCTGGGTGCGGAAGAAGGAACGCTTGGGGGCTGGCCCGAAGGGATTGCCGTCGCTGAAGAAGACGATGGCCGCGCTCTTCTTCAGGGCCGCGAAGGCGAACAGGTGTTGCAGCCAGTTGCGGTTGGCGATGAGCCTGTCCTCGAATTCATTGTTGCGCCCCCCGTCGAGCAGGAAATGGTTGTTCCCGGCCGGCAGATTCACGGTGGCGAAGAGCACGTTGCCGACTTCCCAGCGGGTGTTTTCGGCATAGCTGCGGAACTTGGGCGTAAGCGACTGGCGCAGCAGCGGCAGGCGACTGGCACCCAATGAAAATTCACCGGAATAGAAGATATCGCGCATGCGCGCCAGCCGTTCGATGGCATCGGAGCGCTGTTCGCGGTCGCGGCAGGTGATCCAGTCGCTACCGGCCAGCGACATGAACACGCCATTCTGGGCCTGTGCCAGGAGCTCGTGACGCTGGTTGTAGAGTGCATCGTCGCAGCCCTCGGAGGCGGACTTGATGCCATTGACCACGACGAAGGCCAGGTTGTCGGCATCGGTCTCGGCAATGGCCTGGTGCAGTGCATCCTCACCCCGCACCGCGCCGGTGGCGTGACCGATGACACCAAAGGCGAAGTCCTGCGGCGCCGCCCACGCCGCCGGCGTTGCCATGCCCATCACCGCCGAGGCGATGCCGGCGAGCAGGGCAGGGAGCAGGAAGCGTGGGGTCGTCATGCGTTCTCTCTTGCCAGCGGAACAGGGCGGGGGCGGGGCGGCTTACTTGCCCCGGCTCAATGCCTTCAACTGGTACAGCGCATCCAGCGCCTGGCGCGGCGTGAGTACATCGGGATCGAGGTCGTCCAGCGATTGCAGCAGGGCCTGTGCCAGCGGATCGGGTTCGACCGCGATCTGCGGAGCGCGTTCAGTGGACAACCCGGCGGGCAAGTCAGCGGGGGCGTCGTCCGGTTCGACAAACTGCGGCGAGCTGAACAGGTCGAATTGCGGCGTAGGCTGCATGGACTGGCTCTCCAGCGCCGACAGGTGCTTGCGCGCAGCGCGGATCACCGGTGCCGGCACGCCGGCCAGCTGCGCCACCTGCAAGCCGTAGCTCTGCGAGGCCGGGCCGTTCTGCACCGCATGCAGGAACACGATGCTGTCCTTGTGCTCCACCGCCGACAGATGCACGTTGGCGGCGCTAGGGTGGATCTCCGGCAACTGCGTCAGCTCGAAGTAGTGGGTCGCAAAGAGCGTGAAGCTGCGAGTCACGTCGATGAGGTGCTTGGCGATGGCCCAGGCCAGGGCCAGGCCGTCGAAGGTGGAGGTGCCGCGTCCGACCTCATCCATCAGCACCAGTGATTGCTCGGTGGCGTTGTTGAGGATGGAGGCCGATTCGGTCATCTCCACCATGAAGGTCGAGCGGCCACCGGCCAGGTCGTCGGCCGCGCCGATACGGGTGAAGATACGGTCGATCGGGCCGATGGTGGCACTGGTGGCCGGCACGAAGCTGCCCACGTAGGCCAGTAGCGTGATCAGCGCCACCTGGCGCATGAAGGTCGATTTACCACCCATGTTGGGGCCGGTGATCAGCAGCAGGCGACGCTCGGCGGCCAGCTGGCAGTCGTTGGCGATGAAGCGCTCGATCTGGTTTTCCACCACCGGGTGGCGGCCCTGTTCGATCTGGATGCTGGGCTCGTCCACCAGCTGCGGCGCGCACCAGTTGTTGCGCACGGCGTGATCGGCCAGCGCCACCAGGGTGTCGAGCTGGGCCAGCGCATGGGCGATGGCCTGCAGCGTGACGATGTGCGCGCCCATGTCGTTGAGGAGTTGCTCGTAGAGGAATTTCTCACGCGAGAGCGAACGCTCCTGGGCCGACAGCGCCTTGTCCTCGAAGGCCTTGAGCTCGGGGATGATGTAGCGCTCGGCGTTCTTCAGGGTCTGGCGGCGACGGTAGTCTTCCGGCACCTTGTCGGTCTGGCCGTGCGTGACCTCGATGTAGAAGCCATGCACCTTGTTGTATTCGACACGCAGGTTGGCGATGCCAGTACGCTCGCGCTCGCGCGCTTCCAGGTCCAGCAGGAACTTGCCGGCGTTCTCGGAGAGACCGCGCAGTTCATCCAGCTCGGTGTCGAAACCGGGGGCGATCACGCCGCCGTCGCGCACCATTGCTGCCGGTTCCAGCATGATGGCGCGTTCCAGCAGGTCCACGCAGTCCACCGGTGTGGCCAGCGCTTCATGCAGGCGGCCCAGCAGCGGCGCATCGGCATCGCGCGCGCACATGTCCACATAGGCACGCAGCGAACCCAGTTGCTGCAAGCCCGCGCGCAGGCCGGCCAGGTCGCGCGGACGCGCCGACAGCAGGGCGATGCGGGTGGTGATGCGCTCGATATCGGGCACGGCCGCCAGCGTGGCCGACAGGCCCGCGCAGGCGTCGGTACGCATCAGCGCATTGATGGCGGCATGGCGGCTGCGGGCGACCTCCTGGTCGCGCAGCGCATGGTGCAGCCAGTGGCGCAGCAGGCGCGAGCCCATGGCGGTGCGGCAGTGGTCCAGCGTGGAGAAGAGTGTCGGCGCCAGCGCACTGGCATCTTGCGCGCGGATGGTCTCGGTCAGTTCCAGGTTGCGGCGGGTGGCGGCATCCAGGCCGATGAATTCGTTCTCGGATTCGACGGTGAGCGTGCGTACATGCTGCAGCCCGCGTCCCTGGGTCGATTGGGCGTAGCGCAGCAAGGCACCGGCGGCACAGATGGCCGGGCCCAGGCCGTCGGCACCGAAGCCGTGCAGGGTGGACACGCCCAGCTGGTCGAGCAGGGCCTTTGCGCTGCTGGGCTGGTCGAAGTGCCAGTCCGGCACGGTCACCGCCCGGTTGGGCAGGAGCGGGTCGCATTGCTCGAACTGGCCATCGGCCACCAGGATCTCGGCGGCGGAGATGCGCTCCAGCTCCTGCTTGACGCGGCCTTCCAGCAGCGCGGCCTCGACGGTGAATTCCATCATCTTCAGGGCGCCGCTGGCCATGGACAGCCACGACAGGCCCACCTGCATCTGCTTGCGCGACTTGCTGGGGACCAGTTGCATGGCCAGCAGGCAGCGTTCGGATTTCTCCGGCAGCAGATCGGAATCGGTCAGCGTGCCGGGTGTGACCACCCGCACCACCTTGCGCTCCACCGGCCCCTTGCTGGTGGCGGGATCGCCGATCTGTTCGCAGATGGCCACCGATTCGCCCAGCTTGATCAGGCGCGCCAGGTATTGCTCCACCGAATGGAAGGGGATGCCCGCCATCTTGATCGGCGTGCCATTGGAGGAGCCGCGCTGGGTCAGGGTCACGCCCATGAGGCGCGAGGCCTTCTCGGCGTCGTCGAAGAACAGTTCGTAGAAATCGCCCATGCGATAGAACACCAGCGTGTTCGGGTGGTCGGCCTTGATGCGCAGGTACTGCTGCATCATCGGCGTATGGGCGGCGAGGTCTTTGGTCATTGGCTACTCATGGCGATGCGGTGATCGCCTCTTGCAAGTTCGGGAATTCGTGTGCCGCGCATGCCGGGGGCCGGAGTCCGTGTTGCGGAGCCGGGCCGTGGCTGGCGGCGATGAAGGCAGCTGGCCGGCAGGCGGGCTGCCATAAATCAAAAATGCGGACCAGGGTCCGCATGCTTGAGCCCGGATTGTACGCGCAATGGACCGGTGCAGCCAAGCGCACGGCCTCGCATTCAATCGAAGCAGACCACGATCTTGCCGGAGTGCTCGCCGCGTTGCATGCGGATAAATCCCTTCGCGGCCTGTTCCAGCGGGAAGCTGGCGTCGACCAGGGGCTTGATCTGGTGCAGGGTCATCATCCGCATCATCGCTTCCAGTCGGGCGCGCGAGCCGACCACCACGCCTTCCATGCGTATCATCGGGCCGATCAGTTGGCGGATGTTGAGCGATGTTTCCTGTCCGCCAACAAAGCCGATCACCCCGACGAAGCCGTTGAAGCGTACCGCCGTCAGGGATTCACCCAGGCTGCTGCCGGTGGTCTCGACCACGATGTCCACGCCGCGTCCGCCGGTGGCGTCACGCACGGCCTGGCCCCAGGCGGGTGTCTGACGGTAGTTGATGACGTGATCCACACCCAGGTCGCGCAGGAGCGTGGCCTTGGCGTCGGAGGAGGTCAGGCCGATCACGCGGGCGCCAGCGGCGCGGGCGAACTGGGCGGCGAACAGGGCCACGCCGCCGGTGCCTTGCACCAGCACCGTCTGGCCAGCCTGCAAGCCGCCCTGCCGCAGGCAGGACCAGGCGGTCAGGGCGGCAATCGGCAGCGTGCTGGCCTGGGCATCGCTGAGGTAGGCGGGAGCGGCCACCGCATCTTCTGCCGGCACCACCACATAATCCTGCAGCACGCCCGTCAGCGGGCCGCCCAGTGAACCGCCGCTGCGCTGTTCCGGCGTGAGCGCACCATCGCGCCAGCCTTGCAGGTAGACCGGGATGACCCGGTCGCCGGGTCGGAACCGGGTGACGTCCTCGCCCACCGCCTCGACCACGCCACAGGCGTCCGAGCAGGGGACATAGGGGAGCGGCAGCGAGGGCATGTAGCCACCGCACAGGATGGCCAGGTCGCGGTAGTTCAGGCTGGCCGCCTTGACGCGGACCAGGATGTCGCCCCGGCGCGGCTGCGGCGTGGGCAGGTCGACCAGGCGCAGGCTGTCGATGGAAAAAGCGTCGGCTTGCAGGGCTCTCATGTGGGCGGTCTCCTCTGATGGGCTGGAATGGCGATGGGCCAGTCTAGCAAAATCGGCAACGGCCCGTGGCCAGGCAAAAAAACAGGCGGCCACCGAAGTGGCCGCCTGCCCAGTCCGCAGGGGGACGGACTGTGGGGGAGAGGGAGGCGCTTTAGTGCGCAGAAGACGTATCAGCCACCCGGGTCGGCTTGGGTGCCAGCCATACTGCCATGGCGGCCAGCGAGAAGGAGATCGCGGCCATCATGAAGATGTGGTTGGTCGCCAGCATCACCGCCTGGTTCTGCACCGTCTGCACCAGCGAGCCGGTGGCCTGCTCGGGTGTCAGGCCGGTGGCGGCCATGGCGTTGATGGCGTCGCCGCTGCGGTCCACCAGGCCGGCCAGTTCAGCGCGGAAGTAGGTGGAGTCGTTTTCCCAGCTGGTGTTGACGATGGAGGTGGCGATGGCGCCCGACATGGTGCGGCAGAAGCTCATCAGGCCAGCCGCAGAGGCGGTTTCTTCTTCATTCACGCTGGCCAGCGCCAGGCCGGTCAGCGGCACGAAGAACAGTGGCATGCCGATCCCCTGCAGGAACAACGGCCAGCCGATCTGGAAGATCGTCATGTCGGTGGTGTTGAAGGCCCGCACGAAGGTCATCAGGCCCAGCCATACCACGCCGATGCAGACCAGCTTGCGGCCATCGACCGTGGCCGACATCTTGGCCACCATGGGGGCGGTCATCACCGCCAGGATGCCGGTCAGCGCCGAGACGCAGCCCGACCAGGTGGCGGTATAGCCCATATAGCCCTGCAGCCACAGCGGCGTGAGCACCACCGAACCGAAGAAGGCGCCGAAGGCCAGGCAGATAGTGGTCACGCTGGCCGAGAAGCCGCGATGGCGGAACACCCGTAGATCGACCACTGGATTGCGCTCGGTCAGTTCCCAGATCAGGAAGGCGATGAAGAACACCACCGCGACCACGGCCAGCATCACGATTTCGGTCGAGGCGAACCAGTCCTTTTCCTTGCCCTCGTCGAGCATGTATTGCAGCGCCGCGACCCAGACGATCATCAGGATCAGGCCGACACGGTCGATCGGCAGCTTGGTGGTCTTGCTCTCGAAACGCTTGAGCATGCGCCAGCCGAGCCAGCCACACACCAGTGCCACCGGCACGTTGATCCAGAAGATGTAGGGCCAGCTGTACTGGTCGCACAGCACGCCGCCCAGCACTGGACCTGCGATCGGCGCCACCAGCGTGGTCATGGCCCACAGGCCGATGGCCGCCGGCGCCTTTTCCTTGGGGAAGATGCGCAGCAGGAGCGTCTGCGACAGCGGCATCAGCGGGCCGCCGGCCAGGCCCTGCAGGATGCGGAAGAACACCAGCATGCCCAGCGAATTGGCCAGGCCGCACAGCGCCGAGAACAGGCCGAAGAGCACCATCGACAGGATGAACACGCGCACCGTGCCGAAGCGGTTGGCCAGCCAGCCGGTCAGCGGCACGGTGATGGCCTCGGCCACCGCGTAGGAGGTGATGACGTAGGTGCCCTGGCTGGTGGAGGAGCCCAGCGCCCCGGCGATGTGCGAGACCGAGACGTTGGCGATCGTGGTGTCGAGCACGGCGATGAAGTTGGCGGCGGCCAGCAGGATGCCGGCGCCCAGCAACTGGCCGCCGGACAGCGTACCCGGCTCCTGCGTGGGCGCCGGAGCCGGCAGCGCGCCGGCGTCTGCGCTAACAGTGGATGACATGGGAAACCTCTTCTTGGGTCAGGTCCGTATTACAGCGCGGCAGGCTTGGCGTCGCGGTTCTGGGCGGTCTTCTGCTGGGGCGTGTCGCCGGCCTGGATCGGACCGCGGGTATCGATTTCGACCACCATCGACAGGCCCACCGACAGCGGACGCTGCGCCAGTTCCTTGGGATCGAGCGTGATACGCACCGGCAGGCGCTGCACCACCTTGATCCAGTTGCCAGTGGCGTTCTGCGCCGGGATCACCGAGAAGGCCGAACCGGTGCCACCGGACAGGCCGCTCACCACGCCGTGGTATTCCACCGAGCCGCCATAGAGGTCGGACTTCATGGTGACCGGCTGGCCGATCTTGACCTGGGTCAGCTGGCCTTCCTTGAAGTTGGCATCCACGTGCATCTCTTGCAGCGGCACCACCGACAGCAGGCTGGCACCGGTCTGCACGCGCTGGCCCACTTGCACCTGGCGGCGGGCGATCACGCCATCGACCGGCGCACGCAGCACGGTGCGCTCCAGGTCCAGCTTGGCCTGTTCCAGCTTGGCGCGGGCCAGCAGCACTTCGGGGTTGTCGTCCACGGTGGTGTCGGCGGTCAGGACCGTGCTGGCCTTTTGCGCACCCAGGGTGGCCTTGATGTTGGCACGCGACTGCACTTCATTGGCTTCGGCGGCCTTCAGGCTGGCCTGGGCGTTGAGCAGGGCAGTGCGGGCATTGCTCAGTTCCTCGCCCGAGACCGACCCCGACTTGGCCAGTGCCTCGCGGCGCTGCAGGTCGATCTCGGCACGCTTGAGGTCGGCCTGGGCCGACAGCAACTGGGCGCTGGCGCGCTTCTGCTCGGCTTCGCGGCCCAGCACTTGCGCGGCCAGGCCGGCATCGTTGGCAAAGAAGCCCTTGACCTTGCGCTCGGTGCGGTCCAGGTCGGCGGCGGCCTGGGTCACGGCCAGGCGGGCATCGGCGTCGTCGATGCGCACCAGCACGTCGCCCTTCTTGACGGACTGGGTATCGACCACCTTCACGTCAGCGACGATGCCATTGACGGCCGGGGTGACAGTGGCCACTTCGGTGGCGGTATAGGCATTGTCGGTCTCGACGTAGCGCGAGCCGACCAGGTACCAGTAGGCGCCGTAGCCGATGCCGACGATGGCGACCACGCCACCGAAGATGGAAAAGAGCTTCTTGCGCTTCTGGGCGGCAGCGGTCGCTGCGGCGGCTTCGTTGCGTTGCTTGGCGTCGTCAGCCATGGTGTGGGTCGCTTGGGAATCGCTATGGGACATGATGATTAACCTTTTGCTTGCGTGTCGGTGTGGGGCGCGGTGGCGCTGTCCTGGCTGCTGTTGTCGGCGGCACGGTAGCCGCCACCCAGTGCGCGCACCAGCGCGACATCCAGGGTGAACATGCGCGAGCGCAGGTCGGAGAGTTGGCGCAGGTTGCTGATGAGCGTGTCCTGGGCATTGAGTACGTCGAGGTAGTTGGCCAGGCCGCCGTTATAGCGGTTGCTGACGATGCGGTAGGCTTCCTCGGCGGCGTCGGCAGCGGCCTGGACATTGTCCAGGCGCCCCGACAGCGCCTTCTCGCTCACGCCCACGTCAGCGACATCCTGCAGGGCCTGGGTGACGGCCTGGTCGTAGTTGGCCACGGCTTCGTCATAGCTGGCACTGGCCGAGCGGAACTGTCCGCGCAGGCGACCGCCATTGAAGATGGGTAGTGAGATCGCCGGGCCGAAGCTGCCGATGTCGGAGCCGCTGCGCGTGAGCATGTCGATGCCCAGCGACTGGAAGCCGAAGTAGGCCTTCAGGTTGACATTGGGATAGAAGGCCGCGCGCGCCACCTTGATCTGCTTGCCTGCCGCTTCGGCGCGCAGGCGCGCGGCGACGATGTCGGGACGGCGACCCAGCAGTTCCACCGGCAATTGCGCCGGCAGGGCGAAGGGCTTGGACAGGTCGATCTTCGGACGCACCAGCAACAGGCCGCGATCCGGACCGGCACCGGCCAGCGCAGCCAGCTTGTTGCGCTGTAGGCCGATGGATTCGTCGGTGGCCTTGAGATCGGCCTGGGCGATGGCGCTGCGGGCTTCCATCTGCTTGACCGAACCACGGGTTTCCAGGCCATTGGCAAAGCGCTGCCTGAACAGGTCCAGCGTTTCCATGCGCACCTTCAGGGCGGCCTCGTTGGTATCGCGCTGGGCGTACAGTTGCGCCAGGTCGGCATAGGCCGAGGCGATCGAGGTGGCCAGGGTGATGCGCGCCTGGGCGGCATCGGCGCGGCTGGCTTCCAGTTCCGAGGTGGCCGACGCCAGCGCGGCGCGGTTCTTGCCCCAGAAATCGATCTCGTAGCTGAAGTCCAGCGTGGCGCGGGTTTCGTTGTTGTAATCCTTGGGCACGAAGTCCGGCGGCACACCGTTGTTGTAGGACTGCTTCATGTGGTCCAGCGAGGCGTTCGCGCTCACTTCCGGATACAGCGCGGCACCTTGCTGCTGGGCGCTGCCTTCGGCCTTCATCAGTCTTGCCTTGGCGACCGCCATTGAGGGGGCGCTCTTGAGGGCCTCATCGATGAGCGAATTCAACTGGTCGTCGCCGTAGACCTGCCACCAGTGATCGGCCGGCCAGGCGGCTTGCACGCCGGTGGCCGCCAGCGTCTGGGCGCTCTGGTAACTATCGATGGACTTGGGCTCGGCGCGCGCACCGAGATCGGTGAAGGAGGCGCAGCCGGCCATCAGCGCAGCTGCCAGCACTGCCGCCGAAGCCGTCGCCATTTGCCTCAGGGGCAGTGGGCGCCGCTCCATGCGCAGGCCGGACCGGGTCGGGCCGCCGCGTTCGGGAGAGGAATGTCTGTTCATGGTCGTGGAGAGAGGAATGAAGAATACTTTGTTTTAAAACTGTACAGTTCAGTATAGTATTGAGATTCTGGAATAGTCAAGGCACATTGCGAGAAATAACTCGTCTTTGTGCGGCAATGCCGCAACAGCGATTTTTTGCGGGGAATTGATGTGAAACCGGCGGCTTTGGATGGTATCTCCGCCTATAATTCGGGATCGGTCGCGGATGCGGCCCGCACCACAGGAAAATTCATGCGCAAGAAAAGTGAGGAACGCCGGCAGGCGATGATCGACATCGCCGGCGAGGTGTTCAACGAGATCGGCTTCGAAGGCGCCTCCATGGCCGAGATCTCGGCCCGTATCGGGGGCTCGAAGGCCACGCTGTACAACTACTTCAGCTCGAAGGAAGAGATCTTCGTCGAAGTGATGATGAAGCAGGTCGGTTGCCAGTTCGAGGAAGCCTTCATGGCCCTGCGCAACGAGGATGACCTGCGCGCGGGCCTGCTGCGGCTGGCGCGTCATTACCTGGATGTGGTCTTCCGGCCGGAGGTGATCGCGGTCAAGCGCCTGACGTCGTACTACGCCGGCAAGTCCGAGCTGGGTCCCATGCTCTACGAGCGTGGCCCCAAGCGCGGCTGGACCAAGATCGCCGACTTCCTCAAGGTCAAGATGGAAGAGGGCAAGCTGCGTGACAGCGATGCCTGGATCGCCGCCCTGCAGTTCCGCGCGCTGGTGGAGGCGGAGTGGATGGAAGCGCGCATGCTCAACGTGGTGACCGAGATATCCCCGCAGGCCCTGCAGGACTCGGCCGAACGCGCGGTGGATGCCTTCCTCTATCTTTACCAGCTGCGTTGAGGTGATTCAAGCAGGCACTCCCTTCAGCCGTGAAGCTTGGATAAGCAGAATCGACCAATTAAAAGCCCGGCCTCGCCATGAGGGCGAGGCCGGGCCTGCGATGGATTCCCGGGTGGTCGGGGCCGATCAGCGTTGATGCACCTTCACCCCCGCCGAATAAGTGGCCGCAATGGCCCGGTCATCGCCCAGGATGGCCAGTGCGAACAACTGCTCCTCCAGGCTCTCGGTGGTGGCGCTGCGGCGTGCCAGCAATGGCGTTGCCTGCGGATCGAGGACGATGAAGTCGGCGTCGCAGCCGTGCGTGAAGCTGCCGATGCTCCCCTCCAGTTGCAAGGCGCGTGCCCCACCCAGCGTGGCCAGGTAGAACATGCGCTGCGCCGGCAGGTAGGTGCCGCCCATGCGGGCGACCTTGTAGAGTTCGTTCATCGTCTGCAGCATCGAGAAACTGGTGCCGCCCCCCACGTCGGTGGCCAGTGACAGCGGTACCCGTGCCGCATCGGCACGGGCGAAGTCGAACAGGCCGCTGCCCAGGAACAGGTTGGAGGTCGGGCAGATCGTGGCGGCCGATTGCGTGGCCGCCATGCGCGCGCGGTCCTGGTCGTCCAGCCAGATGCAGTGCGCATACAGGGCGCGCTGGCGCATCAGGCCATAGCCGTCGTACACGTCCAGGTAGCTGCGCGCATCGGGATAGAGTTCCTTGACCCAGGCCACTTCGTCGGTGTTCTCGGCCACGTGGGTCTGGATGTAGGTGTCCGGATACTGCGCCGCCAGTTCACCCGCCAGCTTCATCTGCTCGGGCGTGGAGGTCGGCGCAAAGCGTACCGTGATCGCATAGTGCTGGCGCCCCTTGTTGTGCCAGCGGCCGATCAGTTCCTCACTCTCGCGCACACCGCGCTCGGCACTGTCACGCAGGAAGTCGGGGGCATTGCGGTCCATCAGGCACTTGCCGGCGATCATGCGCAGGTTGCGCGCGTGGCTGGCCTGGAAGAAGGCATCCACCGACTGCGGATGCACGGTGCAATACACGGCCGCGCTGGTGGTGCCATTGCGCAGCAGTTCGGCCAGGAAGAAGTCGGCCACTTCGGCCGCATGCTCCGGTTGCTGGAAGCGCCGCTCGGCCGGGAAGGTGTAGTTGTCCAGCCAGGGCAGCAGGCCCGGTGCGGGCGAGCCGATGATGTCGGTCTGTGGATAGTGGATGTGGGTGTCGATGAAACCGGGGCAGATGATCTTGCCCGGCAGTGCTTGAACCGGGATGCCCGGTGGCAGCGTGGCGGCCAGTTGCGCGTAGTCGCCGGCGGCCTGGATCTTGCCGTCGGCCACCAGCAAGAGTCCGTCGCTGTGCCATTGCGTGGCGTGTTCGTCGAAGGCCGGGTCGTTGGTGAAGTACAGCAGGCTGGCGCGGTAGGCTTGCAGGGGTGTGCTCATGGTGTTTCCTCAATGCGTGCGACCCGGCGCGCATGGGCGCGCGCAGGCCGTCGATTCAGTGGTCATCATACTGGAAGGCAGCGCCGTGGCGGTGCTTTCCGGCAACGGTATGGGTGGAATCGAGAGGGGAATCCGCAGCGCTGCGCAGTGTAGGAGCGGAGGATGGATTCCCGGGAGGGGTGACGGCAGGGTGTTCCTTCAGCCTCTGCCGTCCAGCGCGTGTGTGACCAAGGATGGTGTGACTCCCTTGGGTTTGGGCTGCGTGAAGCGCAGTTCCCACAGTTGCATCAGCTGCGCCACCACGGCGATGGCGATGCTCGATGGCTCCTTGCCATAGATACCAGGTATGCCGATGGGGCAGGTGATGCGTTCCAGTTGCGCCGCATTGAAGCCACGCTCGGCCAGGCGATGCTCGAACTGCTTGCGCTTGGTGTAGGAGCCGATCAGGCCGAACCAGGCAGCATCCTCGCGCTTGAGGATGCGCTCGCTCAGTTGCTGGTCGAGGGCGTGGCTGTGGGTCATCACGAGATAATACGCGCCGGGCTCGGCCATGTCGACCGCGGCATTGGGCACGTCGGTGGCCTCGATGCTGACCTGCGCGGGCAGGTCTGCGGGGAACATGTCTTCGCGCTCATCCACCCACAGTATGCGGCAGGGCAGGTTGGCCAGCACCTTGACGATGGCCGCGCCCACGTGGCCGGCGCCGAACAGCACCACCTGCGGCTGGTGTGCCCGACACAGGTCGAGCAGCCAGCGGCGGCCGTCGCGGTCGCGCAGCAGGTGGGTCTGGCGCGTGTTGCGCAGGGTCTCCACCGGCAGGCCGTGATCGGGGCCGTCGAGCTGGCAGGCTTCGCCATCGGTCTCGATCAGTTGCAGGGGATCGGCATGGTCCAGTGGCAAGGCCCGCCAGAGGTCATTGCCACTGGACCATGATTGTTCGAGCGCCTGCCAGGTGGTGAGGCCGGCGGCATCGCAGGCGATGCGCTCGAAGCAAAGGAAGACCACGCCACCGCAGCACTGCCCCAGGCTGGGGCCCAGCGCGATGCGCTCCAGCCGGCGCTGGTCGGGCAGCGCGCCGGTGTCGCTGTCCAGCATGGCGCGGGCGATCTGCGCTGCACGCCATTCCAGGTGGCCGCCACCGATGGTGTCGAACTGGCCGTCGGTGGTGTAGAGCATGCGTGCCCCGGGCTCGCGCGGCGTCGAACCCTGGATCTGCGCCACCGTCACCAGCACGGCCGGTGTCGTTGTCTCCTGCATCTTCCTCAATGCGGCAAGCCATGTTGTCATGATCGCTCTTTCGTCGCGCTGGCTTACTGGGGCAGGCCGGCCGCACGCACCGCATCGACCGCATCGAGGATGGCCTCGCTGGTGGCCGGGGCACGCAGCGGCGGATTGACGCGATGTCCGCCCACCGCCGAGACCGCATCGCGAATGGCCAGGAACACCGAGAACGGCAGCAGCAGCGGCGGCTCGCCCACCGCCTTGGAGCGGTGGATGGTGTCGGATACATTGCTGTTCTGGTACAGCTCGGTGCGGAAGGCCTGCGGGCAATCGGAGATGGCCGGGATCTTGTAGGTCGAGGGGGCATGCGTCATCAGCTTGCCCTCCTTGTTCCACCACAGCTCCTCGGTGGTCAGCCAGCCCATGCCCTGGATGAAGCCGCCCTCGACCTGGCCGACGTCGAGCGCCGGATTGAGGCTTTCGCCGGCGTCGTAGAGCAGGTCGGCCTGCAGCAGTTTCCATTCGCCGGTGAGGGTATCGATCACCACCTCCGACACCGCCGCCGCATAGGCGTAGTAGAAGAAAGGATGGCCATGCATGCGCTTGGCATCCCAATGCACCTTGGGCGTGGAATAGAAACCATCGGACCACAATTGCACCCGTTGCAGGTAAGCCTGCATCACCAGTTCGGCAAAGGCCAGCGACTGTTCGCCCGCCATCACCAGCCCATCGGCAAAACGCACTTCCGACTCGGCCACGCCGAAGCGCTTGGCCGCCACCTGCGCCAGGCGCGCGCGGATCTGCAGGGCGGCATCCTGGGCGGCCTTGCCGTTGAGATCGCTCCCGGTGGAGGCCGCGGTGGCCGAGGTATTGGCGACCTTGCTGGTGTCGGTGGCGGTGCAGCGTACCTGCTCCAGCGGCACGCCCAGCGCGTGGGCCACTACCTGCGCCACCTTGGTGTTGAGGCCCTGGCCCATCTCGGTGCCGCCGTGATTGACCAGCACCGAACCATCGGTATAGACGTGTACCAGCGAACCGGCCTGGTTCAGGTGCGGTACGTTGAAGGAAATGCCGAACTTCACCGGTGTCAGCGCCAGGCCCTTCTTGAGCACCGTATTGGCGGCATTGAAGTCGGCCACGGCCAGACGGCGTTCCTGGTAGCGACTGGTGCGCTCGAGCTGGTCGACCAGGCCGTGGATGACATTGTCTTCGACCTTCTGGCCGTAGTGGGTGACGTTGCGGGCGTCCGGTCCCTCGGCATCGCTGGGGCCGTAGAAGTTGTTGCGACGGACCTCCAGCCCATCGCGGCCCAGGTTGCGGGCGATCTCGTCCATGATGTATTCGATCGCCAGCGCGCCCTGCGGTCCGCCGAAGCCGCGGAAGGCGGTGTTGGACTGGGTGTTGGTCTTGCCGCACATGGCGTGGATTTCCACGTCCGACAGATAGTAGGCATTGTCGAAGTGGCAGACCGCGCGCGTGGCCACCGGGCCCGAGAGGTCGGCCGAGAAGCCGGCGCGCGAGATCATGTCGATCTTGGCAGCCAGGATGCGGCCACTGTCGTCGTAGCCGATCTCGTAGTCGTAGGCGAAGCAGTGGCGCTTGCCGGTGACCATCATGTCGTCGTCGCGGTCGGCGCGCAGCTTGACCGGACGCCGCAGGCGCGCCGCCGCCACTGCCGCCGAGCAGGCCCACAGGGCCGACTGCGATTCCTTGCCGCCGAAGCCGCCCCCCATGCGACGGCACTCCACCAGCACATCGTGCGAGGCGACCTTGAGCACGTGGGCGATATGGTGCTGCATCTCGCTGGGGTGCTGGGTCGAGCAGTAGACGTGCATGCCACGGCCTTCCTTGGGGATGGCGTAGGAAATCTGTCCTTCCAGGTAGAACTGCTCCTGCCCGCCCACATCGAATTGCCCGCGCAGCGTGTGCGGCGCCAGCGCCAGGGCGACCGCCGGCTCACCCCGGCTCAGGTGCATCGGCGGTAGCACATAGGATTGCGCCGCATGGGCGGCGCGCGGGCTCAGGATGGGCGCCAGCTCTTCGTAGTCGACCACGGCCAGGCGCGCGGCGCGGCGCGCGTGGTCATGGCTGTCGGCCACCACCACGAACATCGGCTGGCCCACATACTGCACCAGGCCATCGGCCAGTACCGGATCGTCATGGATGATGGCGCCACACTCATTCTCACCAGGAATGTCAGCGGCAGTGAAGACGGCCACTACCCCAGGCGCAGCCTTGACGCGGCTCAGGTCGATGCCGCGCACGCATGCGTGGGCCTTCTGCGACAAGCCCAGTGCCGCGTGCAGCGTACCCTGCAGCTCGACGATGTCATCGGTATAGGTGGCCTCGCCGGTCACGTGCAGCAATGCCGATTCATGCGGATGCGGCTTGCCCACGGTGGCCCAGTCCTTGGGCGGTTGCACCAGGGTGGAGAGGAATTGTTCGGTGTGCTTGTTCATGGCATTCTCCTGCGGATTCTGTCGATGGGCTGTCAGGCTGCGCTGACCGCGAAGGCGCGCACATCCTGGCGCGCCAGCGGGGCGTCGCTGCGGGTTTCCAGCCAGTAGCGATAGAGCAGGTTCTGCGCGGTGCGCAGGCGATAGGCGGCGCTGGCGCGCATGTCCGACAGGGGCGCGTAATCCTGCACCAGTGCAGCCATGGCCGCGCGCACCTGCGCCTCGCTCCAGTCACCCCCCAGCAGCAGGGCCTCGGCCTGGGCGGCGCGCTTGGGCGTGGCCGCCATGCCGCCGAAGGCGATGCGCGCCGCGGCGATGGTGTCGCCCTCCATGCGCAGGGCGAAGGCGGCACACACCGCCGAGATATCCTGGTCGAAGCGCTTGGAGAGCTTGTAGACCCGGAAGCGCACATCGGCGCGCGGCAGCGGGATGCGCACCGCCTGCACCACTTCATTGGGTAGCAGCGCCGACTTCTGGTAGGCCAGGTAGAAATCTTCCAGCGGCATGACGCGCTGGCCATCCACGCCGTACAGCACGATCTGCGTGCCCAGGGCGATCAGCCAGGGCATGGAGTCGCCGATGGGCGAGCCATTGGCGACGTTGCCGCCCAGGGTGCCGGCATGGCGCACCGGCATGGAGGCGAAGCGCTGCCACAGCTCCGAGAGCTCCTCGGGATAGTGACGGGCGGCTTCGCCATAGGCCTGTTCCAGCGTGACACCGGCACCGATCTCCAGGCTGCCGTCCTGCACCGTCATCGTGCGCAGTTCCTCGACGCGGCCGATGTAGATGATGTCGCCCAGCTCGCGCATCTGCTTGGTCACCCACAGGCCCACATCGGTGGAACCGGCCAGGATGCGTGCCTTGGGCAGGTCGTTGCGCAACTGTGCCAGTTGCGCCAGCGTGCGCGGGGCATGGAAGGTCTGGCCGGCGTGCGTGACCGACAGCGGGGTGTCGCGGTCGATGGCGCGCAAGGCAGCCTTGACCTGCTCACGGTCGAACTCCACGGCCGGCAGTTCACCCATGCGGCGCGCCGCCTCCACGATGGGACGATAGCCGGTGCAGCGGCACAGGTTGCCGGAGAGGGTATCGTCGATCTCGCGCTGGCTGGGCGTGATCCCATCGCGCTCATGCTTGAGGTACAGGCCCCACAGCGACATCACGAAGCCCGGCGTGCAGAAGCCGCACTGCGAGCCATGGCATTCGACCATGGCCTGCTGCACCGGGTGCAGGCAGCCGTCGGGCTGTTTCAGGTCTTCCACGGTGAACAGCGCCCGGCCGTCCAGGGTGGGCAGGAACTGGATGCAGGAATTGACCGTTTTCAATTCCAGCTGGTCGCCGCGCAATTCGCCGACGACCACGGTGCAGGCACCACAATCGCCCTCGGCACAGCCTTCCTTGGTGCCGGTGCAATGCAGGTCTTCGCGCAGGTGCTGCAAGACGGTGCGGGTGTTCGATTGGCCTGCTACTTCGTGGGTCTGGCCGCGATAGTAGAACTGGATGGGGCGATTGGTCTCTGACATAGCTTCACTCTGGTAATTGTCTACAAAACAGTCTGCTTTATGGCGCGCTCCAGGGCGTATCGTGGGGCGTGCTTCTTATTATTGGATCTGCTTTCAGGCGGGCCGCACGCGTGGTGCGCCGGCTTGCCTGTGGTGTCTCCCTTGGCCAGAATGGCATTCAAGAAACGTGCCGGGGTTGTCAAAAGAGGAAACGGATTGTCCGCAAATGATTGTCGCAGACGATTGTGGGGCTTCCTCTTTTCACAATCCCGACCAGGCGGCCTCGTGGACAGGCCGCCTGGTCGGATAGCGCTAACTTCTATTGCCTCATCTTTGGCTTATTCACCGCCGAGGTACATCAGCTTGAACAGGAAGATGGCGGCGATGACCCAGATTACCACCGACACGTCCTTGACGCGACCGGTCAGCAGTTTCAGGCCCGCATAGCTGATGAAGCCCAGCGCCAGGCCGTTGGCGATCGAGTAGGTGAAGGGCATGACCAGGGCGGTGATCACGGCCGGTACGCACTCGGTGGTGTCGTCCCAGTTGATGTGTACCAGTTCGCGCAGCATCAGGCAGGCCACGAAGAACAGTGCCGGGGCGGTGGCATAGGCGGGTACCACGCCGGCCAGCGGGGCGATGAACAGGCATAGCAGGAACAGCACGGCAATGGCCACGGCGGTCAGGCCGGTGCGTCCGCCTGCCTGCACACCGGCGGCACTTTCGATATAGGCCGTGGTGGAGGAGGTGCCCAGCAGGGAGCCGGCGACGATGGCGGTGCTGTCGGCCATCAGGGCCTTGTTCAGGCGCGCCATCTTGCCGTCCTTCATCAGGCCGGCGCGGGTGGCCACGCCCATCAGGGTGCCGGTGGCGTCGAACAGTTCCACCAGGAAGAACACCAGCACCACGTTCAACAGGCCCATGGAGATGGCGCCCTTGATGTCCAGTTGCAGGAAGGTCGGTGCAATCGAGGGCGGGGCGGCGAAGATGCCCGAGAAGTGGTTGCCGCCGAAGATGAAGGACAGCACCGTGACCAGCAGGATGCCGATCAGCAGGGCGCCGCGTACCTTCAGGCGGTCCAGCGCAACGATCACCAGGAAGCCGATGATGGCCATCACCGCGGCCGGCTGGTGCAGGTCACCCAGGGTCACGAAGGTGGCGGGATTGGCGGCGACGATGCCGGCGCTCTTCAGGGAAATGATCGCCAGGAACAGGCCGATGCCGGCCGGGATGGCCGTGCGCAGTGATGACGGGATGCTCTTGATGATCACTTCGCGGATGCGCAACACGCTTACCACCAGGAACAGGCAGCCGGAGATCAGCACCGCGCCCAGCGCAGCCTGCCAGGGGAAGCCCATGCCCTTGACCACGGCGTAGGCGAAGTAGGCGTTCAGACCCATGCCAGGGGCCAGGCCAATCGGGTAGTTGGCGTACAGGCCCATGATCAGGGTGCCGACCGCGGCGGCAACGCAGGTGGCGACGAAGACCGAGTCCTTGGGCATGCCGGCGTCGCCCAGGATGCTGGGGTTGACGAAGATGATGTAGGCCATCGTCAGGAAGGTGGTCAGGCCGGCTAGCAGTTCCGTGCGCACGGTCGTGCCGTTCTCTTCCAGTCGGAAGAATTGGTTCAGGGCGTTCATTGTGGGTTGTCTCCGTTTGGTCCGTTTTTATCCGCCGGAAAACTTGCCTGCGACCAAGCCTGGGGCTGGGTCAGACAAAAAATGGGCGTTGCTGGTGGCGTTGTTTTGGCAGCGTTCGTAATGTCGTTCAATTTCATGGTGGGGATGTATGGGCGTTGGCATAGCCATTATTCATCGTGGCTTATATGGGCTGCTGTTGCTTTTGTTTCAGTATTGGATGGCGGCTTTGTTGCGGTGCATTGTCGGCGGGATTGTATGGAATCTCTTGCTGGTGCGAGATTTTGCCACTTTTGCTGGTTCGTTTCTTTTTTGGGGGCGGTTTTGGGCTGCTTGGGCTATTTGCACAGAATGCTTTTCTGCGCTCTAGCTTAATGCCGATCTCTCTCCGGTCGGGAGGACGCGCCGGGGGCGGCCCGGCAGCCGCTCACTTTTCTTGTCTCGCCAAGAAAAGTAAGCCAAAGAAGGCGACCGCTACTGCGACTTCCTTCAGGTAGTCGATGAAGAACCGCGTCTTCGCCGGCAAATGCCGCTGCTGCGGGTACACCGCCATGATGTCGTAGTGCGGTAGCGCGTAGTCGTCCAGTACCGTCACCAGCTCGCCCGAGGCCAGTTGGGCCTGGATCTCCCAGGTCGAGCGCCAGGCCAGTCCCAGTCCTTCACTGGCCCAGCGATGCAGCAACTCGCCGTCGTTGCAGTCCAGGTTGCCTTGCACCTTGACGATCACCGGCTTGCCGTTCTGCTGGAAGTACCAGCCGCGCTGTTGACCTCCCTGCAGGTTGAAGGCCAGGCAGTTGTGCTGCGACAGGTCGTCCAGCGTGCGCGGCAGGCCGTGCCGGTGCAGGTATTCCGGGGCGGCGCAGACCACGCGGCGGTTGCTGGCCAGGCGTACGGCGACGAAGCTGGGTTCGATGGCGCCACCTATGCGGATGCCCAGGTCGTAGCCTTCCCGGACCAGGTCCACCACGCGGTCGGTCAGGTTGAAGGAGATCTGTACCTCGGGATGCGCGGACAGGAAGGCCGGGGCGTGCGGGGCTACATGCAGCCGCCCATACGCGGCCGGGGTCGAGACCACCAGGTGGCCGGTGGCCTTGTGGCGGCCTTCGGCAATGCTCTTCTCGGCGACGTCCATCTGCTCCAGCAACTTGCGGCAGTGGTCCAGGAACACGCTGCCTTGCTCGGTCAGCGTCAGGTGCCGGGTGGTCCGGTGCATCAGCTTGGTGCCCAGCCGCTTTTCCAGGGCGTCTATGCGGCGTCCCATCATCACCGGGGTCACGTTCTCTTCCAGTGCGGCGGCGGCCAGGCTGCCCTTGTCGACCACCGTCACAAAGGCTTCGATCTGTTTGAGTTTGTCCATAAATATTCCCGATTCAGTACTTTTTCTATATTTCCATACTTTGGATAAGTAATAAACAGATTTTATTGCTACTTATCATTCTGATTTGTAATGACTAGGATGGCCTCCAGAGATCAGAGATCAACATCCATCACAACGGACATCCTGGAGAACGAATATGGCAAAGATGAGAGCAGTCGACGCGGCAGTACTGGTATTGGAGAAGGAGGGCTGCCTGCAGACCTTCGGTGTGCCGGGCGCGGCGATCAATCCCTTCTATTCGGCCATGAAGCGCCATGGCGGCATCCAGCATATCCTGGCGCGTCACGTCGAGGGTGCTTCCCACATGGCGGAGGGTTATACCCGCGCCAAGGCCGGCAATATCGGGGTGTGCATCGGTACGTCCGGTCCTGCGGGGACCGACATGATCACCGGCCTCTATTCGGCCCAGGCCGACTCCATTCCCATCCTGTGCATCACCGGCCAGGCGCCGCGTGCCCGCCTCTACAAGGAGGATTTCCAGGCCGTCGATATCGAGTCCATCGCCAAGCCGGTCACCAAGTGGGCCGTCACCGTGCGTGAGCCGGCGCTGGTGCCGCGTGTGTTCCAGCAGGCTTTCCACCTGATGCGCTCGGGGCGTCCGGGGCCGGTGCTGATCGACCTGCCTTTCGACGTGCAGATGGCCGAGATCGATTTCGATCCCGATACCTATGCGCCGCTGCCGATCTATCGTCCTGCTGCCACCCGCGCCCAGATCGAGAAGGCCATGGAGATGCTCAACGCCGCCGAACGTCCGCTGCTGACCATCGGCGGGGGCGTGGTCAATGCCGATGCGGCGGCGCTGGCGGTGGAGTTCGCCGAGCTGACCGGGGTGCCGGTGATCCCCACCCTCATGGCCTGGGGCGCCATTCCCGATGACCATCCGCAGATGGCCGGCATGGTCGGCCTGCAGACCAGCCATCGCTATGGCAATGCGACGATGCTGGCCTCGGACTTCGTGCTCGGTGTGGGCAACCGCTGGGCCAATCGCCATACCGGTTCCATCGATGTCTTTACCAAGGGCCGCAAGTTCGTCCACGTCGATATCGAGCCGACCCAGATCGGCCGCGTCTTCGGCCCCGACTACGGCATCGTCAGTGATGCCGGTGCGGCCCTGAAGCTGTTCGTCGAGGTGGCGCGCGAGCTCAAGGCAGCGGGCCGCCTGCCTGACCGGTCGGCCTGGCTGGCCGAGTGCCAGCAGCGCAAGAAGACCCTGCAGCGCCGTACCCATTTCGATGAGACGCCGGTCAAGCCGCAGCGTGTCTATGAAGAGATGAACCGCGCCTTCGGTCGCGATACCTGCTACGTCGCCACCATCGGCTTGTCGCAGATCGCCGCCGCGCAATTCCTGCATGTCTACAAGGACCGCCACTGGATCAATTGCGGCCAGGCCGGTCCGCTGGGCTGGACCATCCCCGCCGCGCTGGGCGTGGTGGCGGCCGATCCGCAGAAGAAAGTGGTGGCCATCTCGGGCGACTACGACTTCCAGTTCATGATCGAGGAGCTGGCCGTGGGGGCGCAGTTCAAGCTGCCTTACCTGCATGTGCTGGTGAACAACTCCTACCTGGGCCTGATCCGCCAGGCACAGCGCGGCTTCGAGATGGATTACTGCGTGCAGCTGGCCTTCGAGAACATCAATGCCCCCGAGCTCAAGGGCTATGGCGTGGACCACGTGGCCGTCATCGAGGGGCTGGGTTGCAAGGCCATCCGCGTGACCGACCCCAACGGCATCCAGGATGCACTGGCCCAGGCGCAGCGCTGGATGGCCGAGTATCGCGTGCCGGTGGTGGTGGAGATCATCCTGGAACGCGTTACCAACATCGCCATGGGCACCGAGATCGATGCCATCAATGAATTCGAGGACCTGGCCAAGAGCGCCGCCGACGCGCCGACCGCCATCAGCCTGCTGGACTAAGAGGAGACACCATGACCCAACTTGCCGCCAATCTCACCATGCTGTTCACCGAACAGCCTTTCCTGGAACGCTTCAAGGCCGCGGCCGATGCCGGTTTCAAGGGCGTGGAATTCCTGTTCCCGTATGCCTTCACGCCGGAGCAGATCGCCGACCAGCTGCGTACCCATCGCCTGCAACTGGTGTTGCACAACCTGCCGGCCGGCAACTGGGATGCGGGTGAGCGGGGCATTGCCTGCCATCCGGACCGGGTGGCCGAGTTCCGCGCCGGTGTCGATGAGGCGATCCGCTATGCCAAGGCGCTGGAAGTGTCGCAACTGAACTGCCTGGTCGGCATCCTGCCGCCGGGTGTCTCGCGCGAGGCCGCCCGCGAGGTACTGGTGGGCAATCTCAAGTACGCCGCTGGCAAGCTCAAGGAGCAGGGCATCCGCCTGCTGATCGAGCCGATCAACAGCTTCGATATCCCCGGCTTCTTCCTCAACACCACGCGCCAGGCGGTGGAGCTGATCCTGGCCACGGGCTCGGACAATCTCTTCATCCAGTACGACATCTATCACATGCAGCGCATGGAGGGCGAGCTGGCCAATACGGTCAAGGCCAATCTCTCGCTGATCGGTCACGTGCAACTGGCAGACAACCCCGGCCGGGGAGAACCCGGTACCGGTGAGATCAACTACCGCTACCTGTTCGGCTGCCTCGATGACATTGGCTACGCCGGCTGGATCGGTTGCGAATACAAGCCCCGGGCCGGCACCAGCGCCGGCCTGGGCTGGATCGAACAGCACGGCCTGCGGGCCTGAGCCTGGACGGATAACGGATTTTTCATTTTCTTGAGGAGACACAGCATGGCAAAAGTTGGATTCATCGGCCTGGGCATCATGGGCGCGCCCATGGCGGAAAACCTGCAAAAGGGTGGCCACAAGCTCTACCTGCACGACCAGAAGAACCCGCCGGCGGCACTGCTGGAAGGGGGCGCGACAGTGTGCACGTCCGGTACCGAGGTGGCCAAGCGCGCCGACATCATCATCGTGATGGTGCCCGATACGCCGCACGTGCAGGCCGTGCTGTTCGGCGAGAAGGGCGTGGCCGAGGGCCTGTCGGCGGGCAAGATCGTGGTGGACATGAGCTCGATCTCGCCCATCGCCACCAAGGAGTTCGCGCAGAAGATCAATGCCCTGGGCTGCCAGTACCTGGATGCCCCGGTCTCGGGGGGCGAAGTGGGTGCCAAGGCGGCCTCGCTGACCATCATGGTGGGCGGGTCGGAATCGGCCTTCAATGACGTCAAGCCGCTGTTCGAGCTGATGGGCAAGAACATCACCCTGGTCGGTGGCAATGGCGATGGCCAGACCACCAAGGTCGCCAACCAGATCATCGTGGCCCTGAACATCCAGGCCGTGGCCGAGGCGCTGCTGTTTGCCTCCAAAGCCGGTGCCGATCCGGCCCGCGTGCGCCAGGCACTGATGGGCGGCTTTGCCGCCTCGCGCATCCTGGAGGTGCATGGCGAGCGCATGGTCAAGCGCACCTTCAATCCGGGCTTCCGCATCGAGTTACACCAGAAGGATTTGAACCTGGCCCTGCAGGGCGCCAAGGCACTGGGCATCAGCCTGCCCAATACCGCCGCCGCGCAGGAACTGATGAATGCCTGCGCCGCCCACGGCATGAGCGGCCTGGATCACTCGGCACTGTGCCGTGCCGTGGAGATCATGTCCAACCACGAGATCGCCAAGGCGTAAGCAGTTGACGCTGCCAGCATGAGGTGCGGCCAGGGATGATCATGGTCCTGGCATACCTCATCCCGTTCGGACTGAGTAGCCGCGCATGCGGCGTATCGAAGACGCGCAGACCTCCGAGCGCCTTCGATACGATCCTTCGGATCGACTCAGTCCGAACGGCTTTTTAATGATCCAGATAATTTAAAGAGGATGTTCATGCGCCGCCAACGCCAGGCCAAAATCGTCGCCACCCTCGGCCCCGCCAGTGCCACGCCGGAGATGATCCGTGCCCTCTTCGAGGCAGGGGCGGACGTATTCCGCTTCAATTTCAGCCACGGCAGCCACGCCGACCATCACGCCCGTTACCAGATCGTGCGCCAGGTGGAGCAGGAAGTGGGTCGTCCCATCGCCGTGCTGGCCGACCTGCAAGGCCCCAAGCTGCGCATCGGCCAGTTCGCACAAGGTCGCGTGAGTGTCGAGGCCGGGCAGGTCTTCGTGCTGGACCGCGATCCGACGCCCGGTGACGCCCATCGGGTCTGCCTGCCACATCCGGAACTGTTCGAGGTCATCGGCGCCGGGCAAAGCCTGTTGATCGATGACGGCAAGGTGCGGCTGCAGGTCGACGCCAGCGATGGCGCCAGCATCCGCACCCGCGTGGTCAACAGCGGCGTGCTGTCCGACCGCAAGGGTGTCAATGTGCCTGATGCCGTGCTGCCGATCCCGGCGCTCACCGCCAAGGACCGGCGTGATCTCGACTTCGCCCTGGACATGGGCGCGGACTGGATCGCCCTGTCCTTCGTGCAGCGTCCCGAGGATGTGCTGGAGGCGCGTGCGCTGGTGGCCGGGCGTGCGGCCATCCTCTCCAAGCTGGAGAAGCCGGCAGCGCTGGATCGCCTGGAAGAGATCGTCGAAGTGTCGGACGCCATCATGGTGGCGCGCGGTGACCTCGGTGTGGAGCTGCCACCGGAGCGCGTGCCGGGGACGCAAAAGCGCATCCTGCGCAGCTGCCGCCAGCAGGGCAAGCCCATCGTGATCGCCACCCAGATGCTGGAATCGATGATCACCGCGCCGGTCCCCACGCGTGCCGAAGTCTCGGACGTGGCCAGCGCCATCTACGACGGTTCGGATGCGGTGATGCTCTCGGCCGAATCGGCCAATGGTGCCTATCCGCTGCAGGCAGTAGAGATGATGGACCGGGTGATTGCCGAGGTGGAGCGCGATCCGCTGTACCGCAAGCTGATGGAAGCCCAGCATCCGGCGCCGCAGCGCAATCGCCCGGATGCGATCTGCTCGGCCCTGCGCGATGTCACCGGCATCCTCGGCGCCAGTGCCACGGTGACCTATACCAGTTCGGGCCACACCAGCCTGCGCGCAGCCCGCGAGCGGCCGGCTGCGCCCATCCTGAGCATCACGCCGCAACTGGGGACGGCACGCCGGCTGGCGCTGGTATGGGGCGTGCATTCCACCATCAGCGAGCAGGTGCACGATGAAAGCCAGATGGTCACTGCCGCCTGCCAGACGGCCCTGCGGGAAGGCTTTGCGCGCAAGGGAGACCAGATCGCCATCACCGCCGGCATGCCCTTCGGGCAGCCGGGCAGTACCAATCTGTTGCGGGTGGCGGAGGTGTGGGGGTAGGCGGGGACGGGCATCACGCTCCAGCCACGGCGGTATATGGCCGAAGCGGCTCTAGCGGGCCACTTCGGCCAGCTGCAGCGACAGGGTGTTGTGACGCTCCAGCACCACCCCCAGGTCGATGGTGGCGAACTGTCCTTCGCGCACGATGACGCGGCCATTGATGATGCTGTAGTCCACGTTGGCCGGGGTACAGAACACCAGTGCGGCCACCGGGTCGTGCAGGGCGCCGGCAAAGGCGACCTGGCGCGTGTCGAACATCACCAGGTCGGCTGACATGCCGGGCTTGAGTGCGCCGATGTCGTCACGGTTCAGTACCTTGGCGCCGCCCAGGGTGGCGATTTCCAGCGCCTGGCGTGCCGTCATGGCGTCAGGGCCGAAGCCGACCCGCTGCAGCAGCATGGCTTGCCTGACTTCGCCCAGCATGTGGGCGCCGTCGTTGGAGGCGCTGCCATCCACGCCCAGTCCGACCGGCACGCCGGCATCGATCATCTTGCGGATGGGGGCGATGCCGGAGGCCAGTCGCATGTTGGAGCAGGGGCAGTGCGCTACGCCGGTGCCGGTGCGGGCGAAGAGGTCGATGCCGTGCTCGTCCAGTTGCACGCAGTGGGCGTGCCAGACGTCGTGGCCGACCCAGCCGCAGTCCTCGGCGTATTGGGCCGGGGTCATGTTGAATTTCTCGCGGCTGTAGGCGATGTCGTTGACGTTCTCGGCCAGGTGGGTGTGCAGCGAGACGCCGTAGTGTCGCGCCAGGCCGGCGGCTTCGCGCATCAGGTCGCGCGAGACCGAGAAGGGCGAGCAGGGCGCCACCACGATGCGTTGCATGGCGTGCCGTGCGGGGTCGTGGTAGGTCTCGATGAGGCGCTGGCTGTCCTTGAGGATGGCGTCCTCTTCTTCGACCACGCGGTCAGGGGGCAGGCCGCCCTTGGATTGCCCCACGCTCATGGCGCCGCGCGCGCCGTGGAAGCGCATGCCTATCGTGGCGGCGGCGTCCAGGCTGTCGTCCAGGCGGGTCTGGTTGGGGTAGATGTAGAGGTGGTCGCTGCTGGTGGTGCAGCCGGAGAGGATCAGCTCGGCCATCGCGGTCAGCGTGGAGACCTGGATCATCTCCGGGGTCAGGCCGGCCCAGATCGGGTACAGGTTGGTGAGCCAGTTGAACAGTTCGCCATCCTGCGCGGCAGGGATGACGCGGGTCAGGCTCTGGTACATGTGGTGGTGCGTGTTGACCAGGCCGGGGATGACGATGTGGTGGCGGGCGTCGATGATCTCGTCGGCTTCCTGTGGGAGGTCGGTGCTCTTGCCGACCTGTTCAATGACGTTGTCCCTGATGTAGATCGCGCCTTCGGTAATCTCTTCTCTTGCCTCGTTCATCGTGACCAGGACACGGGCGTTCCTGATCAGCAGGGTCTTGCTGTTGTCGGCTTTGCTGGCTTGCATGGGGGGACTCCTTCTTGGCTTCCTTGTTTCGGGTGGGTTGGCTTGCGGGTCGACGCAGGTGACAGGGGGGAGTCCCTTTCTTGCCCTATTAACGCTGCGGCGGGTGTTGTTGCTCGGTGGGTTTTGTTGCTTCTGGATTGGTTGAGGCTTTTTGGGCTATTTGCACGGAATGTCTTCCTGCGCTCTAGCTTAATGCTGATCTCTCTCCGGTCGGGAGGACGCGCCGGGGGCGGCCCGGCAGCCGCTCACTTTTCTTGTCTCGCCAAGAAAAGTAAGCAAAAGAAGGCGACCGCTGCTGCCTCCGCCCTCCTTCGGAGGGCATCGCCGCGTATCGAAGGCGCGACTGCCTCTAAATCATATAAAAAATTAATCCTTGCCCTTGAAGCTGCGCAGGAAGTCCAGCAGGATCTGTCCCGATACCTCCGCATCATCCGCCGTCATCGTCTCCAGCGGGTTGTGGCTGATGCCGCCATTGCCGCAGCGCGTAAACAACATGCACACATCCGTCATCCGGGCGATCGCCATGGCATCATGCCCGGCGCCCGAGGCCAGTTCGAACGGCTTCACGCCAGCGCGCTCGGTGGCGGCGCTCAGCTGCTGCATCAGCCAGGGGGCGCACGGTGCGGCGGGGGCGGAGAGGGTCTCTTCGAGCTTTGCATCGATGCTGCGCCTGGCGCAGATCTCTTCGATCTTGCCCAGGATGTCCTTCACCGCGGCTTCGCGGATGTCGTCGCGGGCGGCGCGGATGTCCAGCGACAGCTGGCAGGCGCCAGGGATGACGTTGGTCGAGCCACGCGGTACCTGCAGCTGGCCTACCGTGCCGACCAGCGCGGCATGCTGGTCTTGCGCGCAGCGCTGTTCGACGTAGAGGATGATCTCGGCGGCGGCAGCAGCAGCGTCTCGGCGCATGTCCATGGGGGTGGTGCCGGCGTGGCTGGCGACACCCTTGAGTTCGACCAGGTAGCGCGAACTGCCGGCAATCGAGGTGACGATGCCCACCGGCAGGTCGCGGTTGAGCAAGACCGGGCCTTGTTCGATGTGGACTTCCACGTAACCGAGAATGTCGGCCGGGTCGCGGGCGATCTGCGGGATGGCGGCCACGTCGTGGCCAGCTTGCGTGATGACCTCGCGCATGCTGATGCCGTCGCGGTCTTGCAGGTCCAGCAGCTTGGGATCGAAGTGGCCGGTGACGGCGTTGCTGCCGAGGAAGGTGCTCTTGAAACGCACCCCTTCTTCTTCCGAGAAACCGATCACTTCGAAGTGGAAGGGCAGGGTCTCGCCACGTTCGTGGAGGTGCTTCACCACGGCGATGGGCAGCAGGATGCCTTCGCGGCCATCATACTTGCCGCCGTTGCGCACCGTGTCGTAGTGCGAGCCGGTCAACAGCGTCCTGGCTTGCGGATCGGTGGAGAGATAGCGACCGACCACGTTGCCGACCGCGTCGATGTGGACGTGCATGCCGGCTTCGCGCATCCAGTGCGCGATCTGCTCGGCGGTGCGGCGGTGGGTCTCGGTGAGGTAGGTGCAGGTGAGGGCGCCTTCGTCTTCGGAGAGGGCGCCGATCTCTTCGGCCCATTGCATGACGGTGGCGCCCAGCGCGGGGCGGTGGCCGAGCAGGTCGTTCAGGCGCATCTCGGCAATGCGGCCGATCTGGCGCAGTGCTTCGCGCAGTTCATCCTCGACCTGGTTGCGCAGGCGGCGGGCGAAGGTGGCGATGATCTGCTGGCGCGTCAGGCCCGCGCCGGTCGGGCCTTTCACGGCCAAGATGAAGGGGAAGCCGAACCTGGCGTTGTAGTCGCTGTTGAGCTGTTGCAGGCGGGCGAATTCCTCCGGGCTGCACAGGTTCAGGCCGGCCCGGGCTTGCTCGCCGGTGGATTCGATGGTCAGTTCGCCGGCGATGGCGGCTTTTCCGGCCAGTTCCGGGTGGGCACGGATGAGGTCTAGCTGCTCGGCGCGGCTGGCCTCGGTGACGACCTTCTGCAGGGCCAGCTTCAGGGCCGTGAGATTGCCGAAGGGGCGCTGCAGCGCGGCCCGTTCCGGGATCCAGGGCGAGTGCTCGTAGATGCCGTGCAGCGCGGCGATGAAGGCGGAGGCTTCCGCTCCGTTCAATTGTTCCAGTGTCGTCGTCATGTGCTTGCCGGGCGGTGCGGCCGCCAGCGTCCTCGGTTGTTCGTCGATGATTCTGTGGGTCGGTGCGCGCCTGATCTGAAAATCAGGATTGTCGGCGCCGATTGTTGCGTGTTCTCGTTGCGTTCTGATGTTGCGCCGCCCGCCCCGGGCGGGCCGGGCGGCGCACACCAGACTTTAAAACATCTTGGCCCGGATGGCATCACTGGTTTCATCTGGGCCGTATGTGATTTGGCGTATCACACCGGCAAGACCTTCAGTGGTCCGAGCTTTGCGCGGCGGCCACGGCATAGCGGGCCACGTCTTCGTCACGGCCACGGCCGTTGAAGAACAGGTTCAGGCCGACGGCCATGGCCGAGGCCAGCAGGATGCCGCTGTGGAAGATGGTGCCCAGCAGGTGCGGCATCTTGTCGAAGAAGGTGGGGGCGACGATGGGGATCATGCCCACGCCGATGCTGATGGCCACGATGAAGAGGTTGTTGCGGTTGGCGTGGAAATCCACCTTGGAGAGAATCTTGATGCCGGTCGCGGCCACCATGCCGAACATCACGATGCCGGCGCCGCCCAGCACGAACTGCGGAATCGAGGCGGCCACGTGCGCCATCTTGGGGAACAGGCCGAAGGCGATCAGGATCGCGCCGGCGGCCACGCAGACGAAGCGGCTGCGGATGCCCGTCACGCCCACCAGGCCGACGTTCTGCGAGAACGAGGTGTAGGGGAAGGTGTTGAAGAGACCACCGATCACCGTGCCCAGGCCGTCCACGCGCAGGCCGCTGGCCAGGGTGCGGTCATCGATCTTGCGGCCGACGATGTCGCCTAAGGCCATGAACATGCCGGTCGATTCGATCATGGTCACGATCATCACCAGGCACATGCTGACGATGGAGGCCAGGTCGAATTGCGGCAGGCCGTAGTGGAAGGGCTGGATGAAGGCGAACCATTGCGCCGCATCGAGGCCGTCAAAGCTGATCTTGCCCAGCGCGAAGGCGATCACGAAGCCCACCACCATGCCCATCAGCACCGAGATGTTGGAGATGAAACCCCGCGTGTACTTGGTGATCAGCAGGATGGACACCAGCACGATGGCGGCAATGGACAGCGACAGCGGCGAGCCGTAGTCGGGATTGGGGACCTTCACGAAGGCGCCGTCCACCAGCTTGCCGATCACCGGCTGGCCACCGGCGGCCCAGTTGATGCCCACACCCATGAGCGAGACCCCGATCACCGTGATGACGGTGCCCGTCACCACCGGCGGGAAGTAGCGCATGAGCTTGCTCATGTAGGGCGAGGCCAGGATACAAAAAACGCCGGATGCAATCACGGCGCCATAGATGTGCAGGATGCTCAGCGAGGGATTGTTGGCCATGGCCACCATCGGCCCCACGGCGGCGAAGGTGACGCCCATCATGACGGGCATGCGGATGCCGAATTTCCAGATGCCGGCACTCTGGATGACGGTCACCAGGCCGCAGCAGAACAGGTCGGCGCTGATCAGGTAGGCAATCTCGGACTTGGGCAGGTTCAGGGCGCCGCCGATGATGAGCGGCACCGCAATGGCGCCGGCATACATCACCAGCACGTGCTGCATGCCCAGGGCAAACAACTTGAATATGGGCAGGCGTTCATCCACCGGATGGCTTGGGGTTTGCATGGCTTGTCTCCTAGTATTTTTTATGAAGGAACCTGACATGTGACCGCGCCCTTGGCCCCGTAGGGTGGCAGGCGTGCCTTGTCGCTTGAGTGGTGGTTCCGGCTCAGCACCGTGTTCCGCTTCTGGAGGAGGATACCGGCCTGATGCTGGCGATACTAATGCAATCCGGGTGGTGCGATATATAAGGGGCCGCATACCGCTTGGCGAGTCCCTGATATAAGCAAGCCGCCCGTGGCCCTAGCTGCGTACCTGCGCAATCAGCTTGGCCGCCGCGCTGACCTGGGCGCGCAGCCACTTGTGTTCGGTGGCCTGGTGGACCCGCTCGTGCCAGAGCTGGTAGAAGCGCAGCGGCGGGAACTTGATGGGCACGGTATAACTTTTCAGGGCCAGCAGCTTTTCATAGAAGCTGGCGAACTGCTGGCCGGCCGTCAGTACCAGGTCGGTCTGCGAGACCATGTAGGGCAGCATGCGGAAATGTGCCGACTCCACCACCACGTTGCGATGCAGGTTCTGTTTTTCGAGGAAGGTATCGATGGTGCCGTGGTAGCCGGGGAGGATCTGTGAGGGTGCGGCGTGCGGCAGCGAGAGGTAGTCCTCGATGCTCATGGCGTCGCGCGCGGTGCGCTTGGCATAGGCGCAGTCGGCGCGCATGAGGCAGACGATGGGATCGTCGAAGAGCTTGGAGAGATGCAGGTGCGCCGGTGGCTCGTCCCAGTTGGCAATCACCAGGTCCAGCTCGCCGTCCGAGAGCAGGCGCACGTAGTCGGTATCCGGCCCCAGGGCGTGGATGACGATGCGGCTCCTGGGCGACTCCCGGCGCAGCCGCGCGATCACCTCGGTGAAGAAGGGCGTGTTCATGTAGTCGGGCGCGGCGATGTGGAAGGTGCGCTCTTCGTCCTGCGGCACGAAGGCGGTCTTGGGCACGAACAGGCGCTCGGTCTCGTCGAGGATGCGCTTGGCCGGTTTCAGCAGGCTCTCGCCGTGCTGGGTCGGCACCATGCCGCGTGCGCCGCGCACCAGCAGCGGGTCGCCGGTGAGCTCGCGCAGCTTGCGCAGCGAGGCCGAGATCGAGGGCTGGGGCTGGTTCAGCTTCAGGGCCACGCGCGAGACATTCTTTTCGCACAGCAACAGGTAAAGGATACGGATGAGGTGGATGTCGAGATGGTCTGGCAGCCTGGACATGGGGATGTCTCCGGGGTCTTCGTTCTAGCGGGGGCAGGTGACGGTTTTTCGTTCACTCTGGGGTGCCTGCATCGGGGCAGGCACTTTATCGTTTTAGGTCACCGGGACTGGCGCGTGGACACCGTCTGGCATGAAGCGAGCGCAAGAGTCCCACATTCAGGGGGCATTTTTGTATATGGACATTCGTATGTCAAATATACGTTGATAGCCATGTTTTGGACGGTCCCGGCGTTTATCGTTCGTGCAACCGGTACTAGCCAGCCATTGCCAGCCTCACGAGGGCAGCGCCGCAGGGAAGGCCGGTGATAACAGATGGCAGCAGCCATCGGGTCGTAGCGGCAGCGATGACCAGGAGACAAGAGGAGGCGATGCGCACCGTATCGCGTCGTCTCGGCTTCCTGGCGCGCGGGAAGCCTTCACTCCACTCATCCAGCAGTTTCCATGTGGCATGCATGGCGGGGGAAGACTTTCATGGCGGCCCATTCCTGAGGCAATGCCTCGCCTGTCCGGAGTAAGTCGCGGTGGCGGACAGCAATACTGCGTGGGGAAGACATGGAAGCACTCTTGGTTTCGTATGGCCTGGAATGGGCCAATCTGTTGGTTCGCTGGCTGCACCTGATTACCGGTATCGCCTGGATCGGCGCATCCTTTTACTTTGTCTGGCTGGACAACTCCATCCGTCCGCCCAAGCCGGGCGGCGACCTGGCGAAAAAGGGCGTGTCCGGCGAGCTGTGGGCGGTACACGGTGGCGGTTTCTACAATCCCCAGAAATACCTGGTGGCGCCGGCCGAGCTGCCGGAAGAACTGCACTGGTTCAAGTGGGAGGCCTATGCCACCTGGATCACCGGTATCGCCATGCTGTTCATCGTCTACTACTTCAATGCCTCGGCGATGATGGTGGACAAGTCGGTGGCCAACCTCAGTGGCTTCGAAGCCGTGGGCGTGGGCATCGGCACCCTGGTGGCCGGCTGGATCGTCTATGACCTGCTGTGCCGCTCGCCGCTGGGCAAGCGCGAGGGCTTGCTGGGCCTGGTGATGTTCGTCTTCATCGTGGCCGTGGCCTTCATGCTCACGCACCTGCTCTCGGGCCGCGCCGCCTACATCCATGTGGGCGCCATGATCGGCACCATCATGGTGGGCAACGTGCTGATGGTGATCATCCCCGGCCAGCGCAAGCTGGTGGAGGCGATGAAAGCCGGCCGTGTACCGGACCCCATCCACGGTCGTCGCGGCAAGCAGCGCAGCGTACACAACAACTATTTCACGCTGCCCATCCTGTTCATCATGATCAGCAACCACTATGCGATGACCTATACCCATGCGTATAGCTGGCTGGTGCTGGCGGCCATCATGGCTGCTGGCGTGCTGATCCGCCACTTCTTCAACCTGCGTCACAAGGGCCAGGTGTCGGTGGGCTATCCGATTGCCGGCGTGATCCTGTTGCTGGCAGTCGCCATTACCATCGCACCCCGTCCGGTGGCGCCGGTGGCGCCGGCCGCTGTCCCGGCGGGCGCTTCGGCGCAAGCCAGTGCAGCGGCGGCTGCGGCTCCCGACTTCACCCGCATCCAGGCCATCATCACCCAGCGCTGCGCCACCTGCCACTCGGACAAGCCGACCCAGGCCGGCTTCGCCACCGCACCGGCCGGCATGATGCTGCAGACCCCGGAACTGATCCACCAGCACGCGGCCAAGGTGTTCCAGCGCGCGGTCCAGACCAAGGACATGCCGCTGGCCAACATGACCCAGATGACCGACGAGGAACGCGCCGAAGTGGCGGCCTGGTTCCAGGCCGGCGCCAAGTAAGCGGCCCGGTCGTTGCGCACCCACCTACCGTTCGGACTGAGTAGGCCCTTCAGGGCCGTATCGAAGACTCGCTTGCGCTGGTCGGTGCGCGGCTACGCCGCTACTCAGGACGAACGGTCGTAGTTGATTCCGGGACATGCTCGCGACCAGAGATCGCGAGATATTCATAGACAGGACATATATGCACACCATCACCATCG
>QFZN01005400.1_pt1 | contig 100365 bp, 96 predicted proteins | sample 1740101 | NCBI WGS metagenome assembly QFZN01 (sample SAMN09210849, study PRJNA391713) | Ciliate metagenome, whole genome shotgun sequencing project. | isolation source: combination of 50 Heterometopus sp. ciliate cells from an enrichment culture... | host: Heterometopus sp. ...
CCACGTTGATGCGGGCAACAAGCTGACGATTGCATCGGGCACGGACACCACGCTCAGTGGCGCGGTGGTCAGTGGCAAGCAAGTGGTGATGGACGTGGGTACCAGTGGTCAGGGGAACCTGAACATCGCCAGCCTGCAGGACACCAGTACCGACAAGAGCAAGCAGCAAAGCCTGGGCGGCAGCATCTCGGTGGGGATGGGCAAGATGAACGGTAGCATCAGCGCCAGCTGCAGCGGGGTCGACGCTGACTACGCCAGCGTTGGAGAATTTTGAGGCGATCTACCGGGACGCCCGTGGCCGTGCGTTTGAGGAGCATCGCCTTCTTTACCGCAAAACCATGATCCTCGTGTCCGGATACGACATCCAGAGGCCTGCCCGGATCATTGCGCGATGGCAAGGGTGGGAGACTGCCGTGGTAGCGCAGGTGCTCGTCGGAAATCTTTACACTTTACGCATCAAATAATGCTAAGTATTTGATTTTATTATGTGGCCTCATTTTTGCTTACATCGTAAATATCTTTACAACCATCAACAATTGATCAAACTTGGCATGATTAAAACAACTCTTGCAGCGGCTCTGGTAGTTGCTCTGGGCATGGCTGCCCCCGCTGGCGCCACCACGCTCACCTTTGACGATATCGGTATCGTGAGTCGCGTTACCAGTCCGGGTTTTGTTGAGCAAGGCTTCAAATTCAGTTCCAACATGGATGTGGTCGATGTCTCTTCGACGGGCGGTTGGTGGAGCACTGGCGCCAATGGCGGGCATAGCGGCAAATTCGCCACGCTCAACGACTACGGCGGCAACCTGGTAATGACTTTGCTGGGCGGTGGTAGCTTCTCCGTTCAAGATCTTTGGATCAACGGCTGGCAAGGCGGTAGCATGACCTCGACGATTAGCGGCTGGCTCAATGGCGTTCAGGTCGGTAGCGTCAACGTGAGCTATTCGAGCCCATGGAAAGATGTCGTCCTGAACTTCGCCAACATTGACACCCTGCGCATCTCGGGAGATGCGTTCCTGGTTGACGACATCACCGTCAACGGCAATGTGCCGGAACCGGCCTCGATGGCCCTGCTGGGTCTGGGCTTGGTGGGTCTGTACGCGTCGCGCCGCAAGTCCAAGAAGGCCTGAGTTAGTTGCCGTAGGCCAGTGATGCTGGCTTGAAATCAAGGGGGGACTCCTTTACTGGTAGTCCCCTTTTTTATTTGGGTTCTCAATCCGTGGATTCGCTGCGTTATGCCTACCAGGCTATTCGAACAAGGCTGGTCGGTAAAAGAAAAACAGATTGGGCATGTGACTGCATGGATGCAAGACCGCGAGCGATGAATAAGGGTTGCGAGCTTGGAGTGATGGTTTTGTCAGGTGTGGGCGTTATTGTTGCAAACGCATCCTGAGCGATAGCTCGCCAAGTACCTTGATCTGCAAGGGGACGTGCTAGGAAATCTGGCCTGCCCTGAGGGACTCGAACCCCCGACCTATGGCTTAGAAGGCCATTGCTCTATCCAGTTGAGCTAAGGGCAGTTCGGCGTGGCTGGCGGCGATGTGCGTCGAGCGATACGGCGACGCCAACTCACCAGCGATCCAGAAAAAGAAAACGGGCTGTAAAAACAGCCCGTTTTTCATGAGTGGTCGGAGTACAAGGATTCGAACCTTGGACCCCCTGGTCCCAAACCAGGTGCGCTACCGGGCTGCGCTACACTCCGAGAAGCGAGATAATAGCAGCATATATTCCTTTCGGTCAACCAGCTTTGTAAAAGTATTAAGAAGCCTGCGCTTCAGCTGCAGCGAGGACCTTGATTTCCACCAGCAACTTCTTGATTTCCGGCACGCAGGAGCCGCAATTGCCGCCGGCCTTCAGGCAGGCCGTGACCTGTCCCACTTCGCTCAGGCCCTTCTCGCGGATGGTGTTGCAGATGGTGTTGCGTCCCACGCCAAAGCAGGAGCAGACGGTCGGCCCGGTGTCGGCGCCTTTCTCGATCGGTGCGCCTACCAGCAGGCCGACGCGGTCGGCGTCTTCCAGCTTGTCCTTGGCAAACAAGCCGGCCAGCCAGGAGCGCGAGGGCAGGTCGGGGCGGGCCGACATGAACAGGCACATGTCGATGCGGTCATCCACCACATGTACGGCACGGTAGCTGCCGTCGCTCAGGTCTTCGTATTCCAGCCAGTCGGCATCGGGGTCGCGCACACCCAGCACTTCGCGCGCCCAGGCGCTGTGGTCGCTGATGGTGTTGCGGCCGGCCAGTTCGTAGCGCATGAAGTCGCGGCCTTGCACGCGGGTCCAGTGGGTGATGTCGTCCAGCGCCAGGGCGTGGCGGGTGAGGATGAAACCGTGCCAGGCGACGCGGAATTCCTCGATGGCCACCGGCGTGTGCTTGAATTCGGGCTCGCCCGAGACCGGGTCGACCACCGGATTGACCACCGCGCCCACGCGCGCATCCGAGGCCGATTGGCCATTCCAGTGGATGGGCACGAATACCGAGCCGCGCGGGATGCCGCCGCCATGCTGCACCCGTGCCACCATCGCGCCCCAGCGGCTGCTCACGCGGGCCAGGCCGCCTTCGCGCACGCCATACAGCAGGGCGTCCTGCGGGTGGAGGTCGATGAAGGATTCGGGGATGTGACTGGCCAGCGTGGCGGACTTGCCGGTGCGCGTCATGGTGTGCCAGTGGTCGCGCACGCGGCCGGTGTTGAGGATCAGCGGATAGTCTTCGCAGACGCTGTGGGCGGGGCTGCGCGGCGCGGTCGGGACGAAGCGGGCGCGGCCGTCGGCGTGGCTGAAGCGGTAGTCCTGCAGTACGCGTGCGGTGCCGGCAACGCTGCCATCGGAGAGACGCTGCACCGGCCACTGGATCGGGGCCAGGGTGTCGTAGCCGGTCTTGTCCAGGCCGGTCAGGCCGGCGAGGTTGAAGACGCGGCGCGTGTGGCTGGCATCGACTTCGCCATTGCGGTGGGACGACAGGCGGGCGTGTTCGTCGAAGATCGCGTGCGGGCCGGCAAAGTCGAAACCGTCAAAGCCCATGCGGCGGGCCACGTCGCAGATGATGTCCCAGTCGCCACGGGCTTCGCCGGGGGCGGCCAGGAAGGCGCGCTGGCGCGAGATGCGGCGTTCCGAGTTGGTGACCGTGCCATCCTTCTCGCCCCAGGCCAGCGCCGGCAGCAGCACATGGGCGAAGGCGTTGGTGTCGGTCTGGCTGATGACGTCGGAGGACACCACCAGCGCGCACTTCTGCAAGGCGCGTTGCACCAGGTCGGCGTCAGGCAGGCTGACCATGGGATTGGTGGCCATCACCCAGACTGCCTTGATGCGGCCGTCCTCGATGGCGCGGAACATGTCCACGGCCTTCAGGCCGGGCTTGTCGGCGATGCGCGGGGATTGCCAGAAGCCTTGCACGATGTCGCGGTGCTGCGGCTGGTCCAGGTCCATGTGGGCGGCCAGCATGTTGGCCAGGCCGCCGACTTCGCGGCCGCCCATGGCATTGGGCTGGCCGGTGATCGAGAAGGGGCCCATGCCGGGCTTGCCGATGCGGCCGGTGGCCAGGTGGCAGTTGATGATGCTGTTGACCTTGTCGGTGCCGGCCGAGGACTGGTTCACGCCCATGGAGAAGCCGGTCACCACCTTCTCGGTATTGGCGAAGGCTTCATAGAAGGCCAGCAGGTCTTGCAGGCTGACCTTGCAGATGCGCGCTACCGTGGCGGGATCGGCGCAATCGGCGTCGGCAATCGCCAGGGCCTCATTGAAGCCCTGGGTGTGGGCCTGGATGAAGGCGTTGTCGCGCAGGCCGCGATGGGCCAGGTAGCTCATCAGGCCATTGAAGAGCCAGACGTCGGTGCCGGCCTTGACCGGCAGGTGCAGATCGGCCAGTTCGCAGGTGGCGGTGCGGCGCGGGTCGATGACGATCAAGCGCATCTCCGGCCGGGTTTCCTTCAGGCGGGCGATGCGCTGGAACAGGATGGGATGGCACCAGGCGGCATTGGAGCCGACCAGCACCACCAGGTCGGCCAGTTCCAGGTCTTCATAGCAGACCGGGACCAGGTCTTCACCGAAGGCGCGCTTGTGGCCGGCCACCGCCGACGACATGCACAGCCGCGAATTGGTATCGATGTTGGCGCTGCCGATGTAGCCCTTCATGAGCTTGTTGGCGATGTAGTAGTCCTCGGTCAGCAACTGGCCGGAGACGTACAGGGCCACGGCGTCGGGGCCGTGTTCGGCGATGATGGCGGCGAACTTGCCGGCCACGTGCGCCAGCGCATCGTCCCAGGAGGCCTGTTGCAGCTGGCCTTGCGCATCGCGCATCTGGGGATGCAGCAGGCGGCCGTCCAGGTCCACCGTCTCGCCCAGGGCCGAGCCCTTCACGCACAGGCGCCCCAGGTTGGCGGGATGCTGTTCGTCGCCCTTGATGCCCAGGCTGCCGTCCTCTTTCATCGAAGCCGTTACGCCGCACCCCACGCCGCAATACGGGCAGGTGGTGCGGGTGGTCGCCACGGCCAGGGCGAGCGGGGTCTGGGAGAGATTCATGGAACTCCTTGGAAACTAAGCGGCTTGCTGGCACATGGCCTGGCCGAAGGGCAACTGGCGGCGGAAGGCACTGATGTCGCGTCCGCTCTGGATCAGGTCGAAGTACCAGGGGCCGTCCTTGACGTCACCATACAGCACTGCGCCCACCAGGCAGGAACCGCGCAGTACCAGGCGCTTGTAGACGCCCCGGCGTGGATCGCGCACTACCAGGTCTTCGGTGTCGTCGCCGCCGACGAAGTCGCCGGCCGAATACAGGTCCACCCCGGTGACCTTGAGCTTGGTGGCGGTGGCCTGCTGCACGTAGCGGCGATGGCCGGCGCCGGCCAGGTGCGCGCCGCAGACGCGGGCCTGGTCCCAGATCGGCGCGACCAGGCCGAAGGTGGCCTTGCGGTGCTGCACGCATTCACCCACGGCATAGATGCGCGGGTCGTAGGTCTGCAAGGTGTCGTCGACGATGATGGCGCGTTCGCAATGCAGGCCGGCCGACTTGGCCAGGGCAATGTTGGGGCGCACGCCGGCGGTCATCACCACCAGGTCGGCGGGGGTGCTGCTGCCATCCTTGAAGCGCACGGCGGTGACGCGATCAGGGCCGACGATCTCCTCGGTATTGGCATTGAGCAGGAAGCGCATGCCCTTGGCCTCCAGCGCCTTCTTCAGCAGGGCGGCGGCGGGCTTGTCCAGTTGCTGGTTCATCAGCGCATCGGTGACATGCACCACGGTCACGTCCATGCCCTGGCGCATCAAGCCATTGGCGGCTTCCAGCCCGAGCAGGCCGCCGCCGATGACGACGGCGTGCTTGTGGGTGCGCGCCGCTTCCAGCATGGTATCGACGTCCTGGATATCACGGAAGGCAATCACGCCCGGCAACTGGTGGCCCGGCACCGGGATGATGAAGGGCGTGGAGCCGGTGGCCAGCAGCAGGCGGTCATACTTCACGGCCAGGCCGGAGCGGGCATGGACGGTGCGCTGGCGGCGGTCGATGCGTTCCACCGGATCACCGGCGTGCAGGGTGATGCCGTTCTCGTCGTACCAGGCGCGGGTGTTGAGCATGATGTCATCGATGCTCTTGTCGCCGGCCAGTACCGGCGAGAGCATGATGCGGTTGTAGTTGCCGTGCGGCTCGGCGCCGAAGACGGTGATGTCGTAGAGATCCGGTGCCAGCTTGAGCAATTCCTCGACCGTGCGCATGCCGGCCATGCCATTGCCCACCACCACCAGCGAAGGCTTGGCGGGCGGGGTCGGCCTGGTGTCGGGCAGGGCGTTCATCTCAGGCACCGATCCAGACTTTGCCGTCGGCGATGCGGGCCGGCCAGGCCGGCACCGAATTGGCGGGCTCTTCCAGGCACTCGCCGGTCTGCAGGTCGAAGTGCTGCTTGTAGATTGGCGAGGCCACCACGATGCGTTCGCCCAGGCTGCCGACCAGGCCGCGCGAGAGCACCGCCGCGTCCGAGTTGGGATCGAAGTTGCCGATGGCGAACACGCGCGCCTGCGGCTCGCAGGCGCTGCCATCGATGACGTGGAAGACCGCGACCTGCTGGTCATCGACCAGGGCGGCCACGCCGGTGTTGGGCACGATCTCGGCCAGTTCGCAGATCGGGGTCCAGTGCTTGATTTGTTGGTCGCTGTGCATGATTGCTCCTGATGGGGTTGCAGTTGCTGTGCCTTCGATACGCGGCGGCGCCGCTACTCAGGACGAACGCTACTTTGTTCATCGACTCCCGTTCGGACTGAGTAGTCGCGTCGCGACGTATCGACGGCCCTACGCAGGCAAATATCAAACGGTCTCTACCACCACCGGGATCTCCAGCAGCTTCTTCTCGGCCACGGTCGCCGGGCGGATCTGTCCGCGTTCCTCGACAAACCTGATGTTGCCGTCGGCGGCCTTGCTGTTGACGAAGTGGCGGAAGCGCTTGCGGGTCTCGGGGTCGGTGACGGCCTTCTTCCATTCGCATTCGTAGGTGTCGACCACGCGTTGCATCTCGCTTTCCAGTTCGGCGGCGATGCCTAGCTTGTCGTCGAGGACCACGCTCTTGAGGTAGTCGAGGCCGCCTTCCAGGTTCTCGCGCCAGGTGCTGGTGCGTTGCAGGCGGTCGGCGGTGCGCACGTAGAACATCAGGAAGCGGTCCACATAGCGGGTCAGGGTGGCTTCGTCGAGATCGGAGGCGATCAGTTCGGCATGGCGCGGCTTCATGCCGCCGTTGCCGCAGACGTAGAGGTTCCAGCCTTTTTCGGTGGCGATGATGCCGACGTCCTTGCCCTGTGCCTCGGCACATTCACGGGTGCAGCCGGAGACGCCGAACTTGATCTTGTGCGGCGAGCGCAGGCCCTTGTAGCGGTTTTCCAGGCGCACCGCGAAGCCCACGCTGTCGCCTACGCCATAACGGCACCAGGTCGAGCCCACGCAGGATTTGACCGTGCGCAGCGACTTGCCGTAGGCGTGGCCGGTCTCGAAGCCGGCGGCGATCAGGGCTTCCCAGATATCGGGCAACTGGTCCACGCGGGCGCCGAACAGGTCCACGCGCTGGCCGCCGGTGATCTTGGTGTAGAGACCATACTGCTTGGCGATCTGGCCCACCGCGATCAGGCCGTCGGGGGTGACTTCGCCACCGGCCATGCGCGGCACCACCGAGTAGGTACCATCCTTCTGGATGTTGCCGAGGAAGTAGTCGTTGGAATCCTGCAGGCCGGCGTGTTCCTTCTTGAGCACGAAGTCGTTCCACAGCGAGGCCAGCACGTTGGCCACCATGGGCTTGCAGATGTCGCAACCGAGGCCACGGCCATGCTTGGCCAGCAGCTCGTCGAAGCTCTTGATCTGGCCCACGCGCACCAGGTGGTGGATCTCCTGGCGCGAGTAGGGGAAGTGTTCGCAGACGTGGTTGTTGACGGCCAGGCCCTGCTTCTTCATCTCGGCCTTCATCACCTGGGTGACCAGCGGCACGCAACCGCCGCAGGCGGTGCCGGCCTTGGTGCAGGCCTTGAGGTCGCCGATGTTGGTCACGCCCGAGGCCACGGCGGCGCACAACTGACCCTTGGAGACATTGTTGCAGGAGCAGATCTGGGCCGATTCCGGCAAGGCATCCACGCCCAGGCCGGGCTTGGCCTTGCCATCGGATTGCGGCAGGATCAGGAATTCCGGCGCTTCCGGCAATTCGATCTTGTTCAGCATCATCTGCAACAGCGTGCCGTACTCGGCGGCGTCGCCCACCATCACCGCGCCCAGCAGGTGCTTGCCGGATTCGGAGACCACGATCTTCTTGTAGATCTGGCGGCGTTCGTCGGTGAACTGGTAGGAACGGCTGCCGGCTTCCTTGCCATGGGCGTCGCCGATGCTGGCCACGTCCACGCCCATCAACTTGAGCTTGGTGCTCATGTCGGCGCCGTTGAATTGCGGCACCTCGATGGCGTCATCGCGGTGCGACAGCAGGTGCTTGGCAGCCGTGCGGGCCATGTCGTAGCCGGGCGCCACCAGGCCGAAGATCTTGCCGTTCCACAGCGCGCATTCGCCGATGGCATAGACCGCCGGGTCGGAGCTCAGGCAGCAGTTGTCGATGACGATGCCGCCACGGTCGCCCACCTTCAGGCCGGCATTGCGCGCCAGCTCGTCGCGCGGACGGATGCCGGCGGAGAAGACGATCATGTCGGTTTCCAGGTGCGAACCATCCTCGAAGTTCATGCGATGGGTGTGCTGCTTGCCATCGACGATTTCCACCGTGTTCTTCTGGGTATGGGCGGTCACGCCCAGTTCCTCGATCTTCTGGCGCAGCACGCGGCCGCCGCTCTCATCGACCTGCACTGCCATCAGGCGCGGGGCGAATTCGACCACATGGGTCTCCAGCTTGAGGTCGCGCAGGGCCTTGGCGCATTCCAGGCCCAGCAGGCCACCGCCGATGACCACGCCGGACTTGGAGCGGCTGCCGCATTCCAGCATCGCTTCCAGGTCTTCGATGGTGCGGTAGACGAAGCAATCCTTGCGCTGGTTGCCGGCCACCGTCGGCACGAAGGGGTAGGAGCCGGTGGCCAGGACCAGCTTGTCGTAGGACAGGGTCTCTTCCACACCGGCCACGTTGACCACGACCTGCCTGTTGTCCAGGTCGATCAGTTGTGCCTTGGCATTGAGCCTGAGGTCGAAGTCGACCGGGCTCTTGCCGGCATCGAAGAAGCCTGGCGCCACCAGCGACAGGTCGTCTGCGCTCTTGCCAGCGAAGAATTCGGAGAGGTGTACGCGGTCGTAGGCCGGGCGCGGTTCTTCGCACAGGATGGTGACGTGCAGGTCAGCCGCGCCGCTCTCGGCCAGGGATTCCAGGAACTTGTGGCCCACCATGCCGTGGCCGATGACGATGATCTTCATGGTTTGCTCCTTAAGCTGCGACCTTGTTGTCGACAGCGACGGCGTCGCCGCTCGTGTCGGACGTGGTGAAACGGATGGCGACCGCGCACAGTGCCGAGACGGTCACCAGCACGCCCAGCGTGGACAGGGTTTGTTGCGTGTTGCCCAGGCCCTTCATCAGGAAGCCCGCCAGCACCGCGCCGACGTTGCCGCCGGCACCGATGATGCCGGCCACGCCGCCCAGGGCCTTGCGGTCGATGAAGGGCACCAGCGCATAGGTGGCGCCGCAGGCCATGTGGGTGAACAGGCCAAAGCACAGCATGGCGAGGACGGCGGCCACGACGCTGCCGGCGTGGGCGAACCACAGCAGGCCCAGGCCTTCGCCCAGCATCATGACGAACAGCAGGGTGGCGCGACGGTTCAGGCCGCCGGCCAGCGCCACCTTGTCGGAGATGATGCCGCCCAGGGCACGTGCAAACAGGGCCAGCAGGCCGAAGCTGGCGGCGGCGATGCCGGCCGATTCCAGCGAGAGCTTGAAGTGGTCCACGTAGTAGGTGGCGGCGATGTTGTGGATGAAGATCTCCACGCCGAAGCAGGCGCCGTAGGTGATGAAGAGCATCCAGACGCGGTAGTTGGCCGCCGCGGCGCGGAAGCTGGCCCAGCCGCCGCGCTTGCCGCTTTCGATGGTCACGCCGGCGGCGCGCAGCTCGTCATAGTTGCCTTCCGGGCAGTCCTGGGTAAAGCGCCAGTAGACGGCGGCCATGATGAGCATCAGCACGCCCGGCACCATCAGCGCCACACGCCAGCCCCAGCCATGCGAGACGCCCAGCATGATCAGCGCGCCCATCAGCAGCGGCATCAGGCCTTGCGCCACGCCGCCGCCGGCATTGCCCCAGCCGGCGGTGGCGGCGTTGGCCGTGCCCACCACGTTGGGGGCGAACATCACCGAGGTGTGATACTGGGTGATCACGAAGCTGGCACCCACTGCGCCGATCAGGAGGCGGAAGAACAGGAAGCTCTCGTAGCTCTGCGCGAAGGCCACGCCGATGACCGGCACGGCGCCGGCCAGCAACAGGCCGGTGTAGGTCTTGCGCGGGCCGAAGCGGTCGCACATGGGGCCGATGATCAGGCGCACCAGGATGGTCACGGCCACGGCAGCGATGTTGATGTTGGCGATCTGGCCGGCGCTGAGATTGAACTCGCCCTTGATCACCGGCATCAGCGGCGCACAGGCGAACCAGGCGAAGAAGCAGATGAAGAAGGCCATCCAGGTCAGGTGGAAGGTGCGCATGTGCGGGGTGCGCAGGGAGAACAGCTCGATACGATTGGATTTGCTCATGGCGGGTCCTGGTCAGCAAAACAAAAAGGCGCCCGCTCAAATCCGGGGCAGTGCCTCGGTCCAAGCGGACGCCATTGTCCTTGGGTGTTGCAGATCCATCGTTAGATCGGCATCAAATGGGGGGATCGACTTTGATCCTGATGATCATTGAGCAAAGGTCGTGCCAGCTCGCTGATTTGGCCGGAATGCCGGTCTGGTGGCCGATCCTGGGGGATGAGAGAGGGGCAGGGGCGCGGTCGGCCTGCACCCGATTTATATCATTGCGTGATGGTTTTCAGTGCGGACTGCGCTCTCGTGGTGCAGTGCATCGTAGCGGTGCGATGCCGGTGGGCAACATGGTGTGTGGCCTGCCTCATCGCAGTGAGGCTCCTAGCGGGGCTGGAAGGCGATGATGCCCATGCCGGCCAGGGCCACGGCGACGCCGGCCACATCCCAGGGCGAGGGGCGCACGCCATCGTCGACCGCCCATAGCCAGGCGATGGCCACGGCAATATAGACGCCACCATAGGCCGCATAGACCCGGCCGGACGCGGCTTCATGCAGGGTGAGCAGCCAGGCGAACAGGCCCAGGCTGGCGGCGGCGGGCAGCAGCAGCCAGGCCGAGCGGTCCTGCTTGAGCCACAGGTAGGGCAGGTAGCAGCCGACGATCTCGGCGACGGCCGTGCAGAGGTAGAGCAGCAGGGTCTTCATGGGAGCGTGGGAGCGGCTCAGTCTTCTTCGCGGGCGCGGATGTCGGCGCGTTCGTCGGGGCTCTTGTCGAGCCACTTGCGATGCAGCCATTGTTCGATCGGACGGCCCACCACGAACAGCACCAGGATCAGGCCGGTGGACATCAGCGCCACGCGCCACCAGCCGGCGCCGCAGACGATGCCCACGGCGGCGGTGACCCAGATCGAGGCGGCGGTGGTGAGGCCGCGCACCTTCTCGGTCTTCTGCTCATGGATGATCACGCCGGCGCCCAGGAAGCCGATGCCGGTGATGATGCCCTGGATGGCGCGGCTGACGGCATCGCGGTTGTGATCCTCGTCGCCCAGTGCGAAATTCATCGCCGCCATGGTCACCAGTGCCGAACCCAGCGCCACCAGGCCCAGGGTTTTCATGCCGGTGGGCTTGCCGCGCAGGTTGCGGTCGATGCCGATGGCGCAGCCGATGAGCAGGGCGATGATGAGGCGATAAAAGATTTCCAGGTAGTCGGTCATGGTGGTGCAAGCGGGCGAGGTGGGCTGAAGCGGCATCACGGATGCCGGCGGATCCGTGATTGTAACCTCGGCGGCGCGCTTGCCCCGACTTGTGGGGCAGGGTGCGGGCGGCGGACCCGGCTCAATCCAGTTGGAGCGGGATCAGGCAGTCTTGCCCATGGAACAGCCGCGCATAGCGGCTGGCGGCGGACTCGTTGACGACGATGAAGCGGTCGAAATTGAACAGCGTCGGTTCCAGTTGTGCGTCGATGGCGTGGCGGGCGGAAAATCCTGCATAGCTTTCGCCGAAGCGGAACAGTTCCCCCTTGAATTCATTGCTCAGGTTGGCATCGTCGACCGGGTGGAACTTGATGACCAGCTTGCCGCCCCGATCGGTGACCAGGGCTTTCATGGTGCGCAGGGCAATGACCAGTCCGTGCAGCAGTTTCTGCGTTTCCATGGTGCCGGTGCCGTAGCGGGCCACCAGGTTGATGATGTTGGGCAGGAAGCATAGCCAGTTGCGTTCCGTCTCGGCCAGGCAATTCTGTGGCGGCAGCGTGAGCGTGGTGACCTTGCCCAGCGTCGGGAAGGCATCGGGAGAGACGCGATAGGCGCCGCGGTATTTGGGGCAGGCATCGTCAAACCAGATGGGGCGGACGCGGTTGATGTCGTGGATGTTCTGCGCCGTCAGTTGCAGCTTGGCCATGACCGCAGGATGACGCTGCAGCAGTTGCAGCAGCAGGTGGGTATCGACCGGTTGGTCCTGCGATGGCGAGGCCAGCAGCGCATTGCAGGAGGTGTTGCCCTCTTCGAGGTAGGAGATACCCGCAACCGCCGTCGACAGTTTCAGGATCTTGCCGAGCAGGTAGCCGGTATGTGGCAGGTACACGTGCAAGGGGGATGGAGATGGCGGCAGGGCGTCGCTCAGCTTCACCAGGAACTCGACCGTGCGCTCGGGATTCCAGATGCCGTCATCGATGACGGTCACATGGTGGCCATCCCAAACCAGGCCGCGGCCACAGACAAGGAGTGGATTGTCGAACCTGCCCTGGCCAGCCAGCTGCCGGGCGATGGAATAGGTGATGGGGCTGTGAATGTAGACAATATCCATGCGAGTGGGCCCCCCGGATATCGGTGACGCCAGGGTGAGAGGTGATCCATCATCTTGGACGTCGGATACCGGGGACCGCAATGGGACTTGTGCTTACAAACGTTACAGAAAATGACAGCCCGAAAAGGGGGGAGTCCGGCCGGAAGAACAGCATGTCGGCCATGGTGGCGGGATGGGAGCGCCTGGCGATCCGTGTCGGATCGCCAGGGATTGTATCGTACTGTGTCGTTGTGTGTCGTCTTGTGTCGGGGGCATGCCGGTCGCGATGACCTCACTGCAAGGTCTGCCGCAACTCGCTCGGACTGAGCCCGAAATGCTGGCGGAAGCGAATGGCAAAGCGCGAGGCCGAATCGTAGCCGCAGCGGGCCGCGATATCGGCGATGGGCAGCGAGGAGGCCTGCAGCTGTTCCAGTGCCAGTCCCAGCTGTACCTTGTCGAGCAATTGCCGAAAACCGGTCTGCTCGCGTGACAGCCGGCGCTGCAAGGTGGACACACTGCAATGGAAGGCGCCGGCCACCTGTTCCAGGGTGCGCTGTTCGGCGTCCAGCATGAGCAGGTGCTGTTCGATGCGATGGCTGAAGGCATCGCTGCGGTCACGCAGCAGCGCGCCGATGGTGCCGCGCAGGCTCAAGGCCAGCAGCAATGCCTCGGCGGCCTGGCATTGCAGTTCGACCGGTGCATCGTCGCGCAGGCAGTCCTGCAGGTAGCGCCAGGCGCGCAGGATGTCGGCATCCTGCGGCACCGTGGTCACTTCCTGCGCCTGCCGCGCATGCGCTCCCTGGCCGGGATAGTGCAGCCGGAAGCGCTCGATGAGCGCAGGCGGCAGCGAGACCATGTCGGCTGCGTACTCGCCGTTGCGGGGCAGGTTGCCCACATTGATCTGCGTGCCCGGCGCGATCAGCAGCAAGCCCTCCTGGCCACACAGCAGGTTGCGCCCGTTCCATTGCAGCCGCTTCTTGCCTTGTCGCACATGGCAGATGCTGGCCAGGCCGATGAAGACCTGGCGCAGCTGCTGCTCCTGGCGGCAGCGGATCATGGTCAGCGTGGGGCGCTGACCATGGGCAAACGGCAGGATGTCGATCTCGCCTGGCATGCGGGGCTTAGCGTCCGTAGTAGGCGGTCAGCCTGGCCTGGCCGAGCGACGAGGCGTTCAGCATGAAACCGAGCATGGCGCCGCTGGCCTGGGCATCCAGGGGGAGCTTGTCGGTGTTGAGCGCCCAGACCACGAACTGGTAGCGATGCGGCTTGTCGCCCTGCGGGGGACATGCACCGCCGAAGTCGCTGCTGCCATAGTCGGTGCGGCCCTGGATGGCGCCCTTGGGCAGGCCCTCGCCCTGGGCATTGATGCCGCCCGGCAGGCTGGTCACCGAGGCCGGGATGTTGAATACCGTCCAGTGCCACCAGCCGCTGCCGGTGGGCGCATCCGGATCGTAGACGGTGATAGCGAAGCTCTTGGTGCCGGCCGGCGCACCCGACCAGGACAATTGCGGCGAGCGGTTCTGGCCGGTACAGCCGAAGCCGTTGAAGACCTGGGCGGTCGACAGCGTCTGTCCTTCCTTGATGTCGTGGCTGGTCAGGGTGAAGTCGGCGGCCTGGGCCGACAGTGCCGAAAACGTCAGGGCGGCAGCCGCCAGGCTGGTGCGGGTGGTGGTCATGGAAGTCCTCTGTGATGAGCAATGATGAGCCATCATCATAGGAGAGCGCAATGGCGACCATGGTGCAGAAAACGTCAGCCTCGGTGCCGATCGCGTCAAGCCTGCCGCCATCCTTGCCGCCCCGGGGAAGGGGCCATGCGAGGCAAGGCCGCGCATGGCACGACGCTCTTGTGTCAAACTGCGCCATCGGCCTGCACGACACTGCGCGCAGGACAAGAAAACCAGCCTACCGTTCGCCTTCTTCCATGGATCACACTGCATCTCCGCTGCCCTTGTCTGACGCCCCACAAGCCGTCCATGTCGACCGGAGCCGCCTGCGCCTGCGGGCGCACGCCATCGGATCGGCCGTGGTCGCGCCGACCGATGTCTCGCTGCCGGCCGGGCAATGCCTGGTGGTGGAGGGGCCTTCCGGCGCCGGCAAGACGCGCCTGCTGCGCCTGCTGGCCGACCTCGACGAAGGGCAGGGCGAAGCCTGGCTCGATGGCCTGGCACGCAGCGCCATGCCGGCCCCGCAGTGGCGCCGCCAGGTGTTGTACCAGGCGGCAGAACCGGCCTGGTGGGAAGCCACGGTGATGGCCCATTTCCGTGCGGATCAACATGAAAAGGCGGTCACGCTGGCACAGCGGTTGGCCCTGGGCGAAGACCGCCTGCATGCCGATCTCGTACAGTTGTCCACCGGTGAGCGCCAGCGTGCGGCCCTGGTGAGATCCTTGCTTGCACAGCCGTCGGTGCTCCTGCTGGACGAGCCCACCAGCGCGCTGGATGCCGCCAACGTGGAGCGCGTGGAAGCCCTGTTGCACGACTTCCTCGCTCAGGGCATGGCGCTGTTGCTGGTGACGCATGCGCAGGAACAGGCACGACGGCTGGGCAATGGCACCCTCCGGGTCGTCCGCAGGAGCGCGCCATGACCGCCTTGCCCTTGTCGGCCACCGACCTGGCCATGTCGGCGATCCTGGTGCTGGTCAATGCGCTCGCCTCGCTGGCACTGGGTTTGCAGATCCATCGCTCGCTGCTGGTGGCAGCGCTACGGATGGTGGCGCAATTGCTGCTGGTGGGGTTGGCGCTGCGCTGGATCCTGAGCAACCAGTCGCCCTGGCTGACCGCACTGGCGGTGCTGCTGATGATCGCCGCCGCCGCGCGCGAAGTGGCCAGTCGCTCGCGCAAGCCGCTGGCCGGCAGCGCCGGCTTGCGTATCAGTACCGTGGTGGTGGGCACCGCCTCGATGCTGACCGTGGCCCTGGCGCTGGCCACCGCCTTGCGTCCCGATCCCTGGTACGACCCGCGCTATGCGATTCCGCTGATGGGCATCGTACTGGGCAGCGTGCTCAATTCGGCCAGCATCGCGCTGGATGCCTTCCTCACCGGCGCCAGCAGTTCGGCGGCCGTCATCGAGGCGCGGCTGGCGCTGGGGGCGGGACGTGGCGAAGCCTTGCGCGCGCCGCTCATCGCTGCCATTCGCAGCGGCATGCTGCCGGTGATCAACCAGATGTCGGCCGCCGGGATCATCACGCTGCCCGGCATCATGACCGGCCAGGTGCTGGCCGGCATGGACGCGCTGGCAGCGGCCAAGTACCAGATCCTGCTGATGTTCATCCTGGCCGGAGCCAGCGGCCTGGCGGCCTTCGGCGCGGCCACGCTGGCCATGCTGCGCCTGACCGACGGGCGCCAGCGGCTGCGGCTGGATCGCCTGGCGAAGTAGCGCGGGACGACGGCGTTGATGACCCTGCTGTTGCTGGCTCCATCGACAGGTTGGCTGGCCTGATCAAAACCCCTCCCTGGCTCTATGGCCAGCATGCCAGGCTCCATTAGGCTGTGACTGTTGGCCTGTCACAGGCCTTTCCCCCTGGAGCCTCGCATGTCCCTGTCTTCCCAGCCTTCGTCGCATGCCGCCACCCCGGCGGTGACGGTGGAAACCCTGCAAGCCTTTTCCGATGCCTGGAACCGCCACGACATCGATGCCCTGATGCGTTTCATGCATTCCGATTGTGAATTCCTCACCGCTGCGGGTCATGATGCCCATGGCACCCGCCACACCGGAACCGACGCGGTAGCCCGAGCCTTTGCCTCGGCCTGGGTCAGCGTGCCCGATGCGCAGTGGCGCAATGGCCGCCACTGGGTCGCGGGCGAGCGTGGCGTTTCCGAGTGGACCTTTACCGGCACCGCCGCCGATGGCACGCCCATCGAGGCCGATGGCGTCGACCTGTTCGTCTTCCGCGACGGCAAGATCCTGCAGAAGAATGTGTTTCGCAAGAACCGCACGGTCAAGCCGGCCTGACACCTGCGCCTGCTCCATGCTTCCGAACCGCTAACAGGGTCCCGCCATGAACAGCTTCTCCCGCGCCGAAGTGGGCGCCGCTCCCGCACCCTACGATCCCGCCTTCGATCCCCTGGTCAGCCGCTCGCCGGGGCACAACATGCAGTACGCGCCGACCTACTGGGTCGCCAGTGCGGGCGAGCCACCCATGGATGACGGTCCCATCCGGGGCGATGTCGATACCGACGTGGTCATCATCGGTTCCGGCTTCACCGGCCTGGCGACCGCCTTGTTCCTGGCGCGCGAGCATGGCATCCGTGCCACCGTGCTGGAGGCCAACCAGGTCGCCTGGGGCTGCACCAGCCGCAATGGCGGGCAGGGGCAGAATGCCAGCGGTCGCCTGTATCGCTCCCAGTGGATAGCCCGCTGGGGTTTGCCGATGGCCTTGCGCCTGGACGAGGAGATTCGTGCCGGCTTCGACACCTTCCGCCAGCTCACCGAGGAAATCGACTGCGAGCCCCAGCCGGGCGGGCATCTCTACATTGCGCATCGCCCCAAGAAGCTGGCCTTCCTGCGTAACGAGGCCGAGGTGATGCGCAAGCACTTCGGCTACGACACCCGCCTCCTTACCGCAGAGGAGGTGCGGCGCGACTGGTGCGGCGACCAGGAGGCCGCCGGCGCCATGCATGAGCCCGAGGGTATCTGCGTACATCCCCTGAAGCTGGCCTTTGGCTACATGAAGATGGCGCGTGCGCTGGGCGCGCGCGTGCATCCCGGCAGCCCCGTGACCGGCTGGGAAACCCGCAACGGCGTGCATCACCTGCGTACTCCGGGCGGTATCGTGCGCGCACGTTCCGTGGCGGTGGCTACCGGCGCCTATGGCTTGCCAGGACTGTCGCCGCTGCTGAAGAACCGGGTGTTCCCGGTGCTCTCCAATTCCATCGTCACACGCCCGCTGACCGATGACGAGCTGCAGGCCACCAATTTCCTGACGCACCAGGCCATCACCGATACCCGGACCCTGCGTTTCTACTATCGTCTCCTGCCGGACCGCCGCGTGCAGATCGGCAGCCGCAGCGCCATCAGCGGTGCCCATGCCCATGGCGCGTCACACTATCGCCTGCTGGTCGACGGACTGGTGCGCAAGTTCCCGGCCCTGAAAGGCATCGCCATCGATCACTCCTGGTGGGGCTGGGTCGATGTCAGCCACGACATGATGCCGCGCGTGGTCCAGCCCGATCCGATGCAGAGTGTCTACTATGCGCTCGGTTACGGCGGCAACGGCGTGTCGTTCTCGGCCCATGCCGGGCGCCGCATGGCCGAACGCGTGGCGGGCCTGCGCGGACCGGAGATCGACCTGCCCATCTATGACAGTGCCTTGCCGTTCCCGCGCCAGGGCGAGTGGGCAGCACCATGGCGCCGCCTCGGACAGAGCATGCTATACCGCTGGTACTGGCTGCGCGACGAGATCCTGTAAGGCCCGGGCAGCAGGGGCCTTGGTGTCAGCGCGACCGACAGCGTGGCAGCAAGGCCGCCAGCGCCTGGATGCCAGGCGCGATGCGCTCGGCCTGGATGGACGAAAAACCCAGGCGCAGGCAATTGAAGTGCTCGGTGTCGTGAAGGGAAAACGCCTCGCCCGACTCGATCAGGATGCCCTGTTCGAACGCCGCCTCCCTGAGCAGGCGGGTATTGATTTCGGGCGCAAATTTCCCCCACAAGGCCGAGCCCCCGTCGGGCGGCGTGAATTCCATCATCGGCAGGTACTCGCGCACGGCGGCAATGAGCAGCGCCGCGCGTCGCGCCAGTTCGTCGCGCATCTGGTGCAGGAAGCGGTCGTAGTGGCCATGCGAGATGAACAGTGCCGCAGCCAGCTGGTTGTTGGTCGCCGGGTGGCGGATCATCAGCCGGCGCAATACCCGCAGGCGCACCACCACCTCGGCGGGCGCCACGATGTAGCCGATGCGCAGGCCCGGCGAGAGGGTCTTGGAGAGACTGCCGATGTAGATCACCCGACGGTCGTGGTCGATGGCCTTGAGGGCAGGGGAGGGCTTGCCGGCGTATTGCATCTCGGCGTCATAGTCGTCCTCGATGATCACCCCATCGTGGCGGCGCGCCCATTCCAGCAGGGCCAGGCGACGCTCGGTGGAGAGCGTGATGCCGGTCGGGCACTGATGGCTGGGGGTGCAATAGAGTGTCTGCGCCTGGGCCAGCACGGCCGGATCGGGCAGCACGCCATCGCGGTCTACCTCCAGTCCCACCAGTTGCGTACCCCGACGCAGGAAGATGTTGCGGGCATCCATGTAGCCCGGATCCTCCACCGCCACGGTCGAGCCGGGCGGGACCAATAGTTCGCTCACCAGGTAGAGCGCCTGCTGTGCCCCGACAGTGAGCAGCACCTCGTCGCGGCGCGCCGCGATGCCGCGCCGGGGCAGTACCCGCTTGATCAGTTGCTCGACCAGCGAGGCATTGTCGTGGTCGATGGCGTCCGGTGCCCAGCCACGGATGGAGGTGACATCCAGGGCCTGCCGGCTGCATTCGCGCCAGTCGGCAATGGGGAACAGGCTGGGGTCGAACTGGCCGTAGAGGAAGGGATAGCGGTGGCGCTGCCAGTCGCCGGGCTTGTCCAGCCATTTGATGCCGGGTGGCTCGGGCAGCATGCGCGCCTGCCAGTCCACCGCATGGGATGCCATGCCGGTGGTGGGTTCCGGCGTGGCTTGCAGCGCATGCGGATGGTGGCGGTAGCGCTCGCTGACGTAGTAGCCGTTGCGCGGCCGGTTTTCCAGGTAGCCGTCCTCGGCCAGTTTTTCATAGACCAGGACCACGGTATTGCGCGAGATGGCCAGCATGTCGGCCAGCTCGCGACTGGCCGGCAGGCGCATGCCGGGGGCCAGCCGGCCGTCGAGCACGGCATCGACCAGGCGTACCCGCAGCTGGCTCTGCAGGGTCGCCCCCTGGCGCTCCGGTTCGGGAAAGATCTGGCGCCACATCACCTGGTGGGGCTGGTTGTCCCGCACGCCTCTGCTCCGTTGGGCCAACGCCTGCGGTGGCTCAGGATCCGTGCTGGCAGGCGAGCGTGCGGCCCTCACATCTTGCCTTTCCATGGGATCAGCTTTTGCTCCATCTTGCGCATCATCAGGTCGATCATGAAAGCCAGCACGCCGATGACCAGGATGCCCATGATGACCACATCGGTACGCAGGAAGTTGGAGGCATTGAGCACCATCTGGCCGATGCCGGCGGTGGCGGCCACCATTTCAGCAGCCACCAGGGTGGTCCAGCCAAAGCCGATGGCGATGCGCATGCCGGTCAGGATTTCCGGAAGCGCCGCCGGAAACACCACCATGCGGATCACCTGCCAGTGGCTGGCGCCCAGCGAACGCGCGGCGTTGATCTGTTCGATCGCCACCGAACGCACACCGGCCTTGGCCGCCATGGCCAGCGGGGCGAAGCAGGCCAGGTAGATCAGCGTGATCTTGGCGCTCTCGTCGATGCCCAGCCAGATGACGATCAGCGGCAGGTAGGCCAGCGGCGGCAAGGGACGGTAGAACTCGATGATGGGGTCGGCAATGCCGCGCACGATGCGTGAGCTGCCCATGGCCAGTCCGACCGGTACTGCCGTCACCACGGCCAGCAGGAAGGCCGCCATGACGCGGCTGATGCTGATGAGCACGTGTTGCGCCAGCGGGGTATCGCCCTGGGTCTGTCCACGCAGGGCGCTGACCAGTGCGTCCAGGGTGGCTTGCGGAGTGGGCAGGAACAGCGGCTTGATCCAGTGCAGCGTCGTGGCCAGCCACCATAACAGCAGCAGCGCAAGGAGGGTGAGGGTGCTGATGGCCCAGGTGCTGCCCTGGCCCGGTGCGCCATAGTTGCGGGCGCGGCGTTTGCGCGGCCGGGCCACGGTCCTGGCGGGACGTGGGGCGGTCTGGCTGTCGAGCGGATCGTGCGGGTCGGTGGTCATGGGGGTGGCGGTGGTCGTGTTCATCAGTGCATACCGGCAGAGGAGGTCTGGTGGACCAGCGCCAGCACGTGCTCGCGCGCGGCGATGAATTCGGGATCGGCCTTGGTGCCGCGCGCGTCCCGCGTGGCCAGGTAGCGCCGGGCGAAGGGCATGGGCAGGTCATGCACCACGCGCCCCGGATGGGGCGCCATGATGATCAGGCGGGTGGCCAGGAACAGGGCTTCCTCGACATCGTGGGTGATGAAGAAGAACACCCCCTGCGAGGTATTCCACAGGTCCAGCAGCAGTTCCTGGATGGCCTCGCGGGTGAAGGCGTCGAGCGCGCCCAGCGGTTCGTCCAGCAGCATCACCGAAGGCGATGAGGCGATGGCACGGGCCACGCCCACACGCTGCTGCATGCCGCCGGAGAGTTCGTAGACCTGCTTGTAGGCCGAGGGCAGCAATCCCACCTTGTTGAGGCATTCCAGCGCAATGCGGCGTCGTTCGTGCAACGGCACCTTGCGCAGCTTGAGTCCGAACTCGACGTTCTCCACCACATTCATCCAGGGCATGAGCGCATGTTTCTGGAACACCACGCCGCGATCCGAACCCGGACCCTCCACCGCCTCGCCGCCCAGCCGGATCTCGCCCCGGGTGGGCGGGATGAAGCCGGCGATGGTGTTGAGCAGGGTGGTCTTGCCGCAGCCGGAGGCGCCCAGCGCCACCACGAACTCGCCCGCCGGGATGGCCAGCGAGACCTGGTCCAGCGCCAGGCTGGGCGGCCCCTTGCGGGCCGGGTATTCGATCGAGACCTGGTCGATTTCTAGCATGGTCGCTCTCCAAGGATGAATGGGGGAGGAAGGTCCTGGCGGGGGCGACGGCTTACTTGCCGGCCGCGATCGCCTTGACGTACTGGTCGGTCACGCCCACCGAGTAATCCGGCAGGACGGCTTGCAGGGTCTTCTGCTCCTTCAGGAACTCGGCCGTTGCCTGCAGCGACTTGACGGCACCGGCATTCTTGCCGCCGGAGAGCCACTGGGTGGACGCCTGCTCGGCCGGGGTCGGGAACTGGTAGAGCTTCAGCGCGGCAGCCACCTCACCCGGTTCGCCACCGGAAACGCTGGCCACTGCGCGGCCTTGCGGGGTGTCACCGGTCCACTGCGCCGGATTGGCGCGGTACATGGCGTCGTACTTGGCCAGGATGCGGGTAAGGCCGAGCATGAATTTCTCGTGATCCTTGGCCCACTCGCGGTTGACCACGAAGCCGTCGAAGGTGGCGATGCCAGTCTGGGCGGCGATCTTGCCCGAGCTGGTCACCACCGAACCGCTGGCGCCGATCTTGGCCAGCACCGGATTCCAGACATAGGCCGCGTCGATGTCGCCACGCTCCCAGGCGGCAGCGATTTCAGGCGGACGCATGTTGAGCACCTTCACGTCCGAGGGTGACAGTCCGGCCTGCTTGATCGCCATCAGTGCGTGGAAGTGGCTGGTGGAGACAAACGGCACGCCCAGGCGCTTGCCCTTCAACTGCGCCACCGAGCTGACCCCGGACCCATTGCGGGCCACCAGCGCTTCGGCGTCGTTGATGTTGTCGAGGATCCAGAACAGCTGGATCGGCAAGCCCTGTGACAGGCCTGCCGCCACCGGGCTGGAGCCGGCCTCGCCGATCTGTACGTTGCCCGAGGCCATGGCGCGGATCACATCGCCGCCGCCGCCGAACTTGCGGTAGCTGACCTTGTAGCCGGTTTCCTTGGCCACTTCATCGAGCTGCTGGGCGTAGCGCCAGGGCAGCATCATGTCCTGGTAGGCGATGGTGACTTCCTTGTCGGCGGCCATGGCCAGGGTGGCCGCGCCAGTGGCGCAGAACAGGCCGGCCGTGGCCAGCAGGCGGGACAGCGTACGGCGCAATACGAATGCTTTCATGTGTAACCCCTCGATATCGTGATGTTCGTGATGTGGAGATGCGAGCAGGGAACGCGACCCGTGGCAGGTGCGCGGTTGCCTGGTACGGTGTTGGCAACGCAGCTACTGTGACGCAGAAAGTGCGCCAGCCGATGGAGCCACGGCGGGCTTTCGATTGGACCAGCAATGCGGGCGCTGGTCTGGGCCGCACCTGCGGGGATGACAGGTAGTGGCAAGCCGCAGCGGGTGCGCCAGCCGTGCGCAGATGCGCCTCCTACTGGCGCCGCGCACGCCAGCCTTGGTGCAACAGCGAAGCTGGTGGCACCGTTTTCGTGCGTACCGCCGATGTACGGTGCCATGCCCGCTGGCTCCATGGAAAACTCCCTCTGGTCTTATGTACCTGAGAGGGCCAATGCAATGATTGCGCCATGTCCTCACACACTCTTTCATCGCCCTGTTGCGCCGCCGGGTGGCGCGCGTGAGCCCGTCCTATTCCCTGGTCGCCGCGTTGATGGTTGCCAGCCTGCTGGCGGGCCTGACCAAGGGCGTCACCGGCTTTGGCGGGGCGCTGGTCATGGCGCCGCTGTTCGGCCTGGCCCTGCCATCGCCGCAGGCGGCGGCGCTGATCGTGCTGGTCAATTGCGCGGCATCGCTGCAAGGCTGGCGCGAGTGGACCAGGCGTGCGCACTGGCCTGTGGTCCTGCCGCTGGCTGCCATCGCGCTGGCCTGCACGGCCGTCGGCGTGCAGTTGATTGCCAGCGGACGTATCCCGGATCTGCACCGCCTGATCGGCGTGTGTGTGCTGGCCGTCACCGTATTGCATGTGCTGGGCTGGCGCTGGCGCCACGGCGGTGGCGTCACGCCGACGCTGGCCGCTGGTGCGGTTTCGGGCATGATGACCGCCTTGTGCGGGATTGGTGGAGTGGCGGCGGTGTACTACTTCAACGGGGTTGCATCGGGCAGCGCCCCGATGGCAGCGCAGGAGCAGGCGGCACGACTGCGCGCCAACCTGCTGGCTTATTTCATGGTGCTGTTCTTCGGTGCCGCCCTGATCCTGGCCTGCGATGGCCAGGTCGGCGCGGACCAGCTTGAAATGACCGCCTGGCTGGTGCCGGCCTTCGCCGGTGGCGTGTATATCGGCGAGCGTCTGTATGGACGGCTCTCGCCCTTGTGGTTCCAGCGCATCGTGTCGGCCTTGTTGTTCTGTGCGGGCCTGGTGGCCCTGGCCGGGTGAGCAGGGCGCGGTCATGCATTGCCTCGCATCACGCAAAAAACATAGAATCAGGCGCATGGACAGGAATGGACGGATGCCTCGCCTTCCTTCCAGCTCCCCAACCCTGTCGTCTTTCGCGAAAGCCCACCATGAACCTGACCTCCCTGGCGCTCCTCCTCGTCTTCCAGTGCCTGGGCGAAGGCGCGGCCCAGTTGCTGGGCCTGCCCGTGCCGGGGCCGGTGATCGGCATGTTGCTGTTGCTGCTGTCCTTCCTGCTGTATCCGCGCCTGGCCGACTTCATGGAGCCGACCTCCTGGGGCATCCTGCAACACCTGTCGCTGTTGTTCGTGCCGGCCGGGGTGGGGGTGATCGCCGCCAGCGGGCAGCTCAAGGGCGACCTCGGGGCCATCGTGGTGGCGCTGGTGGTCAGCACCGCACTGGCCATCGCCGTGGGCGCGCTGGTGACGCAGTGGGCGATGAAGCGCCTGCGTCCGGCCGCTGAGCACAACCAGGAGCAGCCATGATGCCCGGCTTGCACCGGCTCACCGATGTCTGGGTCTACCTGGCGGCCTCGCCGCTGCTGGGACTGACCACCACGCTGGTGGCCTACCTGGTGGCGCTGCAGCTCTACCAGCGTCTCAGGTTCAATCCGCTGGCCAATCCGGTACTGATCGCCATCGCAATCGTGGTGAGCATCCTGGTCATCACCGGCACGCCCTACAAGACCTACTTCGAGGGCGCGCAGTTCGTCCACTTCATGCTGGGCCCGGCCACCGTGGCGCTGGCCATGCCGCTGTACCGGCAGTGGCGCAACTTCCGCCGCGCGGTGCTGCCGCTGTTGCTGGGGCTGGCGGCGGGCTCGGTGACGGCCGTGGTGACGGCGGTCGGGATCGCCTATGCCATGGGCGCGTCGCGCCAGGTCATGGTCTCGCTGGCGCCCAAGTCGGCCACCACGCCGATTGCCATGGCCATCTCCGAGCGCTTCGGCGGCCTGCCCTCCCTGACGGCGGTGCTGGTCATCTGCACCGGCATCCTCGGCGCGGTGATGGCGCGTTACATCCTCAACTTCCTGCGCATCGACAGCCATCCGGTACGCGGCTTCGCGTTGGGCGTGGCCTCGCACGGCATCGGCACGGCGCGGGCCTTGCAGGTCAGTGCCGAGATGGGGGCCTTCGCCGGCTTGGGGATGGGCCTCAACGGCGTCTTCACCGCCGTGCTGGTACCGGTGGCGATGCCGCTGATGCTACGCTGGATCGGCAGCTGAGGCCGCCGCTGAATCCGCCGCGTCAGGCCGCTGGACGCGGGCACCAGGGCGGTACCCTGAATTGTTCGATGAGGAAGTCGCGCATGCGCTGCACCTTGGGTGGCAGGTGGTTGCGCGTCGGGTAGAGCGTATGCACCACCAGCTTTTCGCCGGTGGACCAGCCATCCAGCAGCTCCACCAGCTCGCCGGCCTGGATGGCGGCGTTGACGATGAAATCCGGCTGGATCGCGATGCCCTGGCCAGCCTTGGCCATTTCACGGCAGGTCACGCCGTTGTTGACGTAGACCGTGGAGCGCACCCGCACGCTGTAACTGTCGCCATCGACATGGCGGAACAGCCATTCATCGCCATTGGACTGGTAGCTGTAGGAGATGAAGGGATAGTCCCGCAGTTCGGTCGGATAGCGCGGGGTGCCGTGCTTTTCCAGGAAGGCGGGCGAGGCGCAGGCAATCAGGCGCACCGAGGCCAGGGGGCGCGCCACCATGCGGCTGTCACCGAGGGCACTGATGCGGACGGCCATGTCGTAGCCTTCCTCGACCAGGTCGATGGTGCGGTCCGAGAGCGTGATGTTGAGCGTGATCAGGGGATGGCGTTCGGTGAACAGCCCCCATAGGGGCGCCAGTTGCTCCACGCCGAAATCCTGGGGCGCACCTATGCGAAGGCGTCCGCAGGCCTGGTCCGAATTGAGGCCGACTTCGCTCTCGACGTCCTGGATGGCGCCCAGCAATTCCTTGCAGCGTGAAAAATAGAGGCGACCCTCATCGGTGAGCGACAGGCGCCGGGTGGTACGGTGCAGCAGCCGGATACCCAGGAACTGCTCCAGCTCCGACACCTGGCGCGAGACGGCCGGCTTGGACAGGCCCGTGACGTCGACGGCACTGACAAAGCTGCCGCTCTCGACCACGGCGACAAAGGTTTCCATGGCTTGCAACTTGTCCAAGACGGCTCCGGTCAGCGGGGAAAATGCCGTCAAGCTTGCCACGCCTGGTCGTCGGCGTGAATGCTACCTTTGGATAATTGCCGGATGCCAGAACGCTCTCAGCGTATGCCTGCGGCCCACGCCACCACCTCGGCGGCAAGCCGGTCACTGGCGCGGCCGAAGGCGCTCACCACGTCCGGCAACTGGCTGCCATCCACCACCTGGGTGATGCTGAAGCGCTGCGCCGCCAGTTGCCGGCGCGTACTCGTGTCGATCATGCGTGCGTCGTAGACCATCACAATGGTCGGCGCGCCGTTACGGTATTCGCTCTGGAAGGCTTGCAGCGAGCCCGCCAGCTCGATGGTGGCGGCGATGTTGCTCTGGTCGCCGGAGAGGCTGCCAAAGCGGCCGTCGGCCTGGAAGGCTTCCAGCAGGCGGTCGCGCACCAGCACCGGTGCCGGATCGCTCCAGCGCGCCCCGGCATAGGACTTGACCACATCCCCCTCGGGCAGCACCAGGATGCGTTCGCTGTCCAGGCTGCGGCTGGCGTAGGGCGTGGCGATGCGCAGGGCCGGCCGGTCGCCGCGGGTGGCGGTACTGGCGCTGGCCGATGCGGGGGGCAGGCGATAGACCGTCTGCGGATCTGCCTTGGGCAGGATGGAGCAGGCCGCCAGGGCCAGGCTGCAGGCCAGCAGGCCGGTACGCTGCAGCAGGTGCAGGGTGGTCATGGTGTGAATTCCTGGAGGTTGTCGTTGCCCAGCAGGTAGCCGCCGGGATTGTTTTCCAGCTTGTGGCTGATGGCGCGTACCGAGGCCAGCGTGCCGCGCAGTTCGCTGATGGCCGGGCCGATATCGGCCACGCCTTGCGCACCACTGCTTAATGCCGCCTGGTTCTGCTGGATCAGTTGCTCGATCTGCTGGCTGCTGGCGGCCAGCGAGGCCATGGCCTTTTGCAGGTTGCCCATGGCGTCGGCGCCACGCGTGCCCAGCAACTGGTTGGCCGACTGCATGGCCAGGTTGGCCTGGCGCGCCGCTTCGGCCAGTTGCTGCATGGCGTTGCCGGCATTGTTGCGCTGGGCCGCCAGGGTGCCGGTCAGCTGCTCCAGGTGGGCCAGCGTATCGCCGAGACGGCGTGCATTCTCGGGGGCGAGGAACTGCTTGGCATTGAGCAGCACCTCATTGACGTTGGAGAGCAGGTCCTCACCGTTGGCCAGCAGAGATGACAGCGGCGAGGGCGAGGCAATGATGACCGGGTCGTTGTCATCCTTGGAGACCAGGCGCGGGCTTTGCGGCGAACCATTGGTCAGCTGGATCAGGGCGGTGCCGGTGATGCCGGCCAGGGCCAGCTTGGCGCCGGTGTCTTCCTTGATGGGCGCGCGCCCGGTCACGCGGATGCGGGCGCGCACCTTGCGCGGGTCGTCCGGGTCCAGGCTCAGGCTGACCACGTCGCCGACCTTGATGCCGCTGTACTGCACCGGGCTGCCACGCGAGAGGCCGCTGACCTCTTCGTTGAAGATGATCGTGTAGTAGTCGACGTCGCGCTCGCGTCCGGCTTTGGTGAGCCAGAGGCAGAACACCAGCGCCGCAGCAGCGACCAGGAGGGTGAATAGTCCGATGAGGACGTGATGGGCGCGTGTTTCCATTAATGTTGTCCTTGCGGGGAGGGGGCAGCGTTGCCAGCATCGGCAACATCGGCATGGAGGGCCGACTGGCTGGCGGCCCGTCCACGCGGGCCCTGGAAGTATTCCTGTATCCACGGATCGGGATAGGCCGCGACGCTATCGATACGATCGACCACCAGCACGCGCTTGGCCGAGAGCACGGCCACGCGGTCGCAGATGGCGTAGAGCGTGTCAAGGTCGTGCGTGACCAGGAACACCGTCAGGCCCAGCGCGTCGCGCAGCGTCAGGATCAGGGTCGCCGGCGGCGATGGGCAGGCCGGCCAGCGCCAGTTTCATGGCGGAGACGCCGCGTGCCTCGACCGCATCGAGGCCGCCGTATTCGATCAGCGGCAGGGCGATGTTCTCCAGCACCGTCAGCGAGGAAAACAGCGCCCCCTGCTGGAACAGCACGCCGAAGCGGCGCTCGTAGCGCGAGCGCTGTTCGGCCGGCAGTGCCGCAAGATCCTGCCCGAACACCCGCACCTGGCCGGTGGCCGGGTGCTGCAGGCCGACGATGCTCCGCAGCAGCACCGACTTGCCGGTGCCGGAGCCGCCCACCACGCCCAGGATCTCGCCGCGCCGCACCTGCAGGTCGAGTTGGTCATGCACCACCTGGCTGCCGAACTGGTTGCGCAAGCCGCGTACATCAATGATGTTCTCGTCGCCGCTCACCATCCCATCTCCATGAAGAACAGTGCGGCCAGTGCATCGAGCAGGATCACCACGAAGATCGACTGCACCACGCTGGAGGTGGTGTGCTGGCCGACCGACTGGGCGCTGCCGCTGACCTTGAAACCCTCGTTGCAGCCGATGATGGCCACCACCAGCGCAAACAGGGGTGCCTTGACCATGCCCAGCACGAAATGCAGGATGCCCACGTCCTGCTGCAGCAGCGACATGAACATGGCGGGGCTGATATCCAGCGACAGCGCGCACACCATGGCGCCGCCGAACAGGCCCGAGAGCATGGCCACGAAAGTCAGCGCCGGCATCGCCACCAGCAGCGCGATGATGCGCGGCAGGACCAGCAGTTGCACCGGGTCCAGGCCGAGGGCACGGATGGCGTCGATCTCCTGGTTGGCCTTCATCGAGCCGATCTGGGCCGTAAAGGAACTGGCGGTACGCCCGGCCATCAGGATGGCGGTCAGCAGCACCGCGAATTCGCGCAGGAAGGAGAAGGCCACCAGGTCCACCGTATAGATGCTGGCGCCGAAGTTGGCCAGCACCGTGGCCCCCAGGAAGGCCACCACCGCACCCACCATGAAGGTCAGCAGCGACACGATGGGTACCGCATCCAGCCCGGTCTGCTCGATCTGCGCCACCACGGCGGTGATGCGCCAGCGCGAAGGGCGCCATAGCGAGGTGACCAGCGCCTGCAGGCACAGGCCGGTAAAGCCCAGCAGGCCCAGCGCGCAGGCGCGCTGGCTGAGCATGGTTGCGCCCACCTGCGCGAGCATGTCGGTGATCCAGGCCTGGCGCGGCTTGGGCGCCTTGGGAATGGCAATCGCCTTGGCCTCGGCGACGGCCGCGAGCAGGTTGCGCCAGGCGCGCGGCAGGTCACTGAGGTCGGTGGTCTGCTGCAGGGCCAGGGGCACGCCCAGCAGGTCGACCAGCAGCTTGGCGCCGACCGTATCGAAGGCGCTCAGTGCCGAAAACCGCAGCGCCAGATCGGTGCCCAGCGTCGGACGCTGCGCGGCGATCTGGCGCGACAGCTGCCGGTAGTTATGCAGGGTCCAGTCACCCTCGACGTGCAGGATGGGCGGACTGGAAGCTTCCAGGCGGAAGGTGGCGGTGGTATTCAATCGTCTGTGCAGGGTTGGCTGACAAGGGCGTCCGGGTGATGGACAGGGGTGAGTATTGCATGAGGGCAGGGGATATGCCAGCCGCGTGTCGCACTATCCCAAGAGGTAATTGTCGCGGGGCCGGGCTGCTCCTACCATGCGCCTCGACTTTCCCCTCAACACGATGGTGCAGAAAACCGCACTGCGGTTTTCTGCACCATGCCATGCTGCCTCGCCTGTCTCATGAAAAAAATCCCGCTTTTCCCTCTGCCGCTGCTTGCCCTTCTTGCCCTGGCTGGGTCGGCCCATGCCCAGTCCCAGTCCTCCAGTGTCACGGTCTATGGCGTCATCGACCTCAGCCTGGTCCGTAGCAACAAGGTCGGCCCCACCAATGGCCAGCGCCTGAGCCTGGATTCGGGTGACGCCATGGCTTCGCGCATCGGTGTGCGTGGCAAGGAGTCGCTGGGTGGCGCCTGGTCGGCGTTGTTCCAGCTGGAGACGGGCCTGGGGGCCGACGATGGCGCCATGGCCACGCCGGGTGTCCTGTTCGACCGCAAGTCGGTGGTCGGCCTGAGCGGTCCCGCCGGCACCTTCACGCTGGGGCGCCAGACCGACTACCTGGAAGAGATCGGCCAGCGCTACACCTCTTTCCAGATCTTCGGAGGTGGCGGTGTGCGTGCTGCCCACTTCAATAGCCTGGACCGCCTGACCGGCGCGCGCACCAACAACGCGCTGCGCTGGGATTGGAGCAGCCATGCCGGCCTGGTCACCAGCCTGTTCTACGGCATGGGCGAAGTGGCCGGCAGCAATACCGCCGGGCAAGCCTTCGGGGCGGGCGCCAACTACAGCAACGGCCCGTTCGGTATCGGCGCGGCCTATTACCAGAGCAGGCTGGCGGCCGACAGCGCAGCGGCCAGCGCCGGCCAGACCGAGCTGCGCACCTTCACCGTGGGCAGCAGCTATCAGGCCGGGGCCGCCAAGCTGTTCCTGGCCTGGTCGCAGACGCGTCGCCCGCTGCAGGCCCCGTTGACCGATACCGGCCTGGTGGCCATCACTAGTGCCACGCGCGCCAACGTGTTCGACGCCGGCGTGGATTATGCCGTCGATGGCAAGCTGCATGTGCTGGCCAGCGTGATCCATGACCGTGCCGATCTGGCACGTAGCGGCGCGGGCGCCACGCTGGCCCGGACCACGCAGTGGAACCTGGGCCTGGATTACTTCCTCTCGACGCGCACCGACCTCTATGCAATGTGGAGCCTGCAGAAGGCCGGCGACACCCTCAATCCGGGCGTCATCAGCGCCGCCTATTCGGCCGCACCCGCCGACGACAGCAGCCAGAACGTCTTGCGCATGGGGCTGCGTCACCGCTTCTGAGGCCCGCGCCGTCTATCCGGAATCGGCAATACCGCATTGGCACGGGCCACCGGCTAGCGTATCCGCTGCCGTGGCGCTGGCCGGGAGGCAGGGGATCGCCCGTGCGGGTGCGCACGGCCGGGTGTGCCAACGGTATCCTCCGGGGTATACGGGGCTGCAGGTTTGCCAATTCGGGCTACGCCTGTCGGATTATCCGACGCAATAATCAGCGTCACGATAGTCCCACAGCCCAGCCCCGACAATGACACCATTCCGCTCTGCATTCCGCCTGGCCTCGCGCCAAGTCCTGCTGGCCGCGCTCGCCGCTGCCGGCCTGTCCACCGCCGTGCTGCTGCCGCTGCCGGCGGCTGCCCATGGCGCCGCCGCGCACATGGTGCCGCTGAAGAAAGCCATGGAATCCTTCGGCGCCAGCGTGCGCTGGGATGCCTATGCGGGCGTCTGGACCATCACCCGCAACGGCGTCATCGTGCGCGTCAAGCCGCGCGCCCGTACCGCGCTGGTCAACGGCCAGAGCGTGGCCTTGCCGGTGCCGCTGGTGATGAAGGGCGACCAGCCCTACGTGTCGGAAGAGTTCATCAATACCGTCTTCGCGCCCAGCCTGGACAAGACCTTCCAGATCGAGGCCGTGCCGCATCCCCTGAACCCGCTGTCGGCCGCCGAGATCACGGCCACCGTCGATGCGCTCAAGGCCAGCGGCCACTACCAGACCAGCTATCGCTTCACCGAGATCAGCCTGGCCGAACCACCCAAGGAACAGGTCTGGCAATTCGCCCTGGGCCAGGGCCGGCCGGTCTTCGAACGGCGTGCCAATTTCACCCTGCTCGATGGCCGCAACGTCATCGAAGGTACGGTGGACCTGGCCCGGCATAGCGTGGTGCGCTGGGAACCCAAGGCCGGCGTACAGGGCATGGTGCTGGTGGATGACTTCGAGACGGTCCAGAATTCGCTGGAATCCAGTCCGGAATACGTACAGGCCATCGCCCGCCGTGGCATCAGCGACATGAAGAAGGTGGTGGCGACACCGTTGACGGTGGGTTACTTCGGCGGCAAGGATGCGCTGGAAGAGGATAGCCGCCTGCTCAAGGTGGTCAGCTACCTCGATGTGGGCGACGGCAACTACTGGGCCCATCCCATCGAGAACCTGGTGGCGGTGGTGGACGTGGTCAGCAAGAAGGTGATCAAGGTCGAGGACAACGGTGTCATCCCGGTGCCGCTCAAGCCCACCGGCTACGACGGCCGTGGCCGTACCCTCACGCCGCCGCCCAAGCCGCTGGAGATCAGCGAGCCCGAAGGCAAGAACTACACCATCAGCGGCAATACCCTGCACTGGCGCAACTGGGAGATGCACTTCAAGCTCGACTCGCGCGTGGGCCTGATGTTCTCTACCGTGACCTACAACGACCACGGCAAGAAGCGCCAGGTCATGTACGAGGGTTCGCTGGGCGGCATGATCGTGCCTTATGGCGATCCGGACGTGGGCTGGTACTTCAAGGCTTACCTGGATTCGGGCGAATACGGCATGGGCACGCTGACCTCGTCCATCGAGCGCGGCAAGGACACGCCCGAGAATGCGGTGCTGCTGGAGGCCACCATTGCCGACAGCAGCGGCAAGCCACGCGTGATCCCGCGCGCCATCGGCGTGTTCGAGCGTTATGCCGGACCGGAATTCAAGCACCAGGAATACGGCCAGCCCAACCTGTCGGTGGAGCGGCGTGAACTGGTGATCCGCTGGATCAGCACGGTGGGCAACTACGACTACATCTTCGACTGGGTCTTTGCCGAGAACGGCACCATCGGCATCAACGCCGGTGCCACCGGTATCGAAGCGGTCAAGGGCGTGCAGGCCTCGACCATGCGCGACGCCAGCGCCGCCGAGGACACCCGCTATGGCACCCTGATCGATCACAACATCGTCGGCACCACGCACCAGCACATCTACAATTTCAGGCTGGACCTGGACATCGATGGGCAGGGCAACTCGCTCACCGAAGTCGATCCGGTGGTCTTGCCCAACACCCGTGGCGGCCCGCGCAGCAGCACCATACAGACCGTGCAGCGCACCCCCGAGACCGAGCAGCGGGCGGCGCAGAAGTTCGATGCCTCGACCATCCGGCTCTTGAGCAATCCCAACAAGTTCAACAAGGTCGGCAATCCGGTGTCCTACCAGCTGATCCCGTATGCCGGTGGTACCCATCCCATCGCCAAGGGCGCCAACTTCTCGCAGGACGAATGGCTCAACCGCCGCCTGAGCTTCATGGATCGCCAGCTGTGGGTCACCCGCTATGACCCCGCGCAGCGCTTCCCCGAGGGCAAGTATCCCAACCGCTCGCATGAAGACACCGGGCTGGGCGCCTTCGTCAAGGACAACCAGTCCATCGTCAACCAGGATGACGTGGTCTGGCTGACCACCGGCACCACCCACGTGGCGCGCGCCGAGGAATGGCCCATCATGCCCACCGAATGGGTGCATGTGCTGCTCAAGCCCTGGAACTTCTTCGACGAGACGCCCACGCTGGGCCTGAACAAGAAAAAATAAGTTGTCGCTCCCTGCACGACCCTTCCCCATGACCGCCTCCGGCCCCGGCCAGGGCGGTCTTTTTCTTCAAGGAGACCGTATGTACACCACCGGCAATATCATCGGCGGCCAGCTGCGCACCGCCGCGCGCCTGCTCGATTCCCGCAATCCCGCCAATGGCGAGGTGATGGGCCGCTTCCCCCAGTCCGATGCCATCGAGGTGGCTGCCGCCGTGGCGGCTGCGCGCAATGCCCAGCCAGCCTGGGCGGCGCTGGACCTGGAACAGCGCCGCGCTGCGCTGCACCGGGTGGCCGATGCCATCGCCGCCAATGCCGAATGGCTGGCCACGCTGGTGACGCAGGAGCAGGGCCGTCCGCTGGGCGGGGTGGGGCCGGACCAGGTGCCGGGTTCGCGCTTCGAGCTGTGGGGCTGCGAAGCCTGGACACGCGCCACCGCCAGCCTGGCGCTGGCGCCCGAGGTAGTGTTCGAGGACGAGACCCGGCGCGATGAACTGCATCGCAAGCCCTACGGCGTGGTGGCCGCCATCGCCCCGTGGAACTGGCCGCTGATGATCTCGATCTGGCAGGTGATCCCGGCCATCTTCGCCGGCAATACCGTGGTGCTGAAACCGTCCGAATACACCAGCGTGTGCGGCCTGGCGCTGGCCAAGGTGATCGCCGGCGCCTTGCCGCCGGGCGTGATGAATACCGTCAGCGGCGACGGCAGCGTGGGAGCGCTGCTGGTGGAGGATCCCCAGGTCAACAAGATCATGTTCACCGGTTCGGGCGCCACCGGGGCGCGCATCGTCGCCGCCGCCGCCCGCAACCTCACGCCCACCACCATGGAGCTGGGCGGCAATGATGCTGCCATCGTGCTCGACGATGCCGATCCCAAGGCCATCGCGCCGGGCCTGTTCTGGGGCGCCTTCCTCAACATGGGGCAGACCTGCGCCTGCGCCAAGCGGCTCTATGTGCCCGACGCCCTGCATGACCAGATCGTCGCCGAACTCCAGGCCATCATCGCCGCCACGCCCATGGGCGACGGCCTGCAGCCGGGCATCGCCATGGGGCCGGTGCAGAACCGCATGCAATTGCAGAAGGTGGCGGCGCTGGTGGACAGCGCCCGCGAGGACGGCGCCACCATCGTCTGTGGTGGCCGCTTGCCGGACGGGCCGGGCAACTTCTATCCCCTCACGCTGGTGACCGATATCCGCGATGGCGCGCGCCTGGTCGACGAGGAACAGTTCGGCCCGGTGCTGCCCATCATCCGCTACAGCGAGCTGGAAGAGGCCATCGCCAACGCCAACCGGCTCGACGTCGGCCTGGGCGCTTCGGTGTGGAGCAGCGACAGCGCGCGCGCCGCGCAGATTGCCACGCGCCTGGAGGCCGGCACGGTCTGGATCAACCAGCATGGCATGGTGCATCCGATGGTGCCGTTCGGTGGCGTCAAGCGCTCGGGCTGGGGGCTGGAATTCGGCAATGAAGGCTTGAAGTCGGTGACGCAGCCGCAGGTGATCAGCCTGAAGAAATAAGCGCCGGCCAACGACGGAGCGCAATAAAAAAGAGGATATCCGCGGATATCCTCTTTGCATTTTGCTGCCCGGTTTCAGTTGCCGGCACGCGCCTCCAGTCTGGCCTGCCCCCCCTTGCCATAGGCCAGGGGCCGGTCGGCACGGCCATCCTGCAGTTCCAGCGTGGTCAGGGCATCGCGCGCCATGGCGGCCACGCGCCAGCTGCGACCATCGTCGTCACTGACGATCAGCGCTCCGGAAAGGGCGCTGCCGATCACCTTGCTGCCCTCGGTACGCAGCGAGGTGATGGAGCCGCTGGTGGGCGAGGCCACGTTCTGCCAATGCTGGCCGCCATCGTCGCTGCGCAGGATCTTGCCGCCCAGGCCACCTACCACCAGCGTGCCGGAGGCCGTGGCGACGCCGCTCCACAGCGAAGCCTTGGCGCCGGTGGCAAGGCCTTCCCAGTGCTGGCCATGATCGGTCGAGCGATACAGCACACCCTGTTCGGCCGCGACATAGAGCGCGCCATCGGCGCCGGGGAACAGGTGCAGCAGGTTCAGGTCGCCGCGTTTCTGGCCCGGCGCGGTGGGTAGCTTGACCTGCTCCCAATGCTGGCCGCCATCGCGGGTATGCAGCAGCAGCGACCACAGGCCGGCCGCCCAGCCTTCGTTGGCATTGGCAAACCAGATCGAGAAGAGCGGCTGGTCGACCGTGGTATCGCTACGTTGCAGGGTCCAGTGGCGACCGCCGTCGCTGGTGTGCAGGATAGTGCCGCCATGCCCGGCGGCCCAGCCCTGTTCGCTGTCGGCGAAGGCCACCGAGGTCAGGGTGAAGTCCACCGGCACCTGCTCGGCCTGGCGGTAGCTGGCGCCGCCGTCGTCGGAGAGGATGATGTAGCCGTAGGCACCGACGGCGACGATGCGGCCGCTTGCCTGACTACCTGCGCGGGTGGCGCCCAGCATCATGTTGTGCAGGGCATGGGCATCGGCGCGCGCGGGGGCCATCGGGATGGGGGCAACGGCCTGGGCCTGGGCCGGGATCGCCGGGATCAGCGCCAGGCTGGCGGCGAGCGCCGACAGGGCGTGCTTGAAGAAGAAAGTCATCGAAATCGTCCTTGCCTTGCGGGGTCAGTGCGCCAGGGCGCTGTTGAGCTTGATCGGAGTCTTGCGCGGGAACATCTTTTCCAGCACCACGGCAAAGGCCGGCAGCGCGGTCATCGCCATGACCAGGTTGACCAGGAACATGAAGGCCAGCAGCTTGCCCATGTCAGCCTGGAACTTCAGCGCCGAGAACGACCAGGTCGCCACGCCGATGGCCAGGGTGATGGCGGTGAAGATGGTGGCCATGCCGATTTCCTGGAGCGCGTGGTGCAGCGCCTCCTCGATGGGCTGGCCGGCCGCCAGGTGCATCTGCAGGCGGTTGTAGATGTAGAACGCATAGTCCACGCCGATGCCCACGGCCAGCACCATCACCGGCAGCGTGGCCACGGTCAGGCCGATCTGCAGTTGCTTCATGAAGGCGTAGCCGATGAAGGTCGCCACCGTCAGTGGCAGGCAGCAGGCGATGATGGCGCGCCAGTCACGATAGACGGCAAACACCAGCAGCACGATGGCGCCATAGACATAGAGCATCATGGGCAGCTCGGACTTCTCGACTTCGTCATTGACGGCCGCGATGACGCCGGCATTGCCGGCAGCCAGGCGGATCTCCAGCCCGGCCAGCTTGTGCTGGTCGCGATACTGCTTGACGGCCTGGATCACGCCATTGATGGTGGCGGCCTTGTGGTCGGCCAGGAACAGGTGGGTCGCCAGCATGTTGCAGTCCTTGGAGAGGAAACCGCGCACGCGGCCGATCTCCACGGCCAGCGCGGCATAGTTGGCGGCATCCAGCGGCACGGTGAACATGGCCGGGTTGCCTTCGTTGTAGCCCTCGTTGTAGATCTTCATCTGGTCGGCGAAGGAGCTTACCGACAGCACGCCCGGTACATGGCGCATGACGGTATCGAACTGGTCCTGGTAGCGGCCGAAGCTGACGTTGTCGCAGGAGTTGGCAGGGGTGGCGAGGATCACCGTCAGCCAGTCCAGGCCATTGCCGTAGTTCTCGGCGATCCAGCGGGCATCCTGGTTGTAGCGCGAATTGGCGTGCAATTCCGGTGCGCCTGGCTGCAGCGTGCCGACCAGGCGGTCGTGGCTGTACCAGGCCGCGCCTGCCAGCAGCAACAGCGTGACCACCACGATGGTGCGCGCCACCTTGGGTTCGGCCGCGCGCGAGAGCACGGCCAGCCAGCGTCCGCGCGCCTGCTGGGCGCGCATGGCGGCGTCGGCATAGCCACGGCCGACCTTGAGCAGCGAGGCCGCCAGCGGCAGCATCACCAGGTTGGTGACGATCTTGTAGGCCACGCCGATGGAGGCGGTGATGGCCAATTCGCGCACCATCGGGATGGGAATCATCACCAGTGTGATGAAGGAGACGAAGGCCGTCACCAGCGCCAACACGCCGGGGATCAGCAGGCCACGGAAGCTGGCGCGCGCCGACACCTCGCAGGACAGGCCGCTGGCGATGCCGCGCACGATGGTATTGATCTGCTGCACCCCGTGCGAGACGCCGATGGCAAACACCAGGAAGGGCACCAGCACCGCCAGCGGATCGAGCCCGTAGCCGAGCAGGCGCAGTGTGCCGAACTGCCAGACCAGCGAGACCAGCGAGCAGGCCACCGGCAGCAGCGTGAAGGGCAGGGAGCGGCAATACCAGTAGACCGCGATGGTGGTCAGCAGCAGTGCCATGGCACAGAACTTGAGCACGCCCTCGGCGCCATCGGCAACATCACCGATCTGCTTGGCGAAGCCGATGATCTGCACCTCGAAGTCGGCGTCCTCGTACTTGGCGCGCAAGTCGTTCAGGAGCTTGTTGTAGGCCAGGTAATCGACCTTGTCACCCTTGGCATCGAATTCATTGATCTCGGCCACGATCATGGCGCTGTCCTGGTTGCGCGAGATCAGGGTGCCGACGAAGCCGCCGTTGATGGCGGTATTGCGGATCTGGGCGATGCTCTCGGGCGTGAGTGCCGAGGGGATCACCGTACCGGGAATCACCGGATCGGCGCGAAAGCCTTCCTCGGTGATCTCGTTGACGAAGGTATTGGGCGTCCACAACGATTGCACGCCCAGCCGGCTGATATTGGGCAGGAACATGACGGCCTGGGTCATGTCACTCAGGCGCGCCAGGGCGGCCTGGGTCCAGATGTCGCCCTTGCGCGCGCGCAGCACGATATTGAGGCGGTTGGCGCCGAGCACGTCGTCACGGTATTGCTTGAAGGTGTCGATGTACTCGTGGTGGGTGGGCATCTGCTTTTCGAAGCCGGCGTCCATGCGCAATTGCAGCGCGAAGAAGGACATGGCGGCCGTAAAGACCAGCAGGCCCAGCAGCAGAGGGATGCGGAAGCGGAAGACGGTGGCCTCGAAACGGGCCAGGCTGAAGAGGCGATTGGCGGAACCCATGGTGCGTTTTTCTCAGGTGAAGACGATTGCCGCCCGCAGGCGGCCAAACGCCCGGCACCAGGGCCGGGCATGACGACGTGGTGCTAGAAGTTGCGACTGACCGTCAGGCCATAGAAACTGCGGTCGCTCAGGGGTTGGTCGAACACGCTGGCGCCACCCCAGAACTTGGCGAAGTTCAGCGCCACCTGCCACTTGGCCGGGTTCTGCATGAAGGTGATGGTGAAGTTGGCCATCTTGGCGCCTTCCATGAAGGTGGCCGTGGCGTTGGGCGTGCGTCCCTTCAGGGCCTGGAAGTAGTAGATCTCCGGGATCACCTGCCAGCCCGGCACCAGCGAACCGTCATAGACCCAGCTGAAGTCCAGGTTGTAGCCGTAGGAGGTGGCCGTGCCTACGCCGGCGGTGTTGCCGCCGTTGGCCAGGGTGGCGTTGGCATTGGCGGTGGTGTCATAGCCCCAGCCCCACAGGCCGGCTGCCACCGGGATACCGTCGTAGGAATTCTTCAGGTTGGGATAGCGGATCGCCACGGCCTCGGCCATCAGGGTCGCGGTATCGGCGCCCAGCAGCTTGAGGATGCTGCCATGCTCGCTGGGCGTGAGGCTGAGCAGACCGGTGACGGCCAGTTGGTACTTGGCGGTCTCCACATAACACTTGCCATTGGTCATGCAAAAGCCGCCGTTGGCATTCTGCACCGAGCCATTGAGGGCCACGGCATCCTTGGGCCGGTACGACAGCTCGGTACCGATGGCCCAGTTCCCCAGCGGGAAGTTGGCCGACAGGCCGATCATCTTGCGGTCTTCCAGGTAGGAGTAGCCCAGGCCGCTGGTGGTATTGGCCGTGGAGAGCACCGGCGACTTGTCGTGGTAGTTCATCACGTACAGGCCGAAGTTGACCGCGGCACCGGGCGGGGTATAGCGCAGGGCCACGCCATACTGGCCGGTGGAGCGCGGCCGGTTGGTGGTGGGCACGCCCAGGGCATCGGCGCCACTGCCCACGGTGGCGGTAGACCAGTAGCTGCCCACGGGCGGGAAGTAGTTGCTTTCCCAGCCCTGCTGCACGTAGGTCTCGATGGAGAAACCGTGGCCCATGCCCGAGGCGAAGTTGACCATGGGTGCCGGCAGGATGGCTTCCTTCAACTGCGTGCCGGGATTGGACAGGCGCATCAGGTCGATGGCATTGGTCTGGTTGATGCCGCCCGGCAGGAACAGGCTTTCGCCCCAGTTCACCACCTGGTTGCCGACCCGCACGCGGGCGCGTTCCTCACCCAGGTTGAAGGACTTGCTGACCCACAGGTCCAGCAGGCGCACCTTGGAATGCAGCTCATTGGTGGCGTCATCCGACAGCGAGCGGCCGGTGGTGTTGGCGCCGCTGATGTTGCCACTGGTGCTGGTGGCCGAGTAGTCGCGCAACCAGCTCACGCGGCCCAGGAACTTGACGTCCTCGGGCATGTTCAGCAGCAGTTCATGCGTGCCCTTGAGATAGGTGGTGAAGCGGTCGCCGCGGTTGTAGTTCAGGTTGCCCTGGTCGTTGAGCGAGGACAGCGAGTCGGCGCAGCCAGCCGGTGCGCCGCTGCCGCTGGCCGGCGAGGCATTGCCGGCGCTGCTGCCGATCACCAGCCCGCAGGATGGCGAACTGGCGCGTACGCCCACGCCCAGGGAGACGGTGGAGTCGAAGTTGCCCGAGACCGTCTCACCCTCGAAGGTAAAGGCCTGGGCGCCGCTGCTGCAGAGGCTGGCCGCCGCCAGGGCCAGCAGTTTCTTGTGCATGTTTCTTTTCATTGTTTTCTCTCTCCCGTTGCTGGCTGGCGATCAGCGGTCGCTGATGGCGCGCAGGTTGTCGGCGCTGTAGAAGCTGGCCTTGGCGCGCGGATTGCCCTTTCCATCGACTTCCCAGGCCAGGTCGCGACCGGTGCCCACCGAGTGCAGGTCGAACACGTAGCGGCCTTCGGCCAGGTTGTACTGGGCAAAGCCGGCCTGGTCGCAGCTGCCGGTCTCGTAGACGGGGATCACATAGGCTTCGCGGTGCTTCCACAGCTTGCCCTGGGCGTCGTAGTCGTCGGCGGCGACCAGGTTCCAGCTGTCTTCGTCGATGTAGAAAGTACGCTTGGGCGCGAGGTGACGCACGCCGGCCTTGACGGTGGCTTCCACCACCCAGACACGGTGCAGCTCGTAGCGGCGGGCATTCTCGGCGATGAAGTCGTCGCCGGCGACGTCCTCGAACTTGGTCTTGAACTCGGTGCCGCCGAAGCTGCCGTAGGGCACCAGCATTTCCTTCTTGCCCACCAGCTTCCAGTCGAAGCGGTCCACCGTACCGTTGAAGACCATGGGCTCATCCAGGGTGTACTGGTTCTCCATGCCGATCTGCGGCGAGTCGTAGGCGTAGGAAGGCATGCGGCGCACGCGGCGCTGGCCGGGGAAGTAGTAGAAGGTCTCGCTGCCGGGCTGGTTGAGGAAGGTGGCGATCGACAGGGCCTGGCCCGCCAGCGCCGTGGGCGAGTTGTAGGCGAAGTAGGTGTAGTACTCCACCGGCGGCAGCGTGGACAGGTTGGCGCTGCCCTTGTTGGCCCAGGGGAAGTACATGGTCTGCTGCGAGCCGGCCTTGATCCACTCGGTGCCGCCCTTGCGCGGCGAGACGGCGGTGATGGTGGACTTCAGCTCGAAGGCCACGCCGCGATAGCGCATCTTGCTGTTGTACATGGCTTCCTCGCCGGTCTTGGGCAGCGGGAAGGGGATGCCCGGCACCACGGCTTCGGCCAGGCTCCAGCCATCCGGGCCGATCTTGGCGATGCTGTTCTTCTTGGTGTTCTCGGCGACGAAATCGGGGGCGCTGCAATAGCGGTGGCTGGGATAGACATCCATCTTGTAGCCCTTGATCTGCTTGATCAGCGCGATCTGGCCGGGGGTCAGCTTGCTGGCGTACTTGTCGACGTTGGCGGCATCGATGGTGTCGGTCTTCTTGTCGTCCTTGTATTTGAAGAACTCGCGACGCAGCTTGCCGTAGGACCAGCCGGGCAGGGCCGGGTTCTCGTCCTTCCATTCGGGCACGCCGTTGCCGCCGGCCTTCTCGCCACCCAAGGGGGTCAGGCTGCCGCCCAGGTCTTGCGGGGTGGCGGCGTGGGCGACGGTGCCGGCCAGGGCCAGGGCCATGAGCCCCATGTTGATGTGCTTCATCGTGCGCTCTCCATTTCGTGATGCTGTGTTGTGCGTGGACCGGTGTCGGGTGCGGCCTGGGGGAGGCCGCATCCGACACCGGAGACATGACCGGTTTCCTGAGACTCGCAGGGCAGTCCCTATCGTTGCGGGCCGGTTCGGCGCACACCATTCCTGACATCTGGCTGACGAAATGGCGATTTGACTCGCTTATGGCGGCGTCCTTGATAGGTAGCTTTTTGAGAACAGTGGACGAGAGAGAATTTAGAATCGGCAGGCTTTGCACTGTTAGCCGCTTTTAGCAAACCAAGCGCATGGCATTGAAATGCCACTGTCCATCATGCGGCACGGCAGGATGAAACTGGCCTGGAGGGCGGATTGCAGAGCAGGGGGGAGTGATGCGGAGGGGGCCGGCGAGGTGATGGGATCGTGCGTGGATTATGCGCCGGGCGAGAAATTTCGCCGTGGCAGTGAGTGTTATTGTTGACTGATTCGTCGTTAATCCAAGGAAGGGCAGAAACAAGTGAAGTGATTGCTCGTATTCTGGATTGGCATGTGACGACCCGGCTCGGTGCAGTGCGAAGGAATTTGCCGAAAACGGATAGACCAGTGCCCCAAAATCGCACAAGCCGGGACGAAGAGGGTGCGGGTACTTGGTAACTGCTGTTACCAAGTGCCCTCGATCTCAGCTGCGGGTGATCGGCAATGCCGTTTCGGAGGGCAGCACGCCGAACATCTTCTTGTATTCGGAGGCAAAGCGGCTGGCGTGGTTGAAGCCGCACAGGGCGGCCAGGTTGCCAATGGTGTCTTGGCGGTCGCAGACGCCATCCTGCCCATTGCGGCGCTTGATCTCGCGGTGGGCGGCGTTCAGGCGCAGGGCCTTGAGGTATTGCAGGGGCGAGATATCCAGGCGTTCCTCGAAGCAGTACTGCAGCGTGCGGCGACTGACATGGGTGGCGCGGCAGACGTCGAGGATGCCGATCTCGTCACCGGCATGCTGTCGCATGTAGTCGATGGCGTTATGGACGATGCGTTCGCGGCGCTGGCGCGAGGGCAGGGTGGCTTCCAGTTCCTGGTGGCCCTGCTGCAGCGACAGCGCCAGGGCGACGTTGCTGATGGCGGTGGAGGCCAGGGCGCGCGGGCTGAAGCTGCGCGCCGGGCCGTCGGCCGGGTGCTGCATCAGGTCCGACGCCAGTGCAAAGTACTGGCGCAGCATGCTGGCGGCGCCCGCATCGATCTGCATCACCGACAGGTCCAGCCACCTGCGCACGCTGGCGTCGTCCTGCTCGTGCAATTGGGAAAGGAACAGGTCGCGCGGCACCGACAGGCCCAGCAATTCGATCGGGCCGGTCGTGCGGATGTGGTGGGCGCGGCTGCCATCGAGCACGATGAGCAGGTCCCGGGTCAGTGGGCGGCCGTTGAGCAGGTGGCCATCCGCGCTGGTACGGCAGATGCCGATGACGACCTGGTCGGGCGGCGGCATGATGCGCTCATGCAGGGCCGTATTGGTACTTTCGCGGATGAAGGAGAACTCGTCGGTCTGTACCGTCGAGAGCGTACCGACGAAGCGGCCGCTCCCCAGTTGCTGATACTCCTGCTGCCATCCGGTCAGCATGCTGGCTTGTTCGTCGACATCCGAGAACTGCACGGTGTGGACCGAAAAATCACGGGAATACATGGCGCGGCTCCTTATGTTTTTTGCGGCTTCATGCAAAATCCGCGCCAGTCAGGGAACACGGATCGCACATGAGACGGACCAGCATCCGGAAACGGCAAGGGCACACGCGCAGCCAAGGGTGGATGTCCTTGGGCCAGGGTAAGGGGCAGGCATGATGTCGTGCGTCTCCGTTGTCTCGGAGCACCTTCGTGGGTGTCTCTCGGACTTGTAATTTTTCCGCCAATCTACTGAATCAGCATGAAAACCGCAATGGCGCTTTCGTCACATTGGGGTTAGCGAGCATTGCGGCGGGATAGGCATTGTGGTAGCCAATCGTGGCCGGAAGCACGGCGGAAACGGTTGACGTCTTTTTGTTTTGTGCGGGCTCGACGGCGACCGGCATTCCCTGGACCCGCGATGGGATGGTCAAAAAATCCACCCTTTGCGGAGCTCGCCTGCACCTGTCTGATTGTTCATATCAGTAATTTCCTGTCTGCCGGGACCGCCGTGCATTGCCGTCTGGACGGGATGCTGTATTTCCAGTTTGCACAACTATTCACATCAATAACAGTGTCGCCAGGAATGGCAATGCCCTCGGCCGGCGCGGGCTTCACCTTGGTGCGATTGCCTGCGTTTGCAAGCTTCGATTGAATGGGCCTGGGACGAAATTTTACGAATTTGTATCCGAAAAATTTCGATTAGACAGCTCAGGGAGAACATCATGCCTATCACCATCAATCGAATGAGTACAGTGGCCTCGCTAGTCCGCGTGGCCTCAACCCCCCGTCGCAAAGCGGCAGCAGAGACCGTGGCCAGCAGGCCCGCTTTTCATGCTGCGGCCGGCACGCCGGTCGTCGGCATCGTCCCGGCTAGCGGCGCGGCCAGCAGCTTGCCTGCCAGCGTGGGGAGCAAGCCCCTTGCCGTTTTCCGCCAGACGTTCAATGCCAGGCCGGTCCAATCCAGCCCGCAGGCTGCGGATTTCAACTTGATCGAATCGCTGCGGGGCAACGTCACTTCCGATGCCGTCGCCGTTCGGCTCGGTGCGTGGACCAGTGTCAATGATGGCGCAAGGCCGGTCGCTGCCAGCGTACGGCCGCCGGTGTCAGCCGCGCCTCTCGTCGAGCCCCCGGCATCTGCACCGTCTCAGCCTACGGGCGTCAAGCCAGGCGGGGCAGCGTCCGTAGTTGCGACCCCGCCCAAGTCGATCCCCCACAGTGCTCCCACGCCGATCACGGTGTGTCCGCCATTGCCAGGCGGCATGCATCCTTCATCGCCAGCGGCTGTGTGCCCCTCGCTGCCGGGCGGTGTTCACCCTTCAACGTCTGGCAGTGCTCGTCCGCCGGCGCAGGGTGTCAAGCCCGTCCCCAACTGGCAACCGGGCAAGCCCTGGATCGTCACCGGGGAGGTGGTGCCACTGCGTGACGCCTTTCCTCCCGATGTCGTGATCACGTTTTCGGATTGCGTGCCGGTCCCGATTTCTTCGTTGATCCCATCGGCCCCGCCCAAGGCAGCGCCAGCGCCCAAACCAGTGCTTGCGCCAGTGCCCAAGCCGGTAGCGGTTCCCGTGGTCCTGCCGGTAGTGGCAGCGGTGCCACCGCCGGTGGTGGCGCCCGTCGAGCAGCCCAAGGCCGCACCTGTCGTATTGCCTGCCGTGCCAGCGGTCACTGCGCCTGCCTTGGCCAGCGAGGGTCCCACGGCAATGACGGCCGGGACGGCCGTGGTGCCGGTTCCCGTTCCTGCCATTGCCGGCTTCACCGCGCTGCCGGCCACGGTGATCGCGACCGCGCCGCCGCCAGTGGCCGTTCCGGCGACTGACTTCCCCACCCTGCGAGAGAACGACAACGTCGTGCCGCTCACCGCTGGTCGCTCCCTCACCTTCAAGCCCGAGGACGTCAAGATCAACCCCAACGATCCGGGCCTGTTGATCGGCACCGACGGCGCTGACCGCATGGATGACTTGGGATCGGTGCTGGACGATGCGCTGAGGTTGAAGCGCCTGCGCTTCACCCGCTTCATTGGCGGTGGCGGCAATGACACGATCTCCGGCGGGAAAACCGATGACACCATGTGGGGCGGTACCGGCAATGACATCCTGCAGGGCAATGAGGGCGATGACAAGCTCTATGGTGAAGACGGTGATGACCGCCTCGAGGGTGGTGCCGGCAATGACCTGCTCGATGGCGGGCGGGGCAAGGATGAACTTTACGGCGGCCTGGGCAATGACCGGATTTCGGGGGGCGATGGCGATGATTCCCTGTACGGATACCAGCTTTTCGGCAACGTCCAGCAGACGCTGGCGTCCGGGCAGACCGATGATGACGTCATGGATGGCGGCGCCGGCAATGACTACATGAATGGCGGATTGGGCAACGACCAGATGTGGGGCGGGACCGGCAACGACAACATGCACGGCGGCAGCGGTGACGACAAGCTGTATGGCGATGAGGGCAACGACACGCTCTTTGGCGAGGCAGGCAATGACCTGCTCATGGGGGGCGACGGCGACGACGTGATCTACGGCGATTTCCGCGAGACCTACGCATCGCCGAACAATGACATCGGGGGCGATGACCTGCTCTATGGCGGCGCCGGCAACGATACGCTCTTCGGCGGAGTCGGCAATGACCTGCTGGACGGCGGCACCGGCAACGACCACATGGAAGGCGGCAAGGGCGACGACATCTATGTCGTCGACAATGCCGCAGACCAGGTCGTCGAGCTGTCCGACCAGGGACACGATACCGTCATCGCCTCCTGCAGTTTTACGCTCTCGGCCGACGTCGAAGACCTGCGCCTGACCGAAGGCGGTAATTACAATGCGATCGGCAATGCGTGCGACAACGTGCTCACCGGGAATGCCGGCGATAACATCCTGGACGGTGGCAAGGGCGTGGACACCATGATCGGTGGTCGCGGCAACGACACCTACATGGTCGACAACGTCGGCGACAAGATCACCGAACTGGCCGGTGAAGGCATCGATACCGTGATTTCCCGGATCAGTACCAAGCTGGGTGCCAACCTGGAAAACCTGGTCCTGCTGGATGCCACCAAGGCCGAGCGTGAGACCATCAATGGCAGCGAGGTGCTGACCTATGGCTCTCCGCATTACTATGCCCTGGATTACTCCCAGGGCGACGAAGTGCCCGGCTACAAAGGAACGTGCAGCGAGACCAGCGTGGCCAATGTCTGCATGATGGCCGATCTGCCGGTGACCGAGGGGGATGTGGTCAGGAGGGCCATCGCCAACGGCTGGTGCAATACCACCTCCCCGGACGAAGGCACGCGCGGCTCCAGCAACCCGTCTTCGCAGGTCGCCATGCTCAACAGCTACGGACTGCGTGCCGAGACCCGCTCCGGCTATGACGTCAAGCGCCTGGCCGACCTGGTCAAGGATGGACGGGGCGTGATGCTGTCGGTCAATGCCGGCAAGCTGTGGGACGTGCCCGAGTATATCGACAGCGGTGCTGTCAATCACCGTGTCACCGTCACCGGCGTGGCTTGCGACGCCGGCACCGGCGCCGTCACCGGCTTCTATATTGCCGACTCCGGACGGAAGCAAGCCAGTGACGTCAGCCGCTATCTCACCCTGGCGGAGTTGCGCTACGCCGCCGATGTGATCGGCTCCAACATGGTCTATACCCTTGATCCGATCAAGTTCCGCAACCAGGACATGGAAGCCACCGGCAACGAACTGGACAACGTCATCACCGGCAATCGCGGCAACAACCTCATTACCGGTGGGCGGGGTAACGATACCCTGATCGGCCAGGCCGGCAACGACACCTACGTCTTCGGCCGGGGGGACGGTCGTGACATCATCGTCGACAACGACAAGACGACCGGCAACCTGGACGTGCTGCAATTGCGCGACATCAACCAGAACAACCTCTGGTTCAGCCAGGCCGGCAACGACCTGCGCATCGATGTGATGGGGAGCGGCGAAGGCGTGACGATCCGGGACTGGTATGTGGGCGGCGCCACCGGGACGGACAATCATATCGAGCGCATCAAGACTGCCGATGGCAATACGCTCTACGACACCGATGTCGACAAGCTGGTGCAGGCCATGGCCAGCTTTGCGCCACCACCGGCCACCCAGACCGCCTGGGCCAGTGGACAGTCCAGCCAGGGCAAGACCCTGCTGACGGTCACGCACTGAGACGGCTGCACCGGCAGGGTGGGCCGCCCCGTCCGCAGGGGCCGGGCGGCGAGCTTGCCAGATCTATCCTGCTTGCTTCATCGCCCGCTTTTGCTGGTGCATCGTCAGCAGCGTCATCGCCAACGAGAGCAGCGCCGCCAGCGCGAAGACCATGCCTGATGCGGTCCTGTCGTCGATGGCCTGGGTCAGCACGGTCGGTAACAGCACCACGCCGATGAAACCGGCAAAGACGCACAGGCCGGTGGCTTGCCCCACTTTCTCGCGCGGTACGATGGCGGCGATCTCGGAAAACAGGACGCCATTCCACGCCACCACGGCCATGCCCAGTGCGGCGGCGGCAACGTAGAGCAGCAGCGTGGTCGCTGCAGCGAATGCCGACCAGGCCATGATGACAAAGCCCAGCGCGCCCAGCAGTCCCGACAGGCCCAGCATCTGCAGCGCCGGAACGCCGCGGTCCACGCAACGTCCCCACGCCAGGCGGAACACCACCCCCACCAGGTTGAAGACCGTCAGCAGGACGGCGGCCCGTTCGATGCTCATCGCCTGGAAATCATGCAGGTAGGGCACCAGCATGGCGATGGTAGTGACCTGCAGGCCCGAGAAGACGAAGGCAACGATGGCCAGGATGCGGATAGGTGGATGCGACGACAACAGCGACCAGACGCTGGCCCCGGCAGTGGTTTTGTGGGGAGCATCGACAGCATGATCGGTGGGCGATGACTCGGTGAAGGCCGCCGCAGCCACCAGGCCCACGATCCCCGGCAGCACAAACGCCCACAGGATGCCCAGGTGTTCGGTCAGCGGCGGCACCATCACCGCCGCCAGCGCAGCGCCGGCCGGGACCCCGCTCTGGCGGATCGAGAACAGCAGGCTGCGGTTGCGCACCGGGCCGCTCTGGCTCAGGAAAAAGGAGCTGGCCGGTGTGATGCCGCCATAGCCCAGTCCCATCAAGATGCTGCCGGCCAGGACTGCCATCAACTGGCCGCTGCCGATCAACAGCATGGCGCCGGCGCACAGGGCCAGGCACAGCCGGCTGACCTGGAACGCCCCCAGTCGATGCACACGGTTGCCGAAATGGATCGACGACCAGGCCGCAGCGGCATAGAGCACGGCCGTGTAGAGACCGATCCACTTGGAAGAGATGCCCAGACCGGTCGCCAGCAGGGGGGAAATGGTCATCACCGCCGTGGCAGCGAAGGAGGTGGCCACCTGGATGGCAGTGAGGATGACGAGGGCGGTGAATGCGTTCATGGCAGGCGATTTCTTTCAGCGTGAAGATGTGGCTGATTTGCCGAAAATCGCCTCACATCGTGTTGCATCAAGTCATGATTGTAAAAAAAGATGCGAGATCGTGTTTTTTCCTGATAGATTCGTTCAGGGAAGCGGGGGGAGTGGCGATCGTGGGCATGCGTTTTCTGAGAAGAGATCACCAGTGGAAGATTGGCCAGCTTATCTTCGGGGCCCTGATCTGCTTCATCGGTTTCCTCACCCTGTTTGGCGCAGCCGGATTCTTCTGGCTGCAGCATGATCTCGAAGAAAAGATCGTGCAGCCCCTGCTGGAGCGCGAGGTCAACCGCGTGCTCGAAGGCTTCCGTTCCGAATACCTGGCCGGCGGTGTCTTCATCAAGCAGATGCAGGGGCTGATGCTGGAGTCCTCGATCCCCCTGCATGGCGACCTGCGTGCGCTGGCACGCTTCCTCGAAGCGCTGGCGCGGCGCGAGAATACCGAGGAACCGCGATTTTCCTACATCCAGTTCGGCAATAGCCGGGGAGAGCTGATCTCGCTCAATCTCAAGGGGGAAGGCAGCCTCGACTACTATCTGCAGGATGCGCATCATCCTGGCCTGCAACAGTTCGACCAGCGACCCGACGCGGACAACACCATCCCCATCGGTGTCACCCGGGACTACGATCCCCGCCAGCGGCCCTGGTATGCCAACGCCACCGACGAATGCCCCCAGGTCTCCCCCATCTATTTCAGCATGGGCGCGGACGCCCAGTGGAATGCTTCCATTACCTGTCCGGTCAACCGCTCTCCCGAAGACCAGGGCGTGATTGCCGTGGACCTGTCCTCGGCGCGCCTGCAGCAGTTGCTCGATGCGGCGATCAGGCAATCACTGGTGGCCGGCGTGTTCATCGTCGACGACCACGACCGCGTCTTGCTGAAGTCCGATCGCCTGAGTGCGGCGGACAAGCATTTCCTGCTGGAGGGGGAAGGCAAGCCGCGTTTCAGTGAATTCGTCACCTCGCGCCTGTCGGGCAACACCGGCTTGATCAACCTGAAAACTGACGCGCAGGGCAAGTTCCTGATCTACCAGCAACCGCTCTCCAGGATCGATGGCGCGCCCCGCGAGCTGACGCGCTATCGGGTGCTGGTCATTTCCTCGCGCGACCAGCTGCTGTCGGTATTCAACAGTTTCTTCTGGATGAGCTGGATCGCGCTGGCCTTCATTGTCGCGGGCGCCTACGTCCTTATCCGTGTCTATCGTGGCAGCGTCACCTTCCCGTTGATGCGGCTGCGCCACCAGGCCGAGCAGGTGGCGTTCCGCGATGTGATGAGCACGCATCGCTTCGACCTGCTCTATCCCAAGGGCTGGGCGATCGAAGAGATCGTCTCGGTGCAGGATGCTGTCTCGCGCATGGCCGGCAGCCTCTACAAGCTCTATCAGGAGTTGCGCGAGAAGGTCGACCTTGACCAGGAAAGCGGCCTGTTGAGTCCGATCGGCGCCGTCGATCGCCTGGAAAGCGCGGCCTGGGAACAGGCCACGGTGTGCATGGTGGAGATCAGTCACTATGCGCAACTGGCCGATACCCTCAACAAGGTCGCCCTCAAGCACCTGTGGCAAAGCCTGTGTACGCAGGTCGCGCCGATCTGGGCGGAATTCCCTGCGGTGCAGATGGTGCGCTGCCGTTACAGCGAGAGTCGCGTGACCCTCGTGATGCTGGGCGCGCCGCAGGAGCACGAGGCGATCCTGGCCAGGATCAGGCAGGACACGGAGCGGGTCCTGGGCACGGGCGGCGCCGAAGAGGTGAGGGTGTTCCTGTGTTTTGGTGTGAGCCATTGCGAGCAGCGTAGCCGCCAGGCGATGGACCAGAGCCTGGCCAATGCCGTGCTGGCCCTGCGCCAGGCACAGCAGCCCGGTGGCGGTGGCTATTGCGTATTCCAGCAGGCCATGCTGGAGAAGGAAGCGCGCATACAGGCCTTGCTGGCGGCAATGGATACGGCCCGCATCGACGATGAATTCACGATGGTCTACCAGCCCATCTGCGACCTGCAGAACGGGCGCATGCATGGCGTCGAAGCACTGATGCGCTGGCAATCGCCGCAGTTCGGCGCAGTCTCGCCGGCCGAGTTCATCCCGCTGGCCGAGCGTAGCGAGCGCATCTCGCAACTGGGGGCGATGGCGTTTCGCAAGGTGGCCGCCGACGTGGCGCAACTGCAGCGCCAGGGTTTGCTGCCTGCCGGCTTTACGGCGCACGTGAATGTGTCGGTGCGGCAGGCCATGAACGTGCATTTCTTCGAGCAGGTCCGCGACATCGTCCTGGCCGCCGGCGTGGCGCCGTCGCAGATCACGCTGGAGCTGACCGAGAGCCTGCTCATCGACGACGCCCACCATCTGCATTCGCAGTTCCGGCAGTTGAGTGCGCTCGGCTTCGGCTTGTGCCTGGACGATTTCGGCACCGGCTATTCGTCGCTATCGACCCTGCACGATTTCGACTTCGATTGCGTCAAGCTGGATCGCTCCTTCATCGTCCGCTCCACCGAACCGGGGCGCGCATCCTCGGTGCTGCCGGCCATTGTCGGCATCGCCAGGTCGCTGCAGATGAGCTGCGTGGCCGAGGGTGTGGAGACCGAAGTCCAGGCTGCGATGCTGCGCGCCATGGGCTGCGAGTATGTGCAGGGTTACCTGTTTGCGCGACCGATGGCGCTGGCGCAGCTGGTGGCCTGGATGGCGCAGAATAGCGGGGCCGAAGCCGCCTGAGGCGAATATTCTGGTCTACTGGGAATGGTTCAAATTGGATCTGTCATGTGAGCCACTGTCCGTATAGAGTGGAGCCCGGAGATTGATCACTTCACCACCATTTCCCCACCAGCCAAGGAGCCAGCCCGATGTATGTGCCAGCGCATTTCAGCCAGACCGACCAGGACGTGCTGAAGGATTTCATCAAGACCTACCCGTTCGGCCTGTTGGTGACCCACGGCAAGAGCGGGCTGGATGCCAACCACATTCCCTTCGAGCTGCTGGAAGGCGGCACGCAAGGGGTGTTGTCGGCCCATGTGGCGCGCGCCAATCCGGTCTGGCAGGACGTGCAGGATGGCGACGAGGTGCTGGTGGTCTTCAAGGCCGCCGATTCCTATATCTCGCCGACCTGGTACCCCAGCAAGCAGGATCATCACAAGCAGGTGCCGACCTGGAACTACATGGTCGTACACGCCCGGGGCCGCATCAGCATCCGCGACGACGAGCGTTATGTGCGCGGCGTGGTGGCACGCCTGACGCGCCAGCACGAGGCCGCCATGCCCCAGCCCTGGAAGATGTCGGACGCCCCCGCCGACTATATCGACAGCCTGCTCAAGGCCATCGTCGGCATCGAGATCGAGATCACCAGCCTGGTCGGCAAGACCAAGCTGAGCCAGAACAAGGAAGTGCGCGATGTGCGCAGTGTCGGCGAGCAGTTGAAGGCACGCGGTGCGCACATCCTGGCCGATGCCACCCTGCGCGCCGCCGACGAAAAGGAGCAGGCGCAATAGCGATGGCCATGCCGGCTCTGGCGGTGAAGCCTAGGCACACTGCCTGATGACCCTGGCCAGCACTTTCACCGCCTCTTCCAGCTGGGCATAGGGGAAGTCTGCCAGTCCCAGCACCAATCCGCCTCGCGCCCGGCCGCTCGCATACATGGTCGAGAGCGGGCGCAGCGACACGCCGCGCGCAAGTGCCATGCGCACCACCTCCCCGTCATCGATGCCCTCGGCCAGCCACAGGACCACGTGCGCGCCCTGGTCGCTGGGCTGCAGCCAGGCCAGGTGCGGGCGGATATGTCGCTGCAGCAGCCCGATGATCTGCTCGCGCCGTTCGGCATAGAGATTGCGCAGGCGCCGGATGTGCCGGTCCAGATGGCCTTCCTGCATGAAGGCCGCGAGGACATGCTGGTCGGCCGTGGGCGGATGACGATCCATCAGGATGCGCGCACCGACGAAGGCCTGCTCCAGCCCTGGCGGGACGATGGCATAGCCCAGGCGCAGCGAGGGAAACAGGATCTTGCTGAAGGTGCCGAGATAGATCACGCGCTCCGGCGCCATGCCCTGCAAGGCCGGGAAGGGATGGCCGGCATAGCGCAGCTCGCTGTCGTAGTCATCCTCGACGATCCAGGCCTGGTTGCCTTGCGCCCAGGCCAACAAGGCATTGCGCCGGGCCATGCTCAGTGGCATCCCGAGCGGGTATTGGTGGGACGGCGTCACGAACGCCACCCGGGCATGCCTGGTCGCACGGATGCCGGCACTGATGTCCAGTCCCTCGTCGTCCACCGGTACCTGGGCGATCTCTCCCAGCCCGTCGATGTTTTCCAGGATCGCGGTGAGGCCCCGATAACCAGGATCCTCGATCCAGGCGGCATCGCCGCTATCGAGCAGGACCTGGCAGGCCAGGAAGAGGCCCTGCTGGGTTCCGGAGGTGACGATGACCTGGGCGGCCGTGCAATGCACGGAGCGTGCCCGTCGCACGTAGTCGGCAATGGCCTCGCGCAATGCCAGGGCGCCTTGGGGATCCGAGTAACTGGCCGGCGCCCCGGGGCCGCGCGCGCGCACCTTGTTGCCCAGGCGGCGCCAGACATCGTCGGGCGCGGCCAGGCCGACCGGGACCGAGACCGCGAAGGGGACATGCGGCAGCGGATGCATGGACCTGGCGAGATTGGCAAACCGGGCCGCACGCGCCGTCATGGCGGGTGGCATGGTGGTGGTCCGCGATGGTTTTTGTCGTGCGCGGGGAGGTGATGCCGGCAAGGTGCGGGCAATGTAGGTGCCGCCCCCGGGCTGGGTATCGAGGACACCCTCGGCGATGAGCTGGCTGAAGGCTTCCGTGACCGTGCCGCGGGACAGCTGTAGCGCCTGCGCCAGCAGGCGCGAGGAGGGGAGCAGTTCGCCCGCCTTCAGGTCGCCCCGTTGTACTGCCTCGCGCAGCAGCACGCTCAGCTGGCGTACCAGGTTGCCGGTGGAACGGTCGAGTCGTCCGAGCGGGGGGAGTTCAACGGATTTGGGCCGGCGTGCCATGATTCTGGTCTGCTAGAAGTGGATCGAGTCTGTTAGCAACGATATGCCAGAATCGCCACGAAAGCCAGTCAAGCCCACACGCCGGCTCAGGTAATGCAATGATCAGTTACGCACCTCGGCATTGGGCAGGAACTGGATTCCGGTCCGTTGCACCAGCTCCGCATAGGTAATTGGCTTGCCCGCGCGCGCTTCATCGGTATTGTCGATCCAGTGTGCCCAGGCGCGATGCGAGCTGGCGTCATAGACCAGCTTGAAGAGATGCGCCGGCACGGCCACGTTGCCCGCGCCGATGGTGGCAGGATGGGCATCGAACACCGGGCCGGAGATCACGTAGACATCGCCATCGGCGCGCATGGCGTATTTGCGGGTGGCCTTTTCGATGCCGGCCCACGACTTGCGGTTGTTCACCGGCGCCTGGGGCAGCATGTTGGCCAGCGAAAAGGACTGCGCCATGGCTTGGGCCGTGGGCATGTCAGCCGCCGGCGCCATGTGGCCGCGATCGAATCCGCTGCCCTTGTAGTCGTTCAGGTGGGAGCGGTCGGCCGAGGGCAGGCGGGCTTCTTCGTAGAAGCGGTTGGTGCGTTCCTCGTCCTTGGCGTCGATCAACTGGGCGCGATTGAGGCGTTCGGCCACGTACACCGGGGTCTTGCTGGTGCCGGAGTACATGACGGCAAAGGCGTCGAAGCACAGGGCGCGTGGAGCACGGGCCTGCAAGGCCGGAACCGAGGGCGAGACGCCCCCTGCGAAGAACTGCGGGCACTGTGAGAAATCAACGGCGAAGGCGGGGGAGAGGGTGCCACTTGCGAAGGCGAGTGTTGCGACAAGACGTTTGATCATCCGGAATCTGATGGTTTGTTAAACAGGGATTCCTGCGCAAAACTGAAGGTTTGTGCAGGAGGGTCGCTGTTATATCACCAGTTTGGATGGGGCGGGTAGGGTATTTCAGGGAGGCAGCAGGAGAGCTGGCCGGCGACTGGCTGGCGGATCGAGCGGGGGATGGCGTGAAGAGATGCTGGGCACGAGGCAGAAAGGATCGCGCAGTGCTGGTGGTACGGTCGGACGGTGGGTGCCACTCCACCGTCCGCGTTGTCATGGGTGAGCCGACAGCGGCATGAGCTCAGTTCTCAGGCTTGAAATCAATATGCTTGATGAACACGACCTTGCCCTTCTCGTTCCTGACGATGTTGTAGCCGTGCAGGCCATCCCCATTCTTGTCGAACTGGTAGGTGCCTTCCACCCCCTTGTAATCCTTGATGGCGTGCAGGGCCTGCTTGATGTCGTCGGGCTTGGTGCTCTTGGCATTGTTGATCGCCATGGCCAGCAGGTTGACGGCGTCATAGGCCCAGGCCGAGTAGAGGTCGGCGTCGAGCTTGTATTTCTCCTTGTATTTTTTTTCATAGGCAGCCGCTTCCGGGCTGGAGGCAACCGCGAAGTCGGCGATCGAGTAGGTGTCGTAGAGCGCTTCGACGGCCAGCTTCATGGCCGTACCCTCGACGATCAATTGCCCGGTCGAGAGCACGTAGCCACGGTCGGCCACCGAGAGCGCCATGTGGGCGTTCTGCTCCACCAGCAGGATGGTGGCGCCGCGCTCGCGGATGGCGCGGATGGTGGCAAAGAGCTGTTGCACGATGATCGGTGCCAGTCCCAGCGAGGGTTCGTCCAGCAGCAGCAGGCGCGGCCGCGACATCAGCCCGCGCGCCACCGCCAGCATCTGCTGCTGGCCGCCTGAGAGGCTCCAGCCATAGGCATCGGAGAGCCTGCGCAGGTCCGGGAAGATGGCGAACATGGCCTCGATCTCCGACGCCATCGCCGCGCGCGGCAGGCGGCCGCGGGCCGAGGCGCCGATCATGATGTTCTCGCGCACGGTCAGGCCGGGGAAGATGCGCCGGCCTTCCGGGACGTGGGCGATGCCCATCCTGACGATGTGTTCGGGTTTGACCTGTGCCAGCGGCTTGCCGTCGAACAGGATCTCGCCTTCGGTCACCGAGGCCAGCCGCGAAATGCTGCGCAGCGTGGTGCTCTTGCCGGCGCCGTTGGCGCCCAGCAGGGTGACGATCTCGCCTTCATCGACGCTCAGGCTGATGCCGCGCAGGGCCTTGACGTTGCCGTAGGCGCTGTGGATGTTGCGCAGTTCAAGCAGTGGCATGGACGGACTCCCCCAGGTAAGCCGCAATCACATCGGGATTGCGCAGGACATCGGCAGGCGTTCCCTCGGCGATGTTCTTGCCGAAGTTCAGCACCGTGATGCGGTCGGAGACCTGCTCGATCAGGCCGATATCGTGTTCGATCAGGAACACCGTCAGGCCGTGGCCGCGCAGGCGTTTCAGGAGCTCGCCAAGTTCGCGTTTCTCGGTCTGGTTCAGGCCGGCAGCCGGCTCGTCCAGCAACAGGAAGCGCGGATGTCCGGCCAGCGCCCGGGCGATCTCCACCAGCCGCTGGTGGCCGTAGGGCAGGTTGCGCGCAATCAGCTCGGCCTTGTCGCTGATGCCGACGAACTTCAGCGCCGACAAGGCGCGCTCGCGCAGCGCCTCATCGCTGCGGCCGACGGGGTTGTTCTCGCGCTGGGCACCCACCATCACGTTTTCCAGCACGCTGATGTTGGGGAACAGGCGGATGTTCTGGAAAGTGCGGCCCATGCCCATGCCGGCGCGCTGGTGCGGCGTCAGTGCGGTGATGTCGACACCGTCGAGCAGCAGGCGGCCGCTGCTGGGCTTGTAGATGCCATTGAGGACATTGAGCGTGGTGGTCTTGCCCGAACCATTGGGCCCGATCAGAGCATGCACGGTGCCACGCCTGACCTCCAGGCTCACCCCATCGACCGCCTTGACCCCGCCGAAGTGCTTGCGGATGGCCTCGATCTGGAAGATCGGCGAGCGCTCGCTGGCATCCACCGTCAGGTCGAGGTCGGGGATCGCGCTGGCGGGCGTCACCACCGGCTTGTGCCAACGCTGCACCAGCTGGCGGATCAGGCCCCAGATACCGGCCGGCAGGAACACCATGATCAGGATCACCGCCAGCCCGTAGACGGCCAGGTAGACCTCCTTGAGGAAGCGCAGCCACTCCGGCAACAGGATCAGCAGGCTGCTGCCGAGGATGCCGCCGAAGGCCGATTGCGCACCACCCAGCAGGGTCATGGTCAGGAACTCGATGGACCGCGCGAAGTTGAAATTGTCCGGGCTGATGTAGGCAAAGCCGGCGGCATAGAATCCGCCACCCAGGCCAGCCAGGGCGGCGCTCATGGTGAAGGCGATCACCTTGATGCGCAGCGTATGCACGCCCGTCACCTCGGCCGCCAGTTCGTTCTCGCGCACGGCACGCATGGCGCGGCCCAGCCGCGTCTGCGGCAGCCACCACACCAGAAAGGCCGCGACGATCAGCGTACACAGCGACAGCGCCAGGTAGGCGCGGTCGTCCGCCAATGGCAGGCCGAACAGGGCAGGGCGTTCGATGCCCGCGATACCGTCGGGGCCGTGCGTGAGGTCTGCCCAGTTCACCGCCACCAGGTCGAAGATCTGCTGGAAACTGATGGTGATCATCGCCAGGTAGTGACCGCCCAGGCGCAGTGTGGTCATGCCCAGCACGAAGCCGGCCAGGGCCGCCACGCCAATGCCCAGCAACAGCGTGAGCCAGAAGTTCAGCCCCAGCGACACCGTACCCAGCGCCACCGCGTAGGCACCAAAGCCGAAGAAGGTGGCCTGGGCCAGGTTGATCTGGCCGGTGTAGCCCAGTACCACGATCATGCCCAGCACGACGATGGAGTACGTCGCCGCCTGCATGAACATGTTGAGCACGTAGGGGCTGAAGCTGAACAGGAAGGGCGCCGCCACCACGCCGGCGCCGATCGCCGTGAAGGCCGCCACGCGGCCGGCGCGGTTCTTTTTGTAATGATCGATCTTGTGGCTCATGCTTTCTCCGAGATCTTTTCGCCGAAAATGCCTTGCGGCCGGCACAGCAGGAAGATGAACAGCAGCAGGAAGGCGAACGCATCCTTGTAGGGGACGGAGATGTACTGCGCCCCGAAGCTCTCCACCACGCCCAGCAACAGGCCGCCGACGATGGCGCCCTTGACGTCGCCAAAGCCGCCGATGATGGTGGCCGAGAAGGCCTTGAGCGCGATGATCGAGCCCATGCCGATGGAGACGAACAGGATCGGTGACACCAGGATCCCGGCCAGTCCGCCCAGTACTGCGCTGTAGATGAAGGTGAAGGCGATCATCGCCGCCACCGGGATGCCGACCAGGCGCGCCATGTCCTTGTCCTGCGAGGTGGCCTGCAGCTTCTTGCCCAGCATGGTGTGTTCGAACAGGAAGTACTGGAAGCCCACCGCGATGGCGGTCACGGCCAGGATCACCAGGTACTGCGAATCCATGAACACGCCACCGATCTCCAGGCCCGGCGTATCGAACACGCGGCGCATCGGCTTGGGCTGGGGACCGAAGAAGAACAGCACGGAGTTCTGGAGGAAGATCGACGCCCCCAGCGTACTGATGATGACCGGCAGGTAGTTGCGGTGGCGCAGCGGGTAGTACACGCCCAGGTTGAAGACCATGCCGAACGCGGCCATGAGGACGAGGGCGGCGATGATCGCCATCCAGAACGGCACCCCCGCGCCCATGATGGCCACCAGGGCGAAGCTGCCCAGCATGGCGAAGTCACCCTGGGCGAAGTTGACCACGTTGGTGGCCCGGATGATCAGTACGAATCCCAGCGCCACCAGTGCATAGATCGCACCCAGCGCCAGGCCAGCGAACAGGACCTGGAAGTTGATTGCCAAAAGCGCCATTGCGTCTCCTTCGTGAAGCACATTGTTTTTATGGATGCAGCGGTTTCTCAAGGCGTGGCCAGGGGGAGGTCACACCGTCGTGCGCAGGGTAAAGCGGACAAAGCAGGCCAGGCGATAGTGCGGGGAACTGCACAAAAGCGAAATCGGACAGTGGTGCGACTTGATGCATCGGACATGCTGTGCATGCCGGACTAAACCAGTGCTGTTGCTTTGGTACTGATCCGCCGATGGGAGGGCGGGGTAAGGCAGGGCCGGTGCGCAGCGGTCATCGGGAGCGGATGCCATTGGCAACGAGGCAGGACAGGTGCTGTGTCTCCATCAGCTGTTTTATGCGATATCCGATCTGATCGGAAATAATATTTTGGAGGAATGTAGCTTGACGGTATGATGGCGTCAAGAAAAAACACCCGCCAGATCCATACCTTGCACCGCACCACCATGTCAGAAAAAAACAGGAATGCCTTCTTCAAGGCCGCCGAGCAGCCAGATCGCCCCGCCCTGCAGCGGCGACCGTCGCTGGGCGAGGAGATCTACGAGACCTTGCTGGCGCAGTTGATCTCGCTGAAGATCGCCCCCGGCAATCGCATCGCGGTGGATGCTCTGGTACGCGAGCTGGGCGTATCGCAGACGCCGATCCGCGCGGCATTGATCCGGCTGGAGAATGAAGGGCTGGTGGTCAAGACCCACAATGTGGGCTACAGCGCCGCGCCCATGCCCTCGCGCCAGCACTTCGAGCAGATCTACGATCTGCGCCTGCTGCTGGAACCCTACGCAGCGCGGCGTACCGCGGAGAGCCTGGGCGATGATGTGAGAGAGCAGCTGGATGCACTGGACCGTGCGATGTCAGATCCGGGCGGCGAGGATGCCAAGCGCGCCTATAGTCAGTTTGCGCTGCTGGATGCGCGCTTCCACAACCTCATCGCCACCGCCAGCGGCAACACTCTGGTCGCCGAAGCGCTGGCACGTTCCTATGCGCACATGCACCTGTTCCGCCTGCGTTATCACTCGGTGGTCACGGAGGGCGCAGTCGAGGAACATGCCTTGATCCTGCGGGCGATCATCGACGGTGATGGTCGCGCTGCGCATGCGGCGATGGAGGCGCATCTGGTGCGCTCGCTGGAGAGGTGGCGGCCGTTCTTTGATGCCGGGATGGGCGGGTGAGTGACACCTGGTGATTTTTGAGGCGCGCTGCAGTGCGCGCTCTGCTCAAGGTCGCAAAGACCGAAGAAACGTGTGACTTTTCATTCAAAACTCAAGCCATCGCCTTGCGGATGATGTTGGCCTTGAACGCTCACCACGACCATCACGTCGAAATTTCCAACAAAGCCTGCGCTGGCGCTGCTGCCATGGTGACGCGGGCGACGATCAGGTAGATAATTATTTAGATCGTTATGGTCGCAATAGTCGCGTGTTTCGCAGTGGCTGATAATCGGGTGTGGTAGCGACAGACTGGAAGCATGGCGGGCAAGGCTCGCCACGTCTCCAGTCCAAACACGGCAGAGTCAAGAATCGTGTTCCGAGCCTGCACACCTGGTCAGGGTATTTGCCTGGATGCCTGAAGAAGATCAATTGGGTGCCAAGATGTCCTCTGAACTATCGTCTTCCAAATTGCTGGAAGTCATCCACATTCACCGACAGATCGTCCTGCAGGGGCTGGATCTGGCAGGGCTGATGACATTGGTGGTCGAGCGATCCATGGGGTTGGTGAACGCGGATGGCGCGGCCATCGAGCTCATTGATGGAAGCGACATGGTCTATCGCGCGGTGTCCGGGATTACCAGGCAATCGCTGGGATTGAGGATTCCGGTAGCCACCAGCCTATCCGGGAAATGCATACTCGATAATGCGCTGCTGTCGTGCAGTGACTCTGAACTGGATCCACGCGTGGACGTCGCAGCCTGCCGTGCAACCGGACTGCGCTCCATGATCGTGGTGCCGTTGCGGCATCACGATATGGTTGTCGGTGTGTTGAAGGCAACCTCCAGAAGCGTGGCGAAGTTCGATGAGCACGACATGGAACTGCTCTTGCTGCTATCGGATGTGGTGGGCGCCGCCATGCATTTTGCAGCGGAGTACGGCAAGGACGAATTGCTGCATCGGGCAACGCATGATGAACTCACGGGGCTGGTCAACAGGTATCTACTTTCGGATAAATTGCGTTCCCTGATGTCACTGCATGAGAGGGATGATGATGGTTTCGCCCTGCTTGTGATCGACATGGATGGCTTGAAACGAATCAACGATACGCTGGGTCACGCTGCTGGCGATGCGGCCCTGTGTGAGCTGGCCAGGCGCCTGACCGCAGCGGCAAGACTGAATGATGTCGTCGCCAGGGTTGGTGGAGACGAGTTTGCGATGATTCTCAATCCGGTTCCTGCTTCCCAGGGAGTGCAGCTGCTGGCCAGCAGGATAGGGGAGGCGATACGAGGCCGCTTTACCTACGAGGGAAGGGAGCTCAGTCTGAGCGCGAGCATCGGAGCGGCTCGCTATCCTGAGGATGGAACCGACATTTGCGCATTGATGGAATCTGCAGACGCCCGCATGTACAAGACCAAGGCAAATCCTAGGTAGTTGTTGAGCAACGGTATGCTGGTGCAGGTTTTTTTCGAAAGAAATCTGCAGGTGTCTGCTGAGCCGGGAGATCTTCTCCGTCAGTCAGTCTACTCGGCCGACTCGGGCAACCACGCTTTGAATCCATTCAGGTCGACGCCATGAGGTGCATACCATTTCTTCTTTGTCGCATCCCACCGGGCACCCTTGGCTTTTGCCTTGTCCTTGTCGGCGAACGGGACGTTCAGGTACACCGCTGCCTTGCTGTTGCCGAATGAGGTGGTTTTGACTGGAGAAGCTTTGCTTCTTCCCTCGTTGAACGAGGAAGCAGAAGCGATGCTGGCGTTGAAATCGCCAGTCTCTACCTTGCCCAGGTCGCGGGTGCTACCGTCTGCGAGGGTTTCGATGGCGTAGGTACCCGACTCCGTCGTCGTGAGGGTCTTGTAGGGCGGGTCGAAGGGGGGATTGGTGTTCATGGGGCGTAGTTTAGCTGATGTGGGGGGGCGAGGAGAATGGATCTGCCTTTACTGTTTTTCAGCCATGTCTGCAGCAATGATCCATGCGCTATTTTGCAGATTCTCCAACTCCACTGCGCCTCGTGCCTGGCGCACAATTCGGCGAAGGTCCGCGATTTTATCCTGCAAGAATTTCTTGGATTGCCGTTACATCGGCCCCTCAACGGATATTCGCTTGGACGCAAGAATATCGGCCAGGCGTCAGCTGACATTGCGTAAATGGCAGCGCTGTATGGTGATCGGGTCCGGCACTTGACCCTGACCCACTGGTATCAGAAACCCAGAATGAAGGATGGCCGCAGTATGTAATCAATCCTGCTGCACGGCCACCATCACTGCATACGCCTTGAAGACGGCGGTAGCGGTCTGCCCCACCGTCAGCGACAGCGCATCGACGGCGTCATTGGTCAGGCTGGCGGTCATACAGGCGCCGCCAGGCAAGGTCAACACCACCAGCGACGATACCGCGCCACGCTCCACGCGCGAGACCGTGCCTTCGAACTGATTGCGTGCCGAGAGGGAAAAGCCGGCAAAATCGGTGACCAGTACCACTGCCGATGACTTGATCAGTGCAATCGCATTGCCGCCGATCTTGATCTTGAGCCGGTTGGCGGCGGTCGTCGTCATGGTGGCCACGATCTCTTGCGCACCGGCGATGGTGACGGTGACTTGCGTAGTGACAGGGCCGGTATCGATCGCACTGATGACGCCGGCGAATTGATTACGTGCGCTGGTTTTCATTGCCATTCTCCTGAGCAGGCCAGCCAAGGCTGGCAGTTGATTAAGCCATGCCTCCTGCCGATGCAGGAATTCGAGATTGCGCCGTTGCAGCTCGCGCCACACGGCCAGCAGCTCCACCGCTGCCGGCGTGAGCCGGGTGCCACCGCCCCCTTTGCCGCCGGTAACGGTTTCAATCAATGCGCCATTGACCAGGTTGCCGGCTGACTCCAGCAGCATCCATGCGCCCTTGTAGCTGTAGCCCGCTGTACTGGCCGCGCGATTGATCGAGCCGGTTTGCGCGATGGCGTCGAGCAGGGCAAAGAAGCGCTGGTCCAGGCGATGCACCAGTTTCAGTTCGCTGCTCAACAAGATGGTATCGGTGGCAGGCAAGGGCTTCACGTCCTTGCCGCTGGCGTCAATTCCAGCGCGCTGGCCAGCAAGCTCAGGGCTGCGCGCGCTTGCTGGGGATCATGGCTGGCAGGCTTGAGCAGCAAACGATGCGGCCCCAGTTGTTCTTGCAGCTGGCCAATGCGCGCCGCGCATTGCGCCGGATCGCCGATGATGGCGTTGGCCAGGATCACCTGATCGGAGGCATCGGCCTGGAACATGGGCGGGGTGCCGCCGGGCGCGAATTGCACCTGCATCATGCGCGGATACGCGCGTACACCTGCCAGGCCATGGGCAAGCGCCTTGTTCACCTCGGGTTCGCAATGGAAAAAGCGGGAGATGGCAAACGGGAAGTGACCGCGCTGCGCGCGCTGTGCTGCCACCCGCGTACACACCTGCCCAAGATCGGCGGAGGGTGTGGCCATCAATCCGTAATTGTGGCGTGCGGCCAGATCAAGCGAATCTTCGCTCATGCTGGCCAGCCATACCGGAATGGGTCGTTGCAGCGGCTGCGGTTGCAACTGCACTCTGTCATAGTGAAAAAATCGGCCCTCGGTACTGAATGGCATGCCTTGCCATGCGCGCTGGATGACATCCAGCGCCTCAAGCATGCGTGCGCGCGCCTGATCGGCGCCAATCAAGCCGGCATGACGATACTGCTCGGGAAACGGGCCGCCACGTGCCACGCCGAATTCCATCCGGCCGTTGCTGAGCAGGTCCAGCGTGGCGACGTCCTCGGCAACCCGCAAGGGGTCATTGAGTGCCAGCAAAGAAGCCCCCGTACCGAGGCGGATGTGGGAAGTGCGTGCGGCGATCTGGGCTAGCAGCACCATCAAGGCGCTGCCGATGGCGAAGCTGCTGTAATGGTGCTCGGCGACCCAGACATCGTGATAGCCCAGGGCCTCTGCCACGACGGCATGATCGACGGTCTGCAGCAGCGCATCGCGCGCATTGCCGAGGGGATTTTCGACGTTGAGGAAGACACCGTATCGTTGCTGATATTCCGGCATGGCGGGTTCACAGGAAAAAGAGTTGGACATCACTCAGACCGGCCTCATCGAGATGCCAGTGCGGGCTATGCGATGTCCGATGGAGCAGTTCATGGTTCGGACCTTCCCGATGGCCGGATCAGGTCGGCTATCGGCGGCAGCATATCGGTGGCGGGCGAGTGGAACCAGCTACGTACCAGCTCATAGGGGTAGCGCCGTGGGGGGGCGATGCGCGCATGACGCACCAGCAGATGTATCGACAAGGGTTCGGCCCAGGCCCAGAAGTCAGCGCGCAGCGCGGGAGGAAAACCGATATCGTCAAAGGTATGCCAAAGCTGTACCAGCCACAGTTCGCGCCCCGCTTCATCCAACAGCAACGGCAAGCCGGCGCCCGCTTGCAGATGGGCATGGCGTTGGCTGTAATAGAGCGGACCGCCGCATGACTCCACCACGAAGTCGGCGATCCGCGAGGTGACGCAATCAAAGCAATGGTGCGAACGTGCGAACAGGGGAGAATGACGCAGGCGTCGCATGTGATGGAGCACCAGCTTGCGCAAGCCGGATTCGTCACACAGTGCCAGCAGCCGGTGCGCCGGTTGCGGTAATACTGGCGGCTCGCATATCGCCTGCTGCGGGCCACGCGGCATGGCCGCGCCAGCCACCGGCCAGTTCAGGGTCAGATAGCAGGCCTGAGAGCAGGGCGCCCAGCACGCAAGCGGTGCACCAGGCTCGGAGGTTGAGGGCAGATTCATGATCAGCGATGGTGGATGACTGAGGTTTGTATAGCTCGCTACATAACGCTGGCTGGGCTGCCGGCTTGCGCTGCTCCATCCTTCATGCCAACCGGCGATGGCCATGACCTGCCTCGATAGCCAAAACCGTGCCACACCGGAATTCCCATTTAAATCAACGAGATGGCGAATATTCTCGGCAGTTGTGGCAGTTTCGATGCTTGTCGCAAAACCGACAAAGACGACATGATTGTCATCAACCCGCCAAAGCGACGTGAAGGTAAAACAGTCCTTGTGCGGCATGCTTGGCAAGCTTGATTCGCCCACACGCTTGGGCATGAAGTTTGCTTGCCTGGTACAGTAACTATTCGGTAACTACGCGGCGCTTTTTCTGTCGATTTTCTGGATCTCAACTTCACGGCAGAGGCCGCAGTCGGTTGCAGCGCTTTCAGGCAGCGCATTGGTTCCAGCATTCACCTATGGAGAGTCCGATGGCCACTATTCTTGACGACCGCAGTGTGAATTTGGAACTCGTCACGATTTACGAGATCAGCAAGATCTTGGGTTCGTCGCTGGATCTGTCAAAGACCTTGCGCGAAGTCCTCAACGTCCTCTCTGCCCACCTGGAAACGCGACGGGTCTTGCTGAGCCTGATGCAGGATTCCGGCGAGCTGCAACTGGTCAGCGCCATCGGCTTGAGCTACGAGGAATTCCAGAGCGGGCGCTACCGGGTCGGCGAGGGCATCACCGGCAAGATCTTCCAGACGGAAACCCCTATCGTCGTGCGCGATCTGGCCCAGGAGCCCTTGTTCCTGGCCCGCACCAGCCCGCGTGAATCGCAAGACGGCGGCGTCGTTTCCTTCGTTGGCGTGCCGATCAAGGCCGCCCGCGAAATACTGGGCGTGCTATGTGTGTTCCGGGAAGGCATGTCGCCCTCGCGCAGCGTCGATCATGAGGTGCGGCTGCTGACCATGGTGGCTAACCTGATCGGACAAACCGTCCGGCTGTATCGCAACGTGGCCGCCGAGCGCCAGCAACTGCAGGAAGAAAAGCGCCAGCTGTCCCGGCAACTCCAGGGCAAGTACAAGCTTGATAACGTGATCGGCATTTCCAAGGCGATGCAGGAAGTGTTCGCCCAGGTACACCAGTCTGCACCCTCGCGCTCGACCATGCTGCTGCGCGGCGAGAGCGGCACCGGCAAGGAAGTCATTGCGCGTGCCATCCACTATCTCAGTCCGCGCAAGGATGGGCCCTTCATCAAGGTCAACTGTGCGGCCTTGTCGGAAACCTTGCTGGAATCCGAATTGTTTGGCCACGAGAAGGGCGCCTTCACCGGGGCCCAGGGCGAACGCAAGGGGCGTTTCGAACTCGCCCATGGCGGCACCTTGTTCCTCGACGAGATCGGCGAGATCTCGCCGGCCTTCCAGGCCAAGCTGCTGCGGGTATTGCAGGAGCGTGAATTCGAACGGGTCGGCGGGTCGCGCTCCATCAAGGTGGACGTGCGTCTGGTCACCGCCACCAACCGCGACCTGGAGAAAGCCGTGGCCAAGGGCGAGTTCCGGGCCGACCTGTATTACCGCATCAATGTGGTCAGCATTTTCATTCCGCCGTTGCGTGAACGGCGTGAGGATATTCCCTACCTGGTGGAACACTTCCTGGAAAAATTCCGTATCGAGAACCAGCGTGCCATGGTGGCCATGTCGCCGCAGGCCATGAAGGTCATGATGAATTGCTACTGGCCGGGCAATGTGCGGGAACTGGAAAATTGTGTCGAGCGCACTGCCACCATGATGCGCGGCGATCTGATCAGCGAGGTGCATTTCTCCTGTCAGCAGAACAAATGCCTGACCAAGGTCTTGCATGAACCCGGTGGGCAGCAAGCAGTCGTGGTCGTGCCGCTGGAGCGTATCGCCACGCATACGGTGCCATCTTCGCCGAGCGGGATGGACAAGGACAAGTCACTGGCCGCTGCGCCCCCGACTTCCGAACGCGAACGCCTGATCTGGGCCATGGAGCAATGTGGCTGGGTGCAGGCCAAGGCAGCCCGTGCGCTCAACATCTCGCCGCGCCAGATGGGCTATGCGCTACAGAAATTCAATATCGAGGTCAAGAAGTTCTGAAACTCGTCTGCGAGCGTGATGTAAGACGCTGCCAGATCAAAAGTCTTTTTCTCATGACCGTCCTCGTCCGGCGTGCGAGGTCTCTTCGGCGTCGCTCCAGCCGGTTGTTCTGATGGATTGTCCGGCTGGTACGTCCTCGCATTCTCCTTCCCCCCCACTGCGTCAGCCTCATTGCGGCTTGGCCGATCCCATGCGCCGGCCTGCGCTGCATTGTCGTGTTCATGACAAGCGCCACCCAAAATGTATCGCCGATTGTCGCTATCCTCACATCGCCACGTGATGCGATTTAACGCTATGCCATTGAATTTATTGATTATTTTCTCTGGCACGGTTTTGGCTATGTCCTCAGGAGAAGGTCCAGGCATCACTTTCCTGAAAGGGACTATCCATGCAGCCCACACAGTACGTCGGTATCCAGGACATCAAAACGCTAGGCACCTTGCTGGACAAGGTAGCCGAACACAAAGGCTGTGGCACCAGCAGTGAAGGCGGCAAGGCCAGTTGCGGTTCATCCGATGGTCCCGCCGACATGGCCCCCGAGGTCTGGGAAAAGGTCAAGAACCATCCGTGCTACAGCGAAGAGGCCCACCACCACTATGCCCGTATGCACGTGGCGGTGGCACCGGCCTGTAACATCCAGTGCAACTACTGCAACCGGAAATACGATTGCGCCAACGAGTCGCGTCCCGGCGTGGTCAGCGAAAAGCTGACACCCGAGCAGGCGGCCAAGAAGGTCTTTGCGGTGGCATCGACCATTCCCCAGATGACAGTGCTGGGCATTGCCGGTCCTGGCGACCCGTTGGCCAATCCGGCCAAGACCTTCAAGACCTTCGAGCTGATCTCGCAGACCGCGCCCGATATCAAGCTGTGCCTGTCGACCAATGGCCTGGCCTTGCCCGACCACATCGACACCATTGCGGCCTTCAACGTCGACCACGTCACCATCACCATCAATATGGTCGATCCCGAGATCGGGCAGCACATCTATCCCTGGATCTATTACCAGAACAAGCGCTGGACCGGTATCGAGGCGGCCCGCATCCTGCACGAACGGCAGATGCTGGGATTGGAGATGCTCACTGCCCGCGGCATCCTGTGCAAGGTCAACTCGGTGATGATCCCGGGCATCAATGATCAGCATCTGGTGGAAGTCAATCGTGCGGTCAAGTCACGCGGTGCCTTCCTCCACAACATCATGCCGCTCATTTCGGCACCCGAGCATGGCACCGTGTTTGGCCTGAATGGCCAGCGCGGCCCCAGCGCCCAGGAGCTCAAGGCCTTGCAGGATGCCTGTGAAGGCGAGATGAACATGATGCGCCACTGCCGCCAGTGCCGCGCCGATGCGGTCGGCCTGTTGGGTGAAGACCGCAGCGCCGAATTCACCACCGAGAAGATCGAAGCGATGGAAGTGGCCTATGACGGCGCTACCCGCAAGGCCTACCAGGAGCTGGTGGAACAGGAGCGTCAAGCGAAATCGGCCGCCAAGGCCGCCGAGCAGCAGGAGCTGGCGCAGATGGCAGACCAGAGCGGCCTGTCCTTGCTGGTGGCGGTGGCGACCAAGGGGCAGGGACGCGTCAACGAACACTTCGGACACGTCAGCGAATTCCAGATCTATGAAGTCAGCAGCGCCGGCAGCAAGTTCGTCGGACACCGGCGCGTGGACCAGTACTGCCAGGGCGGCTATGGCGAGGAGGATGCGTTGGAGACCGTCATCCGTGCCATCAACGACTGCCATGCGGTGCTGGTGGCCAAGATCGGCGGCTGTCCCAAGGATGATCTGCAAAAGGTGGGCATTGAACCGGTGGACCGGTATGCCCACGAATTCATCGAGCAATCCGTCATCGCCTACTTCATGGATTACCTGGAGCGCGTGCGCAGCGGACAGATCGAGCATCGGCCACGGGGCGACGCCGATATCCGGCAGGGGGCTTACACCTCCGTGCAGTCCACGTCCGCCGCAGCGTAAGCAGCCAATCAGTTTCACGCAAGGAGAAAAAGCATGGCCTACAAGATCGTTGCCTCGCAGTGCACAGGGTGTTCCGCCTGCGAGCCCGAATGCCCGAACGTGGCGATTCGCGAAAAGAACGGGATCTTCGTGATCGATCCCAAGAAATGTACCGAATGTCTGGGACATTTCGATGAACCGCAATGCGTGGCCGTGTGCCCGGTCGATGGCACCTGTGTCATCGACAATGCCCAGCCGCGTTACCAGGCATAGGGAGGGGCGATGAACATCACCATCACCGCCGCCGCCGAAAAATTCATGCGCCGCATGGTGCGCTTCAATGGCGGTTCGGTCCAATCCGGCTTTCGGCTCAAGGTGAGTGCAGGCGGTTGTTCCGGGCTGAGTTCGGAGTTCTCGGTCCAGGCGCAGCCCACGCCAGGCGACGTCAGCCTCGACTGCAATGGTCTGGCCGTCTTCCTGCCTGCCGAAAGCCGGCTGCTGCTGGAGGGCGTGACCATCGATTTTGCCGACACCCTGAGTGAATCCGGCCTGACGTTCCGCAACCCGAATGCGCCGGCTGCCAGCTGCGGGACGCATGGCTCTGCGCCGGCGGCCACGGCTGCAGTGTCGATCTCCAGCATCCGGCGCAAGGCTTGAGCAATTGGATACAGAGCCCTTCGCGGCGACCGATTGGCAGGGACGGGCATTGTCGTGTGTCGACTGCGCGCAGATGGGCCGCCCCTCCACGCGGTGCGAACTGGCCAAGGCCTGCGTGCATGATCGTTATGCTCGGCGCATCGACCGGTTCTTTACGTGGAATCCGGCGCTGGCCAAGGAATTCCTGAGCCATCCCTATTTCGAGGTGAGGGCGGTGGCGGCCAAGCACGTGGAAGTGTTTTACCTGCCACGCATGATCGATGACCCGGATGCGACGGTGCGCTGGAGTGTGGCGCAGCGCTTGCCGCAGCGCCAGCTGCTGATGTTGCGGCAAGATCCGGATCGCGAGGTCCGTATCCAGGTGGCGCGGCGGCTGCACGTCGATCAGCTGCACCAGATGATGGGCGATGGCGATGATGGCGTGCGCCTGATCGTGGCGCAGCGTATCGAACCGCAATGGCTGGTGCGCATGCTGCACGATGAAGATCGCGAGGTGCGCCGCGTAGTGGCAGCAAGGGCGGGATCGGCGCTGCTGGGTGCGATGGCCAGGGATGAAGACGCTGCGGTACGCACGGTGGTGGCGCAACGCCTGGCACCGGCACAACTGGTGGCGTTGTGCCATGACCCGGACTGGCGTGTGCGCTACAGCGTGGCTGAACGCATCGATACGGCGCATCTTGGCTTGCTGTCGGACGATGAAGACGATGCAGTGCGCGCCTTGGCGCGTAATCGCAGCGGTTTGGCCTGAACTACGATGACATAGCAACTGGAGCTGGGACCATGAAGATCAACCGTGATGATGGCCGGGTCGAACTGGACGGGCCGCCGCAATTCAGCTATGGCGAAAAGGTCAGGAGCACCAAGACCATCCGCAACGACGGTACCTTCGCGGGCCGCGAGATCGGCGACATCCTGGTCAAGAAAGGCGATGTCGGCTATGTGACCAGTATCGGTACCTTCCTGCAGCAGTTCTACATCTATGGCATCGAATTCGTCGAACATGGTTACCGGGTCGGCATGAAAGGGCGCGAGCTGCAATCGCTCGACCAGCCCGTCACGTCCGGGCAGGCGGCCTGAATCCAGGGAGCGACAACATGATCGAACCACGCGTGGCCAGATATGCATGGGGACAGCGGGTGCAAGCCAGCATCGACCTGTTCAACGATGGCTCCTACCCGGACTGCGAGGCCGAGGCCCTGCTGGTGGCGCAGGGTACGCCAGGCGAAGTGGTGCAGGTGGGCATGCATGAAGAGTCCACCATCCCGGTGTATCTGGTGGAGTTTCCCGGCAACCGCGTAGTGGGTTGTCTGGAAGAAGAAATCGTCCTGCTGGAGCCGGCATGAACCAGACCATCGCCCAGGCCAATGGGTTGCCCACTGCAGGTGGCATCCGCAGCTGGCATCCCAATGAGCTGGATCTGCGGCGTATCGAACGCATGCTGCAGAAGCGCGCACGCTACCTGTATGTCGTGCCGCGCGTGGAGATGACGGCGAGCGGTTATCTGATCCAGAGTCCCTGTTGTTCGCGCAATATCGATGCCGAGGGCGGCATGGTCGATATCGCGCTGCTGGAATATCACGTCGAGCTGGGCGTATGGAAGCTCTTCCGCAAGGATCACCCGGAAGGCGGCTGGGAATTCTTCATGCTCGAACGCAGCCTGCAGGTCTTGATGGATTGCATCAACCGGGACACCGCAAGGTTGTTCTGGCAATGAGTGCGCCACCCATGGATACCACCATCTATCTCGACAACAACGCCACCACCCGGCCCACACCGGAAGTGCTGGCGGCCATGCAGGCCTGCCAGGATGAAGCCTGGGGCAATCCCTCCAGCAAGCACCGGGTCGGTGACGCTGCACGCCAGCGCATGAACAGTGCCCGCACGGAGGTGGCGGCCCTGCTCGCTGCCTCAGCGGCCGAGCTGGTGTTCACCAGTGGCGCCACCGAAGCCAATCACATGGCCATCCTGGGCGCGCTGGCCGTGCAACCACAGCGGCGCCATATCGTGAGCAGCCTGGTGGAGCATCCTTCCACCTTGCTGCTGTTGCGGCATCTGCAGGCACAGGGCGTGCGCATCAGCTGGATCGCGGTGGATGAGCATGGCCAACTGCAGCTCGATGAACTGGCGGCGGCCATCACGCCGGATACCGCCCTGGTGAGCCTGATGTGGGCCAACAATGAGACCGGGGTGGTGTTTCCGATTGCCCAGGCGGCCGAACTGGCGCGCCAGCGCGGTGTGCTGTTCCATACCGACGCGGTGCAGGCAGTAAGCCGTGTTCCATGCGACGTGGCATCCATGGGCGTGGATCTGCTGTCCTTGTCGGCGCACAAGCTGCACGGGCCCAAGGGTATCGGCGCCCTGTACGTGCGCAAGGGGATCAGGTTGCCGCCCTTGCTGTTCGGCCACCAGGAACGTGGCCGGCGCGGTGGTACCGAGGACGTGGCGGGCATCGTCGGGCTGGGCGTGGCAGCGGCCCAGGCGCGTGCGGCGCTGCCACGGAGGCTGGCGGTGAGCGCATTGCGTCAGCGCTTCGAGCGCGGCCTGGCACGCCTGCCGCAGGTCAGGATCAATGGTGCGGGCGCAGCGCGTCTGCCCAATACGGTCAGCGTGCGTTTCGGCCAGGTCCATGCCGAACTGGTGCTGGAGCGCCTGGATCGCCTGGGAATTTGCGCCTCCAGCGGGTCGGCCTGTACCGCCAGCGGCGACATGCCCTCCCACGTGCTGATGGCCATGGGCTTGTCCAGCGAGCAGGCCGCGGCGACGCTACGCTTTTCGCTCTCCCGCGATACCCGCGACGACGAGATCGATGCGGTGCTGGCGGCCTTGTTGCAGATCGTGCAGATTGTCCAGCCCTTGCAGGCAAGAGTGGCCTAGGGAGCCTTACCGGACCAACCAATCAGGAGCCCAACATGAAAGTGATGATCCGCAAGAACTCGGCAGGCTTGCTGTCGGCCTATGTCCCCAAGAAAGACCTGGAAGAGCCCATTGTGGCGATGGAAAAGCCCGACATGTGGGGCGGCCACGTCACCCTGGCCAATGGCTGGCAATTGGCGTTGCCAGCGATGGATGCGGCCACCGTATTGCCGGTGACCATCGATGCACGCCGTCTGGGCGAATGAGGAGCCGATGCGATGAGCCTGTCGGTCCAGCAATTGGCCGCTGTCCAGGAGGTGCTGCAGGATGCCGCCCATGCCAACGCCCTGGCGGCCCTGCGCAGCGCCTTGCCGCGCCTGGTGTGCAGCCGTTGCGACCAGGAGGACATGCGCGGCGAAACGCCTTACTGGCGCGGGCACAGATATGCCTTGTACCTGGTCGATACCGATGCCCATTGCTGGCGTGTGGTCGATGGCCCCGATGAGGCCAGCGGCGTGGTGATCGTCCGTTTGTCCTGAGTTGAGCCAATACCCGGAGGAGTGCATCACATGGAACAGGAATGGATCAAATTGTCGGACCCCGACGTCAGCACCCGCGAGCTGGAAGCCGTCACGCGGGTGCTGGTCTCGTCGGGCCTGTCCGCCGGCCCGGTGGTCGAGTCCTTCGAAAACGAATTTGCCTCCTACCTCGGCCGTACCTATGGCGTGGCCGCTGCCAGCGGCACGGTGGCGCTGATGCTGGCCTTGCGAGCCATGGGGATCCGTGCCGGTGATGAGGTGATTGCCTCCGCGTACTCCTGGCATCAGATCGTCCATGCCATCACGCTGGTCGGAGCGACGCCGGTGTTTGCCGACATCGACTACTGGAGCGGCAACCTGGCACCGCACAAGGTGGCCGACAAGATCAGCCAGCGCACGCGCGCTATCGTGGTGGGCAATTGCAACGGCCATCCGGCCGCCTGGGCCGAGTTCCGCCAGCTGGCACAGGCGCATGGCCTGCGCCTGATCGAGGATTCCACCGAAGCCATCGGTTCGCGTTACCAGGGTCGCGTGGTGGGCAACTTCGGTGACATTGCCATCTTCGATTTTTCGCAGCCCTCGGCGCTGTGCTGTGGCGAGGGCGCCATGCTGGTCACCGATGACCCGGAGCTGGCCAGTGAATTGCACTATATGCGCAACCGCAATCTGGGCGATCGCCAGTCCATTGCCGTGGCCAGCCGGGTCCCGATGCAGGCGTCGATGAGCGATCTGAGCGCAGCCATCGGCATCGCGCAGTTGGAGCGGCTTGATGAAATCCTGCTGCGGCGTAAGCAGGTCGAGGCCTACTACCTGAAGCACGTGCAGTTTTTCGAGGGCATCAAACCGCCCTATATCGGCCCTGACGTCGACGAGGTGTACTGGATGCTGTACCTGGTCCACCTGGGTACACGCTTCACCCGCACCATGCGCAACCAGATTATCGAAGACCTGGCCAGCCAGGAAGTGGAAGCCGCCGCCTGGTGCCAGCCGCTGCACCAGCAGTTCTACTACAGCCGCTTTGGCTGCAAGCGCGGAGATCTGTTGCTGACCGAGAAGATCGCCGACCGCTGCATTGCCTTGCCCTTGCACGGACACCTCAATACCGACGAAGTGCACTTCATCGTGCAGGCGGCCAAGGATGCCTCCAGCAATGTCGGTGCCGGGGCGGCGATCTACTGAGCGGGGCGCATGGCTTTTTCCGATTTTTCATCTCCGGTCTCATTGACCTCATTCATTACAAAGGAGTCCTGACCATGCCCGTCGTTACCATCCAACCCTCCGGCAAGACCATCGAGGTGAGCATCGGCACCACGCTGCTGGCCGCCGTCATGAAGGCTGGCGAAGCCATTGCCAACAAGTGCCAGGGCAAGGCCGAGTGCGGCGCTTGCCACATCTTCGTGCTGGAAGGCCGCAAGGGCGTCTCGCGTACCACCCCGGCGGAAAACGCCAAACTCGACAGCATCGTGGGTGTCGGTTCCAAGTCGCGCCTGGCCTGCCAGGTGATCGTGGGCGAGGACGACGTCACCCTCGAATTGCTCAATTTCGCCTCCGGGCGCTGAACCTGCCTGAACGCCTGCGCCGAGGAGCCATCGCCATGCCTACCACTGAGGACACCTTGCAAGACCTGTTCGATGCGCTCACCAAGGGAGAGCTCATTCCTTACCTGGGTCCGGGCTTGCTGAGGCAGGTGCCGGATGGCCCGCTGCCCGATTCGCAGGAAAAACTGGCGGCGCTGCTGGCCGCTCAGGTCACGGTGCCGCACAAGATCCGCAATCGGCTCACGGCTACTGCGCAATTCATCGAGAACTTCAAGCATCGCAAGAGCCTGGTGCAATTGATGCAGGGGGCATTCTCCGCCGCTCTGCCGCCGTTGCCGCTACAGCAGGCCCTGGCCGGCATGCCGGAGATCCCGATGATCGTCGCGCTCTGGTATGACGATGCCATGCGCAACGCCATGCTCGCCAGCGGCCGCGATGACTGGGGGCAGGTGCAGGGGTTGTCGCAGTCCGAGCATTTCGGCACCTGGTACCAGTATTACGATGGCAGCGGGCAGGCGGTCCAGGAGAGCATCGTGTCGAGCTGGAACACCTTGCTGTATCAGCCCGTTGGCGCGCATGCACCGGCCGCCAACTATCTCGTGTCGGACTCCGATTTCGTCGAAGTGCTCACCGAGATCGACATCCAGACGCCGATTCCAGCGCACGTGCAGGCACTGCGGCAAGGCCGTCATTTCCTGTTCATCGGCTGCCGTTTCAACGATCAGCTGCAGCGCAGTTTTGCGCACCAGATCACCAAGCGCTCATCGGCGCGGCATTGGGCGGTGCTGGCGGAGCCGCCCTCGCGCAATGAACAGCGCTTCCTGGAGGAACATGGTATCGAGGTGCTCCCCATGGAAACGGCGGACTTCTCAGCGCTGCTGTGTGCGCAACTGGGGCTGCCGGTGTGATGGGTCACTTCAGTTTGTTGCGCAATTCCGATGGACGGTAATTGCTGAGGTGTCCCTCGCGGGCGGCTTGCGTCCGGGCGCGCTGCAGGATGCCGGCGCTCTTGCCCGGTGCCCGGGGTGCCGATACCTGCCGGAGTACCGCATGGCTGCCGCAGCCCGGGCAGGCTGGCGTGTCGCCGGTGCGGACCAGTTTCTCAAAATGCGTGTCGCAGGCGGTACAGAGAAAGTCGAAAAGGGGCATGGTCGGCTCGCTGGTGTTGAGGGGGCGTTCGCGCAGGGTGGGGCAGCATTCCTGATGGCTGGCAGCCACCCGACCCTGTGGCGTCATACCGGGCGGTTTTCCTTGATCTTGATCGGCCCCATCAACTCCAGGCCGCGCTGGAAGCTGATCTCTTCGAATTTTCCGTTGAAGCGCAGGGCACCGTCGGCCACCGCCAGGATCTTTTCAGCGGTGTCGAGTTTCTTGAGATCGCCACGCTCGATGTGGAACAATTCCAGCAGCTCGTTATAGACCGTCGATTCGTCCAGCGGCATCACGTAGAACGTGGCACCGCCATAAGGAATCCGGAAACGCAGCGAGATGTCCAGGTTGCAGGCGAAGAAGAAGTACTTGCCATCGGCGGCCAGCTTGTCCCCCAGCACTTCGCACAGCAGCTTGATGTGTTCCAGCGAAGGCGCCATGCCGGCCAGGAAAGGAATGGTGGCGCTGCCCACGTCGGCCACCGTCATCACCTGGTCCAGCTTGATTTCCGGGGGACGCTTTTCGTCGGCCAGGCTGGCCTGGTATTTGAGCGCGATTTCACCACGGAAGGCGACGCGTCCATTGCGTTTGGTCGGGCCCTTGAAGACCGGGCTCAGCAGACGGCCGTCATTGTCGAGATCGGCCAGCGGGGTATTTGCGAGAGTGCTCATGGAGTTTCCTTATTGGTTGCACAGAAAATCGGCAGTCTTGAAAAATGCGGCACCCAGTTGCTGCCGCAACACCTCGTCGGGTACCAGTTCTTGCAGCGCCTGGTTCATGCAGGCCATCCAGGCATCGCGTGCGGCAGGATCGATGGCAAATCCCGCGTGCGCCTGGCGCAGGCGGGGGTGGCCGAACGCCTCGGCATACAGGGGTGGGCCGCCCAGCCAACCGGAGAGGAACATGAACAGGCGCTGCCTGGCCGGCGCCAGGTCGGCCGGATGCATGGCGCGTACCACGGCCGCCTGGGGCAACTGGTCCATCAAGGCGTAGAAGCGGTCGACCAGTTGCCGCACGACCGGCTCTCCGCCAATCTGCTGGTAATGCGGATTGGCCAGCGCCGGAGGGATCGATGGCCCCGCCATCGGTGCAGCCCGATGCGGCAGCGTCAAGGGGATGCGGGTCGCGCACATGGTCTTACACCACCGTCACCGCGATGCCCAGGCCCAGGGGCGTGCGTCGGCCCAGTTGGGCATCGACCTTGCGGCGCACGCCCTCCAGCGTGAGCGGACGCAGCAGGGTGGAGTTGGCACCTTGCGCCAGCGCTTGCCGGACATCGCTGTCATCGGCGCTGTCGCAGACCACCACGATCTTCATGGCCGGATGCTGCTGGCGCAACTGAGCCAGTACTTCCATGCCCTCCTTGGCGAGATTGCCCTGACCCAGCAAGAGCAGATCGGGCGGCCAGTCCCGCCCCTTGCGCAAGGCACTCTCCACATCTGCCAGCAGATGCGCCTCGCACTCGTCGGCAAGCATGAACTGCAGCGCCAACCCGCTGACGTCATCACAGTCGACGATGAAGACCCGCTTGTTGTCGACCGCGCGCTGGCTGTCTACACCGATTTGCATGGTTTGCTCCTTGCGTGAGTGATCGCTGACCGGGCCGCCTGGCGCAGCCTTCTTTGCCCTGCAATTCATCCCGATAGCAAACATCGTTCCCGTTATCAGTCAGCAGCTCCTCCTTGCTTTCCACAGGCCGCAACCAGGCCTGTGGCCGCGGGTCGGCGGGCCGACAGGGGACCGCCGGCGTGGTTTGCTACACGTATGTGTTGGGTGCGCGGGCTTGTATCGTTCCCTACAGACTGGGTGCCGTTTGTGCGGTTTGCAACACCAGAAACAAGTGGATTGAGAGGTTGCGAAAAATACCGTTTTAATCAATTAAATCAATGACTTGAGATCATTTTCTGATGGTGGCACGGCATTTGCAGAGAGGGGTGTGCACCGACGATGACTTGCCGAATGCGTGACTTGAGACGAAGACCAATAAAAGTTTCGAAGCGGCGCCCCAACGGCTGCAAGTGTGATGACAAAACTGCTTTGAACGACATCGTAATTTCTTACACCAGAGCTACACCGCTTATTTCTAGGAGAATCAAATGGCCTCACTCAGACAAATCGCCTTCTACGGCAAAGGCGGCATCGGCAAGTCCACCACGTCGCAAAATACCCTGGCCGCGCTGGCCCAGATGGGGCAGCGCATCCTCATCGTCGGCTGCGATCCCAAGGCTGATTCGACCCGCCTGATCCTGCACGCCAAGGCCCAGGACACCATCCTGTCGCTGGCTGCCGATGCCGGTTCGGTGGAGGACCTGGAGCTGGAAGACGTCATGAAGATCGGTTACCAGAACATCCGTTGCGTCGAATCCGGCGGCCCGGAGCCGGGCGTGGGCTGCGCCGGCCGCGGTGTGATCACCTCGATCAACTTCCTCGAAGAGGAGGGCGCCTATGAAAACGCCGACTACGTTTCCTATGACGTGCTGGGCGACGTGGTGTGCGGTGGCTTTGCCATGCCGATCCGTGAAAACAAGGCACAGGAAATCTACATCGTGATGTCCGGCGAGATGATGGCCATGTACGCCGCCAACAACATCTCCAAGGGCATTTTGAAGTACGCCAACTCCGGTGGCGTGCGTCTGGGCGGTCTGATCTGCAACGAGCGCCAGACCGACAAGGAACTGGAACTGGCCACCGCCCTGGCCGCCAAGCTCAACAGCAAGCTGATCCATTTCGTGCCGCGCGACAACATCGTGCAGCACGCCGAGCTGCGCCGCATGACCGTGCTGGAATACGCGCCCGATTCCAAGCAGGCTGGCGAATACCGCACCCTGGCCAACAAGATCCACGAAAACGCCGGCAACGGCACCATCCCCACCCCGATCACCATGGACGAGCTGGAAGACCTGCTGATGGAGCACGGCTTGATGCCTGTCGTTGATGAATCGATGGTGGGCAAGACGGTCGAAGTAGCGGCCTGAACATCATCTTCTGCCTGCTGTTGATGCTGCAAGGTCCTGGTCGCTCCAGCCTCTGTTTTTTGAAGCGAAGGCGGCCAGGACCGCAAGAAAAAGGGTAGCGCAGGTTTGTTGACCGGACTGGCATACGACCGGGTATGTCTCCCGCGACTAATTTTATCGGAGGGCCCATGAGCCTCACAGTTGAAGAAACCACGGCACGCAATACGGAATTGATCAATGAGGTCCTCAAGGCCTATCCGGACAAGACCGCCAAGCGTCGCGCCAAGCATCTGACCACCCAGGAAGAGGGCAAGTCGGATTGCAACGTCAAATCCAACATCAAGTCGATCCCCGGCGTGATGACCATTCGCGGCTGCGCCTATGCCGGTTCCAAGGGCGTGGTCTGGGGACCGATCAAGGACATGATCCACATCAGCCATGGTCCGGTCGGCTGTGGCCAGTACTCCTGGGGCTCGCGCCGCAACTATTACATCGGCAAGACCGGTATCGATAGTTTCGTGACCATGCAGTTCACGTCCGATTTCCAGGAAAAGGACATCGTCTTCGGCGGTGACAAGAAGCTGGAAAAGATCGTCGACGAGATCCAGGAACTGTTCCCGCTCAACAAGGGAATTTCGGTGCAGTCCGAATGCCCGATCGGCCTGATCGGTGACGACATCGAAGCGGTGTCCAAGAAGAAGTCCAAGCAATATGACGGCCATACCATCGTGCCGGTGCGCTGCGAAGGCTTCCGTGGGGTGTCGCAGTCACTGGGCCACCACGTGGCCAACGACGCCATCAAGGAATGGGTGCTGGACAAGATGGACCCGGAGAAGAACCAATTCGTGACCACTCCGTATGACGTGGCCATCATCGGTGACTACAACATCGGCGGCGATGCCTGGTCCTCGCGCATCCTGCTGGAGGAAATCGGTCTGCGCGTGATCGCCCAGTGGTCCGGCGACGGCACCCTCGCTGAAATGGAAAACACGCCCAAGGCCAAGCTCAACGTGCTGCACTGCTATCGCTCGATGAACTACATCTCGCGCCATATGGAAGAGAAATTCGGCATTCCCTGGGTCGAGTACAACTTCTTCGGCCCCAGTCAGATCGAGACATCGCTGCGCCAGATTGCCAGTCACTTCGACGACAAGATCAAGGAAGGCGCCGAGCGCGTCATCGCCAAGTACAAGGCCCTCACCGATGCCGTGATCGCCAAGTACCGCCCGCGCCTGGAAGGCAAGACCGTGATGCTGTTCGTCGGTGGCCTGCGTCCGCGTCACGTGATCGATGCCTATGGCGACCTGGGCATGAAGGTGGTGGGCACCGGTTATGAATTCGGCCACAACGACGACTACCAGCGCACCACCCACTATGTGGAAGACGGCACGCTGATCTACGACGACGTGACCGGCTATGAATTCGAGAAGTTCGTCGAGAAGATTGAGCCCGATCTGGTCGGCTCCGGGATCAAGGAGAAATACGTCTTCCAGAAGATGGGCGTGCCGTTCCGCCAGATGCACTCCTGGGATTACTCGGGCCCGTATCACGGCTATGACGGCTTCGCCATCTTCGCCCGCGACATGGACATGGCCATCAATAGCCCGGTGTGGGGCATGGCCAAGGCGCCGTGGAAGGCTTGAGCCGAATCGATTCGGAGATGGATGGACGCAGCACTGTGCCCGCCGCCTGTGGTCCATCCGACCCGAGCCTGGATCATTTGATCAGTTGAATTGAAGGGGTATCATCATGCCGCAAAACGCCGATAGCGTTCTGGACCACGAGAATCTGTTCCGTCAGCCGGAATACCGCGAACTGCTCGCCCGCAAGAAAGACGAGTTCGAGTTCGCCGTTCCGCTGGACAAGGTTCAGGACGTGGCCGAATGGACCAAGACCAAGGAATATCAGCAAAAGAACTTCGCCCGCGAGGCGCTGACCATCAATCCGGCCAAGGCCTGCCAGCCGCTGGGTGCGGTGTATGCCGCCGTCGGCTTCCAGAACACGCTGCCGTTTGTGCATGGATCGCAGGGCTGCGTGGCGTATTACCGCTCGCACTTTTCGCGTCACTTCAAGGAACCGACTTCCTGCGTATCGTCGTCGATGACAGAAGACGCCGCCGTCTTCGGTGGCCTCAACAACATGATCGACGGCCTGGCCAATGCCCTGAGCCTGTACAAGCCGGAGATGATCGCCGTCTCCACCACCTGCATGGCCGAGGTGATCGGTGATGACCTCGACTCCTTCATCAAGAATGCCAAGGACAAAGGCAGCGTGCCGGCGAAATATGACGTGCCGTTCGCCCACACTCCGGCCTTCGTCGGCAGCCACGTGACCGGCTACGACAATGCCTTGAAAGGCATCCTGACCCACTTCTGGGATGGCAAGGCCGGCACCGTGCCGGCGCTGGAAAGAAAACCCAACGATCGCATCAACTTCATCGGCGGTTTCGATGGCTTCGTGGTCGGCAACCTGCCCGAGGTCAAGCGCATCTTCAAGCTGATGGGCGTGGATGGCACCATCGTGTGTGATCCCTCGGAAGTCTGGAATACCCCGACCGACGGCCAGTTCCGCATGTACAGTGGCGGTACCACCAAGCAGGAAGTGATCGAGGCCCTCGACGCCAAGGCCACCGTGGTGTTCCAGGAGTTCAGCACGCTCAAGACTGCCAAGTACATCGCGGAGAAGGGCCAGGAAGTGGTCGCCCTCAACCATCCGATGGGCGTGGCCGGTACGGACCGGTTCCTGATGGAGCTGTCACGCCTGAGCGGCCAGCCCATCCCGGCCGAACTGGAGCTGGAGCGCGGCCGCCTGGTCGATGCCATCGCCGATTCGCAGGCGCACTTGCATGGCAAGAAGTTTGCCTTGTATGGCGACCCCGACATGATGATCGGCATGACCCAGTTCCTGCTGGAGCTGGGCTGCGAGCCGACCCACATCCTGTCCACCAACGGCGACGCCGAATGGGCGGCCAAGGTGCAGGCGCTGCTGGACGGGTCTCCCTTCGGCAAGGACTGCAAGGTCTATCCCAAGCGCGACTTGTGGCACCTGCGCTCCCTGCTGTTCACGGAGCCGGTGGACTTCCTGATCGGCAATACCTACGGCAAGTACCTGGAACGCGACTGCGGCGTGCCGCTGATCCGCCTGGTGTTCCCGGTCTTCGACCGCCATCACTACCATCGCTTCCCCATCTGGGGTTATGCCGGTGCCATGCGCGTGCTGGTGATGATCCTCGACGAATACTTCGAAGCCCTGGATGCCAATACGGTGGTGGCCGGCGAGACCGATTATTCCTACGACATCATCCGCTGAGCGCGCTGGACGTCCCGCCAGCCAGAAGTGGCGCCTGGCGGGATGTGCGACTGGATGCGTAGTGCCCCGGCAGCAACCCAGCTAAGCATGGAGAGCGATCATGACGGCGTTGAAGCTGAAGATCCAGGAAGTCTTCGAAGAACCGGCCTGCGACAAGAACCAGGCCAAAACGGAGAAGCAACGCAAGGCAGGCTGCAGCAAGCAGCTGGCGCCGGGCGCGGCAGCCGGCGGCTGCGCCTTTGATGGCGCCAAGATCGCCTTGCAACCGATCGTGGACGTGGCCCACCTGGTGCATGGTCCTATCGCCTGCGAAGGCAATTCCTGGGATAACCGCCATGCGGCTTCGTCCGGTGTCCAGACCTATCGCACCGGCTTCACCACCGACATCAATGAGATCGACGTCATCTACGGTGGCGAAAAGCGGCTCTACAAGGCGATCAAGGAAATCATCGAAAAATATGATCCGCCAGCGGTATTCGTCTACCAGACCTGCGTCACTGCGCTAACGGGCGACGACATCGAGGCCGTCTGCAAGGCCGCCAGCGCCAAGTTCGGCAAGCCGGTGATTCCGGTCAATTCGCCCGGCTTTGCCGGGGTCAAGAACCTGGGCAACAAGCTGGCCGGTGAAGCCTTGCTCGATTACGTGATCGGGACGGTCGAACCGGAATTCACCACGCCCTACGACATCAACATCATCGGCGAATACAACCTGTCTGGCGAGTTGTGGCAGATCACGCCCTTGCTCGATGCCATGGGCGTACGGGTGCTTTCCTGCATCAGCGGCGATGGCCGCTATCGCGAGATTGCCTCTTCGCACCGGGCCCGGGCATCAATGATGGTGTGTTCCAAGGCCATGATCAACGTGGCACGCAAGATGGAAGAACGTTACGGGATTCCCTTCTTTGAAGGGTCTTTCTATGGGATCGGCGACGTCTCCGATTCGTTGCGCCAGATCGCGCGCCTGCTGGTGCAGCAGGGTGCACCAGCCGAGTTGACGGACCGCACCGAAGCCTTGATCGCGATGGAAGAAGCGCGCGCCTGGAATCGTCTGGCGCATTACAAGACGCGCCTGGCGGGCAAGCGTGTGCTGTTGATTACCGGCGGTGTGAAGTCCTGGTCAGTGGTAGCGGCCTTGCAGGAGGTCGGCATCGAAATCGTCGGCACCAGTGTGAAGAAATCGACGCGCGAGGACAAGGAGCGCATCAAGGAAATCATGGGGGATGAAGCCCACATGATCGACGACATGACGCCGCGCGAAATGTATGCCATGTTGAAAGAGGCGCGCGCCGACATCATGCTCTCGGGCGGACGTTCGCAATTCATCGCACTCAAGGCCAAGATGCCCTGGCTGGACATCAACCAGGAGCGCCATCATGCCTATGCCGGCTACGAAGGCATGATCACGCTGGTCTCGGAAATCGACCGCGCCCTGTACAACCCGGTGTGGGAGCAGGTGCGCGCACCGGCGCCCTGGGAGTAAGGACATGGCCACCGTCGAGACTTCCTCCAAGGCCGCAGCCGTCAACCCGCTCAAGATGAGCCAGCCGCTGGGGGCGGCCTATGCCTTCCTGGGCATGAACCGCTGTATGCCGGTCATGCATGGTTCTCAGGGCTGCACCTCGTTCGGGCTGGTGTTGCTGGTGCGACATTTCCGCGAAGCGATTCCCTTGCAGACCACCGCCATGAACGAGGTATCAAGCATCCTGGGTGGAATGGAGAACATCGAAAAGGCGGTCTTGAACATCCGCCTGCGCGCCAAGCCGGACCTGATCGCCATCTGTTCCACCGGGCTGACCGAAACCAAGGGCGATGACGTCAATGCCTATCTCAAACTGATCCGCCAGAAGCATCCCGATCTCGCCGATACTGCGCTGGCCTATGTCTCCACGCCTGACTACACGGGCAGCTTCCAGGATGGCTGGGCCAAGGCCGTGGAGGCATTGATCCGCGCGCTGGGTGAGCCGGAGCCGGACATCCAGACGCGCGCCAACCAGATCAATCTGCTGGCAGGGTGCCATCTGACACCGGCCGATATCGAGGAATTGCGCGACATCGTGCAATCCTTCGGGCTGGACCCGATCGTGTTGCCGGATGTGTCCGGTTCGCTGGATGGCCATCTGCCCGACAATTTCAGTCCGACCTCGATGGGCGGTACTACCCTGGCCGACATGCGTGCGCTGGGCGCTTCCATCGTCACCATCGCCATCGGCGAACAGATGCGCGCCAGTGCCCAGGCCGTGCAGGCGTTGAGCGGAGTGCCTTATGTGGTGTTCGACCGGCTGACCGGTCTGCAGGCCAATGACCGATTCCTGGCCTATCTGGAATATGTGTCGGGCCAGCCGATTCCGGCGCGCTATCGGCGTCAGCGAAGCCAGTTGCAGGATGCCATGCTGGATGGCCACTTCTTCTTCGGCGGGGTCAAGGTTGCCATCGGTGCCGAACCGGACCTGTTGCTGGCACTCTCGGCATGGCTGGCCGAGATGGGCTGCGAGATCGGCTGTGCCGTGACCACCACGACCTCGCCGGTGCTCGATGGCGTACCCGCAGCCCGGGTGGTGGTCGGCGACCTGGAGGACCTGGAGCAGGGCGCGCGCCGGGTCAGCGCCGGTCTGCTGGTGACGCATTCGCACGGACGCCAGGCGGCCGAGCGTCTGCATATTCCCTTCCATCGTGCCGGCTTGCCCATGTTCGACCGTCTGGGGGCCGGGCACTGTCTTTCGGTCGGCTATCGCGGCACACGTGGATTGATTTTCGAGATCGGCAACCTGTTGCTGGCCGAAGGCCATGCACATACCCCGGATGACTGGCAGCTGCCGCAGAGCACGCGCGATGCCCTGGCGCTGGCCCCGTCCGTTCAAGGAGAAAGCTCATGAAAGTGGCATTTGCAACCCAGGATCTGCAGCGCGTGGATGCGCATTTCGGCTGGGCCAAGAACCTGGCGGTGTTCGAGGTCTGGCCCAACGGCTACAGCTTCGTGCAGACGCACAGTTTCGACGGCGATCTCAAGGAGGATGGCGACGAAGACAAGCTGGCCCCCAAGATCGAGGCCATCAAGGATTGCGCCATCCTGTACGTGGCCGCCATCGGCGGCTCGGGCGCGGCGCGGGTGGTGGCCAACCGTATCCACCCGGTCAAGGTGGCGCAGGCCGAACCGATCCTGGACATCCTCGACAAGCTGCAGGAAGTGCTCAAGGGGACACCGGCACCATGGCTGCGCAAGGCCATGAAAAAGGGCCAGGAACGCGACGTCAACTTTGAAGAGGAAGTGTGAACCATGACTGCCATCGCCACTCAAGAGGCCCCGGCCGCCATCGACAGCCCATTCGTGCAGGAGCTCATCAAGCAATGGCGCGCGCAGGATACCCATGGCGCCTGGGACGGCAAGAGCAACGTCGACCTGCTGGCGCCCTACATCATCACGCGCGAGCAGCGCCGCGAGATTCCCATCATCGGCGACCCCGATCCTGAAACCCTGTGGCGCCTGGAATTGTTTTACAACGCCGTGGGTCTGGCGATCGAGCGCCAGACCGGCAGCATCGCCACGCCGATGATGAAGATGTCGCATGAGGGATTCGGGCGCATGGTGCTCATGGCCGGCCGTCTGGTGGTGGTCAACAAGCACTTGCGGGATATGCATCGCTTCGGCTTCGAGAGCGTGGACAAGCTGGCCGAGGAGGGCGGCAAGATCGTGGCAGCCGGGGTCGAGATGATCCGGCAGTTCCCCGAAGTGGTCAATTACGGCTGAGGGCATCGGCCACAAGGAGAGCGGACATGCAGGACAGGGAAGCGCTCAAGGCGCAAGTCAAGAAGCTCAACCAGCAGGCCACGGCCTTGAAGATGGATCTGCACGATCTGTCCGAGGATTTGCCGACCGGCTGGGAAAAGATCCTGGAGGTCGCGCAAAAGGCCTATGACGCCCATGCCGCGCTGGCCCAGGCACGGCGCGCACTGGAGGATGAGAAGGAAAGACAGCCATGACGACATTCACGGTCAAGCTTCCCGGCGGTGCCGACTGGACGCCCCAGTTCGTCGGCCAGATCAATGAAGACAAATGCATCGGCTGCGGCCGTTGCTTCAAGGTATGCGGCCGCGACGTGCTGGCCCTGGTCGGTATCAATGACGAGGGGCAGCGCATCGCGGTCGATCCTGATGATGACGAGGATGAGGAGTACGAAAGAAAGATCATGACCATCGCTAACCGTGACAATTGCATCGGTTGCGAGGCCTGCTCACGGATTTGTCCCAAGAAGTGCTACACCCATGGGAGCGCGCAGGTCTGATTTTCCATTTCCCTTTGAAGCTTTTTTCGTTCTCTGACACCGACCCAGGAGGCCCCAAATGAGCTACAGCCAGGCAGGTTATGTGGAATTGATGGAAGCAGCGCGCGACCCGGACCATGTGGTGACGCTGGCTTTTGCCGGCCTGATCGCACTGGCCGATCATCGTCCCCCCCCCTATGACGTACCCATCGCTGCACTCGACGCCGAGGCCCTGATGGCCTTGCGTGAACGCTATTTCCCGGAGTTGACGGCGCCTTTGTATGGCTCCCGCAGTACGGTGGCGGGCGAGTCCTGTGCGCCGCCACCGATCGACGAATTCGATGACCTGCTGGCCATGCTGATGGATTGCCGCACCTATGACGACCAGGAAAGTACCTGGCTGGCCCACGCCATCGCCACGGCCTGCATGGGGTCCAACCATCTCTGGCAAGACATGGGCTTGCCCAACCGGACGGCCTTGTCGCGGCTGATCGGGCATTACTTTTCCGTCCTGTCCGAGCGCAACGTCAGCGACATGAAGTGGAAGAAGTTCTTCTATCGGCAATTGTGCGAACGCGAAGGGCTGGTGCTGTGCCAGGCCCCTAGCTGCGGCAATTGTTCCGACTACCTCAAGTGTTTCGGTCCGGAAGACGCCAATCCATTGCTCGGTTTGAACTGAGCTGGCGCTGTTGTCTTCATTCGCCTCCCTTTTTCAAGGAACAAGTCCATGTTACGCAAGCTGATGCTGGCATGTACCTGGCTGTGTCTGCTGATGCCAGGTGTCCATGCCGAGGAAGTCCATGTGGCCGTGGCGGCCAATTTCACCCAGCCGTTCAAGCAGATTGCCGCCGCGTTCGAGCAGGCCACCGGTAACACGGTGGTGGCAGCGTTCGGCTCCACCGGCCAGTTCTATGCCCAGATCAACAATGGCGCGCCATTCGAGATCTTGCTGGCGGCGGATGCCAACACCCCGGCCTTGCTGGAAAAGCAGAATACCGCCGTGGCCGGCAGCCGCTTCACTTACGCACGCGGCAAGCTGGTGCTCTGGAGCGCCAGGTCGGGCGTAGTGGACGCGCAGGGCGAGATCTTGAAGAAGGGTGCCTTCGAGCATCTGTCGCTGGCCAATCCCAAGCTGGCGCCGTATGGCCTGGCGGGCGTGCAGACGATGCAGAAGCTCGGGCTTGACGAGACCTTGCGGCCCAAGATCGTGCAGGCGGAAAACATCAACCAGGCCTACCAGTTCATCGCCAGCGGCAATGCCTTGCTCGGCTTCGTGGCCTTATCGCAAGTGGTCAGGAACGGGCAGATCGTTGACGGCTCGGCCTGGATCGTGCCGGCCGAGCTGTATGCACCGATCCTGCAGGACGCGGTTCTTCTGGAAAAAGGCCGTGACCATCCGGCGGCCCTGGCGCTGATGACTTACCTCAAGAGCGAACCGGCGCGCCAGGTCATCCGCGCCTACGGCTACGAGCTGGATCGCTAGGCCGGCCATGGGATTGACGGCCGAAGACTGGAGCGCGGTGCGCCTGACGCTGAGTCTGGCCAGCATCGTCACGGTGCTGCTGCTGTTGCTGGGTACTCCGCTGGCCTGGTGGCTGGCGCGCACGCGCTCGGGCTGGCGCCATTGGGTGGCCGCGGTAGTGGCCTTGCCGCTGGTATTGCCGCCGGCCGTGCTGGGGTTCTACCTGTTGGTGCTCATGGGCCCGCAAGGGCCGGTGGGCCAGCTCACCCAGGCATGGGGGCTGGGCTTGTTGCCCTTCAGTTTTGGCGGGCTGGTGCTGGCCTCGTTGCTGTATTCGATGCCCTTCGTGGTCCAGCCCTTGCAAAACGCCTTCGAGGCCATCGGTGAACGGCCCCTGGAAGTGGCGGCGACCTTGCGTGCCTCGCCACTCGATGTCTTTTTTACCGTGGCCGTGCCCTTGGCCGGGCCGGGCTTCCTGACGGCGGCGGTGCTTGGTTTTGCCCATACCGTGGGCGAGTTCGGCGTGGTGCTGATGATCGGCGGCAATATCCCCGGCAAGACACGGGTCTTGTCGATGCAGATCTATGACCACGTGGAAGCCTTCGAATACGCCCAGGCGCACCGGCTGGCGGGCGCGATGCTGGTGTTTTCCTTCCTCGTGCTATTGGTGATGATGCGTCTGGGGCGTGCGGGCAAGACCACGCTCAAGGCAGGGAAGAGCGGCCGCGCACCGCAGGAAGCTACGGTGCAATCTGGCGATGCCATTAGGAGGACCACATGAAGCCAGCCATGGTTGAGCCCAGCATTGTGCAGCCCGGGATCATCGCGAAGATGGCCTATGGCTATGGTGGCGCGGGCGAGTTCCAGCTTGACCTGGATCTGAAATTGCCGGGGCAGGGTGTGAGCGCCTTGAGCGGACCCTCCGGCTGCGGCAAGACTACCTTCCTGCGCTGCATGGCCGGCCTGCTGCGCCCGAGCCGGGGCTATCTGGAGGTCAACGGCGAGGTCTGGCAGGATTCGCAGCGCCAGTATTTCTTGCCGACTCATCGACGCGCGCTGGGATACGTATTCCAGGAGGCCAGCCTGTTGCCGCATCTGTCGGTGAGCAGCAATCTGGACTATGGTGCGCGCCGCAGCAGCGCCCCCAGCGCTACGTCACGCGAGAAGATCATCGACCTGCTGGGCATCGCTCCGCTGCTGCAGGCCATGCCGTCGGCCTTATCAGGTGGGGAGCGCCAGCGCGTGGCCATCGCTCGCGCCCTGTTCACGGCACCGCGCCTGTTGCTCATGGACGAACCGATGGCCGCGCTGGACAACGAACGCAAGCGCGATATCCTGCCTTACCTGGAACGCCTGCGCGACGAGCTGGCTATTCCCATCCTCTACATCAGCCACCATCCCGAGGAAATCGCACGCCTGGCCGATACGCTGGTCTTGATGCGCCAGGGCCGCTGCCTGGCCAGCGGTCCTCTGACGACGCTGCTGCGTTTGCAGATCCATGCGCGCGACGTCAGCCTGGCCTTGAGCGCCGGTCATGACAGCAGCATCCTCAACCGGCTGTCGGCCACAGTGCTCAAGCTGGCACCGGCGCAGCATCCGGCCCACGTGCTGGTCGTGCTGGATGCCGGCGGAGAACAACTGTTGGCGCGTATCACGCGGCGTTCCTGCGATCAACTCGCCCTGGTACCGGGCCAGCCAGTGTGGGCGCAGATCAAGTCGGTGGCCTTGTTGTAGATGTGATGCAGCCGCTTGATGCTTGATCTCAAGGGAAGGGCCGCAGCCGTGTTGGCGATGCGGCCTTCGCATGGGCGCCCTCAGCCGAACTTGAACAGGATGCCATAGCCGCCACGTGGATATTCCCACGCCACGTTGCGGTGTTCGGTGCAGATCACGCGGCAGGTGCCGCATTCCAGGCAGCCATCGGTGGTCAGCAGGATCTGGCCACCGCCTTCGGCCGTGTAGCAACCGGCCGGGCAGCAGGTCAGGCATTGCTGGGTCTTGCATTGATCGGCGCACACCGACTGGTTCTTGATGGCGATATGCGGACGGCCGCTGTCGATCTTGTAGCGGTTCTGGAACAGTTTTTCTTCGACCTTGGACGTGCTCATTCGAAAGCCCTCCACATTTTGTAGGCATCACCCACCAATCCGAACAGGGAGCGCCGCTGGGTGAAGCTGCGCCGGATGTCTCGTTCCTTGGATTTCTTGTCGGTCCCGTCGACCTTGAGCATGTGATGCGCTGCCTGGTTGAGCAGTTCGGGGTAGGTATTCAACAGGTGCGGATTGCGATGGAAGATGCCGGGCAGGGCGCGGTATTTCTTCAGGTCCTTGATGACGAAGCTCTCGTTGAGCGCGGTGCGGTAGCGTGCCAGGTTGCGCTCGGTCAGGGGCAGCCCTTCGGCACGCAGGGCAATCACGGTTTCAGCAGCCAGGCGGCCGCTGGTCATGGCCAGGTTGGAACCTTCACGATGCACCGCGTTGACGAACATGCCGGAGTCGCCGACGACCATCCAGCCACTGCCATAGAGGCAGGGAATGGCGTGGTAGCCGCCCTCGGGAATGAGGTGGGCTGCATACTCCTTCATTTCTCCGCCTTCGAGCAAGGGGGCAATGGCCGGATGGGCCTTCATGTCTTCAAGCAGTTGGTAGGGCGAGCATTTCTGCCGTTTGAGGTCGGACAACATGCAGCCCACGCCGATAGTCACCGAGTCGCGGTTGGTATAGAGAAAGCCGGTACCCATCATGCCCTTGGTGATCTTGCCGACCATCTCGATGACCACGCCGGCGTCGCCGCTGACGTTGAAGCGGCTGGCGATGGTTTCTTCCGGCATGAAATGGATTTCCTTGACCGCCAGCGCCACCTCGGCCGGATCGAGTTCGGGGCGAAAGCCGGCTTTGCGGGCCAGCACCGAATTGACGCCATCGGCCAGCACCACGATGTCGGCATAGATCGAGCCACCCACGCGATCGGTCTGCACGCCCACGACGTGCTGGCCATCCATGAGCAGATCGGTCACAGTGGTCTCACAGATCAGCAGGGCACCGGCCTCTTGCACTTTCTGCGAAAACCATTTGTCGAACTGGGCGCGGATGATGGTGTAGCGGTTGTAGGGCGGCTTGTTGAAGTCTTCCGAGCGGTAGTGGCCGCCGATGAAGGATTGATCATCGAGCACCCACATGCGCTGCTCAATGATGTGGCGTTCCAGCGGTGCGTCCTCACGAAAGTCGGGAATGATGCGTTCCAGCGCATCCGCGTAGAGGATGGCGCCTTGCACGTTCTTGGAACCGGGATATTCCCCCCGTTCGATCTGCAACACCTTCAGTCCGGCCTTGGCCATGGTGTAGGCACAGGCATTGCCGGAGGGCCCGGCGCCGACCACGATGGCATCGAATTTCTCAGTCATGCTGTTCTCCCTGTTGTGGTTCAGCTCGCCATGCGCATCGTGGCCAGTTGTTGACGGAAGGCCTCGGTCAAGGCCGGCAGGATAGTCATGGCGTTGCCGACGATACCGTAGCTGGCGAAGTCGAAGATGGGGGCGTTGGGATCACTGTTGATGGCAATGATCACGTCCGAATCGGCCATGCCGACGCGGTGCTGGATGGCACCCGAGATGCCGGCCGCGATATAGAGTTTGGGCCGCACGATCTTGCCGGATTGCCCGACCTGGCGCTCGGCCTGGATCCAGTTGGCTTGCACCACCGGACGCGTGGCACCCACCTCGGCTCCCAGCACCATGGCCAGATCCCAGATCAGCTGGAAGTTCTCTGCCCGCTTCATGCCGCGTCCACCCGCCACGATGATGTCGGCAAACGGTAGTTGCGGCTTGTCTTGCTGATTGTCGGGGATGTATTCCAGTACCTTGGTGATGATGTCGCTCTCGACCAGACCCAGCGGGTGTTCGATGATCTGGCCACTGCGGCTGCGGTCGGGCTCCGGCATGGCCATCACGCGCGGCCGCACGGTGGCCATCTGCGGCCGGTAGTTCAGTGTCAGGATGGTACAGAGCAGGCTGCCGCCAAAGGTCGGGCGCGATGCCGCCATGCTGCGGTTTTCCATGTCGATGGTCAGCCCGGTGCAGTCGGCGGTCAGGCCGGTCCTGAGCGTGGTGGCGACACTGCCGGCCAGGTCGCGCCCTTGCGCGGTGGCGCCCAGCAGCAGGATCTCCGGCTGATAGCGGTTGACCAGATCGGTGATGCCCTTGGTGAACGGCTGGTTGCGGTAGGCCGACAGGGTAGGGTCGGCCATCAGGTAGCAGCTGTCGGCACCATGGTGGAATGCCTGTTCGCAGAACTGCCGGGTCGCCAGATCGGGCGCGCCCAATACCACGCCCGAGAGCGACACGCCGAGCTGGTCGGCCAGCTTGCGGCCCTCGCCCAGCAGCTCCCAGGAGACCGGGTGGACTTCGCCACGCTCGTGTTCGATGAATACCCACACGCCCTGGTAGGCCTTGAGGCGTTCGTCCAGTTCGTATTTTCCCTTGCCGCCTTTGCGCTCTGGCGCATGCTTGTCGTCGTTCATGCTGTGCCTCATGGAATCGATGTTGGGAAGATCAGGCCACTTTCCTGGCGATGGCGTCGCCCAGTTTGGGGTGTTGCGTGAAGAGCTTGCCGACCAGGGTGACCGCCAGGTCGCGCGCTTCGTCGCCTTCGGCCGTGATGATCTCGGCGCGACGGGCGTTGGCCTTGGGCGCAAACACCTTGCTCACCACCGTGGGCGAGCCCTTCAAGCCGATCTTGCTGACGTCCTCAATGCCGGCGGCCGCACGGTCCCAGGTACGGATCGGATGGCGGGCGGCGCGGAACATGTTTTCCATGGTGGCAAAGCGCATTTCGTTGCTGCCTTCGAGCATGGTGATGAGGCAGGGCAGCCGCGTCTGGAGCACCTGCACCCCGCCTTCGGCACGGCGCTGGATGACGATTTCGCGCGCAATCGGGTCCAGCGACACGATCTTGGAGACATAGGTCAGCAATTGCAGATCGAGCCGCTTGGCAATGCCCGGGCCGACCTGGGCCGTGTCGCCGTCGATGGTCTGCTTGCCGGCCAGGACCAGATCGACCGCCTGGTCTTGCGAGATGCGCTGGATGGCAGCCGCCAGCGCATAGGAGGTGGCCAGCGTATCGGCACCGGCAAAGGCGCGGTCGGTCACCAGGATGGCCTCGTCGGCGCCGAAGGAAATGCATTTGCGCAGCGCTGCCTCCGCCTGCGGCGGGCCCATGGTCAGGACCGTCACCCGTCCGCCGACCTGATCCTTGATGCGCAGGGCTTCTTCCAGTGAAAACAGGTCATAAGGATTGATGATGGCCGGCACGCCCTGGCGCATGATGGTGTTGGTGACCGGATGCACGCGGATCTGCGCGCTGTCGGGCACTTGCTTGATACAGACGACGATATGCATGGTGTTCTCCAAAAGGGCAGGCTCAGGCCTTGGCCGGCAAGGACATGCGCAGCATCTCCAGCGATACCGACTTGCCGTGGGCATCCTGGAATACCTTGAAAACCTTTTCCTGTGCCGGTGTGGAATGCACGAAGTCGTCATAGGCGCTGGCCAGCAGGGCACGCAGCTTCTTGAACATCTCCACTTCGTCCAGCGCATCCAGGCCACGTTCCTGGCGCATGTACTGGTAGAAGCGCTTCAAGATGTGCAGGCGATTGACGTTCACGACCGCTTGCTGGTAAGGCACTCCAAAGAAATCGAGGAACTCTTCGGCGGCGGACAGTTGTTTCAGTTTTTCGGCCAGGGTCGGCATGACGGCTCTCTTTCCGGGGTGAGAGGAACACAGGTGCAGCGCGCGGGAACGGGCGAATTCAAGTGCTTACATCTGGCTGGCCGCGCAGGCACCGCTTTCCAGGAAGAATCGTGTAAGTTCATCTTCGCTGGGCGCGGTCTTGGCCACCATGGTGTGGTCACGGATACGCATGAGCATGGCTTGTGCCTGGCTGTCCGAGAGCAGTATTCCCATCTTGGCGAAGGCATCCTTGACGCCGCGTGAGCCCGAATGCTTGCCCAGCACGATGTGATGGCTGCGACCCAGTTCGGCCGGACTGAAGTGTTCGTAGTTAGCGGGATTCTTGAGCAGGCCGTCGACGTGGATGCCGGATTCATGCGTAAACACCGCTTCGCCCACGATACTTTTGTTGGGGGCCACCGCCTTGCCGGAGGCCTTGGCCACCAGCCTGGAGATGGCCGGCAGCGAACGGGTATCGACCTGGGTTTCGATGCCATGGAGATGGCGCAAGCCCATGACCACTTCTTCCAGGGGGGCATTGCCGGCCCGCTCACCCAGGCCGTTGACGGTGGTGTTGACGTGGCTGGCACCGGCATTGATGGCAGCCAGAGTGTTGGCAGTGGCCAGCCCCAGATCGTTGTGGGCGTGCATTTCCAGCTCGATGTCGACTTCGTGGCGCAACTGGCGGATCACATCGTATGTCGCAAAGGGATCAAGCAGTCCTAGCGTATCGGCAAAACGGAAGCGCCGGGCGCCAGCAGCCTGGGCCGTCTCAATCACCCGCAACAGGAAGTCCAGGTCGGCCCGGGAGGAATCCTCGCCCCCCAGGCAAACCTCCATGCCCAGGTCCAGTGCCTTGGGAAGGAAATAACGGATCTGCGCCAGCACCCAGTCGCGGTCGCGTTGCAGCTTGTGCTGGATATGGATGTCCGACACCGGCATGGACAGGTTGACGATATCGGCGTTGCAGCGGGCCGCGGCGGCCAGGTCGGCTTCGCACATGCGACCCCACACCATGGTCTTGCTGCGCAGGGGCAGGGCGGCGATGGCCTGGATGACCTCGATTTCGGCCTCGCCCATGATGGGAATGCCGATTTCCATTTCCGGCACGCCGATCTCATCGAGGGCGCGCGCGATGTCGATTTTTTCTTCCGCTGTGAAGGCAACACCGGCAGTCTGTTCGCCGTCGCGCAGGGTAGTGTCATTGATTGTGACCATCTTGGATTCTCCGGCAATGCGATACGAAAAAAGTCTTCTGATCCTGGTTTAGCAATTCATGTGCCAATCAGAATGCGAAAATAAATTCCTTAAAAATCAATGTGATAAGCGACTTTCCTGGTGTTTTTTGGTAGTCCTCGACCCTTGTCGCTTTTGTCGTGTTTGTCGTGCCTTGTCAGGCCTTGCCGCCCCGGCACACTGCGCGGCCCTCAGTCCCGTTCGCGTGCCAGATTGACGGTGTAGCGCGGCAGCTCGATCACCAGGTCCTGCTGCCGGAGCACGACCTGGCAAGCCAGGCGCGACTGCGTGCTCAAGCCCCAGGCGCGGCCCAGTTGGTCTTCCTCATCATCACTGGCCGGCGCTAGAGAGTCGAAGCCTTCATGGACGATCACATGGCAGGTGGAACAGGCACAGGATTTTTCGCAGGCGTGCTCCAGCGCGATCCCGTTCTTGAGCAAGGCATCGCACAGGAACTGGCCGCTACGCGCATCGAAGCTGCTGCCTTCGGCGCACAGTACGGGATGGGGACGAACGGTGATGTGCGGCATGGCAGCTCCCGATGAGGCCGGGATGGCCCCGGTCAGGGTTGGAACATCAAGTCATGAGCCCAGGTCGATGGCCTCAAGGCGCTGGCCCGAGAGGGCCAGCGAGACACTGGCATTCATGCGCCGGGCGGCGAATTCCTGGGTGGCCTGGTTCAGGGCCTCGCACGCGCGGCCCAGCGCGGCGATGTTGTCGTCATTGGCCTCCCGTGCGGTTTCGATCAGTTCCGTCAGGGCATAGAGCTGCTTGCGGATCTGCGCTTGTTCGGTGGCGCTGAGCAGACTGTGGCCGTCGCGCTTGAGGGCGGCATCGGTGGCATCGGCCACCTGGCGGGCGTTGACCTGGGCTTCACGCAACATGCGCATCTTCATGTCATCGGTGGCGTGCCCAGCGGCTTCGGAGAGCATGCGGGCGATGTTGGCGTCATCCAGTCCATAGGAGGGCTTGACGGTGACGGCCGCTTCCACACCGGTGCTTTGTTCGCGTGCCGAGACCGACAGCAGTCCGTCGGCATCGATCTGGAAGGTTACGCGGATACGGGCCGCACCCGCCACCATGGGTGGAATGCCACGCAACTCCAGGCGCGCCAGCGAGCGGCAGTCGGCCACCAGTTCCCGTTCGCCTTGCAGCACGTGCACGCTCATGGCGGTCTGGCCATCCTTGAAGGTGGTGAACTCCTGCGCCCGTGCCACCGGAATGGTGGAGTTGCGCGGGATGATCTTTTCCACCAGGCCGCCCATGGTTTCCAGCCCCAGCGAGAGCGGACAGACGTCCAGCAGCAGCCAGTCGCTTTGCTGCCGATTGCCGGCCAGGACATTGGCTTGCATGGCCGCGCCCAGCGCTACGACCTGATCCGGATCAAGATCGGTCAAGGGCGTCTGGCCGAAGTAATCGGCTACGGCGGCGCGCACCTGCGGCATCCGGGTCGATCCTCCGACCAGGACCACGCCGTCGATCTCGGCCGTGCCCAGTCCCGCGTCTCGCAGTGCCTTGCGAGTGGGCAGCAGGGTACGGGCCAGCAAGTCCTGGCTGATGGCCGCAAATACCTCGCGCGTCAACGACAGCTGCACGGCCTGCCCTGAGGACAGGTTCAGTTCGATGGTCGCGCTGGTCTCCCGGCTCAGGGTTTCCTTGGCCTGCCGCGCAGCAGAGAGCAGGCGGCGGGTATCTTGCGCGCCGAGCTCTGCGTTTGCCAGCCGGCTCTGATCGAGGATCCAGTCATGGATGCAACGATCGAAGTCATCGCCGCCCAGGGCGCCGTCACCATTAGTGGCCAGCACTTCAAAGACCCCGTGCGAGAGCTTGAGGATGGAAATATCAAAGGTGCCGCCCCCCAGGTCATAGATGGCGAACACCCCTTCGGCAGCCTGGTCGAGGCCATAGGCGATGGCCGCCGCCGTCGGTTCATTGAGCAGCCGCAGCACATTCAGGCCCGCCAGGCGTGCGGCATCCTTGGTGGCCTGGCGCTGGGCGTCATCGAAGTAGGCCGGCACCGTGATGACCGCGCCGCTGAGCTCACCGCCCAGCGAGGCTTCGGCGCGCTGGCGCAATACCCGCAGGATGTCGGCCGATACGTCGATGGGTGTCTTGATGCCTGCAGCAGTATCGATCTGGACCAGGCCGGGCTTGTCGATGAAGGCATAGGGCATGTCGGTGCTGTTACCGGCGTTCATGTCGGCACGGTCGCGTCCCATCAGGCGCTTGATGGATGACAAGGTATTACATGGATCATCGCTCTGCGCTGCCTTGGCGGCATGGCCGACGACGGACGAGGGCCTGTCTGCCGACTGCAGGGAATAGGTCGGCAGATAGCGCACCACTGAGGGCAGCAGCGCCTGGCCGGCCTCATCCGGCAGGATGCGGGCCTGGCCGGACTGGACCGTGGCCACCAGGGAATTGGTGGTCCCCAGGTCGATGCCCACTGCCAGCCGGTGCTGATGCGGCGCCGTGCTGAGGCCAGGTTCGGCGATCTGGAGCAGGGACATGGCCTAGACCGCGAAGCTTTCGCCGCAGCCGCACTGATTCTTGGCGTTGGGATTGTTGAACTTGAAGCCCTCGTTGAGCCCTTCTCGCACGAAGTCCAGCTCGGTGCCATCCAGGTAGGGCAGGCTCTTGGGGTCGATCAGCACGGTCACGCCATGGCTTTCGAAGCGCAGGTCCTGCGGCTCGGCGACATCGGCATATTCGAGTGCATACGCCATGCCGGAGCAGCCGCTGGTCTTGACTGCCAGGCGCAAGCCGACAGCGCTGCGCTTGGCCAGGAAGGCGTGCACGCGGCGCGCGGCGTTTTCAGTGAGGGTGATGCTCATGGCCGTACCTCGTCAGACCGAGAATGAACTACCGCAGCCACAGGTAGTGGTGGCATTGGGGTTCTTGATGATGAAGCGGGACCCTTCCAGGCCGTCTTCGTAGCCGATCTCGGCGCCGTTGAGGTATTGCATGCTCATGGCATCAACCAGCAGCGAGACGCCGTTGCGCTCGATGCAGAAATCGTCTTCATTGACGGCATCGTCGAAGGCGAAGCCATATTCGAAGCCGGAGCAGCCGCCGCCGCTGACGTAGATGCGCAGCTTGAGTTCGGCATTGCCTTCTTCGCTGATCAACTCGCTGACCTTGGCCACGGCCGAATCGGTAAAGATGAGGGGGGCGTCGGCGGTGATGCTGTCGGTATCGGGCATGATGGACCTCCAGGAAATGGGGATGGGAACCGGCCGTGACGTCTCAGTCGACGACGGGCGCGCAGATCGGGTATTGCTTGGGGGCAGGGGCCACCTGCTGGCCCTCGGGCGCGGCATCATGCCGGCTGCGGTAATCCGCTACGGCGGCCTTGATGGCATCTTCGGCCAGGATGGAGCAGTGAATCTTCACCGGCGGCAAGGCCAGTTCGTCGGCGATGGCGGTGTTCTTGATGTCCAGCGCCTGGTCGAGGGTGCGCCCCTTGAGCCATTCGGTCACCAGGGAGGAAGAGGCGATGGCCGAACCGCAGCCGTAGGTCTTGAACCGGGCGTCTTCGATGATGCCGTTGTGATCGACCTTGATCTGCAGCTTCATCACGTCGCCACAGGCAGGCGCGCCCACCATGCCGGTGGCCACGCTGGTGTCGTCCTTGTCGAAGCTGCCGACGTTGCGCGGGTTTTCGTAGTGGTCCATCAATTTGTCGCTGTAAGCCATGATGTGCTCCTTGTCAGTGTGCAGCCCATTGCACCGTGGAGAGGTCAATGCCGTCCTTGTACATATCCCACAGCGGCGAGAGTGCCCGCAGTTTGCCGACCTTTTCACGGATCACGTTCACGGTGAAGTCGATCTCCTCGACGGTGGTGAAGCGGCCGATGGAAAAACGGATCGAACTGTGCGCCAGTTCGTCCGACAGGCCCAGTGCGCGCAGGACATAGGAGGGTTCCAGGCTGGCCGAGGTACAGGCCGACCCGGAAGACACCGCCACATCCTTGATGGCCATGAGCAGCGATTCGCCTTCGACATAGTTGAAACTGATATTGAGGTTGTGCGGCACGCGACGCTCCAGGTCGCCATTGACGAAACATTCCTCGATATCGGCGAAGCTAGCGTGCAGCCGGTCGCGCAGCATGCGGATGCGCTCGTTCTCGGTGCCCATGGCCAGGCGCGCCAGTTCGAAGGCTTCGCCCATGCCGACGATCTGGTGGGTGGCCAGCGTACCCGAGCGTAGGCCGCGTTCATGCCCGCCGCCATGCATCTGCGCCTCCAGGCGAACGCGCGGCTTGCGTCCCACGTACAAGGCGCCGATGCCCTTGGGGCCATAGGTCTTGTGGGCCGAGAACGACATCAGATCGACCTTGAGGCTGGCCAGGTCGATGGCCACCTTGCCGGTGGCCTGGGCGGCGTCCACGTGCAGGAGCACGCCTCGTGCACGGCAGATGTCGCCCAATGCAGCGATGTCCTGGATCACGCCGATCTCGTTATTGACGTACATCACCGAGGCCAGGATGGTATCGGGCCGCAAGGCTGCTTCGAAGGCAGTCAGGTCAAGCATGCCGTCGCTGCCGACCTCCAGGTAGGTCACTTCAAAACCGCGGCGCTCCAGCTCGCGCATGGTGTCGAGCACGGCCTTGTGTTCGGTCTTGACGGTGATCAGGTGGCGGCCCTTGCTACGCAGGAATTCAGCCGCACCCTTGATGGCCAGGTTATTGGATTCGGTGGCGCCGGAGGTCCAGATGATTTCGCGCACGTCGGCGTTGACCAGCGCGGCGACTTGCGCGCGCGCATGTTCGACCGCCGCTTCGGCGGCCCAGCCGAAGCTGTGCGAGCGGCTGGCCGGGTTGCCCGGAATCTCGGTCAGATAGGGAATCATCTTTTGTGCAACGCGCGGATCGACCGGGGTGGTCGCCGAATAATCCAGGTAGATCGGTAGCGATAAGGAAGAGGAGGGCATGGTGGCTCCGGCAAACTGTGTGGGAGAAGGGGGCTGTGCCTGGCTGTGATATCGGCTTCAGCAAAGAGCATGCCATGCAAATAAATTCCGTTAACCTTTTGAATTAAAAGGGGAATTTATTTTTTTGGTGGCTATGTTTCTGCTTGCGAGATTGTCGCTTTTGTTGGATTCGCGACGATAGGGACGCCGATTTTGTTTCTTATGCGACGGGTGGACCGACCAGCATTTAGTAGACATTCACGAGTCCTTTAGCGCGTAGCGCTTCTCAAACTCTACAGGTGATAGGTCAGGACCGAGTGCTGACCGAGGAGCGCGACATCTTAAAAAAGGCCGCCGCGTACTTTGCCAAGGGATAACGGCAAGGTACGCATTCATGCACTCCCAACTCAAGGAATTCAGACTGAGCACAATGTGCCGGGTGCTGCGCGTCCATCGGAGTGGCTACTATGCCTGGCAGAATCGAGCATCCAGCACTCGCACGCGCGAGAACGAACGACTGCTTGGACTGATCAAGCATCACTGGTTGGCCAGCGGCGGTGTCTACGGGTACCGCAAGATCACCATCGATCTGCGCGAATCGGGTGAAACATGCAGCCGCCATCGCATGCATCGACTCATGAGAAGTGAAGGCTTGCGTGCTGAAGTCGGCTACGGAAGCAAGCCGCGCTACCGTGGTGGTCCGGTCGGCGTAGTCGCCAATGTCTTGAATCGAGCGTTTTCGCCTGATGCCCCTAACAAGGTTTGGGTAACTGCCACGACAACGCCGTTGCTGAAAGCTTCGTCAGTGCCTTGAGGAAGGAGAGAAGCAAGCGGTGCATCTATCCGAACAGGGCAGCAGCGACGTCCGATGTGTTCGATTACATTGAAATGTTCTACAACCCGATTCGCCGGCATGGCTCCGCCGGCGATCATCTGCGTCTGCAAAATTGATCTGCCTTTGCTGTTTTTCAGCCTTCTCTGCGGCAATGATCCATGCGCTATTTTGCAGATCCTGCAGCTCCACTTCGCCTCGGGCCTGGCGCACAATTCTGCGAAAGTCCGCGATTTTATCCTGCAAGAATTTCTTAAATTGCCGGTACATTGGCCCCTCAACTAGTATTTGCTTGGGCGCAAGAATACCCGCCAGATGTTAAGGCGTCATCACAATTGCATTTGTGGGTAGAAATGAAGAACGGGCCGCAAAGGCCCGTTCTATATGGTGTTCTGGCGGAGGCTGTGAGATTCTCGCGGAGCCGCATGCTAGTGCGGTCTGCTGCCTGCGTGCTGGTACAAATGTAGTATCTAAGTGTACCAGTCTAAGAGACTGTTTTGATAATCCTTTTTACACCCGAGATCAGATCAAGGACTTGTTCTTGAGTGGGCTCAGGTGATCGGCTATGGTCGCAGAGATTTCTTATGTCTCCTAGGTGCTGAATATAGCGCCATTGCGGGACATCAATGACTGCCGAAGATTTTAGCGCTTCGTTGAAGTCGTTGATCGTAGGATTCTTTTTACCAATAGGAAGCTTTCTATCGGTACATACCTGTGCTAAGTGGCGCTCCAATACGACACCCGCAATTGCGCCTGCCGCTCTAGTAAATTTGAATTTGCTCAACTCTTCCGCAGTTTCTAATTCAGAGTCCAGCATTTCGGCCTGAACTATCTGACGGATTTCAAACAAGGAACTATCGAATCTACCTTGTGCAGCTTTGACAATCGCTAACTGCTGTGAAAAATGGGGAAGGGCTGACTGGAATAGCCCCTTGAATCTCAGGACACGAAGACTCTCTTAAAATAGAGGACAGTCTTATGACCAGTTTTACGACTAGGCAAACCGTGGACCATA